>SAMEA104315427__coassemble_259_pt1 | contig 123979 bp, 107 predicted proteins | sample SAMEA104315427__metabat2_high_PE_027 | metagenome-assembled genome bin SAMEA104315427 (sample SAMEA104315427) | gut metagenome | biome: Monkey gut; feature: monkey-associated habitat; material: faeces | place: China | collected 2013
CTATATAGAAACAGGTGGCACACGCGACTATTTCTACGTTTTCTCGTATGCCGACTATCGTCCGCAGAATATCGTTCTGTCGGTGCAAGCCAACTGCCGCGATACACGTCTGACCGTCTCGGGTACACTTCCCGAAATGACCTATCTCTCGCCTGCGGGTATGCGTACGCTCCCGCGCACATGTTCTTTGTCTTATACCGACCTCGCTTGGAACTCGTCCGACCTGCAATGGCAAGACTCGGCAGTGATACTTACCGACCAAACTTTCCGGCTCGGCGAATACGCCCTTCCCGCTATCTACAAGGAAACCGATATCTGCTTGTGCTACGAACCCATAGCCGTACAACTCGGCTTGGAGCAAGACTCCGTTTGTATTGCCCTGACTGACCCCATAGCAGTCAAATCCATGCCCACCACACAAACCACTGTGCGCGGTACGGAGATGGAAAACGAGGTGGATAGACCTACCGATGCTTCCGTCTTGACGGGCTCTGCGCCAATCGACGTGCTTTTCAAAGCCAACCCAACGCCCGCTGTAGATTATTTTTCATGGACTATATACAAAGGTTCCCGTTTGGTCGTTTCTCGTACCGACGAAGAACATCGTTATACATTCAATGAACCGGGTTCGTACCGCGTGGTCTGCACCGTCAGCAACGCCACATGCCCTTGTCTGGATACAGAAGACCCGGATTGTGAGCGGGATTCCACTGAAATAACCATTGCCGTCAGCGAGTCGCAACTGCTTGTACCAAATGTCTTTACACCCAACGGAGATGGCAAGAACGATGAGTTCCGCGTGCTATATCGCTCCATCAAGGAGTTCCATTGCTGGGTATATAATCGCTGGGGCAAGCTGGTTTATGAGTGGACTGATCCCGCCAAAGGGTGGGATGGTACTATCAACGGTCGCCCTGCTGCCGAAGGAGCCTATTTCTATGTCATTCGCGCCTTGGGTACCGATGCTGCCTCCAATGCGCAGTACACTTCCAAAATCAAATACACCAAGGCCAAGAACAATGCGGCAGATACCTCCATCGGTATATACCAACTCTCCGGCGACATCAACCTGATTCGGGGAAAATAGTTCATTGGAAGAATTTGACGATAATAAATCTATATAATATGAAAAAATTACTGATTACTATGGCTATTGCCACATCTGCAATGGCGGCTATGGCTGCCACGCCTGCTCAAGCTGACAACCCATTCTTCCACGAGAACGAATGGAAAACACCACACGGAACCTATCCCTTCAACGAGATTCGCCCCGAACACTACATGCCCGCTTTTGAAGAGGGTATGCGTCAGGGATTGGCTGAAATCGACGCTATCGTAAACAACACCGAGGAACCGACCTTTGCCAACACCATCGAGGCATACGAGAAATCGGGACACATGCTTTCTTTGGTAGCCGGTTGCTTCTACAACCTCACCAACTCCGACACCAACGAGACCCTCGACAGCATCGAGACGGCACTCGCACCGAAGATGTCGGAATATTCGGCAAACATCCGCCTCAACGAAGGTCTCTTCAAACGTATCAAGGCAGTGTATGACAAAAAAGACCAACTGAAACTTAACAAAGAGCAATCCAAACTCTTGGATGACATCTACGAGTCGTTTGCTAACAACGGTGCTAACCTCAACCCCGAAGACAAACAGACCTATCGCGAGTTGTCCTCCAAACTGAGCCAACTCACTTTGCTCTATGGGCAGAATGTACTCCGTGCTACCAATGCGTGGACCATGCTCATCACCGACGAGTCTCTCTTGGCAGGTCTGAACGACGACACCAAGGCTATCTTGCGCGAAAATGCAGAGAAGAAAGGTGTTGAAGGCTGGTTGCTCAACCTCAAACCGACCACCTATATCCCGGTGATGCAAGACCTCGACAACCGCGATATCCGTCGTGAGTTGTATACGGCATACAACAGCCGTTGCGTTGGTGGCGAATACGATAACACGCAGGTTATCATCGACATTGTGAACACCCGTCTGGCACTCGCCAACCTCTTTGGCAAGAAAACTTATGCCGAGAAATCGCTCCATAAGACGATGGCAGAGACACCCGAAAAGGTTTATCAACTGCTTGACCAACTGCGCGACAACTATATGCCCGCAGCAAATGCCGAGGTAGCAGAGTTGCAACAATTTGCTACGGCGCATGGTTTCTATGCTACCATCCAACCGTGGGATTGGAGTTACTATTCCAAGAAACTGAAAAACGAGAAATATGCTATCTCCGATGACGACTTGCGCCCCTATTTTGAGAAAGAATCGGTTGTTCAAGGTGTGTTCGGTCTGGCAAAACGCCTCTATGGTCTGACTTTCAAGGAAAACAAAGACATCCCTGTGTACAATCCTGAGGTAAAAGCATACGAGGTATTTGACGAGAAAGGCAAATATCTGGCGGTTTACTATGCCGATTTTCACCCGCGGGATGGCAAGCGCGGTGGTGCTTGGATGAACGATTTTCAACCTCAATACCGTGAGGGCAAGAACGACCATCGTCCGCATATCGTCAATGTGATGAACTTCACCCGTCCGACGGCAGATAAACCGGCGTTGTTCACCTATGATGAGGTAGAGACTTTCCTCCACGAGTTCGGACACGCACTCCATGGTATGCTCACTCGCTGCCAATACTCGGCTCTCTCCGGAACCAGTGTTCCCCGCGACTTTGTGGAGTTGCCTTCGCAGTTCAACGAGAACTTCCTCGGCGAGAAAGAGTTCCTCGATACATTTGCAAAGCACTATCAGACAGGCGAGAAAATGCCACAAGAACTGATTGAGAAAATCAAGGCGTCCAACAACTACCACGCAGCGTATGCTTGCACCCGCCAACTCTCATTTGGCTATCTTGATATGGCTTGGCATACGCTTACCGAGCCGTTCACCGTTCCTGCTGACCTCACTCGCGAAGAGGCTGTTATCAAGTTTGGTAACGACGCCATGGAGCAGGTTCGTATCATGCCGAATGTGCCGGGCACACAGATGGAAACTGCTTTTACGCACATATTCTCAGGCGGTTACGCTGCCGGCTACTATAGTTACAAATGGTCGGAGTTGTTAGACGCAGACGCTTTCTCTGTATTCAAGGCGGCTTCGAAGAAGAGTGGTACTATCTTCGATAAGAAATCGGCACAGTTGTTCCGCAAGAACATCTTGGAGCGCGGTGGCACAGAGCCCGCTATGGATTTGTACAAGCGTTTCCGTGGTGGCGAACCTACTATCAACGCCCTCCTCGAACGCGACGGAATCAAGGTTATCACCATTAAGTAATCATATCTATTTACTGAAAAAGGCTGTCTAACGAGTGTAGGCAGCTTTTTTTGTATCAGGAACAATTGTGTCCTATACCTACCAACCAACTAAACTAACGATTGGCTGAGTCTATCAAAATAGTTACCGGCCCGTCGTTGATAAAATCCACCTGCATATCTGCGCCAAATCGACCGGTCTCTACACATAGCCCGTACTCGCTATGAAGCCGGCTATTGAAATACGCATATAGTGGTTCCGCCTGCTCCGGACGGGCAGCCCCGATAAACGACGGACGATTGCCGTGCCGCACATCGCCGTAGAGCGTGAACTGGGAGATAGAGAGTATAGAACCGCCGATATCATGAATATTCAAGTTCATCTTTTCTTCCGGATCTTCAAATACACGCAGTTGTGCCACTTTTTTGGCTATATAGTCGGCATCATCTTGCGTATCCGTATGGGTTATGCCCACCAGAAGCATAAAACCTTTGTCGATATGCCCTACCACCTCACCATCTATCCGAACGCAGGCATTGGCGGCACGCTGTACAATCACTCTCATAATAGTTCGTTTTTTAGTAGGCATACTGCCTGTAAATCGAATGCAAAGATACATACAAAAAATGATATGTACAAATCGCCGTCTGTAACCATGCAGGCAGACAATGGAGAAAGTTTGCCTATATCGAAAAAAAGCAGTACCTTTGCACCTCGAAAGATGAAAATAGCGTTTACCACACTCGGTTGCAAACTCAATTTTGCGGAAAGCAGCGCGTTAGGAAAAGCCCTGACGCAGCGTGGACATGTGCGTGCCAAGCAAGGAGAAGAAGCCGATGTTTGTATTATCAACACATGCTCAGTTACCGATGCTGCCGACCATAAAGACCGGCAGGCAATACATCGTATCCGCCGGCAGAACCCGAATGCTATTCTCATTGTTACAGGCTGTTATGCCCAACTCAAACCGGGCGAAATAGCCGACTTCCCGGAAGTGGATTACGTACTCGGGCAAGACGAGAAATTTGCCATTCCAGACCTTGTAGAGCGCTTAGAGCAACGCAAAGACAGAGCAACCGTCCAAATCTCCGCCATTCGTGAAACGGACGCTTTTCATAGTGCTTATTCCAGAGACGACCGTACACGCTGTTTTCTGAAAGTACAGGACGGGTGCAACTATTTCTGTACCTACTGCACTATCCCCCTTGCCCGCGGCAAATCGCGTAACCCGAGCATTGCCTCGTTGGCGGACGAAGCCGCACGCGCCATACAGGAGGGTGCCAAAGAGATAGTTCTCACGGGCGTGAACATCGGCGATTTTGGTCGCACTACGGGGGAAACATTTATCGACCTTTTGCGGGCGTTGGATACCTTGTTTACCGACCGCCCCTACCGCATACGTATCTCCTCGTGCGAACCGAACCTGTTGAGCGATGAGGTGATTGACTTTGTAGCCAATAGCCGCCATTTTGCACCGCATTTCCATATTCCCTTGCAGTCGGGCAGCAACGAGGTGCTGAAGATTATGCACCGCCGCTATACCCGCGAACTTTTTGCCGAGCGTGTGGAGCATATCCGCCGTGTGATGCCCGGTGCGTTTATCGGTGTAGATTGTATGGTGGGCGTGCGGGGCGAAACCGATGAGTATTGGGCGGATTATCTGCAGTTTATTTTCGCTTTACCTGTCAGCCAACTGCACGTATTTACATATTCGGAGCGTGCGCACACGCGTATGTTGGAAATGGATTTGTATGTCGTGCCGCAGAAAGAGCGCGAGCGAAGAAGTAAGGTACTTCACCGGGTGAGTGCCGGAAAACTTGCGGCTTTTTATTACGCCCACGCAGGCGAACCGGCGACGGTGCTTTGGGAAGGCAAACGCATCAAAGTGTCCGACAGCGAATATCGTATGGACGGTTTTACCGAAAACTATATCCGCATCTCATGCCCCTACGACAAAAGCAAAATCAATACCTTCGAAAAGTTAATAATTCCTAATGATATTGCACCCTGACAAACAATTCAATTGGTTATAGGATGGTTATAGGATGTGCTTAGGATAGAAGGGGTTTACACTTCGTTTTTTTATAGTCTGTTTTATTATATTTTAATAAGAGGGTATCTTATCCCTGTATTGTGTTTTTATGCAAAACTTTTTCTCTTTCAAGGACGTGTTCCGTCCTAAACTCTTTACAGCGATGCGCGGCTACAACAAAGAGCGTTTCCTGCAAGATGCCATTGCGGGTATCATTGTGGGTGTGGTGGCTATTCCGCTGGCAATCGCTTTCGGTATATCATCGGGCGTGGGTCCCACAGAGGGATTGATTACCGCTATCATTGCGGGTTTCATCATCTCGGCTTTCGGTGGCAGCAAAGTGCAGATTGGAGGCCCCACGGGAGCATTTATTGTCATCATCTATGGTATCATTCAGGAGCATGGTTTGACGGGCTTGCTCATTGCCACCATTATGGCGGGAATACTGCTCATTATCATGGGCTTATTCAAACTCGGCAGCGTCATCAAGTTCGTCCCATACCCCGTTATCGTGGGGTTCACGGCAGGTATTGCGCTCACTATCTTTACCACCCAAATGAACGACCTTTTCGGACTCGGAATCACAGATGCACCTGCCGACTTTGTCCACAAATGGATCTGCTATGGGCAGCATTGGCAAGATGTGAACTGGTGGGCATTCGCCGTTGGTATTCTCTCCATTCTGATAATCATCTTTACCCCGCGACTAAGTAAGAAGATACCGGGTTCGCTCATCGCTATCATCGTGATGACTCTTGCCGCATGGCTGCTGAATAAGTATGCGGGTGTTACTGGTCTCACCACCATTGCCGACCTGTATGAGTTGCCACATGGTATGCCTGCGCCGCACCTGCCCGCTATCCAACTGCAAGAGGGGCAAACGCTGCTCATGCTCGTTCAGGACCTCTTTCCGGCCGCATTCACTATTGCTATGCTTGGTGCTATCGAGTCTCTGCTATCGGCTATGGTGGCAGATGGCGTGATTGGCGACCAGCACAACTCCAATACCGAACTCATCGCACAAGGTATCGCGAATGTAGTCGTTCCTTTCTTTGGCGGTATTCCTGCCACTGGGGCTATTGCGCGTACGATGACCAACATCAACAACGGCGGTCGAACCCCGGTGGCCGGTATCATTCATGCCGTAGTGTTGCTGCTCGTGCTGCTGTTCCTCGGCACGCTTGTGGGTATGATTCCTATGGCATGCTTGGCGGGTGTATTGGTAATGGTCAGTTATAATATGTCGGGGTGGCGGTCGTTCCTATGGCTTGCCAAGGCACCCAAATCCGACTTTATAGTGATGTTGGTTACCTTTGTGCTGACCGTCATATTCAACCTCACTATCGCTATCGAAGTGGGGCTGCTGTTGGCTGTAATCCTTTTTATCAAACGTACCAACGAGGCTACGGTTATCCGTACTTTTTCCGATGAACTCGACCCGAGTAAGAACAACGACATCCGTCTCCATGGTGACGACCTCGAAATGCTTCATATTCCGCAACATACCGAGGTGTATGAGATTGATGGTCCTTACTTCTTCGGTATTGCCAATAAGTTCGAGGATATCAGCCGCCGAATAGGAATGGACGGGCAAAAAGTGCGTATTATTCGTATGCGAAAGGTGTCGTTTATCGATTCTACGGGTATTCACAACCTCGAGCAACTCTATCAACGCACCCAATCATGTGGTATTCAGTTGGTTTTGTCCGGAGTTAACCACCATGTATTCCATGCTTTGGAGAAAGCGGGGGTCGTAAAACTCATAGGGCGTGAGAACATTCGCGACCATATCAACGGTGCTCTTGCCCGTGCCGCTGAAATCGTGGGAGAAAAGATGGACAAACACCCAAAATAACATTGTTGAATAGTAGTTCAAAGACAACAAATAATTAAGAAAAAGGCTTCACATTTTATGAAATGCAAGCCTTTTTCTGTTTATATTTGATAGTATGCACTATTTTTAGTAACTTTGCAAACTATTTATACCAATTAGACAATTATGAAACAACGACTTACGATTATCGACTTTGTCGAGAAGTACACCGCGGAGTATGCCGACCACGTATTCCTTCGCGAGAAAGTGGACAATGTTTGGACGGAAACCACATATCGCGAGACCCGCGAACAGGCACATGTCATAGGTGCGGGTTTGATGGCTCTCGGTATGCGGAAAGGTGAACGTGCCGCATTGCTTTCGCAGGGACGAAACCTGTGGGTAACGGGGGAACTCGGTATTCTCTATGCAGGGGGTGTTAATGTGCCGCTCAGCATCAAATTGGAGGAAGCAAACGACCTGCTTTTCCGTATTCAACACTCTGATGCACAATATATTATGACTTCGGAGCAGCAACTGCCCAAGATTCGTAAGATACTGCCTGAGTGTCCGAATGTAAAATACGTGATTGTCTTCGATACCCTGCCCGAGTATCAGGACCGGGAAATCTGTATTACTGAGGTTATGGACAAAGGTCGTGCCTTATTGGCTGCCGAACCCGAGAAGTTTGTAGAGCGTTACAAATCGGTAGGTCCGGACGACTATGCCAACATCAGTTATACTTCGGGTACAACCGCAGACCCCAAAGGTATCTTGCTTACCCACCGCAACTATACCGCCAACGTAGAGCAGGCGCGTTCTATCATCGGTGTGGATCCGGACGATGTAATGCTCATCATCTTGCCGCTTGACCACTGCTTTGCACACGTGGCAGGTTTCTATACGATGATGTCCTACTGCGGAAGTATCGCTACCGTACCGGTCGGCAAGACTGCTCTTGCTACACTCAAGAATATACCGCTCTCTATCAAAGAGGTGCGACCTATGGTGATGCTTTCCGTACCCGCATTAGCACGCAATTTCCGCAAGAGTATAGAGACTTCCGTTAAAGCGAAAGGTGCGTTTGTGGAAAAACTATACACCTTCGCGCTCAACAATGCTATAAAATACAATAAGGAATATTGGAACCGAGGCGGTTGCCGGGCATGGCGCAAACCGTTGGTAAATCTGTTTGACAAACTGATTTTCAAGTCTGTGCGTGAGGGCTTTGGCGGACGTATGAAATTCTTTGTGGGGGGCGGTGCGTTGCTCGATATTGAGTTGCAACGTTATTTCTGCGCAGTGGGGATGCCGATGTTCCAGGGCTATGGCTTGAGCGAGGCTACACCTATCATCTGTGCCAACTCTGTAGGACACGCCATCTTCGGCTCCAGCGGACGCATCGTTTCCGACCTCGAATTGAAGATCTGTGATGCCGAAGGCAATATCGTTCCCGATGGTGAACGGGGCGAAATTGTCATCAAGGGCGAAAACGTGATGGCAGGCTATTGGAAGAATCCCGAGGCCACTGCCAAAACTATTGTGGACGGCTGGTTGCATACGGGCGATATGGGATATGTTACCAAGAAACATCCGGGCTATCTGTGGGTGGTCGGTCGTTTCAAATCGCTGCTTATCAGTGCCGACGGCGAGAAATATAGCCCGGAAGGCTTTGAGGATGGCTTGACCGACGGCAGCAAGTATGTAGAGCAAGTGGTGTTGCACAACAACCAGAACCCATACACAATGGTGCTGATTGTGCCTGCTAAAGAGGCCTTGCGCGAGTATGCTAAATCGAAAGGATTAGACCCGAAAAACGATGAAGGCAAACGTGCAATGCTCCAAAAAATACAAGATGAGATTGATGCGTATCGTGCCGGTGGAAAGCACTATGGTGAATTCCCTGAAGCATGGTTGCCGAAGGCAGTGGCTGTACTGCCGGAAGCATTCACCGAGCAGAACCATATGGTCAATTCCACAATGAAGATTGTCCGCGGCAAGGTGGAGCAGTTCTATCAAGACCGTATCGACTATGCTTATACTCCCGAGGGACGAGACCTCTTCAATCCGAAGAATATGGCGGCTCTCGACTAAAAAGAAAAATCTACAAAAGAAAGCAGACACTACCCACGTGTCTGCTTTTTTTGTACCCCTTGTTCGTCAGCGAAAAGTCTTCAGATATGCCTTGTGCTCATCGCTGATGCGGTAACTCTCTATTGCTTTTTGTATAGTCTTCCGGTGCGTCCAATCGCATAGGCGGTGCTGCTCTATGTAGGGCAAAGTGGCATCATACTGCTTTGCCAATGCTGTGGCAAAATACCATGCCACCTCCATACGCACATAGTAGTGTTCGCTCTCTATGGCCGCTACATGCGCCAATAACTCCGGTTGGAATGTTTCATCCAAAAAATAAGTCATCAGCATACCTGTTCCAAAGCGGCAAATATAGGGTTCTACGCTATCCGTCCAACGCAGGCAATCTGCCAAAAGTCTATCTGGGTTGTGTTTAGCCATCAGGCGGAAACTATGCGGTTTGATAAGGTCACAAGTAGCCCAATTGTCCACAAATGGCAACCATTTGTCCAGCATATCTATCGTCTTGTCATAGTCTTTTTCCTCGCAGAGTATCAAACCATGGAGCGTATTCTCATCATAATACTCGTGCGGAAGAGAGTTCAAGAACTCTATGGTATCGGGCTGTTGAGATAGTTGTTTTGCCAATTTGCGCATAGCGGGCATGCGCACGCCTATTACCTTCTCGGATGGCAGTGTGGGTAAAAGGCTGCTATGGAACTGCTGATACCGCTTGTCTTGCAGCGCAAAGAGTTGTCGTTGTATTTCAGTCATGAAAATAAGTAATTCCCCAAATTGTACTATCCAATAACAAATGTGTACTGTCTAATAACAAAAGCTATTTTGTGCAAAGTTAGTAAAAAATATCCGAAAAGGTATTCTTTCGATGTTGAAAAAACATTTTTTCTCCGAGATGTCTTATATATGGCGCCGTCTCTTCAAAATAAAAGAGAGACCTCTTTGGAAAAAGTCTCTCTTTTTGTTTACTTGCTTTCCTCTTTTGGATTAGCGGACTCTTGAGTAATCGGTACGGTTGACGGCATGGTCTCTTGTACCGGTAGTGCCTCTGTTTCTTTTTGGGGTTGCGCTTTGGGTGCCTTAGGCTGCTTTGCTCTTGGTTGCTTTGCCTTTGCAGGCTGCTGTACCGTTTGAGCATTCTCCGCAGGATTCTCCTGCTTTGTAGGCTCTGCCTTGGGTTCCGTCTTGGGCGTTTCCTTTTTAGGTCGCTTCTTGGCGGGTTGCTTTTTAGTGGCGGGTTGCGCCTTTTGCTCCGCCGGCTGCTGTTCCTTTGGTTGCTCCTTAGACTGCTGTTTTGGCTGCTCCTTAGGCTGCTGCTTGGATTGCTGTTCTTGCGGCTCTTCTTGGTGCCTCAGGATATTGCCCTGTGCATCGCAAAAACGCATTTCCAACATACCCAAACTTTGGTTTTCCACCACGTGCACACCATATCTACGCCGCCATTGGCATTTTAGGCTGTTGAACCACCCGCGGCATACATACGAATATACATAAGGGTGCAGATGCAGGCGCAAGCCTTTGCCGTAATGCTCATAATAATGCCCTATCTCTTCCTCCACTTGGTCGGTAAAGAGAATCGACGGCTGTATTTTTCCCTTGCCCATACAGGTCGGACAAACTTCCATCACATCCACCTCTACCGCGGGGCGCACACGTTGGCGGGTGATTTGCATCAGTCCGAATTTACTAAGCGGCAGTACGTTATGTTTTGCACGATCGTGCGACATCAGTTTGCGTACATAGTCATACAACTGCTGCTGGTGCTCTTTTGAGTCCATATCGATGAAATCAACGATAATAATTCCACCGATGTCTCGAAGTCGGAGTTGGTGTACCAGTTCTTCTGCGGCGAGCATATTGAATTGGAACGCATTTTCCTCCTGATCTTCGTACAGTTTCTTGCTGCCGGAGTTGACATCTATCGAAAATAGAGCCTCCGTACGGTCGATAATCAGATACCCGCCGTGCTTAAAACCTACCACTCGACCGAGTCCGGTCTTCATCTGGCGTGTAATATCGAACTTGTCAAAGATGGGCTGTGTACCATCATACAACTTGACAATCTTTGCGCTGTCCGGAGCGATAAGTTCCACGTATTGGCGAACTTCGTCGTATATCGCTTTGTCGTTTACCTGAATAGTCGTGAAATCGGGTGAGAACACATCGCGTATCACCCCTATGGTGCGTCCGAGTTCTTCGCTGACCAAACTGACAGATTCCTTCTGTTGCAGCGACTTGACGGTATCTTCCCAGCGTTGTACCAACAGGCGCAATTCGCTGTCCAACTCCGCCACACGCTTGTCTTCCGCCACTGTGCGCACTATTACGCCAAACCCTTGCGGTTTGATAGAAGTGATTAGTTGTTTCAGACGTGAGCGTTCCGACTCTCGTTTTATCTTTTGGCTGACCATCACCCCGTCGGCAAGCGGTATCAATACCATATTGCGTCCGGCAATACTGATTTCGGCAGTCAGACGAGGGCCTTTGGTGTTGATGGGTTCTTTGCTTACCTGCACCAATACCGGGTCGCCCACTTTCAACACATCACCGATGTTGCCCGATTTGCCTACTTCGGGTTGTCGGGGAGTACGTTGGATCGAAGGCACGCGGCGACGGTCGGTTACCGCCTTATTCACGTAGGTCTGTAGCGTTCGAAACTGTGAACCTAAATCCAAATAATGGAGAAAAGCCTCTTTTTCATAACCTACATCCACAAAGACTGCATTTAGTGCCGGCATCACTTTCTTCACGCGTCCATAATAGATATTTCCCACCGAGAAATTATCCTTGTTGCGTTGCTCACGACTCACCTCTTGCAGGCGGTCGTCTTCAGTGAGCGCAATAGCAATCTCTTGTGGCTGTACGTCCACAATCAATTCGCTTTTCATAATGGTTCTCAATAAAATAAAAATGCTTTGTGGCAATACGTTTGCGCCCAAACGTATCTCAAGCCACAAAGCAGGTTAAACGAAATCGTCTTACTTATGCTTATGACGATTCTTGCGCAAACGTTTTTTACGTTTGTGGGTAGACATCTTATGTCTCTTATGCTTTTTTCCGTTTGGCATAATTGTAATTATTAAATAGTTATTATATTATTCCTGATCAGAGGAGTTGTTTCTTGAATTCGTTAGAAGCCTTGAATGCCGGAATCTTATGCTCTGGAACCTCAATAGAAGTATTCTTCGAGATATTACGAGCAATCTTCTTTGCACGGGTCTTGGTGGTAAAACTGCCGAAACCGCGGAGATATACGTTATCTCCCGATGCAACGGTCTTCTTAATGTTATCCATAGCCGACTCTATGACGGTGGCAATCGACGTCTTGTCGTATCCGGTTTGGATAGCAATGTTGGTAATGAGTTCTGCTTTAGTCATAATTCTATATATTTTTCTATTTTCTATATTTTCTATCTCCGTATGTTATTTTTATAGAAACTGCATCGTAGCAGCGAAAAACTTTGCAAAGGTACTATAAAAAATTGATTTACAAAAGTTTTTGCGCAAAAAAAAATACTATTTTTATATTTTTGCCTATGCTTGTACTGTCCAATAACAAATGCAATTTTGTGCAAAGTTATAGCAAAACTTTGTACTGTCAATTTTTTTTAGTAATTTTGTAGCCCATATCATCATAGCATCATGGAATAATACACACAATATCGTATATACACGTACACACGAGTTAGTAGAAAATGGCAACCGCAATAGAATTTAATCACGTCAGCAAACAATATCGCTTGGGGCTTGTCTCTACGCGCACTTTGAGCCACGACCTCGACCGATGGTTCCAGACCTCTATCCTCCGTCGCGAAGACCCGTATCTGAAGATAGGCGAGGTGAATGACCGCGCGTCGAAAGGCAGTTCCGAATATGTATGGGCATTGCGCGACATCGATTTCAAAGTGGAGCAGGGCGATGTGGTAGGTATCATCGGCAAAAACGGTGCCGGCAAGTCCACACTCCTGAAACTCTTAAGCAAAGTTACTGCCCCTACCACCGGTACTATCCGCGCCCGCGGACGTATCGCCTCGCTGTTGGAGGTAGGCACGGGCTTCCATCAGGAGATGACCGGTCGTGAGAATATCTATATGAACGGAGCCATACTCGGTATGACCAAACAGGAAATCACCTCCAAACTCGATGAAATCGTTGCTTTCTCGGGCTGCGAGCGATACTTGGATACCCCCGTCAAACGTTATAGTTCTGGTATGATGGTTCGGCTGGGCTTTGCCGTTGCTGCCCATCTCGACCCCGAAATCCTCGTTGTGGACGAAGTCCTCGCCGTAGGCGATGCCGAATTCCAAAAGAAAGCCATCGGCAAGATGCAAGACATCTCCCACGGCGAAGGCAGAACGGTGCTGTTCGTGAGTCATAATATGGCATCAATTCGCGCTTTATGCTCTAAGGGGGTTCTCTTGGAAAATGGATTAGTTAAACTTTGCGGAAATATAGAGAATGTAGTTGATAATTATCTGCATGATAACACTCATTCTTATAATGGAAATATATCGTGTGATGCTTTTAAGATTAATGCGGCTGGGTTGACAATAGATTCTTTAATGGTGAATGGTAGTCCATACGATGTGTTGGATTTGGAATGGCCTGTTCGTACCTTGAATGTTGCAATTAAAGGACATTATACGGGAAAGGCAAATTTGGATATTGAAACTTACCTATTATCGGATACATCTTCTGTAGTGGCAAAAAGGACTCCTGCACTAACAACAGGGAAAACTATAGAAGTTAACGATTCTGATTTCCTTATTAGTGATACTTTTTGTTTGCCTGATGGTTTGACAAATGATACATATTATCTTCAATTTGACCTAACACATCCCAAAGTGCATACTCTTGCAACCGCGGAATGTGCTATAAAACTGAATGTAAAGGGAAACTATACTCCTCAAGGTATTTCTGTGGATAAGAAATATTTTGGATATATCTATCTATAACGTGTGTTGCTTATGTATCAACAGATTAAAAACATATTTCTTCTAATTAGAGATTTTTTTTGTCCTCCCGGTAATGAAGAAATTATTCGGCGCAAGAAGATATCTGATTATAACTATTTGCGTAGTCGTGGTGTAGAGACGCAATTAGGCTATGTAACGCTTGTGGGGAAACCTAGTATACAGCGTGCACAGGGGGCAAGGATTATTATTGGTAAAGGTGTGACTTTGGTTTCAGAGGCAACTGCTAATACCGCCGGAATCAATCATCCTGTTATTATTTCTGCGGAGGGAGTTAATTCAATTATTAAAATTGGCGATGGGGTAGGTATTAGTGGTGCGAGTATTGTGACGTGTAGTAGTATTGAAATAGGGGAGGAGACAATGATAGGTGCAAATTGTAATATCTATGGAACAGATTTTCATTGTATTAGTGCCGAAAATCGTTTGAAACAAAAAAGTACAGCAGATGCCCCTACAGCACCAATTATCATAGGTAAACGTTGTTGGCTCGCAAGTAATGTAACAGTTTTGAAAGGTGTTACAATTGGTAAAGAATCCGTAGTTGGGGCAATGTCATTAGTTAATAAAGATGTTGCTGAGAATACCGTGGTAGCAGGAGTGCCAGCAAAGGTAATCAAGCATTAAGATGAAAAGGCTTACTATCATAACGATTAATTATAACAATGCTTTAGGGTTACATAAAACATTAGGCAGCATTGTGGCTCAAAAAAATAAAAATTTTGAATATGTGGTTGTGGATGGAGCATCTGAAGATGAATCTATAACATTGATTCAAAAATATAACTTGCAGGATTTCTTTGATACACAGATTGTTTCAGAGCCAGATTTGGGTATCTATAATGCTATGAATAAGGGCATTAAAATGGCAAAGGGGGAGTATTTGTTATTCCTAAATTCTGGTGATACATTGGAGAATACAGATGTGGTACAGTGCTTTATGGAAGCGAATGTAACAGCCGATGTTGCAACTGGAATTGAACGGAAAGGGGATTTGTTAATATATCCTCCAGCTGCTGTAGATTTGACTTACTCATATTTTTACGAGAACACTCTTTTGCACCAATCTACCTTTATCCGTCGTGATGCTTTTCAACGTTTCGGAACATATCGTGAAGATTATCAAATAGTATCAGATTGGGAATGGTTTTTCCGTACAATTATTAGAGATGGTGCAACGTATCAAACTTTAGATTTTATAGTTGCAGACTTTGATTGTAATGGAATCAGTCATAGTTCGGAGTTTCGTACATTGCAGAATATGGAACGTGAAAGAGTACACCAAGAGATATTGCCATGTATCCGCAAAGATTATGAGGAACTTGATAGACTGAGAAAAATAAGTATAGAATATGATCATCTGAAGAATGGTAGGTTGGGTTTTATTGTGAATTGGTGTTTGAAAATAAAGACCTTAAAAAGAAAATGAACAAAAGTAATATAAGTATATTGGATAGTTTTTGGACTGATTCTATGCATTTGAGAAAATCTTTATTGGTATGGCTGCTTGTTTTTATTTGTTTGTCTCTTAAGAGTATTTTGTTTCATTGGGAGTGTTTTGGTACGGTATTGATTTCTACGTTCTTTCGCGACCAATTGGAATTTTGGCGTTTCTATTTACCCAAAATGGCAGGGGCGGCATTTTTTTCTTCTTTTATTTTTCTGTTAAAACGTAGGGAATCTATACTGATTTTTACATTGTTATTAGATTTTTGGATTGAAGCCAATCTAATCTATTTGAGAAGTTATAATTCCTTTTTGGACATATATGCTATATCAATGGCTGGGAATATGAAAGGTTTTTGGAATAGTATTTTTTTGTATGTCAATAAAACAGATGTGATATATCCCTTCTTGTCTTTTATTTTATATGGATGCTTATTTCTTCTATCTTCGAAACTACGTGAAAGAAGCATAATGGGATTTATATTGGCTGTATTATTTTTCATAGTATTAGATTTGCTTGGTTGGGGATGTTATTATACTAAGTACCCATCACACGATGGTTTTAAGGCTCTTAATCCTTATAATACAGATGTGCGTAATCGTTCCTTTGGATCATATGGCGTTAAAGCCTATATGGAAATGACTTCTATTTTTCAATCTCCTTTATATATTATATGTGATGCATTGCAAATGGATGAATCAATGTATGCAACATCGTTATCACAAGAAGAACAAATATGGTTGGAGAAACATAAGGGAACAGGCATCAAAAGATTTGACCAAACACTTATTTTAGTTTTAGTGGAAAGTTTTGAAGATTGGGTGATTACTCCTGAAATTACACCTAATTTGTACCACTATATGCAGACGCATCCGGTTTTCTATGCAGATAAAATTAAATCAGAGATTAAGGGAGGTGGTTCTGCTGATGGTCAGATGATTATTAATACAGGGTTACTCCCTTTGCAGTATGGTGCTGCTTGTTTCCGTTTTCCAAATAATACATATCCAGGGATTATGCATTTATCTGTCCAGCCAGCTATATGTATTTTGCCTCATGAGACCAACGTGTGGAATCAAAAGGCAATGAGTCCTGCCTATGGGTATGATTCGACTTTTGTTAGTGTGGATGATGATCGTGTGTTGTTTCAAGATGTATTGGATATGGTTCACCTGGGGTGGCGTTCTATTCAAGTTGTAACTATGTCCACCCATGTACCTTTCTCAGGTGCCAAGGTGTCAGATTATAAGACTCCTGTTGATATGCCAACATATCTTGCTGATTATATTAAGGCTTTTACAACTTGCGATAAGGGTTTAGGAACATTATTAACAGCTATAGATACAGATACATTATTGCAAAATGCTACTATTGTTATCACTGGAGATCATAAGATCTTTCCAAATGATAAACGAGACGAATATGCCACTTATATGCATAATAAAGGATATCACTTTCAGGTCGAAAAACCATATTGCCCATTAATTATAATTTCGCCTTATATCAAGGAAAGTTCTTATGTTACAGATGTTGCATATCAAATGGATGTCTATCCAACTATCTTACAATCAGTAAACTGCGAAGAAACTACGTGGGGGGGGTAGGAATAGGGCTTCTCAAAGATTATCAAACCGACAAACGAGAAATTTCTGAAGAAAAAGCATATGAATTGTGCGATAAAATTATACGAAATAACTATTTTTCTCAATGATTCGATTATCTATCATAGTTCCATTCTATAATGTTGAGAAATACATTGAGCAATGTATTCGTTCGCTGTATAATCAAGATATTCCTTGTGAGGAGTATGAGGTTATTTGTGTGGATGATTATTCTCCTGATAGGAGTAGATGTATTGTGGAGAGATTAGAAAAGGAATATAGCACGTTGCATTTAGTTGTCCTTCCTGAAAATCGTAAATTAGGTGGTGCACGAAATGAAGGGGTAAAGAATGCAAGAGGTAAATATATTTGGTTTGTAGATTCAGACGATGAAATTGCTCCGATGTGCTTGGGAACCTTGTTGAAGGAAATGGATGAATATGAATTAGATGTCCTTCAGTTTGATTGTTGTAAATTTGCAGATAGCATAGGTTATTTATCTGCAGAAAAGGCATATCAAGATGAACGTATATATACAGGAGAAGATTTTATCACAGATGCAAAACATGGTCCATGGTATTACCGTTGTGTAGAGGCATGGAGAAAAATTATAAAGAGGACTTTTTTCGTAGAAAATAATCTTTGGTTTGTGGAGAACAAGATGTATGAAGATACGGATTGGATGGTAAGGTTGGCTGTGGCAACACAAAGAACGAAACATTGTAACTACGCCCCATATTATTACAGAGATAATCCAACTTCTGTAACAAGGAAGAAGGATACACCATTGAAACTATATTTTCAGATATGCCAGATTAACAGGTGTGCCAATAATATCGTCAATGCAAAAACAGAATTATTTAGGAGTGTGGTATCAGAGATGGTGCGTAGTAACTCAATTGTATGGCGTCAAAAACTAAAAAAACTAACTTGTTGGGAAAAAATAGCATATTATGGTCTGCTTCATACAAGTGATGTCATGTACATACATCCTTATGTAAATTGGCGTACTTGGTTAGCAATTCGCTATGCTATAACATGGTTTGTGTAAATATATGTTTTTAATCCTTTCAATACTTAACCAATGACTCTTTCTATAGATTTTGTTAATTGCTTTGGCATACATTCATTGAAGTATGATTTTGAGTTTAAGAATGGTCAAAATACCTTATTGCTATATGCTCCTAATGGCACGATGAAGACCTCTTTTGCTAAGACTATGTCGGTTATTGCTAAGAATGATCCAAAGCAGAAAGTAGTTGATCAAATCCACCCAGATAGAACCGTAACTGATACGGTGCTGGTAGATGGAAATCCGATAGAGCCACAAGATATTTTTGTTGTGGATGCTGAAAATGAAGATTATGATGCAACTTCTTTTTGTTCGACTTTTCTTGCAAGTAAAGAACTCAAAAAGAAATATGATGTAATTTATGAAGAACTTGATGTCGCACAGCAACAATATATTAAAAATCTAAAATCAGCATCACAGAGTACAGATTGTCAAACCGAAATTATTAAAACCTTTCATAAAACCGAAAATGATTCATTTTTAGATTGTCTTTTGTTGTTAGAAAATGAAATACATGATGGATATCAAGTTTATGATTTTAAGTATAACGACGTATTTGATAAAAATGGTAAGGTTAAATCTTTTTTGGATAAACATCAAACTCAGTTAGACGCTTATCTTGAGAGATACTCTACTTTATTGACTACTTCAATTCTGTTTCATAAGAATGAAAATTTTAAGTTTGGTACATTTCAGGCAGAAGAACTCAATAAAGCCGTAAAAGATGGTGCATTTTTTGGAGTAAATCACAAAATAGTTTTATCGGATGGGACGGAAATCAATGACCCATCTGCTTTTGCTGCTAAAATAGAGTCTGAAAAACAAGCGTTATTGGCAGATGAAAAACTGAGAAAAAGTTTCGATAGTATAACTAAAGCATTAGATGCAAATATGGATTTGCGTTTATTGAAACAAGTGATAGAATCTAAACCTTCTCTCATAGTCGAATTGGCAGATTACGAGGGATTGAGGAGAAAATTTTGGATGGGGCATATTTGCAAAGTCGAACTTCAGCGAGAAACTCTAAATCTAATAAGCCTATATAAGAAAAAAATAGGAGAATTGCAGAATATTATTTTCGAAGCTAAAAAAGAAAATGATATATGGAAGAAAATAGTAATTTTATACAATAGTCGGTTTTATGTGCCATTTGAGGTTGGAATTTCGAATCTGGAGGATGTGATTCTAAAAGATGATGTGCCGAATCTGCAGTTTAATTATATTGCTGAAGGAAATAAATTTTTGCAAAGTAAGGAGACATTGATAAAAAATATTCTCAGTAAAGGTGAGCGTCGTGCATTATACATCCTGCAGATGTTATTTGAAATTGAAGGTAGGCGGAAGCGGATTCATGAACAGTTGCTGGTTTTTGATGATATAGCGGACTCTTTTGATTATCAAAATAAATATGCGATCATAGAGTATCTAAAAGATATTCAAAATGACTCTACAGGACATTTTAAGAGTATTCTTCTAACTCATAATTTTGATTTTTATCGAACAGTATCATCTCGATTAGGTATAACAGAGAATGCTTTTTATGCAAGCAGGGATGGCAATGGAAATATTAGTCTTTCAAAAGGATTATATAGATATCAGAATCCTTTTGAACTAATTCAAAAAAATACAGATGATAATAAGTGTTATGTTTGTATGATACCATTTGTCCGTAATTTAGTAGAATGCCATATGGGAAAGAAATCTATTGAATACAATACTTTGACAAGTTGTCTGCATATGAAATCTAACACAAAAAGCTTGTGTGATTCGGAAATCTCTAAAATATTGAGAAACTATGCTGGGGGACATACTTGGGCACGAGTTGATGTTAACACACCTATTTATAATGTGATTATGAATACTGCTACGGATATTGTGTCTACTCCGCCACCAGTAGATGCAATGCGGATTTCTGCTAAAGTGGTTCTTGCCATTGCGATTCGCCTTTTGGCAGAAGAATATATGATACACAAGTTAAAAAAGAGTGGTGTTCAACAAAATGAAATAGATGCAATAAACAAAGATCAGGAAAGGATCTTATTACAAAAATGTCGAGAAAGTAGCATAGATTTAGACTATTCGATATTGGAAAGCGTGAATGTGATGACCCCAGAAAATATTCACTTGAATAGTTTTATGTATGAGCCACTGGTAGATATGCCTGTTGAAGCGTTGATTAGACTTTATAATAACTGTAAAAAAATAAGGGATGATGAGACTCTATAGAAATTTAAGTGGAAATTCTCCGATTATTGCATACGACTATGGAGAAGATTACATTCAAGTGAAATTTAGAGAAGGACGTGTATATGAATATACAGATAAATCCGCAGGTGTTCCAAATGTCAAGAGGATGAAATGTCTCGCAGATCGTGGTCAAGGTTTGTGTACATATATCAATAAATTTGTAAAGAATAAGTACCTCAGAAAGTTATGCTAGATTCTTCGATATTGCTAATTACATTTAATCGTCCTGCTCATACACGGCAGGTATTAGAGCGCATTCTTGAGGTACGACCTCAAGACTTATATGTGTTTCAAGATGGGGCACGGGCGGGCAATGAAAACGATGTACAGAAATGTACAGAAGTCCGTCAAACTATTGATGAACTTTGGAATAACTATATAGATTCCCTGCAGGAACCCCAAGAGCAAAATGCTCCAACTATACATCGTTATTATAGTGATGTGAATCTTGGCTGTGGTCCCGGTCCTGCGGCGGCTATCAGTTGGTTCTTTTCACAAGTGGAAAGGGGAATCGTGATGGAGGATGATTGTTTGGCACATCCCGATTTCTTTGGCTATTGCGAGGAACTTCTTGCTAAATATCAAAATGATGAGCAAGTACAGTTTATCAATGCGACTTTGTACCATAATCATTGGCACTGCGAAGCATCGTATGGCTTTTCGCATTATATGGTAACCGGGGCATGGGCGGCGTGGAAACGCAGTTGGCAAAGTTTTGACTTGGATTTACACTCCCTGAATGCACGTAAGTTCCGTTGTCAAGTCTATTCGCTTACAGGCAATCGGGCAGAAGCGGATTGGTGGTACTATAAAGTGCTTGAAATCCAACAAGATAAAGAAAAGAAAAGTTATTGGGATTATCAAATGCAAATCCTGCTGTTCCTCAATAATGCACTGACTATTCACCCCGCAGTAAATCTAATATCCAACATCGGTTTTGATGCTGCGGGAACGCACACTCTATCCAATGATGGGCGAGGTGATAAGGATACATTCCCGATATTGCCATTAGTGCATTCGAAGAATAAAACAGTTGATTTGTCCATAGATGCTACATGCTTTGCCAAAGCATACTCTACCGATTGGTGGCATGATATAGTAAGCCGACTATATCGGGATATGCTGTATTCTAAAGGATTATCACATTGGTTACTAATGCAATACAAGCGTTTGAAACACAAGAAATGAAAATCTTATATGTAAACACATCGGATACTAATGGTGGTGCTGCACGTGCGGCAATGCGTATTATGCGTGGAGTGCAGCAGAGCGGGCAAGAGTGCCGTATGTTGGTTAAGCACAAATTGTCTGGCAATGATAGCGTGGTTTCTTTGCTGCAATATGTACCGAACAATCCGTTACACAATGTCTTAGATTGGTGTGCCCAAAAGTTAAAAAACAAATATCAACATTATCTATGGCACAAATATACAAATCAAGATGCAAGTTATAAATCCGACTTGCGTGCTACTCGGATGTATGGTGCATTGCAAGCATGGGACTATGATATTCTTCATCTTCATTGGATTAATCAACGTTTTTTATCATTGGATGACCTGACAAAATTGCACAAACCTATAGTGTGGACGCTTCATGATTCATGGCCTTTCTGCGGTGTATGCCATTATTTTTTGGACTGCGAGGGATATCAACATCAGTGTGGAAATTGTCTGCAACTGCGTAGCCAAGATAACCACGACTTGTCGTATCAAGTTTGGCGCAAGAAGAAAGAAATATATGATAAACTTGATTTACATATAGTTTCTCCGAGCCGTTGGTTGGCGGGTTGTGCGCGTAAAAGTTCTTTGTTCTCAAATTGTGATATACATGTTATTCCTAACTGCATAGATACAAATATCTTTCGTCCGTTATCGTGTGCGGAAATCGAGACTAATTTTGTTGTCGTGCAAACGCAAAATGTGGCGGTTAGCCACATTTTGCGCACGACAGGAGAAAAGGTTGAAAAGCCTTTTATCCTATACGGGGCTGTCAATGCTGCCACGGACAGGATAAAAGGCTTTTCAAGCCTTTTATCCGCATTGCAAATTCTTGATAAACAGGGTTTTCAAGCAACCATTGTTGTATTTGGCGCCCAAGAAACAGACCTGCCGTTGCATTTCGAGAATATAGATGTTACCTTTGTCGGATACATTTCTGATACAGATACATTGGTTGATTTGTACAATTTGGCTGATGTGATGGTTGTACCTTCTTTGACGGAGAATCTCAGTTGTGCCATTATGGAAAGTCTCAGTTGTGGAACGCCTGTCTGCTGTTTCAATATCGGGGGAAATGGCGATATGGTAGAGCACCAAGTCAATGGTTATCTTGCCGCAGAGAATGATTGTGCTGATATGGCAGATGGTATCCGAGAATGTATTGCCCATTCTGTGGAGTGGGGGAAAAATGCACGAGAATCCGTACTTCGCAAATATACCATAGACATTGTGGCTGAACAGTATGTAAATCTATATAAAGGCTTGCTATAATAAAAAAGTTCAAAGTTCAAGGGGGCTTGAACTTTGAACCGGAGGCGTGGAACCTTGGAGGGTTTGCGCCTTGAGGCTACACGAGGTAGTGGAAACTAATAGCAATGGTTGGAACTATCATAGAACTATCTTTGAGATTATCCTTGGTAGGCAGACCACTCCTGATTGAAGACGTATTGGTACAAAGTGCGGTACACGCTTTGTGACTTAAAGGCATGGAGGTCCTGCTGTATCTTGGACGCATCCTGCAATCGCTTACGGGTAGCCGTAACCACCGCTTTGAAGCGGGTATGCATATTCACTTCGGATTGGGAGTAAGGCGTTCTACGAGTACCCACCATAGCACATCCTCGTGGGTGCCGACTTGATTGTCTGTACACCGAGGTGAAATTGTACTTCTTGCCATATATCTTGCCCGATGTGTAATCAATGGGCGGTAGATAAAATACTTTTCCTGCCATAGTCTCAATCTGTAAGTTTTGCGTACTCCTGCGCAAACATAAAGCCACGCAGGGTGGTGTACTTGGATTTCTTCTGTGCAAGCCATTGCTTTTCATACGCCTGAATCTGTTCTGTGGTAAGCGATTTGAGTGCTTCTGTTGCTTGCTTGTACCGTTGCTGAACTTTCAGTTCGTTTTCCGAGTAAGGTTTTTTACTCAGATTTCGAGGGTTGCACATTCTGCCGGAGTAGCCGGTTTTTCCCCGCGTGGCGAGGTAGAAGTCGGAGTGCTCACAAATTTTTCCGCTCCAACTTGTAACTAAATCTATTGGCTTATACTTTGCCATAATAGTAAAATTTTAATTTATTAAATATTATTTTTTGTTATTTGTTTGGTCGTCTCTCGATAGACGACCTTGTGGGTGGTAAGCGCACAGCGGTGGCGCATGTATAGATGTGATACTCATATTCGTATAGATTAGAGTTGTTTGTAGATATATCCGTTATGTGGTGTCGGCTATGCCGTCCGAGTTGTCGGGGGGCGTAGGTCGGGGTGGTTGTATAATAGGTTTGGCTGCCGCAGGTTTGCCCGTCGTGGGAGTTGGTACAGCAGTGGTGGGACGGGTTGGCGTAGCAGTATGTGCGCTGTTGCGCTCTATGTATTGTTGTACGCTTTGTTTTCCTTGCATGATACCCCGTATCTGCTTTTTGGGGAGTGTCTGCACGCGCAGAACCCGTTTCGACCGATTGCCCGGATAATGATGTCTGCCCGCGTACAGACGAGCAAACTGTTTGTTCCACGCCTTTTGTTTCTCCGATAGCCGTCGGGGACAACGCTGTACGAACACTTTGCCGTATTTGTTGCGCCGGAAATAGAATTCCGACTTTATGGATACTTTGCCTATGCAATAATCGATTGGCGGTATAAAAGTTACTCTCATATTATATGTATTGATTTCTAATTTTTAGTTTTCAATCGGGTACAATAAAAAAGCACCCGAATTGATTTTTTCGAGTGCAAAGGTACGGCAAATCTGCCGATTAAAAATTAGACGTACTTTTTAGGTAAAAGAAAAATAAATTAGAAGTTGTTGATTATCAGTTGTTTCCGTCTTTCTTGGTTCTAACTTTTTGTATGCAGGTCAAATTGTTCAAAGCATCGTCCAACTGCAATGTTATCGTGTTTTGGAGGTCATGTTTGAGGTTTTCCAAATTACCTCCATTGCGAACATAGGTACTAACCAACTGCGGTTCACTCTTGGTGGAATAGTTGAAACCGTGTTTGAGAATATGTGTTACCGCTTGGTCTTTGTCGGATAGGTTTACGCCGTGGAAATAGTTGGCATAGTACATGGCCGACAAAATCGCCGCCACCTTTGATTTGCAACTGCTTTCTATTTGGATATAGCCCTCTGCCGGTTTGGAGGAGGTTTCTATTTCTTCGCGCAGAGCCGCAATCTCTTCATTTTTCTTTTGCAATGATTCTTCGAGGGTTTTGATGTGGGCTTGAAGTTGTTCTATTTCTTTGTAGTTCTTCTCCGTTTGTCCTATATGTTGTTTCTCTTCGTTATGATTTTGAGCCGACAGGTTGGCGATTTCCTCCGAAATCCGTTGTGGTGATAGCATATACTTTTGTACATAGTCAATCAGATGTGTTTCGTCGGTTTCGCAATAATCGGTGCTTTGCATAATCTGGGCACTCCGTTGGTAGATGGGGGATTCTTTGGTCAATGTGTTCATAATATCATTGTAGATAGAGAAATACGATCGTTCCAACAGGGTTTTCCTCATGAGATATTCCGTATCTTGTTCCAAATATCGGGCTAATGTGGCGGCTTCGTCGGTTTCGAGCATACACAATAATGTGTGTAAGGTGAATATTGCAAACATTCTTTCTGACGCACAGTAATAACTATTGTCATATATACTTTCCGGTATAAGCCGTTCTATTTCATAGGGAACACATTGCATCTCGCTTTGTACCTGACAATCTGTAAGGTCATCGCATTGCTTCAAGGTGTCCAACAACCGGAAACAGATGTAGAACAAACTCTCTTGCGACAATACTTTTGAGTTTTTGCCGCAAATCAAACATGGTCGTTTGAGCCACTGAAAGACAATGTTCTCTTTGTACTCTTGTTGAATGAAACTTTTTTGAACAGCATTAGACACAACGTCCATACTGAAGTCTATGTAATTTTTCATAAACTATATAAATTATTTGTATCCCGCAAAGTTACGAAAAAAAGCGCATATATGCAATAGTGTGTGTATATAAAATCCCTCCCGACGAATTGCATCGTCGGGAGGGATTAAGATAGAGGTGTGTATGATTTAGTGAGCGAAAAAGTCGGTGATGATTTGGCAGATAGTATGTACTTCGTCTTCGGTGAGGTCGTAGTACATAGGCAGACGTACCAAGCAATCGGCATAGCGGTCGCACTCGGGTAGGGCACGCCCATCGTGTTTTGGTGCATAGTATGGGCTGCTATGGAGGCTCAAATAGTGGAATACTGCCAGAACGCCGTTTTCTTTGAGCCGTTTAATCAATGCGGTACGCTCTTCGAGATTACGACACACAAGGTAGAACATGTGTGCATTGTTGGTGGCATACGAGGGGAGGTCGGGTAAAACTCCCCCAACCCCCTCAAAGAGGGGGGATAGGCACTCATAGTATATTTGCCACAGGTGCTTGCGCTTGTTTTGGATATTATCCATATCTTCGAGTTGTGCCCACAGGAACGCAGACACCACCTCGCTTGGCAGGAACGAAGAACCTGTATCCACCCAACCGTATTTGTTTACTTCGCCACGGAAGAACTCGGCGCGGTTGGTGCCCTTCTCCCAAATGATTTCTGCACGGCGGATAAAACGTTCGTCATTGATACCCAGCATACCACCCTCGCCGGAGATGATATTCTTTGTCTCGTGGAACGAGAATGCTGACAAATGACCGATGGTACCCAATGCACGTTTCTCCCCTGTACGGGGCGAGATATAGTAACTATCAATCGCCTGTGCCGCATCTTCTACCACAATGAGATTGTGGCGATTGGCAATATCCATAATAGCATCCATATCGCACGCTACACCTGCATAATGGACGGGTACGATGACTTTTGTACGCGGGGTAATAAGGGATTCCAATTGTTCTGCATCGATATTCGGGTTGCGCTTCATAGAGTCAGCAAAGACAATCTTTGCGCCTTCGCGTACAAATGCCAGAGCCGAAGAAACAAAGGTATAACTCGGTACGATGACCTCGTCACCGGGGTGCAGTTCGCACAGCAATGCCGCCATCTCGAGTGCGTCGGTGCAGGAGGTGGTAAGCAAGCACTTACGGAAACCATATTTTTGCTCCATAAAGTGTTGACAGCGTTTGGTAAACTCACCGTTGCCCGACAACTTGCCATCGAACACAGCCTGATACATATAATGGGCTTCTTTGCCCGTAAGATGCGGTTTATTAAAAGGGATATTCATAGTCTTTATTATTTGATTTATCCGTTTGGGGATAAAAGATAGTGTATTTGTTTTCCCTATCTTCGTAAATATATCCATGTCGCTCTAACATCAATTTAGTATTAGGATATTCATCTGTAGTGAATAATTGTCGAGCTGGATCATAGGGACTGAGAATAACAATAACATCATTGTTTTCAATGAATTGTTCTAATGCATATATATTTCTCGGAATATCCGTTTGCGTAAATTCGACACCCGGTACTGCTGCTTGGTGTGCCAAATAATTAAACACATATGAATAACGTCCGAAAAATACAACAGACTTTCCTTGCTCTTCCAACGAGTTATAATTATGCATAACAGCTTCCACGTATTGGCAACTTCTCGGATTAGTCCAGATATGTTTGAGTTGCTTGAATCTATATTGGCAAGTGAATTCTTTCGGAGATATCCATTCAAAAGATTGCCGGTTCTTCGCGTAACAAGTAAAAACTACCATTACAAAGCCCAATATTATGTACGAAATTACAGAGCATTTGTTTCCTGTGGCATAAATATTACCAGTGAACTCCATTTTTTGCCATTTGATATAGGGAATACACCATAGAGCAACAAGCGTACATACAATTAGACTTATGCCATATATCATCATTCCCTCGCGTACATACACGAATGCACTAATACTTAACCCAACAAGCGATAGGATTAAGTAAACCAATTCTTTTCGTGTTATGGGAGTAAGCATTTTTTTGTACGTATAAACAAACCATGGTATAAATGTAAACAAAGTTCCGCCTAATAAGCATAGTCCACTATCCGAACCGGCGGGAGAGCATAAAGATATACAAAGAGGAATGATGCCATAGCCGACCATTTTCCAATTATGTCGTAATAATCCAAGGGCTATTATAGAGAATACAGATATAAAAATAAGCGCATAGAAATATACAATCAGACCATAATTGTAAACATCAGATATGACAGCAACACGCATTTTAATGAACGCTAATTGCGCAAAGATAAATGCAATAGCAGCAATGTAGGGTGTGTATTTTTTAGATGTAAAGAATGAGATAAGCGGAATAACACCAATAACAGAAAGAAACTTAATATCAGACATTGTATCTTTTAGTGTGTGCAGGTATTCTGATAGCAGGAAACCCATAGAATGGTCTGCGCCTTCCCTATTGCTTGCGGTTGATGTGAATGCGTCAGTAAGTGTATTGACATAAACGCCAATACCACCATATAAGATGCTATTTATTAATAAGTATAAGGCGGAGGAGATTGTCAAGGATACTACAACAAGACCATAATTAGATTTGCGATTACAAAACAACCAACTTGTTGCCAATAATATAGGAAGCAATACGACATTTGGGAATTGTGATAGGACGCACAATGTTACAGAAACAATCAAGCCGATAAACCACAAGCGATTTCCATATGTCGCTTTATATAGTGATATAAATGTACAAATTAGAAAAAATGCAGATATTGATTCTCCGGAAAATACATTCGTGTTGATATTAGTCATCAGCACCAATGCCATTGAAAGAAACCACAATCCATATTTGCGAAATTCTTTGTTGACAGATAGCACAAACAGATATACAGATAGGTATGTAAGAAAATAGAATAACCAATTCACCAAGCGATAGCCAATCATATAGTCTCCAAACAGCCTATTGCAACACTTCATCATAAATTGAGTAAACTGTAGAAACACATCTACCTCTCCACTATATAAAAATTTGCATGTGAAATAAAAACTATCGGATAGTTCTAACCCAAAGAACACCCAATAGACAGACCAAATAGTGGAAAGGGCTAATGCTATATACCCAGATATATTGATAGTTTTAGTCAGATATTGATTCATAGTGTTATATAAAGAAAATTATTACTCCAACCATTATAATCCCAATAGCACATATCTTGCGCCATGTAATACGTTCACGAAAGATGCAGAATGAAAGCACCGGCACGAAAAGGTAACTCAGTGATTCGATGGAACTTACTTCTTTTGCTTGAACACTATGGCTCATACAAAAGATGTTCAGCACCAAACAGCCCGCCATAACCATATAGCCGCTGATGACCCATATATTCAAGTACTGCCGCCACCACGGGGTATAGTTTTGCCGTGCTCCCTGCTTGAGAAACATCTGTGCGCAGGCTGCGGCAAAAACGGATAATATGACTAAAACGATGTACATATTATTTCCCAGCATACAGGACAATTCCCACAATGATGACGCACGCCCCGATGATGTTATTGAGCGTGATTTGCTCGCCAAAAAGAGCAAAGGCAAACAACATCACAAATATAAGGCTTGTGCCTTTGAACATATAGGCTGTGCTGAGTTCTATGTGCCGGAGTATCTGTTGCCAACACACGGCATATATACCCATCACACCGACTGCACCACACAACCCAAGCAGGTACTTGGCAGACATAAAAGTATGCTGCGATGCGTATTTTGTGAAAATAGTAACACACGCGTACAGCAGGTTGACTGCCACAAGGGAACTATATGTAGCAAATTTGGTCATAGGTATCAATAAAAACTCTTCGTAACCAGAAATTTACCCAGATATACAAACCCCATTATCACGTGCAATCCGAATATAATGAGTATTGCTTTCTGCGAACACCCCCCCCGTTGAGGCAAGGGTAATGCTTCGCTATTGACGGCAATCTTGAGCATATAGAAATAGACGAACCACATTGCTGCAATGGCTTGCCAATGGAAGTTGCCGTCATTTGCCCGCGGTCCCGTTTCCCGACAGCACCACATAATGCCCAAACCACATACCAACATAATCAGGACGAACCAAAATTCCGGTTCTCGAACAATAGTGCGACCATACAAGCAGAGGAATAAGAGCGGCAAAGAGAGGGATACCACCAAATACAAGATATGGGATTGCCAAAAATCAAGCGTAAAGAGTTGCGCAATGTCTATGACGACACTACTCCCGTCGTTCACTCCGCTATAATATATGGTTACGTACTCATAAACAAGGCAGATTCCGCCGGCTAACAATGGCAGCAAGGATTTAGAGAATGTTTTACTCAGCCCGTATTGACTCAGCATTATAATCGGGTAGGCAATAACATACACGAAAAAGAAACTCGGTTTGACGAGGACGCTTAATACGAGAAATAGCGATATATACTTGTTGCGCCGGTCGGTGTACTGTTTGAACTGCTTGACGGACAGCAAATAGCAGGCTATGGCAAAAGGCATCATACATAGTATGGTGGAATTGTGCCAAACATTGGGGACATAGTAGCCCAAATACATATTATCTGCCGAGAGGAAAATACCCAACGGCTTCAGGAAATACATCAGCGGTATGATGTACACGAAAAGCATAGCAAAGGCCGCCCACTTGGCATTTTTAGAGGATGTCCATTCGCGAAAGGCTTCCCGCACTATGGTGTATTTGGCGGTGTTGGCGGCAGCCAGAAGCAGTACCAATACTGCCCTCATCGGATATTTAGCACCGGTAAAGAAAGTGAGCAGGTTGATTAGAAAATACATTAGGAAGTTGGTTGAAAACAACCGATGTTCCTCGAGCATTTGCTGCGCAATATATGTATGGGCACATAAATCGCTATTCCATTTTATCACAAACATGATATACGCAAAAATGCTCACCATCAGCACAAAGATACCGATGGCATCCAAGTTCTTCTTTATGATATTTCTAAAATGTTCACTCATAATCAGTTTATACTCACAGCCACCAATGATAAATGCTTGTTACGCTTTTTATAGAAAAGCCATTCTTTTCATACCAACGGCATGCATCGAGATTGGCTTTTTGAGTGGGGACTTCCAAGGTTTTTACACCGCGTTCAAACAAGTAGCCGTCTAAAGTGGACATCAGTTTGCTACCAATGCCCATGTGTTGTGTATCTGTATCTACTGCCACCAAACCGATATGCCCCAATTCGCTCTGATAATCAATGGTAATCATACCTTTGGTTACTCCGTGTGAGTCAAGAAAAGTCAGAATCTGTTTGTTGGTTCCTTCTGCTGGACATGCCGTTTCTATCCAGCGGCGATACAGACGTTCAAAACTGCCTTTTGGGAATAGAGAGTCTAATCTGAAACGGGAATAACTACCGCTGATGAGAGCCAAACGGTACAGAGCATCAGTCGGCTTGTCGCCTTGGTAGAGGGAAACTGCATAAAACGCTTGGCGCGGCTCGCAAGGCTTGGCGTATAAAATCTTTTCATCCACCAGTTGTGCGCCTGCTGCAGAGAACCCTGCTTGCACCGCATCGAACACATACAGCAAATCGTACTGCTGTTTTAACTCTGCATATTGCTTTAGTAGTGCTGCGGCATCCGCTGGCGTCTGCAAATCGACACGACCGATACGCAGACCGAAGAAACGGGAGTCCCAATCCAAAGTGCTGATATTCATACCTATAAATTGCGGGTTTCCCCGACGATAAAAGTGGGGCGGTGTTTTACGGTATCGAACATCTTACCGATATATAGTCCGACAACGCCCAGTAAAGAAATGATAATGCCGGCAATAGCCCATACAGAGAGGATAAGACTGGTGTAGCCCAAGACCACGATGTCACCCAACAAAAAGCGGATGAGATAGCCTATGGCAATCAGAATCGACAGCAACGTGATGACAAAACCGAATTTGACCATAAGCCGCATCGGTTTGTCGGAGAACGAGATGATGGTATCTAATGCAAGGCGTATCAGTCGCCCAAAGTTGTAGGACGACTTTCCTTCGGCACGCTCGGCGTGCCGAACAGGCAGGTATGCCTTACGAAATCCGACCCATTGCACCTGTGTCGGGAAATAGCGAAATCGGTCGCCCATAGACAAAATGGCATCAATCACACAACGGCGATAGATACCGAAATTGGCAACCGAAGCGTCTTGTCGGGTGTCTGTGAGGTAACTAAAGACAGAATAAAAAAGTTTGGAGGACGTTCTTTTGAACCAATTATCTTCGCGATGTATGCGCTGCGCGAAAACAGAATCATACCCTTCTTGTGCTTTGTTGTATAGATTGGGGATTTCTTCCGGGCGGTCCTGCAGGTCGCAGTCCATCACCACCACATAGTCGCCCTTGGCGTAGTGCAGACCGGCGGTGATGGCATAGTGTTGCCCGAAATTGCGCGAAAGGTTAATGCCTTTGACGCACGGATGCAATGCACATTGCTTCTCTATTTCCTCCCATGAACGGTCGGGTGAAGCATCATTGACAAGAATGATCTCGTAGGCGAATGTGTTGCTATGAGAGTCGGGGGGGGGTATTCGCGGAGGATTCCGCTATATCGGAAAACAATTCATCCATAGTGTGCATAATACGTACTACCAATTCAGCAACCATCTTCTCCCCTCGATAGACGGGAGATACTATGGATATATGACAAGGATGTGTCGGCGTAGTCATCATAAAAAAGGTGAATCATTCATTCGGCTCGCAAAGTTAGCATATTTCGATGGATTATGCAAATAAATTTTAATTTTAATCAAGGCAGTGGTCTTTTGTAATGGGAGATAAGCATATAATGACCATGTAATTAACCATTAATTTCGATGTCTTTGTCGTGCGTGCGCCGTTGATGAGAGGGGGCAAGGGAGATTTTGAGGGTGAAAACAAAGATATACAAGAGTGGTGTAAGAGCAGGTAGTGGTAGGGTAGTGGTAGGGCGATAGATGCGACAATGGAGGGGGAGAATGGCTCATGAGATAGCCGTTTGTAGGATTGCATGGCTTGCATATTTTCGTATGCGGGACTTGCATATATTCGGGAAATGTTGTAATTTTGCAGCGTTTTAGAAATAAATCAAGATGACATATCTGCAGTTTTATAATCAGTGGCATCCGTTTGCTTGTTTCAGTACGCAACAGGTAAAGGCGATATATCCTACATTTAACCGTAGTAACTATACTATGTGGCTGCGCAAGGGATATATCATTTCTTTGCGCCAAGGTTGGTATACTTTTGCGGATTATCGGCAGCAGCCCGATTATGCGCGTTACTTCGCAGGACAAATTTATGCGCCATCCTATATCAGTCTGCACTCAGCTTTATCATTTTATGGAATTATTCCGGAACAGGTGGTTGAGATAACAAGTGTAACTACCCAAAAGACGTCACGTTTTATAAATGATTGTGCTACATATAGTTACCAAACTATTCGCCCCAATTTATTCTGGGGATATACTATGATGAATATGCAAGATGGTAAAGTATATCCTATGGCAACTCCAGAAAAGGCAATATTGGATTTGTTATATTTATATCCTCAATATCAAACCGAAGCACAAATGTTAGACCTTCGGTTGGACGAGGATTGGTTGGATAATGAGTTGAATCACAATCGTTTGCAAGAATATATGGTACGCATTGATAGTCCGGCGTTAACCAAACGGTTTGATTTACTGAAAAAAGCATACAAAATATGATAGACTTGACATATATTCGGGGGTTTTATTCTCCGACAATCGCCAACAATGCCGTCTTTCAAAAGCATATACTCAAAGAGTATGTTGAGTTGTTGGCATTGGAGTGGTTGTCGCGTTCTGCTTATGCCGAAAAACTCGCTTTTATAGGAGGGACGAATCTTCGTTTGGTACAAGGTATAGACCGTTTTTCGGAAGATTTGGATTTCGATTGTAAGCAGTTGAGTGAAAGCGATTTCGTGGCTATGACGGATGGGGTAATCCGTTATCTCCAACTGCAAGGCTTACAGGCTGTTGCCAAAGACAAAGACGGAGGTGTTCTCAAAGCATATCGGAGAAATGTTTATTTCCCCGAACTGCTGTTCTCTTTACAATTAACAGGGCATCGTGAGGAACGGTTTTTGATGAAGATTGAAGCGCAGGACCAAGGAATACAATATGAACGGGAGATGGCAACAATTCAACGATTAGGTTTCTTTTATCCCATAGCAGTTCCTTCATTATCGGTGCTTTTATCAATGAAATTATCCGCTTTGCTTTCGCGTCAAAAGGGTAGGGACTTTTATGATACATTGTTTCTCTGGCAACGGACGAAACCGGATTTCGATTTTTTATATAAACGTTGTGGTATTGGGGATATGTCTGCGCTGATAATGGCATTACAAGACATGGTTACTCATACCAATCTGACGATGAAACAACGCGACTTTGAACATTTGTTGTTCGAACCGAGAAAAAGTGAGCAGATTCTGCATTTTATGGAAATTATATCACCGGATAATTGACGCTTAATTCTATGGACACATGAGACTCTCAATCATAACTATCACGTATAATAATCTTGTAGGATTGCGTAAGACTGCGGACTCCGTACTGGAGCAGACTGTGAGCGATTTTGAATGGATAATCATTGACGGGGCAAGTACGGACGGGACAAAGGAGTATTTGGCTGCTATGGCGGCAAAATTACAAATTACAAATTGTAAATTACAAATTATCTCTGAGCCGGATAGGGGGATATATAACGCCATGAACAAGGGGATTCGGTTGGCGCAGGGGGAGTATATCCAGATTCTCAATGCGGGGGATTGTCTTGCGGCAACGGATGTTACAGAACGTATGCTCAATGCCCTGACGGAACAGACGGCAAAGGCGGAACAACCAATAGACATCCTCTATGGCAATATGCTGAAGGTGGATGGCAAGGGGAAACTTATCGGCAAAAGCGGCTATACGGAGTACTCCCTGCGGCAGTTCTACTCCTCAACACTCAATCACGATTGCGCCTATATCCGCCGTGCACTCTTCGATGACGACCACTATGGGCTCTACGACGAGAACCTGCGTATCGTCAGCGATTGGAAATGGTATTTGCAAGCCATCGGATTAGGGAAGGTCCGCCCCGTGTATGCGGATATAGATGTAACGATTTTTGACGGCGGGGGTATCAGCGAGACCAATCTTCCGCTGCGTGCGCAGGAACGCCGCCTCGTACTCGAAGAGGTGCTGCCACCGGCTGTGTTGTGGGACTATGACCACCATGCTTTTGATATGGAACAGATGAACCGGCTGCGTCGCCACCACCTCTATCCGTTGGTGTACTTTATGGAAAGGGTGCTGTTTAAGTTGGAGAAATGGGGATGGTTATGAACGTTAATTTTCTCTTTGAAGATATAATTGACCCATTAATTTTTTCTTTGGGGACGTTAATTGGCGTGTAATTGAACGTTAATTTTTCCTTTGACCATATAATTGCCATGTAATTGAACCATTTTTTCTTTATCCAAATATAGACAAAAATGGATTGGTGAGGAACCGAAAGAAACAAAGTATGACTGATACTATCATAGAAACGAAAAAAGAATTGAACAACATAAAAATACCCTTGATGTTTTCCATTATTATCCCGCTATATAACAAGGCACCTTATGTAAGTCATACATTGGATACAGTCTTATCGCAGACCTGCACGGACTACGAGTGTATCATCATGGACGATGGTAGCACGGATGGCAGTCGGGAGACCGTGGAAGGTTGGTTGGCAGAGAACAATCCGCGCTGTGGCGGGCGTTTCCGCTTGCTGGGTCAGCCTAACCAAGGCGTGGCTATGGCGCGTAATAATGCGGTACGGGCAGCATCGGGGGAGTATATCTGTTTTTTGGATGCCGATGATTGGTGGGAACCGACATTTTTGGAAGAGATGGCATTGCATATTCGTAATTACCCGGATGCGGAACTGTATGCCACCAACTATATCTACTACAAAACCGGCAAAACGCACATCGCTCTGAATATCCCAACCGGCTACATAGATTATCCGCAAGTGTATCTGACAAGTGGTGCAATGCCTGTTTGGACGGGGACTGTAGCCATGCCACGCCGCGTGTTCCTCGAGATGGGTGGCTTCCCTGCGGGTGTCCGTTTGGGTGAGGATTTTCTGCTTTGGGCGAGGATAGCGATGCACTATCCGATAGCCTTTCTGAACCGACCATTGGCGTACTATAACAATGATGTCCCCACTTGTCTCCGTGCTACGCGCCATCTGCATGCGCCGGAGTATCACATGACTTTTCTGTTAGAGACCATCGCTACAGAAGAAAGTCTGAGCACCGAGTGGAAACGCCTTTTTGACCATCTGCGGGTTAATAGTCTGCTGGATTATTGGCTCAGTCCGCAATACCACGATGCCGCAAAAGCGGAACTCGGTAAGGTGGATTGGTCGCAGCAACCGCGCTCCGTGATACGCACCTATCGCACACCGATTTTTCTGCTGCGTGCCAACCGCCGTATCCGACAAATTGGCAGTTGGTGCAAGCAAAGACTCTACAAAATACTCTATACATGAACCGCAAATTCTATTCCCAGAGCATAGAGTAGGGGAAAAAACAAACAATTGGATAGTGTTAATGCTTTCTTGCATATATTCAAACTTTTTTGTAACTTTGCAGCATATTTCTTATTAAACATACAAATAGAATGAAGAAGATTCTTCTTGTTTTTGGTACTCGTCCAGAGGCGATCAAGATGGCACCTTTGGTAAGGCATTTGAGGACATTACCCGATATATTTGACGTAAAAGTGTGTGTTACAGGTCAGCACCGTGAGATGTTAGACCAAGTACTGACTTTGTTCCATATAACGCCCGATTATGATTTGAATGTAATGAAACATAATCAGGATTTGTATGATATTACTTCCCGTATTTTGCTCGGTATGCGTGATGTTTTGCACCAGGTGCAACCGGATATTGTTTTGGTACATGGTGATACCACTACTTCTACTACGGCTGCACTTGCTGCATTTTATCAGCAGATACCGGTAGGACATGTGGAAGCGGGTTTGCGTACGGGAAATATCTATAGTCCGTGGCCGGAGGAAATGAATAGGCAAATTACCGGACGTATTGCAACATACCACTTTGCGCCGACAATGCTTTCCAAACAGAATCTTCTGCATGAAAATATAGATGAGACTAAAATTTATATCACGGGTAATACCGTTATTGATGCCTTGCATATGGTAATAGATACATTATCTGTTGATACTGATTTGGTGGAAGATGTGAAGATTTCTATTAAACAGAGTGGATACGATGTGGATAGGTTGTGCGATGGACGTAAGATGATACTTATTACGGGGCATCGACGTGAAAATTTTGGTGCAGGATTTCTGCATATCTGTTCGGCTATCAAACATTTAGCAGAACAATATCCTGATGTTGATTTTGTATATCCGATGCACTTGAATCCCAATGTAAGGAAGCCTGTTATGGAAATTTTGGGCGATGGTGCAGAGAAGAATATATTTTTGATAGAACCGCTGCAATATCTTCCTTTTGTATATATGATGAAACAATCATATATTATACTGACGGATTCCGGGGGGGTACAAGAGGAGGCACCGGGAGTGGGTAAACCTGTTTTGGTGATGCGTGATACTACGGAGCGTCCCGAAGCCGTGTCGGCAGGAACTGTGCTATTGGTTGGTACAGATAAGGCAAAGATAGAACAAGGTGTTTCTTCGTTGTTGGAAAATGTTGTATTATACAAGCAGATGAGTGAGGCTATAAATCCGTATGGTGATGGCACTGCCTCTTTACAAATTGCGAATATACTCAGTCAGTTGTTATGAAATCAGTAGGCATATTTACTTTTCATCGTGCGCTTAACTATGGAGCCGTATGGCAATGTTGGGCATTGAAAACGACTTGCGAGAATTTAGGTTACGCTGTGCAAACCATAGACTATAATCCGTGGGGACATTATACATACATTGGTTGTCTGCGTCATCATCCAATTGTCGCTTATCGTAATACAAAAATGCTATATCTTTTCAATCGATTTGTAGCGAAACACCTTAACCCGACACCGCATTCAGAATCACATGATTATATGGTGCAAAATCCTCCTCAATTTGATGTGTGTATTGTGGGCTCCGATACGGTATGGGCTAAAGATGTAGTGGGTGATTTTATATATCCTTATTTATTTGATTTTCTGTCTCCTTCCTCAAAGCGTATATCTTATGCTGCCTCTTTAGGGGGGGGTAAAATGATTGATAATCAGCGTATTAGAAATCTTACGGGAAACTTTTCATCTATTTCGGTACGTGAAAAACAATCTGTAGCGCAGTTATTAACGATGACGGACAAACCTATTCTCGATGTGTGTGATCCTACGATGTTAATATCTCAAGAGCAATATATGACCATGGAGCAATCTGTATTTGGACTTCCGCATCGTTACATTGTTTTTTTTGATTTAGCAGGAGATTCCTTTAGCATAGAGTGTGTCAAAACTATTCAAAAGATTTTGAACATCCCTGTAATTAATTTAGTGGGTAATTATTTGTCATGGGCAAAACGCAATATTTTAGCTCCTTCTCCAGAACAATTCCTATATGTGATGCGTAATGCGGAGTTTATTTGTACCAACTCGTTTCATGGAACAGTTTTTGCTACTATTTTTCGTCGTCCGTTTATATGTGTAGAGGTTAAACAAGGTGGGCGTGCCAAGTCAAATGGACGGGTTACTAATCTATTGCAGCAAACCGGACTATTATCACAATATATCACTGATATACAAGATATTCCTAATCGATTACATATAGATTATCCTTCTATAGAATCTGATATACAAACCTATCGTCAACGCTCTTTGAGTTGGCTACAATCTGCACTATCGTTTAATGAAAGCAACAAAAAATGACAAAGGTATACAATTTCGTCGGCGTCTGAAATATCTGTACTATGGTATTGTAGATACTTGGCGATATGTTTGGCGACTGACTTGCCATGGGAACTGCAATTATCATTCGACGCAGATGCGTTTTCTAAATATCATCGTTGCAAACTATCATGTGATAGAGAAATCGTTGACAATGCCGCAATTCGAATTAGGACATGGTATTCCGCGGTTATCAGTACTAGTTGCTGATTTGTTGTTATATCAGCAACTCGGTTATGATACTTCCCATATCCAATATATATCGGCAGTTCGAGCGGTTGATGAGTACTATACATCCCATTGTGTAGCAGATTATGTTTTGCCAGAAGATTTGGTACAGAGTATAAAGCAATTACTATCTTCTGTTAAGTATATGCCTTTGTCGCAACCAACAACCACTGCTGAACAGTTTTTTGATGCGTCCCATGCACCATTTGCCAAGTTTGCGCTTTCACGACATAGTTTGCGTGCCTATGCAGATACAGAGATATCACTTTCTGTATTAGAACAAGTTGTTAGTTTGGCACGCACTACACCGACCCCCTGCAATCGCCAACCGAATAAGACATACATTGTAACAAGCAAAAATATGATACGTCAAGTTGCCTGTCTGCAAGGTGGTGGAATAGGGTTTGTAGATAAAGCAGACAAACTATTGGTCATCACATCGCGTGTAGATGTCTTTGGCTCTCATGAAATATATGAAGTATGGAAATCCGGTGGAATGTATGCGATGAATCTGTTGTATGCTTTGCACTATCATTCAATAGGAGCCTGTCCTTTAGAATGGAACGGCAGGGATCCAAAGGATAAGCAATTGAGAACTTTATTACATATTCCGCAAAATGAAGAGATAATAATGATACTTTCTATCGGATATCCATTAGCACAATTCAAATATGTGGCTTCTGCTCGTAACGATGTGAAAGAATCTATGGTTGTTATTTAATTATTTAATATATATTATGAAAGTGATTATTAATCCCGGGGGGAATATCTTATACAAAAGTTTTTATATCTATGCCTTAGAGCAAATCTTTGGGCGTGATAAGATTGTCTATTCGAATACGCCATTTAGTGGTTTATCGGTGTCAGCACGTAATGGATGGGGAATCCTATTTGTTATTTCAGAAACAAAAGATACGGACAATAAACGTTACTATATTTCTTGTAATGATTCTTTTCGTATCAATGAAGAGATATATGATTGGTGTGATGTGTATGGTTCTGTGAATGCCAACTATGCACTAACAGAGTCAAAATACCATGCTAAATTAGTATCACTATGTCCCTCGTTTGGTATTAGTTGTTGGAATATACCGACAACTATCAAGCATATACTGACCGACTATAGAATAGAGTATGGAAACATCAAAAAGCATATAGGTAAGTACTATCGTATGTTAACTACACGTAGGTCTATTAATGAATACTATCGTTCTGCTCCCCAAACTTCCGACTCTTACATTTTTTTTTGCTCTACATTGTGGTATAGCGATGAATGGAATCATAATGATGAAGGGGTTAATCTGACTCGTGCTAATTTTGTACGTGCGTGTCATGATATTCCTAATTTGCATTTCGAGGGCGGTTTGGTGCCACAAGATCATAATCGCAGTTCTATTGATAGATTTTCAGATTGTTTAATGTGGGGGGGGTAAAAATAAGTGAATGGTTAACTAAGACAAAACAGTCTATATTAGTATTTAACACCCCTGCATTTTGGAATTGTCATGGATGGAAATTGGGCGAGTATTTGGCACTGGGTAAATGTATTCTTTCAACGCCACTTTCCAATGACTTACCTTATCCATTAGAGCATGGGAAAAACATACATTTTGTAGAGAATTCACAAGAAGCAATAAAAGAATCTGTGGAGTATATAATATCGCACGCAGATTATCAACACAAGTTAGAGCAGGGGGCGCGTGAATATTGGGCAAAATATGGAACACCGGAGATGAGCCTTAAGTTATTAGGAATAGGTAAATAGTATATTTGTAAAATTTGTTCTGAAAATGATACCTAAAATTATCCATTATTGTTGGTTTGGCAAGAAAGAAATGCCGGACTTGGCATTGAAATGTATTGATAGTTGGAAAAAGTATCTTCCGGATTATGAATTAAGACTATGGAATGAGGATACCTTCGATTTGGATATGTATCCTTATACACGGGAGGCATACGATAAACGTAAGTTTGCATTTGTTACTGATGTTGTGCGCCTATGGGCATTAGAGAAATTTGGAGGTGTATATATGGATACAGATGTGGAGATATTGCGCCCGCTCGGTAACTTAATGGACCTGCCTGCTTTTACTGGTTATGAAGCAAGTATGTCGAATGCTCCGGTTACAGGTTTGATGGCATCTGCTCCTCATGGGGTATGGGTTACAGAACAATTGGAATACTACAAGGGGCGCCATTTTGTACAAGAAGATGGTTCCTTGGATATGACTACCAACACTATAACTATTGCTCGTATTATGGAGCAAAATGGTTTTGTAATAAATGGGCAATATGCTGTATATAAAGATGATATGCATATTTTTCCGGTTGATTACTTTTGTCCATTAACAAGCACCCGTGTGCTGAAAATAACATCTAACACCTATTGTATTCATCATTTTGCCGGCAGTTGGGTAGAACGCACAAGATGGCAAAAGTGTAAACAATATATTATTCAACACGTATTAGGAACGAAATATACAGATAGGTTAATACAAATCAAAAGACGAATGTTGGGGAAAAGGTCTAATGGCACAAAATAACATCCTAAAAGCATTATAGGAGTGGTACAAGAGCAGTAAGTGGTAGGGTAGTGGTAGGGGGATACGTGCGTGTTATGTGCGATATGTTATGTGTGGTATGATGTGTGATGTTATATGATTGTCCGATAAATATATCTTAATTGTTGCGTATCTGATGGAAAATCAGTATCTTTGCGCGATAAAAGAAAATGCAATATAAATCACTACCCAATACGATGCCTTTGGCGTTTGTGCCACGGAGTATTACAAATATGGCAATGCTGACATATGTGTTGGCATTGTTGGCGTGTAATGTGCTGTATATGCGCTATGCCCTTACGTGGTATTGGTGGGCGTTCGGATTAGTGGAGGCGTGCGGTTTCTTCTATTTCGCCAACTATTGCACCAAACGATGGGCGCGTCTTTCGCCGAAAATGTTTGCCAAACGCTTGTTCGTAACCGCGCTGAGTATTCGCGTGGTATATGTGCTTTTCTCCTATTGGTTTTATCTCACTATGACGGGGTCTCCGTTTGAGTTCGACCCCGGCGATGTGGGTTTCTATAACGAGATGGGACGGTATGGTGCAAGTCTCTTGCGGGACGGACATTGGAATCTGTTTCCTGCGTTTGTGGACTATAGTGGTGCCGATTATTCCGATTTGGGGTATCCGTTGTATTTGTCGTTTGTATATCTGTTATCAGGGGATAGTATTTTGGTGGCACGCCTTGTCAAGGCAATCTGGAGCGCGTGGACAGCATTGCTGATATATAAGTTAGCCGTGCGCAATTTTGGCGAAAGCACCGGGCGCATAGCGGGAGTACTATGTATGCTGATGCCCAACCTGATATATTATTGCGGTCTGCACCTGAAAGAAATAGAAATGGTGTTTCTGGCAGTATTGTTTGCCGAGCGGGCAGACTATATCTTGCGTCGCGGCAAACTGACATTTGGCCCCACCTGTGCCTTAATGCTTATTGCGGGGGCAGTATTTACTTTCCGCACAGCCTTGGCTGCGGTATTGGTGTTGGCTTTTTTGTGTGCCTTGCTGCTGAGCAGTACCCGCGTAGTAGGGTGGAAACGGCGTATCTTGTTGGTCGCGGTGGCAGCACTTGTTGTTGGCGTTGTGATGCTCAATAATACGAGTATCGGCAATAGTGTGCGCAGTATGTGGGAGACGCGCGGTTCGGAGCAAAAAGGCAATATGGAATGGCGTGCCACCCGTGTGGATTCACAAGGTCGTGTGCAGAAATTTGCCAAGTACGCCGGTGCAGCGGTCTTTGCACCAATGATATTTACCATTCCTTTTCCAACTCTGACGGAGACTCCCGGACAGGAGAACCTCAAGATGATACACGGTGGCAACTTCGTCAAAAATATTACATCTTTCTTTACTATTTTGGCATTATTTATTCTGCTTTTCACCGGCGATTGGCGCAAGAATGTGTTGCCGATAGCCATCCTTTGCGGCTATTTATTGGTATTGATATTCTCCAGTTTCGCCCAATCGGAGCGTTTCCACTTGCCCTCTGTTCCTTTTGCGATGATGTTCGCTGCGTATGGTATTTCCTATATGCGCAACCCGAAATACAAACGCTGGTTCAATATCTGGTGTGTGGTGATGTTTGTTGCCGCCTTGGCATGGAACTGGTTCAAACTCGCCGGTCGCGGTCTGATATAATACCGCACCCTCAAAAAATACGTAAACAACGAAATCAACGATAAAAATATGAAAACAGCATTAATCACCGGTATCACGGGGCAAGACGGCTCTTATCTGAGCGAGTTCTTGTTGGAGAAAGGATATGACGTACATGGTATCATCCGCCGCAGTTCGGTGGACTATCGCGAGCGTATCGCACACCTCGAAGGCAAGCCGCATTTTCATCTCCACTATGGCGATTTGTCGGACTCGATGGGGCTGATACAGGTCATCGGCAAGGTGCGTCCCGACGAGATTTACAACCTCGCTGCGCAGTCGCATGTGCAGGTTAGTTTCGATTCGCCGGAGTTCACCGCCGACATCGATGCCACGGGTGTGCTGCGTGTATTGGAGGCAGTGCGTGCTTGCGGATTGGCAGGCAGTTGCCGTATCTACCAAGCGTCCACCTCGGAGTTGTATGGCAAGGTGGAGGAGGTGCCGCAGAATGAGAATACGCCTTTCCACCCCTATTCGCCCTATGCTGTGGCGAAACTTTATGGCTATTGGATTGTCAAGGAGTACCGCGAGGCATATAATATGTTTTGCTGCTCGGGGATATTGTTCAACCACGAGTCGGAGCGGCGCGGGGAGACCTTCGTAACGCGTAAGATAACGCTTGCGGCGGCGCGTATTGCGCAGGGCAAGCAGGAGCGGCTCTACCTTGGTAACCTGTCGTCGTTGCGCGATTGGGGGTATGCCAAGGACTATGTGGAGTGTATGTGGCTGATTCTCCAGCACCACCAGCCGGAGGACTTTGTCATCGCTACGGGTGTGCAACACTCGGTGCGTGAGTTCTGCGATTTGGCATTCCGCGAGGTGGGTATCACCCTGCGTTTTGAGGGCGAGGGGCAGGATGAGAAAGGTATCTGCGTGGCAGGACCGGCGCACTTGGTTGGCAAGACGATAGTGGAGGGGTCGCCCGATTTCTACCGCCCGACCGATGTGGTGAACCTCTGGGGCGACCCGACCAAGGCGAAAGCCGAATTGGGGTGGAATCCGAGTAAGACCACTTTCGAGGAATTGGTGCGCCTGATGGTACGCTCCGACATGAAGAAAGTGGCAGCCGACCACGCCGCAGAGCAAGCCCGCACCAACCTCGCCGAGTACCTCGAGAAAGGTATCGTGAAATAGGCACTGACAATCGGTATGAGGATAACCAATTTTGCTTTGCATATTGATTAGTGGGTGATTATCGAGAGGATATCGAGAGGATATCGAGTGGATAGCGAGAGGATACATAATGATAAAAAATATAATTATATGGAAAAGAATAGCAAAATCTATGTGGCAGGACACTGCGGAATGGTCGGAAGTGCCATCGTGCGTGAGTTGCAGCGTCAGGGATACACCAATATCATCACGCGCACGCACAAGGAGTTGGACCTCTGTCGTCAGGAGGCGGTGGAGGCGTTCTTTGCAGAAGAGAAACCCGAATATGTGTTCCTCGCTGCGGCTAAGGTGGGTGGTATCGTTGCCAACCAAAATGCCCTTGCCGATTTTATGTACGACAACATGACCCTCGAGATGAACGTCATCCACTCGGCGTGGAAGAACGGGTGTAAGAAATTGGAGTTCCTCGGGTCGAGTTGTATCTATCCGCGCCTGGCACCACAACCCATGAAAGAGGACTGCCTTCTGACCGGTGCTTTGGAAAAAACCAACGAGGCATATGCTTTGGCAAAGATTTCGGGCTTGAAATACTGCGAGTTCCTCAATCGCCAATATGGCACTGACTATATCTCCGTGATGCCGACCAACCTCTACGGACCCAACGACAACTACCACCCCGAGCACTCACATGTGCTGCCTGCGCTCATTCGTCGTTTCCACGAAGCCAAGGAGAGTGGGGCGGAAAGCGTTACCTGTTGGGGGGATGGTTCGCCGTTGCGTGAGTTCCTCTATGTGGACGATTTGGCGAACCTGTGTGTGTTCCTGATGAACCACTATTCGGGCAACGAGACCGTCAACGCCGGTACGGGCAAGGAACTGACTATCAAACAACTGACAGAATTGGTAGCAAAAGTCATCGGCTACAAAGGTCGTATCGAATGGGATACCACTCGTCCGAATGGCACCCCGCGCAAATTGTTGGATGTATCCAAAGCCACTGCCCTCGGCTGGACCTACAAGACCGAACTCGAAGACGGTATCCGCCTTGCCTACGAAGATTTCCTCCACAACCCCATGCGTGCCGAGAGATGAGAACATTCTGGTTGGTAGTCTATTACGCTTTTGCACGGCACTTGCCTAAGTCCACCATGCCGTTGTTGGGTAGGATGGCATATCGCCTGCGCTATCGTTGTGCCAAACACCTGTTTGCCGAGTGCGGCACTTCTGTCAATGTGGAGCAGGGTGCATATATCGGTAACGGCAAGCATTTCCGAGTAGGTAACAACATCGGTATCGGCAAGGATTTCTGTTCCCACAATCGCCCGCTTTTGATACAGGATGGGTTGTTAATGGGTGAGAATGTGCTTTTCCTGGGGGGGGCACACTCCTTCGCTAACCCCAATGTGCCGATTGGCACTGTACCGGAGACAGAATCAGAGAAACAAACACCGTTGGAGATAGGGGGTGATGTATGGATAGGTGCGCGTGCTATTGTCTTGCCGGGGTGCAAGCGCATAGGCGCACATAGTATCATCGGTGCCGGTTCGGTAGTTACCCACGATGTACCCGATTATGCCATCGTTGCCGGCAATCCCGCCAAGGTGATTAAAATGCGAAAATAACCTCCACTAATTAACGCTTAATTACATGATAATTAACGTTCTTCCCCCAAACGCAGAGCAGAGGAACTTAATGGTTCATTATATGGTCAATTATATGTTCCCCAAAAATTAACGTCTAATTGATGGATACATAAGTGAACTAAAAAAGGCTACCGTTTTATTTCGGGTAGCCTTTTTTGTATGGATTATGCGGAAAATCTTACCATGCAAACAGTGGGTGCTGGTTCATCTCGCGGTTCACTTCCTCGCGCACACGGGCAATTGTGGCGTCTGATTCGGGCTGTTGCAGCACCTCGTCAATCAAATCCACAATCCACGGCATCTTATCCTCTTTTAGTCCACGGGTGGTGATAGCGGGTGTGCCGAAACGCAAACCACTGGTTTGGAATGCAGAACGGGTATCAAAAGGCACCATGTTTTTGTTGGTGGTGATATCCGCTGCTACAAGGGCTTTTTCTGCCACCTTACCCGTCAGGTCTGGGAACTTGGTGCGCAGATCCACCAACATTGAGTGGTTATCCGTACCACCTGAAATAATATTGTATCCCTTATCCATAAACGCTTGTGCCATTACAATTGCGTTTTTCTTCACTTGCTGCTGATAGGTCTTAAACTCTGGTGCCAATGCTTCGCCGAAAGCCACCGCCTTGGCGGCAATCACGTGTTCCAATGGGCCGCCTTGCGTACCGGGGAATACAGCAGAATCAAGCAGTGCAGACATCATTTTTACTTCACCTTTAGGAGTGGTTTTTCCCCACGGATTTGGAAAGTCTTTTCCCATAAGGATGATACCGCCACGAGGTCCGCGTAAGGTTTTGTGGGTGGTAGAAGTAACAATATGTGCATATTTCACAGGGTTATCCAGCAAACCGGCTGCAATCAATCCGGCGGGGTGCGCCATATCCACCATAAAAATTGCACCAATCTCGTCTGCTACACGGCGGATACGTGCATAGTCCCATTCGCGGCTATAGGCACTTGCCCCAGCAATGATGAGTTTCGGGTGCTCTTGGTGGGCAATCTGCTCCAATTCGTCGTAGTCCACACGCCCGGTCTCCTCTTTCAGGTTGTATGCCACAGCGCGGAACATCAGCCCCGAGAAATTGACAGCACTACCATGAGACAGGTGTCCGCCGTGCGATAGGTTGAGACCCATAAACGTGTCGCCCGCTTTCAGGCACGCCATAAACACTGCCATATTGGCCTGCGCACCGGAGTGGGGTTGTACGTTCACATACTCGGCTCCATAGAGTTGTTTGAGGCGGTCGCGGGCGATATTCTCCGCCATATCTACCACTTCGCAACCGCCGTAATAGCGGTGCCCGGGATAGCCCTCGGCATACTTGTTGGTCAGTACGCTGCCCATCGCTTCCAAAACTTGGTCGCTGACAAAGTTCTCACTGGCAATCAGTTCGATACCTTTGGTTTGACGCTCCCGCTCCATGCGGATAATGTCGAAAATTTGTGAGTCTCTCATATTATTATTAAATTTGTAAATTGTGAGTTCGCAAATGTGGAAATTACTCGGTCTGTAGTGCTCCAATAACCAGCCCCGCAAGCATAAAACCGAAGATAGCAGTGATATGCGCTACGGTGCCGTTAATTTGCGCCTTGCTTGTACACCACTCATGGTTGATAAGGTCGGTACGTCCGAGGAGTGATTTCTCGCCTTGGGCTTCTGCCTGTTGTGCGGTTTTCAGTTGGGCTTCTGTTACCTTCGGACACATACAATGTTCCGTCCCGCAGGAGTGGTTCTGACCTTTGTTTTGCAGCAGTTCATCGCTATACACGCATTTGAATTTATGTCCGGGAAACTGTTTGTCGCGTTTGAAACGTTGGCGCAATGCTCGTGCCAATGGGTCGCCTGTTACCTGCCAAAATTCTGCTACTTTGATTCGTGTCGGGTCCATTTTCAGTGCCGCACCCATCGAGGATATAAATGTAACGCCTTTTAGGTGTGTGGCGGTCAGAATCAAGTCGGCTTTGTCTTTTAGAGAATCAATGGCATCAATGATAAAATCGTATTCTTCGAGATGATAATCCTCTCTATTCTCCGCCGAATAGATGCCTTGTATGGCGGTGATTTTCGCATTCGGGTTTATTTCTAACAATCTCTCGCGCAGTACATCGGTTTTTACACGCCCTACGGTTTTCATTGTGGCCATTAGTTGGCGGTTGACATTGGTGATACATACACGGTCGGAATCCACTATGGTCAAGTGCATAATCCCAGAGCGAATGAGCGACTCGGCACACCATGAACCGACACCGCCCACTCCGAAAATAATCACTTTCTTCGATGCTATGCGGACCATAGTATCGGCTCCCATTAGCAGTTCACTTCGGCGCAGTATGGCTTTTTCTATATGCGACATTCGGCAGAGGTATATAGGAAATAATTTTGTGCAAAGGTACATCTTTTTCCTCACATACACAAGTGTCTCTGCAACCTCATTTTTTTTTGCCGTCCTTTTGCTACAAACAAGATAAGATATGTTTTCCTTACATAATTATGGGGGATTGTATTATCGCTTGGAGCCTCACTTCCTTTCTGTTTGCTTCATACCGATTTCTCAATATAGCGAACGGAGAAATTTTGCAGCGTCTTCGATTGGGTCCTTTGATGTAGAACGCGCTATACAAACACAAAAAGAGGATATGCCTCTTGTGGCATATCCTCTTTTGTTTTATCCTTGCAGATAGCAAATCTATCTATGAGACTATTTTTTTATTTGATTGTTGTACCCAATACGTTGAATACAGTACCATCAGCCATAATGAGTTGCAACTGACCGTCTGCGGTAATCACTTTTCTTGCCACTTTCGTTGCCATGGTGTTCTCCAAAGCGGTTAGTTCTTCTCCTGTCAGGCAATCAAGAGCCTGTACTGTACATTTCTGCTCTTTGTTTGTTGCATCAAAACCGGTAATCTGGTAGCAAGCATCTGCCGTGATACCTTCGATATTAACGGTTTGACCGTAGTTTCCTTTATAACCGGTAGCAGCATCCCAACCGGTTACTTTACCGGCCAAGAAGATAACGTTGAATTTTTTCATTTTGTCCACTTGGAGTACATAGTACGAACCAGATTTAGACATTGCAATGAATTGGGGATCAACTCCGTCTGCCCATACATAACCGGTCATATTGATGCTTGCTTTGATACCACCTTTGCCATCACTGACACCGGTGTTCCATATAGAAATAGAGTCGCATTTCTCGTTTGCAGGAATCTTGGCACGAAGCATAATCGGCTTTTCCGAGCAGTCTTGTTTTACCAAGTATTTAGCATCGGTCAGCAATACATCTTCATAGTTGTCCTCACCCGTATAATCAGGCTTTTGGGCTTTAATATTCTTGCTACCAATAGCCGTTATAGCCACCTTCTCCTCCGAGAAACCGAAACCGCAAGCCATCATCTTCGAACCTGCTGTACCTACAATGTAGTTCTCTGCGTCTTTATAAACCGGTACACACAGAACACCGATACCATTGGTGGTGTAGTTTCCGCCCAATACGTTGCAAGGCATAGCCGGAGGAGCCATCAACTCATTAAAGTCGCCCGTACCCACATATTCTACGCATACACCGCCATTGGGGTTACCGAACGCTGCACCCGTATTACGCGACATCGACAGGTATTGGAAACCTACCATCGTGCCTGCAACCACACCATTACTCTCTACAACGCCTTCAAATACAAATTGTTGCTTGTTTGGAGTGGACTTGACAGCCACATACAGATAACCGTCTTTTTTACATTCACTTTGAAGCAGGCACCCGCATTCGGACATTTCATATCAATTACAGGGTTAGCACCACCTGCGGTCGGATTGTCCTGACCTTGGATACGCTGTGTGGTGTAATCTACCGTTATATCACCAATCTGGAGATGACTATAGGCGGTGTCCGTCATCATACCCACCACTTTGTAGGTGGTCTTACTAAGTACCACAATACTTGTGGTCTGTTTTTTTCTTGTCATAATGCTCTGCGAAATTCAGCAAGTTGTTTTCGGCGAGGTATAGGAAACATTTAGTGCTGCAGGTCGGGTAACTTTCGAAATTCTTATTTTTTTAATACAAAAAAGGACTATCCAACAATCGGACAGTCCCGTACAACAAAAGGAATTGTAATCAGTTATCGTATAGTAGCACCTGATTGTGCATCCGTTGGAGTCTTTGTTTGCTCCGGCTGTGGTTTCTCGCAGACCGTTATGGGCGCAGTTGTGGCGGGTTTGCCTATCTTGGCAAAGGCTTTTTGCAATGTAGGCACATCGGTTTTGTTGGCATCGTAGGTTACGACCACTGTCTTTTTGTTCAGGTCGCACTGAATATCCTTTACGCCTTTTTCGTATGCTATATTACTCATTATCTTGTCAATACAACCTTGACAATGAATATCCACATACAGGGTTACTTGTTGCTTGTTCGCTTTGGCAGACGCACTTGTTGCACACCATAACATCGGCAGTAGTGCAACCAAAATCATTAATAATCGTCTCATATTTGTATTTTGTGTTTATTATTTGTTTTGCAAAGGTCATTTAATTTCTGTTTGCCGTTTCACGTTATTGGCTTTGTATTTGTTTGTGTTGCTGTACTTCCTCCTCTGAAGGAGAGTAGGGAGATGTTTAAAGTTTCCACCTAAATCCCGCATATATCTTCCACCCTGTGGTTGGAGCCCATGCCATTGAGGCATCAAAGTCTTTTGCAAACGGCGTATCCGCTCCTATAACAGGTGAGTCTTGACGGAAATTGGTCATATTTTCCGCCCCTATATAGATACTCCATGTGCGGAAGTACTTGGTTATCTGTGCCATCAGTTGAGGATACCATTTATAATATAGGTCGCCGTTGTGCTCCTCGTATTGGTGCGAACCGAGTGTACTGAGAAAATACTCGTTGAAACCGTCGGGCATACGTCCGCCACCGTTGAACTGTACTGTTACATCAAACTGCCATGTCTTGAGCGGTGTTTGGTAACTGGTGGTAATCAGCCCTTTGAATTGGTTGGCCAGCGGTTTGCGGCGCAAGTGGGTTACGCCGTCGCTTCCGTATGAACTCTCTCGCACATCGGTGTAGCGGAATGCTGCTGTCATTGTCCAACCGCGCAGTATCTCCATATTGGCTTCTATCTGTGCGTTGTGGGCAAACGACTGTCCGTCAATGTCGTGCAGATTATAGAAAAACACTGCCTGTGTGGACCGGTCGTAGTCTGCTATCACGCAATTCACGAACTGCGTGTAATAATAGTCGGCAGTCAGTTGCAGTTCGCGCCCTGCAATCGGGATATAGAACGTGCTGCTTACACCTGCATTCACCGCCTGCTCCTGTTGGGGTTTCCATGAGGATGCCGAGAGGTTGACCTGACGATGAGAGGGTAACATCGCCGCATGGTCGGCAAGGATATTGGGCGAGCGGTATCCCATACCTGCCGATGCACGTATCGCCCACCATAGCCATGGTGTATAGCGTATATTCAGCCGCGGAGTAAAGAAGAAACCATATCGGGTGGAGTAGTCAGCCCGCATACCGGCTACAAATGACAACTTGTCTCCCGCTTTGAGTGCATATTCGGCAAACACACCGGGGGTCAGTTCCTGACGCCCGAAATCCATCACCTCCGCACTTGAAATCGTATCCCGTAGCGTCTCATCATATTTGTCATAATTGAGCGAAAACCCCGCTGACAATTTATGTTCTAATCCGCTCTGCAAAGCCCCTTCTCTGAGGGAGGGGGTGGCGAGGTCCTGCCAGTTTTTCTCAAATATTACATTTAGATATGCATTGGTCTGTGCAGCATCCCATAGGCGTGTGCCATAGATATTTTGCTGATTGTGATAAGATGCGGCAGCAATGATACCGAGGGATGTGCCGTGTATAGGGTCAAAGATAATACCGTTTTTTATCCATCCGTCCATGCGATACGCTTGCAAATCAATCAAATAGGCGGATAATGGTTCTTGACTCTTAGCCCTTTGTCTATTCTCTACGGTGCCGCCTCGGCGATGGTCGTATAATCCGCGCACCAATGCCTGCATTATGTATTTGTCTTGTTTGTAGTACCAACGGTTGGCAATGTTCACATTCTGACTTTTTGGCATATCGGCAAAACCGTCTTGGTTGTCGTCCATTGAGAGAAAACCCTGCTCATAATGCGCCATCAGCCCTGTCGCCAATTCTTTGTTGTTTATTCCCAACTCGTTGTCCTTAATCGGTATTTTCCAACCGCCTTCCACGTTCAGTTCTGGGTGCAATTCTGTGTTGAGCATTGCATTTATCGACACAGGGCTTTGATTTTGCGGCTTGAGGTATTCCACGTTGATTTGTCCCGTAACCGCCTCATAGCCGTTGATAACTGACGACGCACCTTTGCTCACTTGCACTGACTGCATCCACGTGCCAGGGATATAGGCAAGACCGAATTGTTGCGCCAATCCTCGCACTGCGGGTGTGTTCTCTGTGAGCAGTTGTACGTATGTGCCGCTTAGTCCTAATAGGCGTATCTGCTTGGCACCCGTTGCCGCATCAGCATACGCTACATCCACCGACGGATTGGTCTCAAAGGCCTCGCTCAGATTGCAGCACGCTGCCTTGAATAGTTCGCCCGTTCCGAGCGACTGAGTGTCAAAAGCTGACTGACGGCTGCGCAACACCGCCATTTGACGCTCGGTAATCGTAACTTCGCCCAACACGAGGTCGCTCACCAATACAATTGTCAGTGGTTCGTGTTTGTCAACCTCGGTCGTATCATTGTGAAATCCCATATACGATGCCACGAGCAAACGGCTACTACGGTCGTTTTCGAGAACAAAATGTCCGGCTGTGTCAGTCGTGATACCGTGTGTGGTGTTTGCCCAATAGACATTCGCGCCTACCAACGCCTCGCCTTGATCGTCGACCACTACACCCTCTACGTGCGCGTGTGCGCGCATACACGTAATAAATAAGAGTAAAATAAATGAAATTCGTTTCATAATAGTTGTTTAGAGTAAAAACCATATTTCTCACGTCTGCACCTCGTATGGGCACAGAAAATGCAAACCGGTTCTCTAAATCAACCAGCGGCAAACACGCCGCAATACACCTCTGGTGTGATCTGTATTTGTCGCCAATGGCGGTGGGTAAACGTGGCTCGTCTCATTAAGCGAAAGTAAGGTGGATACCAGGTGGATAGCAGGTGGATAGAATAGTCCGAACAAGTCATTCTCGGCTCTGTCCGGCAAGCAAAATGCAGGTGTCGTCTCGGTAGTGTCCACTTCAAAATGTAGTACCCAACAGCATTCGCAATGCTTTGATAATGTATTATGCATTGTGCATTGTGCATTATGCATTGTCTTGCATTTGTTGCAGCAATAATGTGACAATGTAAAGCCCGCTCCGCCTATAAGGAAGAACACACTAAACACCATTGCTACTATATATTCTGCAATCTGCTTCATTGCTTAACCTTCAAATTAATGGTTAATTTGTGGAATTATATGTTCTAAAAGAATTAACGTCCAATTATACGATAATTAATGTTCTAATTCCTTTTTCTTGTTGCATTTGTCTGCCAACGGACAATCTTTGCACCCGCCATCGCCCTCACAAGGCTGACTGCGTTGTTTGTGGATAGAGTATGCCACGCCTCCTATGGCGCACACAATCAATGCTATAACAATTATCTCCTGCCACATATCTGCTACCCCACAAAAAGCGTACCGCGATGCTAAATGTTGTTTTTAGATATTGATTAATAGGAAATTGAAAAATAGTATTTGGCGGAACCATTATAGTAAACTCCCCACTTGATACACTACAAATGCAGCCAACCATGCCACTATGATGGAGTTCACTATCGTGAATACAGCCCATTTCCAATTGATTTCGCGGCGAATAGTGGCTATTGTGGCCACACACGGAAAATAGAGCAGTGTAAACACCAGAAATGCGTATGCCCCGACAGGGGTCAAGGCTGTTGCCGACATATCTCCGCCGAATAGGATGGCAAATGTGGCGGCAATCGCTTCTTTGGCAGGCAGACCTGTCAATAGGCAGACCGACATCTTCCAATCGAAACCTAACGGACGCATTACTGGTTCGATAAACTGCCCGATAGCCGCCAACCATGAGGTTTCTATATGGTCAAGGTCGCCTGCAGGGAAGTACTCCAATGCCCAAATAATTACCGATGCACATAGCACCACGGTCGAAATTTTCTTCAAAAAATCCGATACACGGTACCATATATGTCCGCCGATACTCTTCCATGTGGGCATACGGAAAGCAGGCAATTCATTCACTTTGTCATCGGCAGGTTTGCGGAACCATCTGGTTTTCTTCATAATAAATGCGAATGCAAAACTCATCAGTATGCCGAGCAGATAGAGCGAAAGCAGTACCACTGCCTTATAGTTTTCAAAGAATGCGTCAATAAACAGGATATACACTGGTAAGCGTGCCGAGCAGGACATAAACGGTACCATCAGCATAGTCAGGGCACGGTCTTTGGGATCCTTGATATCTTTGGCTGCCATAATAGCAGGTACGTTGCAGTCGAAGCCCATTAACATAGGGATAAACGAGCGACCATGCAGCCCTAATCGGTGCATCATTCCGTCCATCAGGTATGCTACACGTGCCATATATCCCGTGTCCTCCATCAGTGATAGGAAGAAAAACAAAATAATGATGTTGGGCAATGCTGTCAGAAGCGACCCCACACCCTGTATGATGCCATCGCCCAACAGACTGCTGAGCCATCCCGCAGGCAAGGCCCCGATACAGAGGTCATAGAGTGCGTCAATGCCTTTTTGCATCAGGTTTTGCAGCGGCTCTCCGAGTGCAAAAGTGCATTCGAATACAACTCCGAGTATAAGTGCTAAGATGGGAAAACCGGTCCACTTGTTGGTGAGAATCTTGTCTATTCGTTCCAAGCGGGTGCAATGTTTATCGTCTTTCGGGTGTACGAGAGTCTGCATCAGTACGCCGTGTACATAGCCCGCATAAGCATCTTCATCATGCTGTTCCCATGCGTGATAAACAGGGTGGTCTGTAGATAGAGGAGCGGCATCTGTCTGCTCTATCAAATGCAGTATCTCGCTTATTCCCAGCCCTTTGCTTGCGCTCACTAAAGCCAATGGTACACCCATCAGGTCTTGCATCTTCGGCAAATCCAATGAGTGTCCCGTCTTTGCTAACAGATCGTAGCGATTGAATGCCAAAACAATCTTTTCTTGCTCATCAATGATGTGGGGAGTCAGCAATAGACTGTTTTCCAAATCCGTCGAATCTACTACTTGCAGCACAACATCATAGGCGTGACCGTGTAGGTTGTCAAGGTTGTGCTCCTCCTCAAAATCTATCGTTTTGCCGGTCCAAGCCGCTTCTTGTCGCAGCGCCTCTATGAGCGCACTCTTGCCGCTGTGGGCACTACCCACTACCGCTACTTGTATCGTTTTATTGTTTGTTTCCATTATCTTTTGGCCTGAAAATATGGAGACCATTCCAAATGACCTGCAAAATTACACCTAATTTTTCGGGCGTACAATACCTAATAGTAGGGAAATATAATATAAAATGGCAATAAAATTACAGAAAAATGCAATTATCTGTACCATATATTTGCATATATCGGAAAAATGTCGTAACTTTGCATGCGTTTTAGAATAGGTCAAAAGTAATAATGCTTTCTAAAACATTTAATAGGAAAATTAAATATAAAAACAAGGATAATGAGTGCACGCGAATTGTTGAAAATATATGGGATGCAAGTTACTATGCCACGTATCTTGGTGATTGAGGATTTGATGAATAATCGGTTTCATGCCACGGCGGATGAGATTTTTCGTCGGGTAAACAAACGGGATGAATCTGTGTCGCGCGCTACTGTATATAATGTGTTGAATGCCTTGTTGGAAAATAAGGCGGTGCGGGCACTCACGATAGACGATAAACAAATGCACTATGATATCGACTTGACACCGCATGCGCATTTCCGTTGCACGCATTGTGGACGTATCATTGATATGGAAATGCCATCTATTGGCGAGGTGCATTTGCCGGAGGGATGTACCTTGGATAATGAGGAACTGTACTATATGGGACTTTGCCCTGATTGTACAAAAGCAACACATATATAACTTCGTAATTAAAACATCATTCAATAAACATTTCAAAAACAAAAACACTATGAAGAAGAAATTTATTTGTCCGATTTGCGGATTCGTATTTGAGGGCGAACAGGCACCGGAACGCTGCCCGCAGTGTAAACAAGTGGTTACTTGGAAAGAAGTAGATGAGAACGCAGGTATTGCTTTCGCTTGTGAACATGTTATCGGTGTGGCAAAAGATACCGATGAACAAATGAAAGCTGACCTCAATGCACACTTTATGGGCGAAGCTACCGAGGTTGGTATGTATTTGGCTATGTCGCGTCAGGCTGACCGCGAAGGCTATCCGGAGATTGCAGAGGCTTTCAAACGCTATGCCTTCGAAGAGGCTGAGCACTGCGCCAAGTTTGCCGAACTGCTCGGTGAGGTCGTTTGGGATACCAAGACCAACCTCGAGAAACGTATGATGGCAGAGGCTGGGGCGTGCGAGGACAAACTGCGCATTGCCAAACGTGCTAAAGAACTCAACTTGGACGCTATTCATGATACCGTTCACGAAATGGCTAAGGACGAAGCTCGCCACGGAAAAGGCTTTGAGGGGCTCTACAACCGCTATTTTAAGAAATAACTGCCATTAAAACTAACCTAATCAATGCAGGCTGTTTCCTTTGGGAAGCAGCCTGTTGTTTGCATACTGATAATATGCTATCAAGAGTAGGTGATTAGTAGGTGATTAGTGGGTGATTGGTATGTGATTCTTGAGTGGATGCATAGGGATTTACAATATGTATGCCCCCCCCACTCATACATATTAGGCATATTTATATTGCTATTGTAAATGACTATCTTGAGTTTATTTCTATTCTAAATAACATTTATTTTCTATTTTCTGTAAAATGTACATATATAGCGGATTAGATGTATTATTTTAGAAAAAAGATATATTCCTATTGCAAATGTCGAAGTATCTGTAAATCAATTGGCTAAATGTTGAAAACTTTTGTAATGTGCTGATTTTCAGTTTGCAGTGTGTAAGTTGTTGAAAATGGTGCAAATACGCCGTTCTCGAAAAAACGATGTCGGACATAAATTTGCCCGCTTGAGAAAAAAGCAGTACCTTTGCACTCGAGTTCGGAGGTAACCCCTTCGTTTTTTCTCGCGCTTTTTTTGAAAATGATCACCGGTAGGGCTAATTGGACTGATGGACTAATGGGCGGTTCAAAATTGGCAACTATATAATATAGATAATGAATGAACAACTGGACATATTGTGGGCGCAGTGTCAGAAGATTTTGGCTGACAACTTGACTCCGAGTGCATATCAGACATGGTTTGCACCGATTATGCCGCTGCAATATGACAGTCACGTGCTGATTTTGCAGGTGAAGTCGCAATTCATTGCCGAATATATAGAAGAGAACTATATCAATCTACTATCGGCGACGCTGTTCCGTGTGTTCGGACAAGGGACACAATTGGAGTATCGTGTGTTGATTGACTCGACATCGGGTGCAGGCAGCACCATTCCTTCTACGGGTACCTCCCAGGAGAATATCCGCAAGGAAAACAGGATGGGGGCATATACGCCGGCGGCTCCTGTGATGGATTTTGATACTCAACTCAATAGTATCTATACATTTGATTCGTATGTGGCTGGTGAGCCCAATAAGTTGGCACGTACTGCAGGTGTGGCGGTAGCGAAACAGCCTGGTTATACGGCATTCAACCCGCTATTTATATATGGTGGCAGCGGAGTGGGGAAAACCCACTTGGCGAATGCTATTGGTAACCAAGCTCGCTTGCTTAATCCGCAGGCACGTGTGCTGTATGTGTCAGCCAACACATTCAAACTCCAATTCCAAGATGCACGCAATACCAATCGTATTCCCGATTTCTTGAATTTCTACCAGAGTGTGGATGTATTGATTGTGGATGATATTCAGTACTTTGCGGGACTAAAGGGTACGCAGGATACATTCTTCCATATATTCAACTATCTGCAGCAGTCGCACAAGCAATTGATACTTACTTCTGACCGATCGCCGGTGCAGTTGAAGGATATTGAAGATCGTCTTCTAACCCGTTTTAAATGGGGATTGTCAGCAGAGATTACCCGTCCTGACTATGCATTGCGCCGCAATATATTGCTCAACAAAATGCACAGGGATGGTATACAATTGTCGGACGATGTAATCGATTTTATTGCAAACAATGTGCGTGACTCCGTGCGTGACTTGGAGGGTATTTTGGCGAGCCTGTTGGCACACTCAACGCTGACTGATCGAGAGATAGACCTGCAGTTGACCGAACAAGTGGTATCGCATATTGTGGAGATTCAGCCGGGTACGGTGGAATTGAGCGATGTCGTCGGGGCGGTTGCGGAGCATTTTAATATCCCTGAAAAATCAATCCTTTCGCAGAATCGCTCCAAAGAAATTATGCAGGCACGCCATGTGGCAATCTATCTGAGTAAGGAACTGACCGACCATTCGCTCAATGAGATAGGGTTGTATATGGGGCGGCGCACCCATGCCACAGTGCTTCACTCGCTGACCCTTATGCGTGAGCAGTTGGAGATAGACCCCGTGTTGCGTCAGCAGGTACACCAGATAGAGTCAGTGCTACAGCATTAAGCATATACTATAGTGTAGAAAGCCTCATTTCGTGGGGCTTTTTGTTGTGTATATGATTTTGTCGGTGGTTGTTGTGTATCTGAGAAAAATGTTGTATCTTTGCGAAAAATTAAGCAACTATGGGGAAAGCACAAGCGGCGGATAAGGCAAAAAAGAAAGAGATGGCACAACCAACGCAGGTGGTGTACGAAGGAATTTACAAAGACCGTGGCAGCCGTTTTCTCGCTTTTGTTGAGCCTATTGCGGACGAAGCGCAAGCCAAGGTACGTGTAGCGTGGTACAAAAAGAAATATCACGATGCGCGGCATGTGTGTTATGCTTATCGTTTGGGGGAGAACTTGTGGCGCACTAAAGATGACGGTGAACCGCACGGTACCGCTGGGGTGCCTATCTTGCGGTCGATAGACGCACGCGGGTTGGATAATATTCTTGTGGTGGTGGTGCGATATTTCGGTGGAACACTTCTTGGTACCGGCGGGCTGATGGTCGCCTACCGAGAAGCAAGCAAAGACGCATTGGAAAAGATGTGCAATCTCCCAGGCTCGTCCAAAGGATAGATCTAAAGTGTTTTTTTATGTTAATCGTTAATTGACCTATATGGACCCTTATAAGAAAATACGTGCCTATAGAAATGGCTGGTGGTTAGCCCTCAGTGACTGGTTTACCATCTTTCCTGTGTTGTGGATATACCGGTGGAAAACGACCAAGTCGGTGAAACTGAGTTATTTGGGCGACCGTAAACAGATAGAGCGGGACATCAGACACGGGGCATTCTTTATGACCAATCACAGGGACATCTGTATGGATTCGGCGTGGTTGTCCATGTTGCTGCGCGAGCGGTATTTTATCCGTCCGTACATAGGTATCGGCAATAACCTGTTCGGCAAATGGTGGATAGAGCCGTTGGTGCGCTATCAGCGCTGTTTTGTGGTGATACGCAATGGGTCGGTGCACCAGCAGTTGGAGAATGCCAAACTGCTGTCGCAATATATCAACGATTTGCGTAATCATAATAAATCTATCTGGTTAGCCCAACGGGAAGGGCGTGCAAAAGACGGTAACGACCGCACGCAACCGGGGGTGCTGAAAATGTTGACGATAGATGCACCCGATTTTTTTGAGGCAATTAAGCATTTGAATATTTGCCCCGTATCTATCTCGTATGAGTTCGACCCTTGTGATTATCTCAAGGCGCAGGAAATGCAGCAGAAACGCGATATTCCGCATTGGCACAAGACCAAAGCGGACGATATTCGATCTATGGCAACGGGTATCAAGGGGCAAAAAGGGAGGGTGATATACCGTTTAACACCCTCTATCAATCGCGAAGTGGATCTGGCATTGCAGGTACACCCTGAATTGCGCGAACTGAACCGCAATGAGCAGATACAGTTTGTGTGCGACTTGATTGATAGGCACATACACCTCGGGTATGAGTTGTTTGAGCGTGGCACGGATTTTGACAAGTATATCGAAAGCCGCATAGCTTTGGTGAATATCCCAAACAAAGATGAGGCTTTCTTGCGCGAAAAACTCTACGAGATGTACGATAACCCACGCAAGAATGCGCTTGCGGCGCAAGCATACAAAGAACAATAAATGAAGAACAATTATGAAAAGAGCTATTTTCCCAGGTAGTTTTGACCCGTTTACTGTTGGGCACTACGACATCGTAATGCGAGGACTTAAACTTTTTGACGAGATTGTCATAGGTATAGGACGCAATAGTACTAAGAAAGAGACATTTCCGATCCGTGAACGTGAAGAGGCTATACAAAAAATATTTAAGGACGAACCGCGTGTGCGTGTGATGATTTACGACTGCTTGACGGTGGATTTTGCCAAACAGCAGGATAGTCAGTTTATTTTGCGTGGCATACGCTGTATTTCCGACTTTGAGTATGAGCGCAATATGGCGGAAGCCAATAAACAACTTGGTGATATAGAGACTATTATACTCTATACGCGTCCGGAGTATGCGCATATATCCTCCACACTTGTGCGTGACTTATACGCTTATAATAAAGATGTGTCGGCCTTTGTGCCTAATAAACTGAAATAAGATGCATATCAGCAGAAAATATATGATTGCGGTGCTGTTCATGGTGGGAATGCCGCTGATGGCGCAGAAGCAAAAGACGAGCAGGATTGACCAATCGCTGACTATCTACAATGATGTGATGCGGCAGTTGGATATCAACTATGTGGATACACTCAATTATGATGACTTGACGGAGACGGCAATCAATGCCATGCTTCGTAAGATAGATCCTTATACGGTCTATTATCCCAAGAAAAAAGATGACGATCTGCGAATGATGACTACGGGTAAATATGGCGGTATCGGATCTATTATTCAGCAACGCGAGACAAAGAATAAACGTGGTGAGAAAGAATGGCAAATCATCATCGCCAATCCCTACGAAGGCAAACCGGCACAGCGAAATGGTGTACAGGCGGGCGATCGAATACTCTCGGTGGATGGTATTTCTACCAAGGGACAGACGGTCTCGGAAGTGAGCAATAATCTTCGCGGCGTACCCGGTTCTGAGGTAACACTTCTATTGGAGCGTGATGGTGTGGAGAAACCATTTACGGTCAGTTTTGCCCGCGAAGATATTCATATAGACCCCATTACATACTATTGCACTATTACGGCAGATACGCTCCCCGAGGCGGTGGGGAATATCGGCTTTTCGGAGTTTACAACCAACTCCGCCCGCGAGTTTGCAATGGTTTTGGACGATCTCTACTACAACCAAGGTGTTCGTGCACTCATCATTGACCTGCGCGGCAACGTAGGTGGCATCGTGGACGAGGCTATTAGTATAGTCAATCTGTTTGTGGACAAGGGAACGGAAATTGTTTCCACCAAGGGTAAAACGCAAAACTCGTGTCGCACTTACTATACCACGTCTTCTGCTCGTTTTCCCGACCTGCCGCTGACGATATTGGTGGATAAAAATTCGGCTTCTGCAAGCGAGATATTGAGTGGTAGCTTGCAAGACTTGCAGCGTGCTACGCTTGTCGGGCAGCGCACCTTTGGCAAAGGTTTGGTGCAAAACGTGCGCCCTATTGCATACGACGGACATTTGAAAGTTACTACTTCAAAATATTATCTGCCTTCAGGGCGGTGCATTCAGGCTATTGATTATGCCGAGCGTCAGCGGGGAAAAGAACTGCGCCGTGATACGGCAGGTGGAATACTACCGGATGTAGTGCTGTCCGATTCCGCTAAAGTGGACGTTTGCTATTCGCTGTATGTGAAAAATATGTTCTTCGATTATGCGACACAATACCATCGTTTGCACGATTCAATTGCCGCTCCGGACGTATTCACGCTGACAGATCTGGATATAGAAGATTTCTGTCAATTCCTTGACGAACAAGGGTTTACCTATGAAACCGAGACTGGGAAGTATTTCCGTGATGTACTTGAAATGGCACGCCACGAAGATATTGATTCGACCACACTATTAGCCTTGGAGGCTTTGCTGCCGCAGTTGCAACCTTCTTTCCGCGAAGCAATTTACCGCAATCTGGACGAGGTAAAAAGCCTTCTTGGGAGTGAGATAGTGCTGCGATACTATTACCAACGCGGGCAAGCCGCTTACCAACTGCGATTTGACGACGAGTTGAAACGGGCATTGAGCGAGTGCAAACATTTGATGGCAGAAAAGCAATAAAATGTATTAGGAATAGAGTCCGTTTTTTGACACGCATTTTGCAATAATTATACATTTGCAAAGTGCGTGATTTTTATTATTTTTGTATCTTACCCATTTATAGAGAGTTACATGGAAATGTATTGGAAGGAGTTTTTTTGTCATATAATACATTTGTATATATCCAAAATTTGTCGTACCTTTGCAAAGTGCTTTCGGATGGAAAGATACGCTAAGTTTAACATCTCAGAATTATAATGTACTGTTAATCAGGTGTATAAATGTTTGTATGTCTGGTTGTGTGAGGGAAACGTATTGTATCCCGCGGGGGCTTGTTATTGTGTATGTATGAGATCCTTAAAGACCTAGGATTATGAGGCATTTTAAAGCATAGGTTGCTCATTTATTCATCTGAGTTGGCATTAAATATAGAACATTTTTACCATTAAAGGTATGGACAAAGTAAGGTGGATGTGCTTAGAATAGCGATACCTTGCTGGAATGGAAAAATAAAACATTTATTCTGCAAGAATGAAGACTTGTACTAACATAGAAAAATAAAATACACAATATGGAGACACATATCATTAAGCGTGACGGAAAATCGGAGATTTTCTCTATCGACAAAATTAAGAACGCCATCAATAAGGCGTTTATTGCCTCGGGAACATTTGCTACTGAGGAAACTATGGCGGCTATCATTTCACGCCTGCGTATTCACGATGGAATCAGTGTTGAGGAGATTCAGAATCAGGTGGAAGTGGCGTTGATGGCAGAGGGGTATTATCAGGTGGCTAAAAACTATATGATTTATCGCTATCGACATACCAAAGACCGCGAGACAATGGATAAGTTGGATTTCCTGATGAACTACTGCAATGCCAGTAATGCGGCCACGGGCAGTAAGTACGACGCAAATGCCAATGTGGAGAAGAAAAATATCGCCACGCTCATCGGCGAGTTACCAAAGTCGAACTATATCCGACTGAATCGGCGTATGCTGACAGACCGTATTGAAAAGATGTTCGGTAAGGAGTTGGCCGACAAATATATGGCATTGCTTAAACAGCACTTTATCTATAAGAACGATGAAACCAGTTTGGCAAACTATTGTGCCAGCATCACGATGTATCCGTGGCTGCTTGAGGGGACGAAGGCCATTGGGGGAAATGCCACGCCTCCGACCAATCTCAAGTCGTTCTGCGGCGGGTTTATCAATATGGTGTTTATGGTGTCGTCAATGTTGAGTGGTGCATGTGCTACGCCGGAGTTCCTGATGTATATGAACTATTTTATCGGCAAGGAATATGGCAATGACTATTACTTGCACGCAGATAAGGTGGTGGACTTGAGTAAACGCCAGCGCACAATTGATAAAGTGATTACCGACTGTTTCGAACAGGTGGTATATTCGATAAACCAGCCAACAGGTGCACGTAACTTCCAATCGGTATTCTGGAATATCTCCTACTACGATCGTTACTATTTTGAGTCTATTTTCGGAGAGTTCCGTTTTCCCGATGGTGAGAAACCGGATTGGGATTCACTCAATTGGTTGCAGAAACGTTTTATGAAATGGTTCAACGCTGAGCGTCTGCGTTCTGTGTTGACTTTCCCGGTTGAGACGATGGCATTGCTGAGCGAGAATGGCGATGTGAAAGACAAAGAGTATGCTGATTTTACGGCAGAAATGTACGCCGAAGGACACTCGTTCTTTACCTATTTGAGTGACAATGCCGATTCGCTGGCATCATGTTGCCGTTTGCGTAATGAGATTACTGACAACGGGTTCAGTTACACACTCGGTGCGGGTGGTGTCAGCACGGGATCAAAGAGTGTACTGACTATCAACCTTAACCGCACCGTGCAGTACGCCGTGCGACAGGGTATGTCGTATCTGACTTATATAGAGGAAGTGGTCGACCTAATGCACAAGGTACAACTTGCTTACAATGAGAACCTAAAACGCTTGCAAGAAGAAGGTTTGCTGCCGCTGTTTGACTCGGGCTTTATCAATATCAACCGTCAATACTTGACTATTGGTGTGAATGGTCTTGTGGAGGCTGCCGAGTTCCTCGGGATCTCTATCAGCGACAACGAACAATATACCAAGTTCGTACAGGATGTATTGGGTACGATTGAGCGTCTCAATAAGCAGTATCGAACCAAGGAGGTAATGTTTAACTGCGAGATGATTCCGGCGGAGAATGTGGGCGTAAAGCACGCCAAGTGGGACAAAGAAGATGGATATGTAGTACCGCGCGATTGTTACAATAGTTATTTCTACATCGTAGAGGACCACAGCCTGAATGTGTTGGATCGTTTCCGTCTCCACGGACGTAAGTATGTGGAGCATCTCACGGGTGGTTCGGCTTTGCACTGCAACCTCGAAGAGCATCTGTCGAAGGCGCAGTATCGCAACTTGCTCCGCGTAGCAGCACAAGAGGGTACCAACTATTTCACATTTAATATTCCTAACACGGTCTGCAACGATTGCGGGCATATTGACAAACGTTACTTGCATAAATGTCCCGTTTGTGGTAGCGAAAATTTGGATTATCTGACGCGCATCATTGGCTACTTGAAACGCATCAGCAATTTCTCCGAGGCACGCCAGCAAGAGGCTTCACGCCGCTACTATGCTCACGTGGACAATGCACAATGCAATGCGTAATGCATAATGCAAATAAATATGGAACAGGAAGACGCAAGTAAAGTACACTCCGACCTCAAGCAGTACACCAATTTCCTTTCGGAATATGCGGTGTGTTTGCTTGCCGCAGGAGTACATACAACACGTATAATCCGCAATACTACCCGTATTGCGGATTCGTTTGATGTGAAAGCGGAGATGACGGTGCTGCATAAGACGCTCACACTGACCCTTTCATCACGGGATGGACAACATGTGTATAGCAAAGTTTCCACTATTAGGCACCGTCCTATTAGTTTTCGATTGAATACTGATTTGAGTCGTCTCAGTTGGGAGGCATACGATGAGCACCTCAGTTTGGAAGAGTTGTGGCGCAGGTATGAGGTAATTTTGGCTAACCATAAAATCAATGATTGGGTGGTATTGGTGTTGGTCGGTTTTGCCAATGCAGCTTTCTGTGGGCTATTCGAGGGTGATGTGTGCGCATGTGCTATGGTGGCGGTGGCTACATGGATTGGCTATGCGCTGAAAATTCTGATGTTGCGCAAACATCTGAATACGTTTGGCGTGTGGTTTGCGTGCGCTTTTCTTTCCTCTATGATTGCGTCCTTGTGCGGTTTTCTCCATTTGGGGCATACGCCTGATGTGGCTATTGCTGCCAGTGCGCTCTATTTGGTGCCGGGTGTGCCGCTCATCAATAGTGTGATTGATGTGGTCGAAGGACATGTGCTGACAGGCTTTGCCCGTTTGGTGGATGCCGCTCTGCTGATCGGCTGTCTGGCAATCGGTTTATTGGCAACAACATTGATTATCGGATAAATACGGAACAAACGATGATGGATATATTTCTTGCTCTTTTGAAGGACGGTCTTTTGGCAGCGGTGGCAGCGGTAGGTTTTGCGGTTATTTCTGACCCGCCCGTGCGTGCCATCCCTTTTAGTGCTTTGCTTGCCGCTTTAGGGCATGCCACCCGCTATCTGCTGATTCATACCGTCAATTTTGATATTATGACGGCATCGTTTTTTGGCGCATTGGTAATCGGTTCTGCTTGTGTGGGTTTCTCCTATTGGTTGCATTGTCCGACTACCACATTATATATTCCGGCCTTGTTGCCGATGATTCCGGGTATGTACGCTTATCGAACCATTTTTTCTATTACGCAGTTTATGGGGTGTACGGGGGATTCTGTCAACGCAATGCGCTATATGTTAGAAGTATTCACCAATGGCATGGTTACAGCAGCGGTAGTGTTTGCTTTGGCGGTAGGGGCAACGTTACCGACACTACTGCTGCGCAAGTGGTGCTTCCAAATGACAAGACGCAGAAAATCATAATGTCTAATTAGTAATGTGGATTAAAGTAAATGCTGAAGTTTGCAGACTACGATATTGTTTTTCAGGAGGTGCCGGACGAAACTACGCTGGCACTCAATTTGTCGAATTGTCCCCATCGTTGTGAGGGGTGCCATAGTCCGCAACTGCGGGAAGATATTGGCACGCCGCTGACACCAGAATCTCTGGATAGTCTCTTGGCACGCTATCCGTATGTAACGTGTGTAGGGCTGATGGGGGGAGATTGTGATCGAAATATGTTGTTGGATATGGCACATTATATTCGCTCTATAGGCAAGAGAGTGGCATGGTACACCGGGAGTGATGTCTTACCAACAGATTTTCCTGTTGCTGATTTCGATTTTATCAAAGTAGGTTCGTACATTGCTGCTCTTGGCGGACTGAAATCATCCGCAACCAATCAGCGTTTCTTTCGTATTGAAAATGGAGAAATGATAGATGAGACTTATCGTTTCCAACGCAAATAATACCCTAATAATACTAACAAAAAGCAACAAAAACAAAAAAGCAAGCGGGTTAGCCTGCTTTGGAAGTATTAGACTTTCTTGCTCATTGTGCGGCATACATCGCAGTGTCCGCAGACGGGGGCATCGTTTTCTCCAAAATAACCTAATAGTAGTTGTTCGCGACAGAATTGTCTCTGTTCGGCATACTCCACCATTGCTTTCAAGCGGGTGGAATAGCGGTTTTGTCGCTCGTCATATACTTTGGGTGAGAGATAAGTTTCTGCTTCTCTGTCGCGCAGAGGGGTAAAACCACAGGCTACGGTATGGGGCAGATAAGTGATAATTCCGCGTTGTGCAAGGCTAACCAACAATTCATGGAAGGCTTTTTCACCACCGTAAGAAACGGAAAGAGTCGTTTCATCAATATATTGGAAATCCGTAAAAATCCCCGTATATTTGCGCATTAGGAAATCTAACAAGTGTACTTGCTCATGGTTGAGTGTATAGTGTGCCAGTTCGGCAGGCGATTGGCGGATTAGTACGCGTGTAGAAATCTCCCGTGCTTCTTCAAAATTGATGTAACCGGCTTGCGACAGCAAATGTAGCGCGGAGTAGGTTTGCAAGACAGGCAAATGCATTACTTGGCAGAGTCGGTCAATATGGAGAGCATACGTTCTGCCGGCACCGCAACCGAGAGCAATTTGCAGAAAATCACAGGTCTTGTGATAGACGGTTTCGATAAAGTCTTTAGGCGGGAAATTGTCTCCGATACGTTTGCGGGCTTTGGTTTTGTCGGTAGGATTGTAGAGCAGTACGGCAAAAGCCGTTTTTCCATCGCGTCCTGCACGTCCAGCCTCCTGGTAATACGCTTCGAGAGTATCAGGCAGGTCGTGATGTATGACAAGCCTCACATCGGGTTTGTCTATACCCATGCCAAACGCATTGGTACATACCATGATGCGAATACCCTCTTTGCCGTTGTAATTTTTCCACGCTTTTTGTTTTTGTGTGCGTTCGTGTGTGGTCAGCCCCGCATGGTAAAAATCCGCCGCCATCCCTTGTTCAATGAGCCATGCCGCCACCTCTTGCGCCCGTTTACGATTGCGTACATAGATAATTGACGAGCCTGGTACGCGGCTGAGAATATGCAATATCTGTTCGTCTTTTTTTTCGGTATAGCGCACCACGTATTGCAGATTATCACGATGAAAACTCTTTTTGAACACATTCTTTTTGCGGAACCCCAACCGCTCTTGTATGTCGTCCACTACATCAGGTGTAGCCGTGGCGGTAAGGGCAAGAACGGGTACTTGCGGGAATAGTTGGCGGATATCCGCAATACGCAGATAGGATGGTCGAAAATCGTAGCCCCACTGACTGATACAATGTGCCTCATCGATAGCGATAAGGCAGATAGGCAGGTCTTTGAGTCGGCTTCTAAACTCCTCACTCTCAAGCCGTTCCGGCGATACGTATAGGAAATGGTATGGTCCGAATAGGCAGTTGTCAAGCGCAATGCGTTGTTCTTCGCGAGTCATTCCCGTATAGACCGCAGCCGCTTGTATGCCCCGTTGATAGAGGTTTTCTACTTGGTCTTTCATCAGTGCGATGAGGGGGGTAATCACCAAGCACAATCCTTGTCCTTCCTCTCCATACACCGAACAGCGTTGGGTGTTTTCGGCACACATCACCATAGTGGGAACCTGAAAACAGAGACTTTTGCCCCCTCCCGTCGGCATAAGTGCCAGCGTGTCGCGTCCTGCCAAAACAGAATCAATGATTTCTGCCTGCAGAGGGCGAAAATCGTCATAGTGCCAGTATTTTTGCAGAATTTCGCGGGGAGTCATATCATTGAGCTATATGTTGGTAGCAGCCGGCATCGGGGCAGAGAGAGTCGATACCGATACGGGGAATACCCAGGCGATCGGTCGGGTAGGAGAGGGCGGTTATGGAGTCGGCTATGCCAAGAGCAGGCGAAAGGGAATCAAGTTGAAAATCAAAGTAGCGATAGCCGTTGCGGGAATAGAAATCGTTGCGGAATACCTGCACGCTGTCGTCCTCCTGCCAATAGACATTGCGGCAAGCATTAGGGAGAGACAGGGTATCTGCTTTGAGGTAGTTGCCGATGAATGTACCTGGGTAGTAGCGCGATAACGGAGTGGCTACAACCAATTGGTTGCGGCGGACACCTGTGATGATTGAGTTACAAAACGAGGTGGTTGTTTGACATTCTTTGTTGAGGTTGTCAATATAGACTGCAGCCTGGTCTTTGCGTGTGGTGTTTTGCACATAGATGTTTCCGTTGTTGAAATAGGAAGCGATGGTGGTATGTACAAATTGTTGTTCGCCACCCGAAAGATAGACGCAATAGGAAGCGCAGTTGCTGATTTCCGTGTTGGCAACAGTCGCATTAATATGCTGAAGTACAAGTCCATAGAGGGTATGGTTGTGTACGCGGCAGTTGGTCATTGTAAGCACCGGCAGGTCTTTTTTGCGCTCGCTCTGTACATATAAACCAATGTTGCCGCTCAGGATATTCACATAATTAAGGTGGTATATGGCAGCAGGTGCATCAGCATAGTTGATGAGGTAGAAACCATCCCATTGTCCAGCAGCGTGAAGGTATGGTACACTATCCCACAGGCGGTCGCAGCGATCGCCGCGTATGAGGATAGGTTGCTCCAATGTACCTTGTGCATCCACGTCGCCCAAAGCCCAAAGGGAGGCTCCCTCGTGGAAGTAGATCCTTGTGCCGGCGGGCAAGATCAGTTTTCCGCCGACCAGGACGGTATCGTATAGGAGATAGGGCTTGTCGGCATTGAAGATGGCATCGTGCGCAAACTCGGTGCGCCGTTTGTCGGTGCGAATGATGTGTACGTCTTGTCCGTAGGCTTCGAGGAACACATGCTGCACCTTTCCATTGACGGCAAAACAGAGCGAGTCGCGCAGCAGGACAGGTGAGTTTTGGTTCAACGGATCGACATATACACGCACGAACACATAGAGACTATCGCCGCCATTGAGTTGATAGTTGGTGAGATTGGACAAGGTAGGTTCGCCATCAACATTGGCACGGAAATATTGACCGTTTTGCATCCAAATCTTGCTGATAGATAGGGCGTTGCGATTTCCGTTATGTACCATTAGTCGCAGTGTGGAACTGCCGATCTGGGAGAATACGGTATCAAATCGCAAGGTGTCCTTGGAAAAAGTAAGTTGCAAAGCAGGATCGTCCGACACCACCGACTCGTGGCAACTCGCCAACAAACAGAGTATAGCACAAATATAAAATATACGCTTCATAGATTAAAACATATTATATATCAGACACTGCTCAACATAAGTCTATCCACATGTCATCCTCCTCACATCTACCTTACTTTTCTATATTGTTTTTAAGAGAGCAAAGACATGAATTTGTTAAGATATTTTTATTCAAAATTGAAGGTCAACACGATGGCACGATTGAGCAGTTTGTCAATAGCACGGGTATAAAACTCATCCTCTTTGGGCAGTTCGTTGCGTCCGTCCACGGGGGCGAGTTGGTTGGCAAAACCGATACGGTATGTAATTTCCGGACACCACTTGAACCATTGGAAATAGAGATCGCATCCGAAACCGACTTCTACAAAATAATCCCACCCCTTGAGCAAAACAGGTTTTTCACGATCGAGGCTGACATTGTACGCTGCACCGCCGCCGCCAATGAGATAGGGGCGATAGTTTCCCTCACGCTCGGCTGCCCATTTGAGGTAGAGCGGAATAGTGATGGGAATAGCCAGCACCTCGGTCTTTTGACTTTTGTCGAGCGGGAAAGTGTTACCCGACTCGTTGGTGTAGGAGATAGTACGTGACGAGAATTGCATACCCGGTGTGAAACGCAGGCTGAGATGGCGCGAGAGACGTAGGTCGGTAATGAAACCCACCGAAAAGCCCGGCATCATGCTGCTGACGCGGGCATGGTAGATTTCGCCATCTATGTCCAGTTGTGAGTCGGTAACGCCGAAACTCATAAAATTGATACCCAATGAGAAACCGAAATGTACGAGACGGTCGTCCACGTAGGGGCGGTTTTGTGCATGGAGCGAACCCGATAACAGCAGCCCCAACAGCACACTATATATATATATGGTACGTTTCATATTTGTATCAGTTTTTAATCTAACATCTAACATCTAACAACGCAGCGACTAACATCCAATGTGCCGTCTAAAACATTATTCCTCCATTCCGCTCTGTTCGTAATTCATACTATCATCGCTCGGAAGGTCCCCATTGTGTTGGTCGCGCCCTGTGCTGCTGCCAAAATTGTAGGTGAGAGTGAGACTGATGGTGCGGGAATGCCAACGGTTCTCCTGGTTTTGCCAGAATCCGTCGCCCCATGTGGTGTTGCGGCGTGCACGTGAGTCAAGAATATCGCGGGCATTGAAAGCAAGAATCAGTTTTCGGTTGAGGAACGACTTGCGCAGTCCGAGGTCAATAGAGTAATTGTGTGTCGTCGTACCTTGTGCTACCACGCGCGGACTGCGGTAGCGTGCGGAGAGTTGTCCTGAGAAAGTTTTGGTAAACATAAACTGCGCATTGATGCGGGCAGACCACGCCAAGATATTCTGTGCCGGCAGGGTAACGTCCACTTCTTCGCCGTTGACGAAGTCGTGATATTCGCCTTTAGTAATGGTATTCCAGTAGATATTTGCGCTGGTGGTGAGTTGCAAGATGTCTTTGAAAAGTCGGTTTTTGGCAACGATTTCCGCACCGAGGTCCTGTCGTTTTGCTACGTTGATATAGGTGTTTTTCATTACATTGCCACTCATATACTTGACATTCTGTACAATACCATCGCGATACCGCCAGAAAAGCCCTGCCGATAGAGTATGCTGTTCCCAAGTTTTGAGGTAGTTGAGTTCCAACGATGACGAATAAGCGGGCAGCAGGTCTGGGTTTCCGTACGTGATATTGGTCGAGTCGCTGAAATCCATACGTGGGTTGAGTTGTCCTCCCCATGGGCGATTGATGCGACGCGTATAGTTGAGTTGTAACTCGTGTCCGTGTCCGAAATCATAGGAGAGATAGGCGGACGGGAAGAGTTGAAAATAAGCGGTATCGCGCTTGTTCTCTTTCTGTGTGTATGCATCTTGTTCGGTACCGCCATTATCTTTGTAGTAGGACTCAAGGTGGCGACGGTAGTATTCACCACGAAGCCCCACTTGCAGGGATAGTTTATCCCAGAAACGGTTGCCGTAGGTGAGGTAGAGGGCATAGTTTTCAGTGCGCCCCTCGAAACGTGTATAGTAGTTGTAGAGTTCTTGTGTGCGTCCGTGGTCGTTGTAGGCTCTGGCATTTGAGCGATTCAACGAAATGGTGGTTTTCATACCCGCCTCAAGGCGTGAAGACTTGGTCGGTTTCCACTCATAATCAACAGCCAAATCGACCGTTTGGTCGCGGTTGTAATTATCCTGTTCCTGACGGGTGGTGTCGGTGTTCTCATACTGGGTATAGCGCGTTTCCTGATTCCATGTAAAATGGTTATATTGTGCCGTTACAATCACTTGATGGTGGTCGTTTTTGTAGGTATAATCCACCTGTGCCTGCCCCCCGGGATGCCAACCATTGCCATCTTGTGTGCGGTCGTAGAAACGGAGTGTGTCGCCTGTGGCATAGTCTGTGAGCAAGTAGAGACTTGTATTGCGATTGTGTTCACGGAAAGCCTTCGGATCGGACACCATCCCGAAGCCCGATATACCCACCGATGAATGTTTGCTTGCGCGTATATTCAGCCCCGCGCGGAGAAATATTCCGCCGCCGATATTGTTATTTTGCCCATGCTTGGTGAGATAGGAGACCTTGTCGGCTGCAGGGATGGCAGCAGTGTCTTTTTGTCCTGTACCGTGGATATTCAGTCGTTCAATGTTGCTCCCGCCATTCGATGTCCGGATACGGTAACCCGCATTGACATAACCGTCCACAATACCTTTTGAGAAATTGAGATTGAACCCTATGTTGCCTCCTGGTGGTATATTCCACGGCTCAGCCAAGCCATATTCGATACCGGTGGTAACGCTGCCGTAGTAGCCCGCTTTGCGGTCTTCTTTCATTACGAGATTGATGATACCTGCTGTACCTTCGGGGGAGTATTTGGCACTTGGATTGGTGATGAGTTCAATCTGCTTAATACTCTCGGCCGGCATTTGACGCAGGATGTCGGCACGGTTGTCGCTATTAAGTCCGGCGGGCTTTCCGTTGATCCAGATTTCGACATCTTCGCTGTTGCGTAGCGAGATATTACCCTCTTGATCCACATCCACGGAAGGGATATTTTCCAATACTTCCGATACGTTTGCACCTGCGGACGTCACGTTCTGATCTACGGTAAAGACTTTTTTGTCGAGTTCAAAACGCATCGTCGCCCCCTGTCCTACAACCTCTACTTCTTGCAATGCTTGTGTGTCTTCACTGAGCAGAATTGTGCCGATATCTATTGTCTTTCCTTTGACGGATAGTGTCTTGCGCTGCTCGCGATAGCCCATAAAACTGACTACCAGTGTATATTCGCCGTTGCCAATATGCTCAATGCGGAAACGCCCATTGGTATCTGTTATGGAACCGCCAGCAGGGACGCTTTCGCTTGATTTTGTGATACTTACGTTGGCGAAGTCAATAGCCTCGCGTGTGGCATTATCCGCCACACGCCCCGTAATGGTGCAATCCGCCCACGCCATAGCGGTTATCAACAAAATCCCTATCGTGCTAATGACTTTCTGCATATTTGTTTGTTTAATGTCCTACGCCGCTCATGTTGCGCGGTGCGAGAGAATTTGAAGAAATAAAGGTAAAGAGAAGAATTATAATTAACGGTTAAATCATTATTGTGTTCCTGAAAAATGGACAATTACACACTAATTAATGTTCTTTCTCTTTTACAATCCACGCCACAGCCTCTTCATAGCAGCGGATGCCGATACCCATAATTGTATGGGCACATACATCGGTTAACAGGCTTGTCTGCCGAAACGGCTCGCGCTGACGAATATCCGATATATGTACCTCTACTATAGGTACTTGCGCCATGACTACCGCATCGTGTAATGCCACACTCGTGTGTGTATATCCGCCGGCATTCAATACAATTCCAACACATGGCAACTCATTGTGCATTGTGCATTGTGCATTAGGTATTGCGTATTTTTGTACCCAATCAATCAGATCCCCCTCATGGTTGCTTTGCAGATAGGTGAACCGTATATCGGGATAGTGGCGTTGGAGGCAGACCATAATCTGCTCCATTGACTCTGTTCCATAGATACTTGGTTCTCTCCGCCCCAACATATTCAGGTTTGGACCATTTAATATAACAATATGATTATCCAATTATGAATTAAGAATTAAATGCACAGAGCAATTCTGCATATTGATTTTAACTGCTAATTTATCTTGCCCCGTTCACTACAAGCAGAAACTCGTCGTTGTCGTTGGTGCGTTCCATATAACTTTTCAGTTTCTCCATTGCCTCGATACTGTTCATATCGCTCAACAACTTGCGTATCTGCCACATACGGCTCAGTACATCAGGCGGTAAGAGCAGGTCATCGCGGCGTGTACTTGACGCAGGAATATCCACTGCGGGGAACAGACGCTTGTTTGCTAACTTGCGGTCAAGTTGCAATTCCATATTGCCAGTACCCTTGAACTCCTCGAAAATCAAGTCATCCATCTTGCTGCCCGTATCAGTCAGAGCAGTGGCGATGATGGTCAGACTACCGCCGTTTTCGATATTTCGTGCTGCACCAAAGAAACGCTTGGGTTTGTGCAGTGCCTGCGCTTCCACACCGCCGGACAATACTTTTCCGCTTGAGGGGGCCACAGTGTTATAGGCGCGTGCAAGGCGGGTAATCGAATCCAATAGAATAACTACATCGTGTCCGCTTTCTACCAGACGTTTGGCTTTTTCGTGTACGATATTGGCTACTTTTACATGGTTCTCTGCGGGCTCGTCGAAGGTAGAAGCAATCACCTCGGCATTTACCGATCGTGCCATATCCGTTACTTCTTCGGGACGCTCGTCTATCAGCAGCACAATCATATATACCTCGGGGTGATTGGCGGCGATGGCATTGGCTATCTGCTTGAGCAACACCGTCTTACCTGTCTTGGGTTGGGCAACAATCAGTCCGCGTTGACCTTTGCCGATGGGTGCAAACAAGTCAATGATTCGTACAGACAACGGGTCGGATTGATCGCCTTTGCAGAGTTTGAATTTCTCATCAGGGAAAAGCGGCGTCAAGTTTTCAAATGCTACACGCTGTTTGGCTTTTTCGGGCTCTAAACCGTTGATACGTATCACCTTATCCATTGGAAAATACTTATCAGGATCGCGGTTTACGCGAATGGTGCACTCCACTGTGTCGCCGGGTTTCAAACCGTAGTTGCGAATTTGCTCTTTGCTTACATACACGTCGTCGGGCGAGGGGAGGTAGTTGTAATCCGCCGAGCGTAGAAAACCATATCCGTCTTGTGTACATTCCAACGTCCCCATTGCAATCACATGTTCGCCGAGGTCTATCTGTATGCGAAATTGGTTCTGTGGCTGTTGTGCGGGTTGCTGTACTGGTGTGGGATGATAAGCGGATTCAACTCCTTCCGTCAAGGCTGCTGCCGCTTCTGGTTGTGTAGAGCCCTCTTGTTGTTCGGCGTCTTCTTTGTTTAATTCGGGGTGCAAACGCGCATATTCCGCTGCCTTTTCCGCTGCGATACGTGCCAACTCCTCTTTGGTCTTGCGTCCGCGTTTCTTCTGTGAAGTCTCAGCCGGTTTGCTCTCGGTGGCTGTCTCTGTGGGTGCGGCTGTTACTACCTCTGCCGCAAACAGGTCCCCTTCAATAGGTATCTGCGTTGCATTATTGTTATCGTTGCCGCCGTTATCCTTCGTTTGCTCTACAGATCCCTCTTCTATAAGGAGGGGAGGGGAGGGCTTTGGGGGAGTCTGCCCATTCAGCGGTTTCCTTGCTTCTATCGCACGCACCGTCTTGTTCTGTTTATGATTGTTTTGTTTGAGTTGCTCCTGCATCTCATCCAACTGAGCTTTCTCCGAACCTACAGTCGCCATAACATTGTCGCTAATCATCCCGTTGGTGCTGACTTTGCTCACTTGTTTTACTCCGCGTGTTCGCGTGCGTGCTGTGGGGCGTTCTGTCGTAGTGGTTTCTAAAGAGACGACATTGTCTTTTTGCACCGTTTCTGCAGTTTCTTCTTTTTCTGGTGTAGTGGAAGTTTGGGTAGAAGATGTTGTAACTTTTCTTCTTGTCTTTCTTTCCGCTTTGGCATCTTCACGGGCTTGTACTTCTTTGGCGCGGTTGTCTGCCTGCGCATCGAGAATGCCATAGCAAATTTCACGTAGTGATTGTGTGCGTTTAGGTTTCAGACCCATTGACACAGCAATCTCTCGTACCTCATCAAGCGTCATACGCTCGAGTTCATTCAAATCGTATTGCATAAAATAATAAAATGTATTCAGAAAAAATCATAATTGTGGAGAGACCCCCACTAAATACGCTGCAAAGGTACTAAAAAAAAATCATACCTGCAATACCTGCCGTAATTTTCACTCCTATATGGTCAGTTAGCGCCGTATATCGGATGTATCACCCTACCACTACCCTACCACTACCTTCTTTTGTAATACTATTGTATCTGTTTTTTCATGGTGTGTCTTTTCCAAAATCAGGTCGAATATTATGGTTATTGCACAACAAAAAAACAGCACCTGACATAGGATGCTGTTTTGGGGATATTACTATTATTTGAGCAAAATTTATTTTTTCACAGTATAGGTAGTATAATTGCCATTATTTTCGGTGATGACGAGAGATTGTAAAACACCGCTTTTTTTGTTGTAGGTCAGTTGCAGTTTTGCAATACCGCGTGTCCCGTTTGTTTTGTTGGCAGTAACGGTGCAAATATACGTGTTGCCTTTCTCTTGGTAATTCGCTTGAGCCTCGTTTAGGGTCGTTAGGGCTTCTGTATCACCGGCAAAAGCATATAGCAGACTTTGGCGGAATACCGACATTCGTTGCTCTGGATTGCTGATATTGAAATGTTGTACTTTCCCGTTTCGGCGCACCTCAAACACATCTCTGCTAATCAGTGTATAATCTCCCGCAGGGTCTGTATAGTCCAAACGCAGGTCGGACGGATGGGTATAAGTGAGGTTCCCTGATTTGGAAATTTCCTTCTTGGCGCGTGGCATAGTTTTCACTTCTGTAAAAGAGCATTGTAGAGTCTCTCCTGCGTGGTGCAGTGCGGATATGTCTTGTGCCGTTACAGCCCATATACTACTGCAAAATACGGCTAAAAGGGTAGATAAAATGGTTCTTTTCATTGTTTCTTATTGCGAAAATATTGATATAATTTGTATAAATTAGGTTCTAATGTATAGGTTAGCAGCAGCGTGGTAATCATACCTACCACTGAGGCAAAACTGATGGAATAGAGAGCAGGATGGGAGGCAAAGAATAGGGAGAACATACATAGTACGAGAATAAACGCCGATATTGTGATGGCTGTGCGGTGGTAAACCATTGTCTTGCTGTCTTCCCCGCTAACCAGTCCTTCCATTACGAAAATACTATAATCCACGCCTATGCCGAATACAAACGATGATACTACTATATTGATAAGGTTAAACGGTTGGTGGAACAATGCCATTGCGCCTAATACTGTGTACCACGATAGTATCATCGGCAGGAAAGCAATGAGCGCAATCCATAGGTTGTGGTAGGTGATGAGCAGAAGCACCAATACAAACACCGAACTGATAAGCATAATCCTGTCAAAGTCATCGTGTATCAGTTCTACCAAATTGGTACTGTAATAGTAGGGGTCAAGTACCATACATCCCGTTGCAGTGGTCATCACATCGTTGATATGCCGGGTATCTGTAGTGATGTATTTAAGCGGGAAATAAACCAAGACTTCGTTGTGTGTCTCCTCTACAAAATTGCCCAATATCTCATCGGGTATCAACCCTGCTTGGGCTATCTGGTCGGGGGGGGCAGGAGATTCCATAGCCTCTTTAAATGGCGCAAACATCTTCGCGTCTATACCTTCTTCTTGGCAGGCTTGCTCTATGTTGTGCCATACTTGCTGTTGCTTTTCGGGGGAAAAATAAGCCTTCCAATGGGCTATACGTCTTTCCTGCTCTTGTAATGAGGGAAGAATTCCGCTCATCTTCATCGGGCGGGCTATCTCTCCTGCTCGTGCCAAACTATCGGCGGTCTGCTCTATGGCGGGCAATTGTTCAAGGGCTTCTTCTAATGTCGGGGCCACTGAAGCATAGTATTGTGCCGTATGTCCGTTGTTCTGTAGATGGTTCCAACTATCTATTGCTCGTTGCGTGTTTGGCGCAATATAGCCGATGTGGCGCAAGTTGCTGTCGAAAGTGTATCTGTTTGAGAAACAGATACACACTACGACCCAAATTAGCACTGCGCTGCAGATATACTTGTTGCGATCGATGTTGTAGGAGTTAATGCGCTCCAATACGCTGAAAGCGTGCCTGTTTGGCGTATTTCTGTGGGGAAAACAATGGGGCATTACGAATAAACTGACCGCCGTCGTACCTGCTACTGCAAGCAAAGCAAATATGCCAAAGTCTTGTAATAGGGACGATTCAGTGAATAGTAACCCCGCAAAAGCCCCGATGGTGGTTAGTGCCCCGAGAAATACGGGCTTACTCTGCTCGCGCACGGTCTGTCGTACATCCCCTGTATAAATATAGTGTATTACTACGTGCAGACAATATGACAAAGCCACACCTAATACAATTACACCCAATCCCAATGCCATCAGCGACATCCAACCCCGTGCCACGTAGATTGTTGCCAATGAGAAGAACGTTCCATATACTATTGGAACCAGCAGTAATACAAGATAACGTGGACGCTTGAGTGTAAAGGCAAGAAACAATATGATGATGGTCAGCGCAATACCAAGTGTTACCAATAGGTCGTATCGGATACGCATTGAGTTGTAGCCGGCCAACACTATCGTACCATGAAACAATACATCCACACTTTCATACTCGGTTAGCACTTGTTCTCGTGCCCGCTCCATATACCGCACCAATTTGGCTGCCGTCTGCGAATCATCCGTACCAAAAGTAGGAGTGATAAATCCGATGCATGCCTGCCCGTTGCCGGCAAAAATATGGTTGTATTGAAACTTACTTGTGCTATTTCCGTCTTTGGAGAAAAGCGAAACGGGTAGCCCCTTTGTGCTGATACCGCAAGGATCGTATGCCATTAGGTCGTAGAGGTTCTGTCCGAGGTCGGTCTCCAATAGGTCATCGTAGAGTTCCACTTGCGCCCGTATATGTTCCACGTTGGTCAGCGAATCCATCTCTTCATCGGTAAAATCGGTGTAGGCGGCCCCGTGTTCCATCAGATAATTTCCCGCATCAAGTATTAACATCGGGTCAATTTCTGATAGGGTGTTTAGGACAATGTGGGTTGCTGTATCTTGTTTTGTTACTAAGTAGATAAACCGCTCCATAGCCAACGCCATTGTTTCAGCATTGGTCGGTGCAGTGGAGTCCTTGCTCACAACCTGCACCATAATCTTATCCTTTAGTCGAAGATTGGTAAATGCCAAACTTTCGGTTCTCTCAGTATCGGTATTGGGGAGTAGTTTGAAGATGTTTTCCTCCAATTTGCATTGCAGTCCGAGCAACACAAACGCAATAAATGTAACGCCAAACAACGTCCAAAGCAGCCACTTATGGCGCTGAAAAAAGTTGTATATTTTTTCCACCCTTTGTCTGAAAAATTTTTCTTCCCACGCACAGCAAAAACTATGCCTTACATATCATTCTCTTTGTCGTTTGGCTTCTTAGCACGTTCATTCTGCCATTTCGCACATTATATATGGTGCATTTCAATAACTTTCTTCTGCATTCGGGAAGGTAGTATCTTTTACAGTGGAGATGTACTCGCTCACGGCGTTTTTTACCTCATTGCCGAGTTCGGCAAAGTGGCGCAGAAATTTCGGTTTGAAACCTTGATTCAGTCCCAACATATCGTGTAGCACCAATACTTGCCCGTCGGTGCCATTGCCGGCACCGATGCCTATGGTGGGGCAACTTACCTGTTTCGTAACCTCTGTGGCAAGCGCTGCTGGTATTTTCTCCAATACGATGGCGCAACATCCTGCTTCATCCAATAGTTTGGCATCGTGTAAAAGTTTCTCTGCTTCGGCTTCGCCTTTCGCACGCAGTCCGTATCCTCCGAATTGGTTCACCGACTGTGGCGTGAGTCCCAGATGACCTACTACGGGCACTCCTGCCTGAATAGTGTGGCGTATTACAGGTAGCACCTCCTCGCCTCCTTCTAATTTTACAGCATCCGCACCGCTCTCCTTAATCATACGGATAGCGTTTCTTACCCCTTCTTCTTCACTTACTTGATAACTGCCAAAGGGCATATCGATGACCACCATTGCACGTTTGGCGCCGCGCACCACGCCGCGGGTCAGAAATATCATCTCGTCCATAGTGATGGGTAGGGTGTACTGGTTGCCGCATACAACGTTGCTTGCGCTGTCGCCCACCAATATCATATCAATCCCTGCCTCGTCAATCAGCGAGGTTAGAGTAAAATCGTAACTCGTAAGCATGGCGATTTTTTCGCCTGCTTCTTTCATTTTGCGCAACTGGGTAGTGGTTACGCGGGAAATCTGTATGTGTACTGACATAAATTTTAATGAATAACTAATGAAGAAACATTGTACAATGAAATTTGGGTACAATGAAACTTTCCTATATAAGGACTTGCAAAATTACTGCTTTTTCTGTGTCTGTGCAAATGATATTTGAAAATACGTTCTATTTTTTATTTGTCGGTTTCCGTAAAAAGCAGTACCTTTGTACCCGATATGCAAATAGCGTTTACAACAACATTACCTAAAAAAGGTTTTGCCCGTTTGGCGGCAGAACATAGTTTGTCTGTACCTCTTGAGAAAGCAGAGGTCTTGGTTTCTACATTTGATAAGCCTGTGACGCGCGAGATGATTGCGTCTGCGCCGAATTTGCGTTTGATTGCCAATTTCGGGGCGGGGTACAACAATATCGATCTCGATGCGTGTCGGGAGCGAGGTATTCGGGTTACCAATACTCCACGTTCCGTGGTGGAACCGACTGCCGAATTAGCCTTTGCGCTGATGCACGCTGTGGCAAGGCGAACTGTGGAATTCGACAAGAATATGCGCAAACGAGGTGGAGTGGAGTTCGGCGTGATGAACAATCTGAGCCATTCGCTCTATGGCAGGACATTAGGAATTATCGGTATGGGACGTATCGGGCAAGCCTTGGCACGTCGCGCTGTGGCAAGCGGAATGACTATTGTTTACCACAACCGACATCGCCTGCCCGAGGAGATAGAGCAGAAATACGGAGCAGCATACGTGTCGTCGGACGAACTGCTACGGACAGCGGATTTTGTGTCGCTCAACCTGCCTTATACGCAGGAGGTTTACCACATGATTGGTTCGGCGGAATTGCAGCTGATGAAGTCTTCGGCATACCTTATTAATACTGCTCGAGGAGCACATGTGGATGAGGAAGCCTTGGCACAGGCCCTTCGTACACGGGCAATTGCGGGAGCCGCATTGGATGTGTTTGAGAACGAACCCATAGTGCCGCCCACATTTCGTTGGCTCAATAATATCGTTCTTTCGCCGCACACGGGTACAGGCACATGGGAAGGTCGCCTCGCTATGTGTGACGAAGTCTGCGACAACATCCTTGCTTTCATTGCCGGTGATACCGACAAAATGAGTATTGTGTTGTAACTTAGTCGAATTATGTCGAATGAATCCGTCATAAAAGTCTTTGAAGACAAGAGTGTCCGCATTGTTTGGAACGAGCAGGAAGAGAAATACTATTTTTCTATTGCCGACATTGTGCAAATCCTTACGGATAGTACAGATGTGAAACAATACATCAAGCGTATGCGTGCACGCGACCCCGAGTTGAATTTCAGGTGGGGTACAATTTGTACCCCTACTCGGATGAAGGCTGCTGATGGCAAGTTTTATCAGACACAAGCCGCTGATTTAGAGAATATATTCCGTATTATTCAGTCTGTTCCGTCCAAGAAAGCGGAGCCTGTCAAGCAATGGCTTGCCAGTATCGGCGCACAGCGTATAGACCAGATGATAGACCCTGAGCAGACCTTTCAAATGGCTGTGGAAGACTACCGCCGTCAGGGCTATTCTGACAAGTGGATTAACGCGCGTATGCGCTCCATAGAGATGCGCAAGGAACTGACCGACGAATGGCAGCGCGCAGGCGTACACGAGCAGAAGGATTTTGCTATACTTACCAATATCCTCACCAAAGCATGGAGCGGAATGACCACACGCGAATATAAGCGGCACAAGGGTCTTACCAAAGAAAACCTGCGCGACAATATGACCAATGTGGAACTTGCGCTCAACACACTTGCAGAGGTTGCGACTACGGAGTTGTCCCGTCAAAGTAATCCGCAGGGTATAGCACAGACCTCTAAAACAGCGCAGGCGGGAGGAGAAGTGGCACGCAATGCACGGACTGACTTGGAGAACAAACTGGGTCGTTCTGTCATTTCGGCACAGCGTGCGTCCGACTATATTCACCCCATTGAAGATACCAATACCCGAGAACTACCGTCCGGCAAGGACAAATAATAATATCCGAACCAAACAATATAAGACAATGAATATCACAGACCGATTTCTGAAGTATGTCAGTTTCTGCACCACTTCGGACGAAGAGACGAATATGACGCCCTCCACACCCGGGCAGATGGAGTTCGCCGAGTACCTGAAAGACGAACTGCAAACCATTGGTATGCAGGAGGTAACGCTCGATAAGAACGGATATGTAATGGCAACACTGCCTGCTAACATAGAGGGTAAACCTACTATTGGTTTTATTGCCCACATGGACACAGCTCCCGATGCCAGCGGAAAACACATCAATCCCCGCATCGTAAAAGACTACGATGGCGGAGATATTGTGCTCAACGAGAAAGAAAACATCGTTTTGGAGACGGCTAAATATCCTGAAATCTTGCGCTACAAAGGGCAGGACATTATCGTAACCAACGGCAAAACACTGCTCGGTGCGGACGACAAAGCGGGTTTGGCAGAGATTGTCTCCGCCTGCGAATATCTTATTCAACACCCCGAAATCAAACATGGCAAGATACGTGTCGGCTTCACGCCTGATGAGGAGATCGGGCAAGGCGCAGACCATTTTGATGTTGAGAAATTTGGTTGCGACTTCGCCTACACTATGGATGGTGGGGCTGTCGGCGAATTGGAGTTTGAGAATTTCAATGCCGCAAGTTGCAAGATACATATTCATGGTGTGAACGTGCACCCGGGCTATGGATACCACAAAATGATTAACTCGATGCGCATTGCTTACCAGTTGGCTGTTATGCTGCCCCGCTGGGAAACCCCCGAACACACGCAAGGCTACGAAGGCTTCTATCATCTGGTTGGGATGACAGGTACAGTGGAAGAAACGACACTCAGTTACATCATCCGTGACCATGACCGTGCCCGTTTTGAGAGCCGCAAACGCGAGATGGAGCACCTTGTGCGCAAAATGAACCGCGAATACGGCGAGGGTACGGCAGAGATTGAGTTGCGCGACCAATACTACAATATGCGCGAAAAAGTGGAGCCTGTGATGCACATCGTTACGCTTGTGGAAGAGGCAATGAAAGAAGTGGGCGTTACGCCCCATATCCAGCCTATACGTGGCGGTACGGACGGCGCACGCTTGTCTTTCGAGGGACTCCCCTGTCCGAACATCTTCGCCGGCGGTGAGAACTTCCACAGCCGCTTCGAGTATCTCCCCATTCCCTCCATGGAGAAAGCCATGCAAGTCATTCTCAAGATTGTTGAAAAGGCATAAGTTATGGAGGAGAAAGGATATGTATATATATTGACCAACCCGAGTTTTCGAGAGGACTGGGTGAAGATAGGCAAGAGTGCACGCCCCGTGGATGTACGTTCCAAGGAATTGGACAACACAGCTGTGCCACTGCCTTTTGAGATATACGCCACCATTCAGACGACTAAATATGACTATGTGGAGAAATATATCCACAAAACCATTGACCGGCTGACGGATTTGCGCATACGCCAAAACCGAGAGTTCTTCAATGTGGCTCCACAGGTAGCGTTGGATATATTTCGAGATATAGCACAAATGCTGGATGATGCTATAATTACGGTATATAAGGACAATAAACCTATTGAGCAACATACCGCTGAAAGTACAGACTCTTCCAATGAAGAGCAGGTACATACGCCTAAACGTGGGCGTTTCAAATTTAGTATGGTGGGCATACAAATAGGCGAGATGGTGACCTTTGTGCCTACGGGTGTGCAAGTGAAAGTGGCAAGTGACGATACCGTAGAGTATGAGGGACGTATCTACAAACTATCACCTTTCGTGGGGACATTTATGCCTGAAGACAAACGTAACAATTCCGGTGCCTATCAAGGTGCCAAATACTTTTCATACAAAGGAAAGGTATTGGACGATATGCGCTGTGAGTTAGAAAATAATAGCCTATAAACCATTAAATTATAATACAAATTATGAAAGAAACTCCGTTCACAGCGACCCATATTGCGTTGGGTGCGAAGATGGCAGATTTTGCCGGGTTCAACATGCCTATCCAATACCCGACGGGTATCAACCGGGAACATATCATTGTTCGTGAGGGCGTAGGCGTATTTGATGTCAGCCACATGGGCGAGTTTTGGGTAAAGGGTGAACGCGCCCTTGATTTCCTGCAGTATATCACCACCAACGATGTCAGCAAATTAGATGCAGGCAAGGCGCAATACACTTGTATGCCCAATGGCAAAGGCGGTATTGTGGACGATTTGATTATATACAAATACTCCACCACCAAATACCTGCTTGTGGTCAATGCCGGCAATATCGACAAGGATTGGGAGTGGGTGAACAAACAAAATACATTTGGCGTCAGTTTGGAAAATGCAAGCGACCGCTATGGTCAGTTGGCAGTGCAGGGACCGAAAGCTACCGAGTTGTTGCAACTGCTCACCGATGCCGACTTGAGTGCGATCCCGTACTATTCGTTCCGCGAATGGTCGTTTGCAGGTGTGCAGGGTGTTATTCTGAGCAATACAGGCTATACGGGTGCTGGTGGATTTGAGTTGTATTTCCCTAAAGAGTATGGCAAACAGATATGGGACGCCATTTTTGAGGTGGGAAAGCAGTTTGGCGTGGCTCCTATCGGCTTGGGCGCACGCGATAGTCTGCGTCTCGAGAAGTGGTATTGCCTCTACGGGCACGATATTGACGACACCACATCGCCCCTTGAGGCTGGTCTCGGCTGGATTACCAAATTTGATGCGAAAGATTTCATCGACAAAGACTTCCTTCTCAAGCAAAAGGCAGAGGGCGTAAAACGCAAATTGGTTCACTTCGAGTGCCAAGAGCGTGCTATTCCGCGTAACGGCTACGAGATTTGCGATGCCGACGGCAACCAAATCGGGCACGTAACCAGCGGTATCATGCTTCCTACAACCAAGGTGGGTATCGGTATGGGCTATGTGCAGACCGCCTTCGCAAAGAAAGAGACCATCATCTACATCAAGATTCGTGAGAAACTCATTCCTGCGAAAATAGTGTGATTTTACAATTGGATAATTCACAACAGATATGAAAAAATCAATTAAAATCGGTTTGGCACTTTGCTTGTGTACTTTGACCATGGTGGCTTGTCATAACAAAACCGGTGGCACGGATGTGGACAATGTCAACAAGGTCCAGAAATGGGCTGATGTTGTAAAAACGTATTCGATGTTGCAAGATTTTCCTGCGTATGAGTATGAATTGGAAAATGTACAATATAGCAACGACCACGGATTGGAGTCGGTAACATACTTTGATTACAAGTGCGAGAAATCATGTTATGACAACTATGTGAAAACCATTCAGTCGTCTAATTTCGCAGGTAATGACTATGGCACGAATGCCAACTATAGTTTGAAGAAAGACGGGGCTACACTGAGGATTACGATGTCGTATTCTGGTGGCAGTTTCACTTGCCAATACTCCAAAGAAACCGACTAATCGCTGTTTTTCATTTAGTATTCAGAGGTTGCCCGAATTGTGGGTAACCTCTTTTTTGTGCATTTTTCCCTGTGGATGCCCTGATCTTACCCTGTGGATAGCATAGTGCCGTATGATATCCACCTGACATCCACCTGACTTTTTTATACAGGGTGTACTTGCAAACATCGATATTTTTCCGTAAATTTGCGCCGTCAAAACAGAATATTATGAAAACAAAACATGTGGCCCTTGTGCTTGGTTCGGGCGGCGCACGCGGAATGGCGCATATCGGTGCAATCGAAGAATTATTGGACCGAGGTTATGAGATAACGAGTATTGCAGGTACATCAATGGGGTCAATGATTGCGGGGATGTATGCGGCGGGGCGACTGCAAGAAGCCAAAGACTGGTTTTTGCAGGTGGACAAGCAGTTGATACTTAGGATGATGGATATTTCTCTCTCGCTCAATTCGGTCGTGAAAGGCGATCGCATTATCAATGAGTTGGAAAAGGTGGTGCCGGATTGCCAAATTCAAGACTTGCCTATCCCGTGCTCAATTGTATCGGCAGATTTAATCTCAGCGGACGAGGTGGTGTTTAAGACGGGCAGTTTGTTCAATGCCATTCGTGCCAGTATCAGTATTCCGCTTTTTTTTCAGCCTGTGCAGAAAGGGCGACGGCTATTGGTGGACGGAGGTATCCTCAATCCGCTGCCGCTCAATCGTGTGAAACGGCAACGTGGAGACTTGCTCGTGGCAATGAATATCTCTGGAAAAGACCGTATGGCAGTGAAGAAACAGCAGACCCAATCGGCATTGAGCAAAGCAACCGAACTGATGAAGAAAAAAGGCATAAACATACCTTCGCAGTTGCAGGGACTTACTATGCGCTTGGAGAAAAAACAAGTGGAGCAAAGTGTAAACCTCACTAATTCTGTGAATTATATCACGTTGGTGGATAGGATGCTGGATATGCAGATACAGCAGAACACACAATTAGCATTACAACTCACCCCGCCGGATATTCTCGCCGAAATGCCGCAATATGCATTCACTACTTTTGATTTCGACAAGGCGGAAACCATTATGGAGCAGGGGCGTCTCTTAATGCGCGAAGCCATTGATCGCTATGAGAAACAATTGATGATTAACAATTAACATCCCCATTTCCCATAGTTTCTCATTAATGGTTAATTGGCGGGAAATTATATGTTTTATAAACGTTTTACCCTTTTTGTTTGCGGAAGGCTTGGGCACTCATACCTGTATGAATACGGAAGTACTTGCAGAAACTGCTTGCCGTAGCAAAATCCATACTGAAAGCAATCTCTTTGATGCTCTCGTCGGTGGCGAGCAAGCGTTGTTTGATTTCGCGAATGGCGATATCGTTGATAATGCCCGACGGGGTTTTCTTTGCCACTTGATTACAGATATAGGTCAGATATTTGGCAGAGATCGCCATTTGGTCGGCATACCATGAAACAGGGTGACGCGAGGTGCGGTTGTTTTCCAATAGGCGGACAAATTGTGAGAAAAGTTGCGTGGTGTGTGTGTTGGATATGGTTTCGTTGACAGGCACAATATCTTCCTGTTGTTCGTGCATCGATTCGTCCACCCACGAAATCATCTCAAATATAATGGCTTGTGCCAACATATTGGCAATACGTTTTTGGTATGTGGTAGATTCTTGTGAGTAGAGTTCCACCAGTTGCCCGTATGCTTCGCTCAACTGCAAGCGACGCTCGTTGAGATGAATAATCGGGTGATTGGAGAGAAACTGATATTTGTCGTACCAATTGTCTTGCAAGCGCAGGCATGAATAGGCTATATCGCTCAAAGAATCGGATGTAAAAGAGAAAATCTGGCACTGAAAATCAGGCGTATGCATATAATGCCCGAGCAGAAAATCGGGCATACAGAACAACAAATCATTTTGCTGTATTTCATAACTGTCTTGGTTCAGTTCTACACGCAGGCGTCCTTGACGGCATACAATGATCAGCGCAGAAACCACAGGCACCTGATTGTTATTTACCAAAGCATCCAAATCGTCAGAAATGAGAATGTTCTCATAAGGAATTTTGCCTATCATACTATTCCGTTTTTCGTGAATATACGTTTGATTTGTATAGAAAATACAAAAAATGTTCCAAACGGACAATTTATACCCCTTAATAAGTTGCAAAAACGGCAAAAGGTAATAAAATAGAAATTATTTACTCCTTTTGGATTATCGTAAGAGGGCGCATTGGCAATGTTTTTGTTGCAAGAAGTATAACTTTTAATTTTATATCTTATGGAAGAAAAACAGACTATACAGGTGAAACAAGCGAAACGCATACAAACTTCTTTGCTCAATGGCGTGGAACGCAAGGCGTTGGTTTGGATGGCAGAGCGTATGCCGCGGTGGGTTACATCGGATATGTTGTCGGGTATCGGTTTTGTCGGTGCATTGATTATTGCAGCGGGTTATATGCTCTCGGATATAAATATCAACTTCCTGTGGCTCAGTAGTTTCGGTTTTGTGATACATTGGTTTGGAGACTCTATGGATGGTTCTTTGGCACGTGTCCGTCAGACACAACGTCCGCTCTATGGTTTTTATCTCGACCATACGTTGGATGTTATTACCGAGTTTATTATGTTTATGGGTGCTGGACTATCGGCTCTGCTGCGTCTGGATGTTGCCTTGTTGGTTTTTATTGCCTATCTGATGCTCACGCTTAACGTTACTATCAATACGCACCTCAAGGGCGAGTTCCGTCTTACGTATGCCAAACTTGGTCCGACGGAGTTTCGTCTTATCATGATTATTGTCAATACACTCCTTATATACATACGCCCGCTGCGTGAATTCTCCACTATTTGGAATATTGGTTCTTACTCTTTGACAATGAGCGGATTGGATATCATCGCTTTGGGTATATTTGCATTGCTGTTGATTATCTATGTAGTTACGATTTTTGGTGATTTGCGGGACTATGCCCGCCGCGACCCGCTGCCTGAACGCAAAGACTGATGCCACTTTGGTTGCATATACTGATTTGGATGTTTGCCATCAATACGATTGTGGTGATCGTGTTGGAAAATCGCCGGCCGACCGATACGTTGGCGTGGGTGCTTCTGCTGCTTTTTATACCCATTGTGGGGTTGATTCTGTACTTCTTGTTTGGTACACGTCCTATGCGGCATACGCTTATCAAACCGGAAGATTTACAAACACTTAAGGCGCATATACAGCCGTTGGCAGTTAGTCCGACCGAAGAGGAAAGACCGTTGGCGGATCTCTTGCTTGCCAATAATCAAGCCTATTTGACGGCAGACAACCATATAGAACTATATGCCACGTTCAAAGATATGCTGGAACATCTGCAGCAAGATTTGGTGGCAGCCAAAGATCATATCCATTTTCAATTCTTTAAGTTTGAGGACGATATTGTCGGGCGGCAAATCAGTGATATACTGATTGATAAGGCCTCGCATGGTCTGGAGGTGCGTGTTATCTACGATGCCGCTGCCAACTGGAGTGTGCCTGTCGGTTTCTATCGCCGTCTGCGCAAAGCCGGGGTAGATGTGCAACCTTTTAACAGGATATTTCCTTACCTCTCATCATTTTCCAACTATCGTAATCATCGCAAGGTGGTCGTTATTGACGGAAAAGTGGGGTATATGGGCGGAATGAATATCGCCGAACGTTATCTCACCGGAATCCGTACAGGTGTGTGGCGCGATACGCATTTTCGAATTACGGGGTCGGCTGTGGGCGAGATGCAGATTGCTTTTCTCTCCGATTGGCATTTTGCCGCACGTCAACTGCTTGCCGGACAACGTTATTTTCCCAAAACGGAGAGGACTACCTTGTCTGCAAATAGAGTGCAGATCGTTACTTCCAATCCTACAGACCCGTGGCGGGTGATGAATCAGTCGCTTACGTTGCTTATTGCTCGGGCGTGCAACTATGTTTGGTTGCAGTCACCCTACTTTATCCCCACTGATGCTATCTTGAATGCCCTCTGTACTGCAGCCCTTGCGGGGAAGGATGTGCGGCTGATGATACCCGCCAAGAGCGATCGGGGTGTATTAGTGCCCAAAGCCACGTTTTCATATCTTGACCGTATCTTGTCGGCAGGAGTGCGCGTTTTTCTCTATGATGCAGGGTATATGCATGCCAAAACGGTGGTTGTGGACGACCGTATTGCGAGTATCGGTAGTGTAAATATCGACCCGCGCAGCATCAGTCTGTCTTTTGAAATCAACGCTTTTGTCTATGATGCAGATGTGGCTTTGCAACAACGTGCATTGTTTGAGCAGGATATGCAGCAAGCACATGAACTTAACCTTGCCGATTGGCGCAAACGTTCGGTCGGAGAACGTTGTATCGAGTCTTTTGCTCGTATTCTTGCACCGATTTTCTGATAGAGGACAATCAATAAGCAACTCCCGCTAATTTACAAGATTAGCGGGAGTTACTTTATATATGAGGCTAATGAGCCTAATAAGTCCAATAGGGCTTAATGGGGCAGTGGTTATTCCATTAGTTTCTTGTATCGCACACGATGCGGCTCTACGGCATCATCACCGAGACGCATACGCTTGTTGGCCTCGTAGTCAGAGTAACTGCCCTCAAACCAGAAGACCTTCGAGTCGCCTTCGTAGGCAAGAATATGGGTGCATATACGGTCGAGGAACCAACGGTCGTGTGAGATAACCACGGCACAACCCGCAAAGTTCTCCAGACCTTCCTCCAACGCACGCAGGGTATTCACATCGATGTCGTTGGTCGGTTCGTCTAATAGCAGTACATTCGCCTCGCTTTTGAGTGTCAAGGCAAGGTGCAGACGGTTGCGCTCACCGCCCGACAATACACCGCATTTCTTCTCTTGGTCGCTGCCTGTAAAGTTGAACCGGCTCAAATAGGCACGGGCATTGATTTCGCGTCCGCCCACACGGATATATTCCGTGCCGTTGGAGATGGTCTCAAATACCGTTTTCTCGGGGTCGATGTTCGAGTGCACCTGATCCACATAACCCACTTTCACCGTCTCACCCACTGAGAACGTACCTTTGTCGGCTTTTTCCATCCCCATAATCATACGGAATAGGGTAGTCTTGCCCGCACCGTTCGGACCTATCACACCTACGATACCATTCGGCGGTAGCATAAAGTTCAAATCCTCGAATAGTACTCGGTCGCCAAACGCTTTGGCAACGCCCTCGGCATTGATGACTTTGTTGCCCAAACGCGGTCCGTTGGGAATGAAGATTTCCAGTTTCTCCTCGCGCTCGCGCTGCTCCTCGTTGAGCATTTTGTCGTAGGCTCCCAAACGGGCTTTGGACTTTGCCTGACGGGCTTTGGGTGCCATACGCACCCATTCCAACTCGCGCTCCAAGGTCTTGCGGCGTTTGCTGGCTTGTTTCTCTTCCATCGCCATTCGGGCGGTTTTCTGTTCGAGCCACGAAGAATAATTACCTTTCCAAGGAATACCCTCGCCGCGATCGAGTTCGAGAATCCAACCTGCCACATGGTCAAGGAAATAACGGTCGTGGGTGATACATATCACCGTGCCTGCGTATTGTTGCAGGTGCTGTTCAAGCCAGTCAATCGATTCTGCATCAAGGTGGTTCGTCGGCTCATCAAGCAGCAGAATATCAGGCTGCTGCAGCAGCAGGCGGCATAGTGCCACACGACGACGTTCGCCTCCCGACAGGTTTTTAACAACTGCATCATCGTCCGGACAACGCAAAGCGTCCATTGCACGATCTAATTTTGTGTCAATGTTCCATGCATCGCTGCTGTCCAATTTGTCTTGCAACTCGGCTTGGCGTGCTAATAGTTTGTCGAAATCCGCATCGGGGTCAGCAAAGGCGGCGTTTATCTCATCGTATTCGCGGAGCATATCCATAATCGGTTGCACACCCTCCTGTACGCATTCGCGCACGGTCTTCTCGGGGTCAAGTTTCGGGTCTTGCTCTAAGTAACCTACACTGTATCCCGGTGAAAACACCACCTCGCCTTCGTAGTTCTTTTCTACGCCGGCAATAATCTTCATCAGTGTGGACTTACCCGTACCGTTCAGACCGATAATGCCGATTTTGGCACCATAGTAGAACGAAAGGTAGATGTTGTTCAGTACTTTTTTTTGCGGCGAGAAACTTTTGCTCACGCCTACCATTGAGAAAATGATTTTCTTGTCGTCTGCCATATATCTTTGTTTTATTGTGCAAAGGTACTCAATTTTTCCCGATTGTGCAAGCCTGTTTATGTCTTCGCTCGATCAGCGGCTTGCAACGCATTGCGTTGGGAGCATACGGGGTCCCCGCAAATTCTTAATTTGTGGGGTGCAGCGTAGCGACCGCAAGCCGATTACTGCAAAGGTCTAAATTTATGCATTCTTTTGGCATAAAATCAGGGCTGCCCAAATTTCTTGGGCAGCCCGTTATTACAAATTACACATTACAAATTACAAATTAACCTCCACTCCCATCGGGGTGTAGGTCTTGTCGCCACGCAGGATAAGCACTTGCCCGTCGCGGATTATCTTCTGTGCAACCGTGTCGGTGGTGGCATTATCCAAAGAAGTAGCAACCCCCGTGGTGCTAAACTCGCCCGTGTAGGTCTGCAAGGTGGCGTTGGTGGCGTCTTTCACAGTCATACCAAATGTGTAGCGGGTGGATTCGCTCAAGCCCGTAACCGTGAAGCGGAAGCCTGCGGCGGTTTGCTCGGCAGCACGATGTGTCTGTCCGTTGCGTGCGGGCGCAAAAGCAATGCTCGTCAGTTGTCCTTGTGCATTGAAAATCAGCGTGCAGAACACTTCGCCGTCTTTGCGAATTTCCAAGTTGTAGGTGGCTGCCGACTCATCCGCCCGCCATACAAACACCGCCTCGTTGTCCGAAGGCGTTACCGTAATCGTCCCGTCGGTGGTGGTGTTCTCCGCACCGATACATTGGATATACTTAAACGACCCGAATACCGCATCCATCTGATAATCACGCAGATTGTCGCATGGCACGTGCAAATATACGTTGTAGTTCGCAAACGATGTATTGTCTGCCACAGGTGGTTCCACTGCATACGAATAGATGTCATACAACTTACGGCACCCCGCAAACGCATTGCCACCAATAGAACTCAGCGTACTCGGCAGTTCTATCTTGCCCAATTTCACAAAGCCGTTGAACGCATTGTTGCCGATACCGGTAATACCCCGCTCCAAAATGACGACATCAGTTGTATCGCGGAACAAGAACCACGGCATATCATAATCATTGTAATTGTACATATTGCCCGTTCCCGAAATAGTAAGCGTATGCCCCTCATACTTCCAATAAAGATTATCCCCGCATTGCCCCGAAAATGTCTGTGCAAACTCAGCCGTAAAGGTAGTATCGCGTGTGAGTACAATGGTGCGCGGGTTATCCGTATTGCCGTCCGACCATTGGGTGAAATGATAACCCCAATAGGAATGAGCAGATATTTTAATGGAAGTATTGAGCTTGAATTGCCCACTGCCATAGACATATCCCCTACTATCGTCTGAAGAAGCAAGTGTGAGGATTGGGTCATCTGCAAACTCTGCCGTAAGGGTTGTATCCTGCGTAACCGTCACCAATCGTGGGTTGTCGGTATTGCCATCCGACCAGCGCACAAAATGGCGATGTTCGTTTTCAGGAATGCTAGAGACATTCACTTGCTGCCCTGCATTGCATGTAATCACATTTGTATTTTCACAACCAGTGGTATATAATGTTATCGTTACCAATTGTTTATCTGATGACGGTATTGAGGTTGGTTGGCAAACAGGGCGCACAAAGAAGCCGATGGTGCGGAAGCGGTTGCGGCCGTTCCCGCCGTGGTCGCCCGAATAGAAGTCGAAGTACCACGCGTTGTACGGGAAGTCGTCGCGGAGCGACGAAGACCAATAGTAGCCGCCACTACCGGCACCGTTGAGGTTCGTGCCGAGGCGATACCCCGCAGCGGGAAGAAAAATGGAGTTACCATTCGTTTTGCTCGCTACTTGATAACCGTTTACTCCATTCTGTGTTGTCCAAGTCCACGTGCAGTTGGAGAGAAATTCCTCCACCTCTGCGGCTGTAGGCATACGCCAACTGCCACCCCAGTTCACGTGGGCGGCATCGTCTTCCGGATCCAAGACCGTCTTGTCATCGGTGAAGCCGTTGTTGCCATATATTGTTTCGCTGCAGTACTTGGTGAGTTTGTCGTAAGCACCATTGGCATACTTGTAGGTCGTCCACGAGTAGTTGTCTTTTGGGGTGGTTTCGCCCCAAGCATAGTAGCTGCCATACTCTTCGGGCGTGGTGGCACCTACGTTGCATGATGCCCATTTCAGCCCGCTTGGCAAACCAAGGTCAACGGCTTGCACATCAGCAGGCGCAGGTGCATAGCCTGCCTTATAACCGTTCTTGTTGCAGTCGTCATAGACATTGCAGTTCCATACATCATCTGCCCATGCTGACACTCCCACCAGCAGGGCGATACACAAAGATAAAATTTTTGCTTTCATAATAAAACATTTTATTTGTTAGACTTTACAATTGTGTGGATATTACCTGATACCACCAATCCCAACTATAGGCGGCAGACGGGTGATAAACAGCAATCACACGCGATTTCTTGCCGTTCTTCAGTTGGTAGTAACCATTCGGCACCGACCAATTATCCACCACCAAAGGTTCTCCGTCAATCCAACCATCCTCTTTACCCGGCAGATTGCTGTACAGACGGCTTGTTCCCCAAACGATAATCAAATCAGGTTGCAATTCCTCGATGACCTCAAGGAAAGCCCTTCTACCCTCGGCATAGTCTGCTTTGGTGCCACCTCGGCGTGTACCTTTCAGTGCCACTTGTAGGAAATTGAAAAACGCTACCGAGTTCCAAATCTCTTTGCTCCTTTCGGGAGAGGTCTCTTCGTTCACCAAAGAACGCTCGAATTTTTTGAATGTAGGAGTCCATTTGTCGATATTGCCATCCAACATCCATTGAATAATTTCTGAGGTGTTGATGTCTGTACATTCCGATGCGTACTTTATCCCGCATTGGGTACAGTTGGCATCTGTACAATAATGGCTTTCGCCGAGAACCAATATCTTCTTGCCGAAGATACCACCCGTTTCGTAGTTTTTGCCTATCCAAGGCTTAAAAAACACATGTTCCATACTGATACATTTAATTTGTTGTCTCCACTTTGTTATTCGGCTATTGACTTTCTCCGTTTTTGTTATTATTTGTTCACATATAGGCACACAAAAAACGCGGACTTCTGTTAGTAAATCCGTGTTCTGAGGTCGTAGGAAAACCGTGTCATCGAAGAAACTTGCAGAAACCCACGTGTGTATATTCAAGCACACCGTACCTTAAATATACATAAGGTACGTGTACGCGGAATACACCCATGAGCATCTACTAATCCTGCATTCGAATGACATCTTGAAATTTCCTACGTTTCAGAACATCGAATTACAAGCGTTAGTAAACGCCTTTTTGTATGTCGTGATAAAGGCCAAATGACTTTATCGCCGCAAAGATACTACAATTTTTGCACGTTTGCAAATTTAATTAAGAATGAGAAAACAAAAACAGGCTGCCTAACAACTTTATATTAGTTAGACAGCCCCTTATGAGAAAAGATTCGATTTACCGATTAATTGGCACGGAGCCAAGTTTGGCTTCGTCCGAGAATTCCGCGTTTGTCAATACTCCCGCGAAGAACCAACTTGCCGTCTTTCAAATAAATTTTACCATAATAAAATTTACCGCTTTCGGGGTCTAATACTTTCCCGCCGCGGAGTTCGCCATTCTCATCGTGCATCCCGCGAATGATGAGCAATCCTTCCAAAGGCTTGTTATGGTCGTGCCCCTCGCAAGCCTCACATACTAAACCTGCAGGACCAACCAACATCTTGGCAATCTTCCCATAGTAAAGCCCGTCTGTGGCCTTGAAAATATGGATAATAGAATAGTTTTCGCCTGTTTTGTCATCTACGGTTTTCCAATTGCCGACAATTTGATGAACTTGCGAAACGGCCGCTGTGCAGATACACATCGCACACAGAACGGAAAAGATTTTACGAGTCATTATCAGTATTTTTGAGTTACAACTCTGCAAATGGTCAAATTCTGTGCCAAAAGAAAATATGCATTTTGTAATGTAGGATTTTTTTTGTACCTTTGCGCCGTATAATTTGTGAAATTATGAAATTGGTATTTGCTACAAATAATGCACATAAGTTGCAAGAAGTACGTGAGATACTTCCTGAAAATGTGGAAGTAATCAGTTTGCATGAGATTGGTTTTGACAAGGAAATTGATGAGACGGGACTGACTTTGGAAGAAAATTCGCGCATCAAAGCGGAAGAAGTATATCAATTCGTAATGCACAATTCGCAGTGCACAATGATAGATGGTGTGTTTGCAGATGATACGGGATTGGAGATACAGGTATTGGGCGGCAAACCCGGTGTATATACCGCACGTTGGGCAGGCGAACCCTCAAACCCGGAGAACAACCGTAAAAAAGCCTTGTCTGAGTTGGCTGGAGAGAATAACCGACAGGCGCAGTTTCGGACAGTGGTGACGTTGATACGCAACGGCAAAACCGAACAGGTGGAAGGTGTAGTGCGCGGCGAGATTGCCACGGCAGAACGTGGAGACGGGGGATTCGGGTATGATCCGTTGTTTATTCCTGAAGGTTATGATCAGACATTTGCCGAACTACCGAGCAAGGTGAAAAACGGAATCAGTCATCGTGCACGCGCTATGCAGGCACTATGCAAAATTTTGTAAAGCAAAAGTATGGTATTCAATAGATTCAGATTTTTTTGTATGGCATTGCTTTTGCTGACAGCATCGCTGTCGGCAGAGGCCTATTGGAAAACGCTGTTTGCTTACAATAATGTGGAGCAAATTGCAATGACGAATGATAGGGTTTTTGCCATATCGGACGGTGCATTATACTCAGTGGACAAACTGACCGAAAGAATAGAGACATATAACGCAGGAAATGGTTTACACGGGTCGAATATAGTGCGTATCTATTACGACAAAGTCTATGATATGCTGCTTATAGCTTACGCAGATGGTAAACTGGACGTGTTGCATAATGGTACGATAGAATATGTATCGGGGCTATATACCAAGGATATGTTGGCTACCAAGACAATCAATAATATCACGGTTTATAACGGACGGGCATATTTGGCCATGGACTTTGGTATAGTTACTTTCCGCTTGAACAAACGTGAGTTGGTGGATACGTATTATATCGGTGCCAATGCCACGGAAGTAAAAGTGGAAGATATTGTTTTTCAGGATGATAGTATCTATGCTTTTGTGGGAAAAACGATGTATAAGGCGGCATTGCGTGACAATTTGCCTGACTATCGCTGTTGGCAGACGGAGAATGTCGGACGTATTGCACGGGATATGCAAAAAGGTGTCCGATATACCGATGATAGCGGTGAAATATGGATGGCAGGCGGGGCGGAGGGTATCGTACGTGTAGATGCCATAGGCAACCGTAACGCCTACAAACCGCAAGGTCCTCTCACCAACACGCCTTACGATATGACTGCTACACAAGGGCACTTATATGTGGTTTCCGGCGGGCGTTGGGCGGTACAATATAATACTCCCGGTAATGTGATGGTGTACGACGGCACGCAATGGATAAACATTTCGCAGGCTTCGATACAAGCCCAAACAGGTAATCCTGCCAAGGACTTTATGCATGTGGCTGTTGATCCGAAAGATGCGATGCATTATTTTGTAACCGGTTATGGTACAGGTGTCTTTGAGTTTCGTGGTAGCGAATTGGTACAGCAGTATCTGCCGAACAATAGTTCGCTGATGACTGCGGTGGAGAGCAATCCGAAAAATTATACACGTACCAGTGGAGGAATGTACGACAAGGCGGGCAACTTATGGTTGATGAATAGCAATACGGCCACCAATCAGTTGCAATGCCGTTCTACCAATGGTGTTTGGAAAGGAGTTACCGTTACATTGAGTAATCGTGATCCGTATTATGATACTACAGGAGATTTAATAATCGACAACCGTAATCAGAACCATAAGTGGTTTTTGCTTCCTCGAAAAGGAGCCGGATTGGTATTAATGGACGATAAAGGAACACTGGATGCTGCGGATGATCGGTCGATATTCCGTTCTGTGCTGCATAAGGCCGATGGTACAGAGATCGACCTGAGTACATTGCCATTGTACAAGTGTTTCCAAGATGATGATAACAATATATGGTTGGGGACGCGAGATGGAGTGATTGTTATTCCAAATACGGTGGATTTCTTTGCATCAGATCTGTGTTTACGTATTGATATTCAAGAAGATAATGGCGAGAAACCTTTCTTGTCAAACGAAGTATATGCCATTGATAATGATGATAAAGGGCGTATCTGGATTGGCACTACGACTATGGGAGTGTATGTGCTTTCTGCGGATTGGCAAACAATAGAAGCACACTACACCACGGATAATTCTCCAATGCCGAGTAATTATGTGATGTCGTTGGCTTGGGATGACGTGAATGATGTGATGTATATTGGTACAAGCAAAGGGATAGTCTCTTACTCTGAACAATCTACAGATTTGCAAGATGACATTTCCGCGGATACTGCTGAACCCGATTATGGCAGTATGCAACAATGGAAACTGCATTATTCCTATGCCAAAATGGAAGAAGTGGCATACAGCGCCACTGAGGTGTATGGCCTTGCTAACGGAGCATTGTTTTCACTCAATAAGCAGGATGAAACCATCTCACTTTGGAATAAATCGACAGGGCTTAATAGCAGTGATATTCTGCATATTGCCTACGATAATACCACAAAACAACTCATCATCTGTTATGCCGACGGACGTATAGATTTGCTGTCTGCTGACGGCTCCGTTACCCAGATGCCGGACTTGTATCAGAAAGCGGCAACGATACCCGTAACTGTAAATGACGTCTTTGTCGCAGATGGCTGTACGTATCTGGCAATGCCGTTTGGTATTGTTTCTATCAATACTAAGAAAGCGGAGGTAATTGACACATACTATATTGGTGATAGCGCACAATCGGTAAACGTGCAGCGTTTGGCGGTGTTGGGGGATACATTGTATGCTCTTTCGCCGGAGACTTTGTATGCAGCATCTATCGGTGATAATTTGGTGGATTATTCATTTTGGAAACCTCAAAGTCTCCCTAATAACAGGATAGTGAGCGATATACAAATAGCCAACGATGCTTTGTACGCATTGCAAGACTCCGTATTGTATATAAGCAAAAACGGTAGTTGGAATCGTGTGGAAAATGTCCCGTCGCTTAATTGGATTATAGGATATGCAAATCGCCTACTGGCAAATCAAAAAAGAGTAGGGGGCATCATTGAGATTGGTAAAGATGAAATACATAATTTGGGAAGTTATGGTATCACGGATATACAATATGATGCATCTTGCGACTGCTATTGGATGGCGGCTCCTAATTATGGTATTGCACGCGTAAACGGAAATAAGGAATTGCGGACTTTCCCGCCTGATGGCCCTGCAAATAATATCGGATACCGGTTAAAATATACCGGAGACCAAATCTTTGTGGCAGGTGGTGGCAGATGGGCGGTAGAGAGCAAACAGGATGGTACTTTCAGTATCTATAACGGTACTAATTGGCGTAAGATTTCTTCAGGTACTACCCGAAATCAATTGGGATTGTATGGTTATCCGAGAGATTTGGTTTCTGTTTGTGCAGACCCGAATGACAGCAAGCATTTCTTTGTAGCCTTGTATGGTATGGGGGTGATAGAATATCGCAATGATGCCGCTGTCGCCCACTATGGAGTTAATAATAGTTCGCTTCGTGCTGCTGCTGAGAACAATCCGAATTATTACACACGAACAGAGGGACTGATGATAGACGAAGCGGGTAATCTGTGGGTGCTGAATACAGGGCAAAATGCTTATCCGGTGAATATTATGACTCCGCAGGGAAAATGGTACGGGTTGGATATGTATTCCAATGGTCACGCAATACGCTTTGAGACACCATGGGAAATTACGGTGGATAATCGGGATAGTCATCGCAAGTGGATGATAGATCAGCGTAAACAAACAGGTGTCATTCTTTTGGATGATGGTGGTACTCCTACCTCCGGAAATGATGACAAATGCCTAAAGCGCAATATATTTGTAGATGGAGATAATATCCAACTGATGCCCGAGTTTATATATTGCTTGGCGCAGGATATGAACGGTGATATATGGTTGGGAACACCTTCCGGCATTATTGTGATACCTTCTACCGTAGATTTCTTCACTTCCAATCAGTGTACACGTATCAAGATACCGCGTAATGACGGCACCAACTTGGCAGATTATCTGCTTGGTACGGAGCAGATCAATGCTATTGTAGTGGATGGTGCCAACCGCAAATGGATAGGTACGGAGACATCCGGAATTTACCTGATGTCGGCTGACGGACTGACAACCATCGCACATTTTACCACCGAAAATTCCGTTTTGCCGTCCAACTCAATTCTGTCTATTGCTATCAACTCCAATACGGGAGAGGTCTTTGTTGGTACAGGAAAAGGTATTGCTTCGTACAAGAGTGACGCTTCTGCCCCGCAAGAGGATTTCAGTGGTGCGTATGCCTACCCGAATCCGGTGCGCCCCAACTATGAGGGTATGATTACCATCACCGGACTTATGGAGAATACTACCGTGAATATTGTAGATGCAGGAGGTAATCTTGTCTGCAAAACCAAAAGCAATGGTGGTACTGCTGTATGGGATGGCAAAAACTTCAGAGGACAGCGCGTCGGTAGCGGAGTTTATACCGCCTTGTGTAATGCAGAGGGTAAGAACCATACGGTAGTGAAGATATTGGTAATGAACTAACGATAGATTAGCCACATATACAAAAAAGAGGGACGATGGTCGGTCTCTCTTTTTTGTATGTGTATCATTTTCAGGAAATTATCCGCGGATGAGGCGGAGAAATTCATCGCGTGTCTCCTGACGGGTGAAAGCACCGGTGAAATCAGATGTGGTAGTGGTGCTATGCGGTTTTTGTACTCCCCGCATCTGCATACAGAGGTGTTCCGCCTCTACAACTACCATCACACCCAACGGGTTGAGTGTGTTTTGGATGCAGTCTTTGATCTGTGTGGTCAACCGCTCTTGTACTTGCAGGCGGCGGGCATATACATCCACTACGCGGGCAATCTTACTCAAACCGGTAATCCGTCCGTTGGGGATATATGCCACGTGTGCTTTGCCAAAGAAAGGCAGCATGTGGTGCTCGCAGAGAGAATAGAACTCTATGTCTTTTACCACCACCATTTGGCGGTAGTCTTCCTCGAATAGGGCAGAACGAAGTATTGCCTCGGGGTCTTCGTTATATCCTTTGGTTAGAAACTGCAATGCTTCGCCTACACGCTCGGGAGTACGAACCAAGCCCTGTCGGTATGGGTTCTCGCCCAACTGTGTGAGAACAGAGGTTATATCTTTTGCAATGCGTTCTGTTTTTTCGTTATCGGGGGTAAATGTTTGCAAATTCATTGAAGTACTTGTATTTTATCGCGCACAACATACGTATCGCCCTGCAATTGCGGGAATTGTGCGAGGAATTGGTTTTTGAATGTGTTGGCCTCATCAAAGGTGCGGAAATTGCCCAAGCGAACTTTCCAAAACGGTGTCATATAGAGGACATAGACCGGCATAGAGACCTTGTCGGTAATTTCTTTTTCTAATTGTAGTGCTTCCGACTTAGCAGTTTGCTGCCGATTAGACGAGAAGATCTGTACACGATAACCGTTTATTTCGGCAATTTCCCCCTGTCCGTTGATTTTATGCTCCATCAGGGCACCGACAAGGGAATCCTGGTGCAACTGCACATTGGGCATATCATCAAATATATTCGGGCGGCTCGGTATGGAGTCGTTCGCCCGTACCGAAAAGGCTGCCAACAGGCAGAATATGGATAAAATCAGTTGTTTCATAATGTTGTATTTTTCTTTCAAAAACAATGCCACAAACGCTTAAACCTTCACTATCCTAAGCCTATCCTATGAGCATCCTATAACAAATGCCTGATGTTCGCATATAGAACATTTCTTGATTTGCAGGCTTTGCTTTTTAATAATGAAACGAACTACCGCCGACGAACTCGCGCAAGAGTGATGTAGGCGGAATCTCCTTCTCTGGAATCGGCTCGAAATACTGCAAGAACTTGATCAGGCGGTGCGCCTCGGTGTATTCGTCGCAGTACTTGGGGACCTCGGCGAGTATCGGTTCCGCGTGACGTTTAAGCACCGCCAACTCGAAAAGCAGGGCCGAGTTGAACATCATATCCGCTTCCTCTTGATAGGGATAAATCCATGTCTGTTCGCCTCGGAGGACGGACGGACAACGGGCGATTGTGTCGCGTGCGGAGTAGTTGCGGTATTTGTAGTCGCGGACAATACGGCGCAGAAGACGAATGTCGGTTGTCGGAATCCAGTTGTGGTTGTCAATATTGATGGTCGTGAGCGCAGAGACGAATATCTTAAACGTAGCCGAGCGCGGGATATTGGGCAACAGCGACGGATTGAGTGCGTGCAATCCCTCAAGAATGATGATGCTGTCCTTTTCGAGACGCAGTTTTTGCCCTTCGTATACACGCTCGCCTTTCTCAAAAGAGTAGGTGGGCAGTTCCACTTCCTTACCCTCCATCAGATCGCTCATCTGCTGGCGGAAATAGGGTAGGTCGAGGGCATTGATATTCTCAAAGTCCCAATCCCCGTTGGCATCACGCGGTGTATCAACACGGTTGACGAAATAGTTGTCCATCGAGATGATGACAGGCTTTATCCCGTTGACAAGCAACTGAATCTGCAGACGCTTTGAGAAAGTAGTTTTTCCGGATGAAGACGGTCCTGAGATAAGAATGAATTTCGGACGCTCCTCGCGATTGGCAATAGCGTCCGCCATCTGGGCGATTTTCTTCTCGTGCAACGCTTCGGCAAGTTTAATCATCATAAAACTGCGGTTGCCCTTGCATGCCACGTTGAAATCGCTTACATTATTGATATTCAGTAGTTTGTTCCACGAATTATATTCGCTGAAGATGCTAAACATCTTGTCTTGCGGAATCTTATCTTCGAGTACGGTCGGATTGGTGCGATTGGGGATACGCAGTAGCATTCCGTCAAAATAGGGTTCAAGGTCGAATACATTGATATAGCCGGACGACGGCATCAGCGTATTGGTGTAGTAATCAATGAAATCACCCATACGGAAATAGCGGCAGTAGGGGTTGCCAAGGGTTTCGAAGATGGTGCTTTCGCCGTCCATGCGGGTGCTGAACATCTGAATAACATCCTTGGTACGTTTCTCCTCTTCTAAAATCTTTCGGTCTTCCTGGATAATCTGCAACATACGACGCTTGATAGACTCAATCATCTCCAGCGTCAGTTTGGGATTGACCGTATCGGACGCCAGTTCACCGTCCTTGGGTTTGCGCCATTGCAGCGTGCAGTAGTATCCTTTGGAAATAGGATGCTCTATGCGTAAGTCAGCACGCGGATAGAGTTCGTTGATAGCACATGCCAACACCATACTGAGTGTACGCACATAGCAACGCATTCCGCTAGCCGAACTGGCATCGAGAAACTCGACATCTTTGGGCTTATAGAGTAGAAAATCCAGGTTTTCCTCCTTGTAATTGACATGCGCGGCGATGATAGGATACTGCAAACGTATGTTGAGCATATCCCGCAATTCGATGAGCGAGATACCGCGCGGCACTTCATGGTAGGAGTGCGTGTTCTTACAATAGACGGTGATAGTCGGTTCCATTAGTTAAAGTCTATAATATGGTGGATGGAGATAATACCTATAATCTCTTCTGTATCAGGTGTTTCTGTAACGGCAAGGGTGGTAATGTTGTACTTGTCCATTATCGCCAGAGCCTCTGTAAGCAATGCCTCTTTGTGAATACGCTTATATGATGGCGTCATCATATCGCGAGCCACAATATGCAAGTCTTCATATTTTTGGATGGCACGACGCAAATCGCCGTCGGTAATGATACCGATACAACGTTCACCATCATAGACCATTGTCATACCGAGGTGCTTCTCCGACATCTCACAAACAAGTTTGCGGAATGGTGTATCTACTTGTACGCGTGGCACATTGGTTTGCATACAGTTTTTTACGCGTGCGAGCAGTTGTCGTCCGAGTGCTCCGCCAGGGTGGTAGAGAGCAAAATTTTCAGCCTTGAAATGGCGTTTCTCCATCAGACAAACTATCAGCGCATCCCCCATTAGGGTGGTGGCGGTGGTGGAGGTCGTCGGCGCCAAACCGAGAGGGCAGGCTTCCCTGTCTACATGCACCGAGATAACTACATCGCTCTCTTGTGCTAACTGAGAATCTGGGTTTCCCGTCATAGCGATGATGGTGCAACCGAGGTTGCGCAGCGGAGCAATGACATTCAGTATCTCATTGGTCGAACCGCTGTTGCTCACGAGTAGCACCACATCTTTGCCACACACCATACCTAAGTCGCCATGCACCGCTTCTGCGGCATTAACGAATATGGCCGAAGTGCCTGTTGAAGCCAACGAAGATGCAATCTTATGACCGATAATACCCGTCTTGCCTATGCCCATCACGACGAGTTTTCCCTCGCAGGCATAGATGAGTTCTACTGCTTTGTCAAAGTTTTCATCTATCGAAGTACTGAGTTTTTTCAACTCGGCAATCTCTTCGGAGAATATATTTTTTGCTCTTTCTGAACAGGTCATTGTAGTGTCTTAACCAGGTTATCAATAGCCAATGCTTGTGTTAGTATTGTGCGTATATTGCTCAATCTCAATTGATTAGCCGCATCCGATATGGCTTTGTCGGGATCGGGATGTACCTCAAGAAACAGCCCGTCAACACCTACAGCCAAAGCGGCACGCATTAAGTAAGGTACCATCTCTCTGTTTCCGCCGGTAATACATGCCTGACTGCTCGGTTTTTGTACCGAATGGGTGGCATCGAATACCACGGGACAACCGAACTTGCGCATTTCAACCAGCGAAGTCATATCTACCACTATGTTTCCATAGCCGAAAGATGACCCGCGCTCTGTGAGCCAAAGTCGTTGATTGATAGGCTTGTCCGAGGGTACGGATGCAATCTTGCTAACCACTCCTTGCATATCCCACGGAGCCATAAACTGCCCTTTCTTGACGTTTACGATGCGCCCTGTCTCTGCGGCTGCTAAGAGCAAATCGGTTTGTCTGCTGAGAAAAGCAGGTATTTGCAACACATCTGCCACCTCAGCCACGGGTGCACATTGCCACGACTCGTGTACATCGGTCAGAATTGGCAAACCGAGAGTCTCTTTTACTTCCGACAATATCTCCAATCCTTTCTCCATGCCCACGCCGCGTCGCGAACTGGCGGAGGTGCGGTTGGCTTTGTCGAAAGACGACTTATATACAAGATGTATGCCCAAATCCGCACACACTTCTTTCAGCGTGTGAGCGGTTTCGAGCACCATCTCTCTGTTTTCAATCGCGCAGGGGCCTGCAATCAGAAACATAATGTAAAATAATTGTGAATAGTTTTGTGTAGGTGAACCGACAATTACTTATCGTACACACGTATCCAATCTATTTCTATTTTGCCTGCACCGGCAGTTTTACCTTCGGGTAAAAACTCGGTAATCGCAGGGAAAAATGATATATCGCCGAAGTTGTTTTTGATACGTAGAATTTCTTGTCCGTTTACCGACCAAACCACCTCTTTATCAGTAATTTGTATGCCATAAATATACCATTGTCCGGCTTTCAAATTTTGTATTGTGATGTTTGCTTCGTCTTTGTTGGTGCGTACGCCTGCCGATACTTGTTTGCCGTCCCATTGCATCATTTTCAGTACGGGTTGGCACTCACCTGTTGCGAGATACATTGCGGCATTGGCTCCGCCGGACACACGCACCTTCGCCAAGAAAAGTCCCTTTGTGGTTTGGAACGTATCTGCCGTTTGCAGCACATCGCTCGTCCACGCAAAGTCCTTGGTGATAAAGCCCTTCGTGGGGTGCCAAGCCGATGCGGTAACATTTTCTTTTTTTGTTTCTACCGACAATATACTACCTGCGGCAAACGCATTTCTTCCATAGTTGTATGCTGCTTGTTCATTGTAATACGAATGGTCGGTTTTCAGATTTTTATTCGTGTAGTGGAAACCGCTCTTCCATACACTCATTTGCTCACATTCATCTTCAAACAGGGTTCTATAACTCTCCCAATCAGCAATCTGTCGGGCATCTTGCGACAAGTAGAAGCAGATGTTGTCTGTATTCTTCAGTTCTGTGTATCGTGCGTCCTGTTTGCTCTCGTCGGTGGTGTACCAGCGTTTCGGATTTGCCCAAAAAGCGTTGCTTTTCTCAAACTCCTCGGTGTGTATTTCCGAATCCAAATGCAGGTACTCGGGGACTTTGGGGGATTGTACACTCTTGTGATACCACTTGGCTTTCAGCGATTTATCTATCGCTTTATATCCTTGCAGTTCGCTCGACGCTGCAACCGCCTCTTTGTCTTGTAGTTGCGCATATTGTCCGCTCTTTGCAAACTCTATATATTGGCGAAAATTCTCTGACGACATAGCCCAACTATACACCCGAACCGCAATCGATCGACGGAGACTGCCATAGCGCGACATTTTTTTGTACTCGTCCGTGTCGCGATATTTGCGGTGGAGCAAATAGTTCTTGTTGTCTTGAAACTCTTTCGTCTCTACTACTTTTTTAAGGTCTTGAAATTCTTTGAGTTCCGCCGATTGTTCAACGCGACGATAGCGTTGAATATCGTTTTTGATTTGCTCCATACGCTGCTCAAACTTGGCAGTCGAGAGAGTGTCGCTCTTTAAATTAGTTTGCTGGTTCATATAAGTGTATTATTTAAGTGTAGTAAAAAGTTGGTCTAAAGTATCTACGTAGATAGGCTTATAACTCTCCTGCTCGGGGATAAACGCCAGCGCACGCATATGATCTGTCTGTAGGCGTAGGCCATTATAAAATCCCTGATAATTAAGCACATATAGTGGCTTGCGATGTTCTCCAATCGTACCGCTTGCCACTACGTCCATCATTTCGTCCAATGTACCGTAACTGCCTGGCAGGCACACAAAACAATCTGCCAACTCTCGCATTTGCTGTTTGCGGTCGTTCATTGTCTCTACCGTGTAGAGTTCATCGCAGTTGTCAGCCTGACGATGGGCGGCAATAATGCGTTTGGGTACCACGCCTATCACTTTCCCACCATTCATTTTCGTTGCATTGCTCACGCGCGTCATCAATCCGCCTGTGGCACCACCGTATATCAAGGTGTGCCCCTCTCGGGCAATCCACGCACCCAACTGATCGCCGAGCAACTTATAGTCCTCCGCAATTTTGTCTTTGGCACTGCAATAAACGGCGATGTTCATACTGATGACGAATGGAAATTTACAGATTGTGTATCAAGCGTCAATGTTGGCGTAGGTGGCGTTTTCTTCGATAAACTCGCGACGCGGAGCCACGTCATCACCCATCAGCATAGCAATGGTGTGGTCGGCTTCGGCAGCGTTTTCGATAGTTACTTTTTTCAGCAAGCGACGCTCTGGATCCATAGTCGTCTCCCAGAGTTGTTCATCCGACATCTCACCCAAACCTTTGTATCGCTGCGTCTTAATCTGTTTCTCGTCGCCATTTCCGTATTTCTTGATGAAATCGAAACGTTGTTGGTCTGTCCAGCAATACTCCTTGTAGTTACCTTTCGAACACATATAGAGTGGTGCCAAAGCGATGTATAGGTGTCCTTGCTCTATTACCTCTTTCATGTGGCGGAAGAATAATGTCAGGATCAGTGTGGCAATATGCGCACCATCGACATCGGCATCTGCCATAATGATTACTTTGTGATAGCGTATCTTGCTCAGGTTCAATGCTTTGGGATCATCTTCCGTACCGAAAGTGATACCGAGTGCAGTAAATATATTGCGCACTTCCTCGCTCTCGAATACCTTGTGTTCCATGGCTTTCTCCACATTCAAGATCTTACCACGCAACGGCAAAATAGCTTGACATCTTCTGTCGCGCCCCTTTTTCGCTGTACCGCCTGCCGAGTCTCCCTCCACGAGGAACAACTCGCATTCCGCGGGATCCTTGCTGGCACAATCTGCCAATTTTCCAGGCAGTCCGCCTCCGCTCAATGGCGACTTGCGCAACACGCTCTGGCGAGCATTGCGGGCGGCAATACGTGCCTGTGCGGCAAGAATAACCTTTTCCACTATCTTCTTCGCATCATCGGGGTGCTCCTCCAAGTAGTTGGTCAGTGCTTCTGCCACTGCGGTCGAAACCATACCTGCCACCTCCGAGTTTCCGAGTTTTGTCTTGGTCTGTCCCTCGAATTGTGGTTCTGCCACCTTTACGGAGATAACCGCTGTCAGTCCCTCGCGGAAATCGTTCGGATCAATCGTTGAGTTGCCGTCTTTGTCTTTTAGTTTCGCTTTCTCCAGCAATTTGCTCTCCTCGGCGTATTTTTTCATCACACGTGTCAGTGCTGCACGGAAACCGGCTACGTGCGTACCGCCTTCTATCGTGTTGATGTTGTTTACGTATGAATGGATATTCTCGTTGAAATCCGTGTTGTAGATCATCGCTACCTCTACAGGCGTACCGTATTTATCGGTATTTAGGTGAATTACATCCGAAATCAATGGGGTGCGCGTGCTGTCTATATAACGTACAAACTCGCTCAAACCTTTTTCCGAGTAGAATATCTCACCTTTGTAGCGTTTGCCGTCAGAGGCAAGCACACCTTGTGGTGCCATTACCTCGCCCTCCGTGTTAGTGGTCGGAGCAACAGTTATCTCGTGGCGTTTGTCTGTCAGCGTGATTTTTACTCCCGCATTCAGGTATGCCAACTCGCGCATACGGTTTGCCAGAATATCATATTGATAGATCGTTTCGGTAAAAATACTTCCGTCCGGCCAGAATTGTACACATGTACCCGTACCGCGCTCATCTGCGTTGTAGGTACCAATCTCTTGTACTGCGCACAGCGGTTTGCCTTTGGAGTACTCTTGCATATAGATCTTGCCTTCGCGGAATACTTCCACGTGCAATCTGGTCGAGAGCGCATTCACACAACTTACACCCACACCATGCAATCCGCCGGAAACCTTATAACTGTTTTTGTTGAATTTACCACCGGCGTGAAGTACGGTCATTACCACCTCCAATGCACTCTTGTGCTCTTTGGGGTGCATATCCACGGGAATACCACGACCGTTATCTTGTACCGTAATCGAATTATCTTCGTTGATAGTAACCTCGATATGGTTGCAGAAACCTGCCAAAGCCTCGTCAATAGAGTTGTCTACCACCTCATAAACCAAATGGTGCAGACCTTTCTGCGAAATATCACCAATATACATAGCAGGGCGCTTGCGCACTGCCTCCAACCCTTCAAGCACCTGAATGCTTGAACCATCATACTTTTCTTGTTCTTCCATTGTATTTAATATACTGATTTTCTGTTTGTTTATTATGTATAACCACTATTGCCTTTCCGCAATTATCAATGGTTAATTAATGGCTGATTATATGTTTTGCTGTAGTTTGATTAACGTTTTTGTATAAGCAAAAATCTTTGCAAAGGTACATAAAAAAAACGATGCACACAATAGGGTACACCGTTTTTCTTGAGAAAAGCCCTTAAATCGAACAAAAACACCCGCAGAATCGATTCGTGGTTTAGCCTATATAAAACAAGCAAAAATAAAACACGCTCTACGGGCTTATTTTCCAACCATACCTATTTATCCAATTAGCCCAATTGGACAAATTACGGCAACGACAGCATCGGTTAGGCGGCTGATTATCCTTATTTCCTCATTATCATATTGCTCATAGTATCATCATTGCAATCCGTGCGCAGGCTTCGGCATCAGCCAATGCGTGGTGATGCTGCCTCAGGTCGTAGCCGCAGGCGGCAGCCACCGTCTGCAATTGGTGATTGGGCAGACTGTTCCCGAAATGCCGGCGCGAGGCGCAAAGCGTGTCCATAAATAGATATTCCGGATATTTAATCTCGTATGCGGCAAATACTGCTCGCAAGCACCCCTCGTCGAAACAGGCATTGTGCGCCACAAAGGGGATCGTGTCTATCGGAATATCAGGAAAATCCGTGTGTATTTTTTTCTCCACCTGCTCCCACACATCGGGGAAGTCGGGGGCATTGTCTGTGTCATCATACCCCAATCCGTGTACTTCTTGGCAAAACGATGCGTAATAGTTGGGCGCAGGGTGAATGAGCGAGTAGAACGAGTCGGTTATTTCGCCGTTTTGTACTACTATTACGCCTACGCTGCATACGCTCGACCTGCTCCCGTTGGCGGTCTCAAAATCAATGGCTACAAAATTATTCATTTTCTTGTCTGTTGTATATCTCATTCATTGTCCGGGCTTCTTGTTTCATCTCCTTGCGTAGCCACTTGGGCGATAGTACTTCGAGGGTCCCGCCATACGAAAGCAACTCTTTGATAAATTCGTATGTGGGTACAATAAAGAACTGGAACACGGAGTAATCGTTGTTTCGTTCTGTCTCCTCTTGCGATGGGTGAATGGGTAGCGAACGCAGGTAGTTGGCTTGGTAAGCGTCCACTGATATGCGTACTATCTCGGGCTTGCGCTCATCCACTGTAACCCCATATCCGTTGGCAAAAAATGCCTCTGCATCAAAGTTTTGGGGCAGGACGAATGGTATTGTTGTTCGTTCTGTATTAAGTATTCGGTCCAGACCGTACAAGCGCAATTCCTTGCCTTTCTCCGATGTACCGAGTACATACCAGCGTTGGCGGAACACCCGCACGCAATAGGGGGCAAGAATAAAGGTTGATGGTTCTGCACTATGAAAACTCTGGTACATGATACGTATTTTTACCCCGTCGCGCATTGCCTCAATGATAGGCGTTAGGTGCCGTTGTCCGGAGGGTATATCCTCTAATAGAATACGCCTCCTCAGTTCGCTGCTTTCGCCGATTAGGTTTTCTACGGCGAATGTGCCGATGAGCCATTGGCGCAGTTCGTCTCGTTGGATATCCTCGGTGTTCTCAATGTAGTATCCTCGTGATTTGTTGTAGCGGATATCTATCTGGAACATCTCTTGTATCGCATCTTTGTATCGGTGAAAAGTGCGTTCGGGTATCATACTCTCGTGGTCGAAGTTGAGCGATGCACGGCTCCAGCGGCGGTCAATCTCCTCGCGTGTGATATATCCTGCCGAGTAAATCAAATCGATCAACCATATATATCGGTTGAATAGTACGGATGAATTTTGTTTTGACATACAATTCAATGCATTATTTTAAAGTCCTTAATAACCTTAATAAAAAAAGAGTTATTTCGCAAAGGTACACTTTTTTCGTCATTCCTGCAATACTCCTTAGCAGAAACCTATTTTTTGTGTCTGTTTGCGGTAGAGCAGTTCGTGGTCGCACGCCTCGCGGATAGTCGTTATGTCAGTGCCGTCTTGGTCGTTCAGTATGCTGTTTACCAACTGCTTGCGTGCGATATTTTCTATCTGTCCGCCAGAGAAAGCATATTTCTCTGCGAGCATCAGTGCCTCGTTGTCGGTTAGGGTAGGGAGCATCGCCTGCCAGATATGCCGGCTTTCTTTTGGCGTAGGTTTCGGGAACTCGATTTTGTATAGGAACCGCCGTTCAAACGCTGCGTCCAAGTTGTTGGTCAGGTTGGTGGTGGCAATCATAATGCCGTCCAGGGTCTCCATTTCCTGTAGGATGATGTTCTGCATGGCGTTTTCCATCTTGTCCACGCTGTCAGTTGCTCCCTCATTGCGTTTGTTCAGTACGGCGTCCGCTTCGTTGAAAAGCAGAATAGGGGCAATGGTGGATTTCTCGCAGTATTCGCGGTAGCGGTCGAACACTCCTTTGATGTTCTTCTCTGTGTCGCCTACCCATTTGCTACGCAAGGAGGGAATATCCACCTGCATGATGTCGCGTCCTGTCTCGCGTGCTAACTGTAGCACGGTCTCTGTCTTGCCGGTTCCGGGAGTGCCATAGAAGATACACGCAAACCCCTTGCGCATACCGTTTTTCTCTAACCGCTCTTGTACACGGCTGAAACGCTCCGGTTGCAATAGTGCCACTATATTATCCACTTGTTTTTGCACATCCGTACAGAAATACAGCGATTTACGGGTTATCTTGTCGCTTTCCAATAGTCCGGTCTTTACGGTGGTCGGCTGCGGCAGGTTCAGTTCCCCGAGCAGTTCTTTTTTGGCTTTGTCTGTCAGTTTCCAATAGTTCGGGTTGGCACGTCCGTCATCGTTGATATGCTCAATCCAACCCTCTTTTATAAACTTATGACTCCCACGCAGTACATCCACAGCCTCCCGTTTGGCAAATCGTTCGCACTCGTAGATATCCTCTATATCGTGTTCACCGATCATATCGTCCGACTCCTGTACAAACAGGTTCATTGTGATTAGCAACAATAGCAATTCCTCTATGTTGCTGCCAATCTGGTGCAGTTGCTGTACTATTTTCAAGTGATGGTTGCCTTCCAATAGTTCTCTCAGAATGTGTATCATCCGTTCATACGTGATGTCGTCCTCATCTTTATCGGACAATGTCTGGCCCAGCATTTCAAACCATTGTGCCGCATCCAAGTCTTTGTAATTGCGCTTTTCGGGTTTCTTGTTCTGCTCCACTGCCTCAATCAGCATATCGGCTATGTCGTATGTATTGCTTCCTTTCGGACGTAGAAACTCTTTGTTTGCCAGCAATTTGAGCAACTTGGTATAGTGTAGCAGTTGTATCGGTTGGCAGTTGTAGTATTTGCATAGATCACCCATATCTATACGATAGAACCCGCCTTGGTTGAATAGTCCGACAACAAGCATTGCCTCGTCGTGGGTTATATCCAGTTGTTTGGCTAATTGCCGTAGGGTAGGTAGTGCGGCTTTTATCTTCTCTTCTTTCATTTCGCACCCGCGTAGGTCTTCGCCTGCTGCCTGAATAAGTTCAAGCATACTCATCGATTTGATACTTTTCTTTTTCATATTGTTAGGTATTTGTATTTTTGATGTATGAGTGATTATATGGATAATTATATGTTCTCTCAAAAAATTAACGTCTAATTATACGCCAATTAACGTTCCTTTCATTCAATCACGCTGCAAAATTACAGCCTTTTAATGCCAAATTTCGGCAGTCTTTGTGAAAAAAAACACTTTTCATGCATTTTTATGGCTCAGTCGGCAGGAAAATGGAGGGTGATTAATGTGTCTTGGGGCGGTTAAAGTTGCAAATATCATATTTTTGCTGTACCTTTGTGCAGAAAATCAGAAGATAATGAAAATAACAGAACAAGAGATAGAACAACGCGTCGCCCGTGCGCAGGCGTTGTTTGAGCAGGGCTTCAACTGCTCGCAGTCTGTTTTTGCCGCATGTGCCGACGTGTATGGCTTGTCGGATGAGTCGCTTGCCTTGCGGCTTTCTGCCTCTTTCGGCGGCGGAATGGGGCGTATGCGAATGACTTGCGGTGCTGCCTGCGGAATGTTTCTCCTTGCGGGATTGTACAATGGTAGTGCTACGCCCGGCGATAAAGAGGGCAAAATGCGAAACTATGCTCTCGTGCAGAACCTCGCAGCGCAGTTCAAAGCCGAGAACGGCAGTCTTGTTTGTGCCGAACTGCTTGGCATCGCGCCTCGCCCGCAAGAACCTATGCCCGCCGAGCGTACCCCCGAATATTACCATAAACGCCCTTGCGTGGAATTGGTGAAACAAGCCGTGCGCATTGCACTCACTGCAATGGATACACCCGACACATCTATATAGAAAGAGTAGGTGATTAGTAGGTGATTAGTAGGTGATTAGTAGGTGATTCCCGAGAGGATACCGAGTGGTTGCCGAGAGGATAGACCGCTTCAACAAAGAAATAAAAACGATATGGATACAATAGACCCCCAAGAGAAACTTTGGAATAGCAACTATATCAAGGTTTGGATAGGTAATTTCTTGCTGTATTTCGCCTTTATGTTGCTCACACCTCTGCTTCCGCTTTATCTGACCGACACCTATGGTGCCGACAAACAGGTTATTGGTATAGTGTTGTCGGGCTATGCTGTGGCGGCATTGCTCATTCGGCCGTTTAGTGGCTTTTTTGTGGATAGTTTTCCCCGCAAGATGATGCTGCTCATTTTCTATTTTCTCACGGCAGCCTTCTTTGGCGGCTATCTGATGGCAGGCAGCCTCACGGCTTTTGCTATGTTCCGTATGCTCCATGGTGCGCCATTCGGTGCAACGGGTGTTTCTCTCTCTACGGTCGCTATTGATGTCTTGCCTTCTTCCAGAAGGGCGGAAGGTATTGGTTATTATGGACTTAGCAACAATATAGCCACTGCCATCAGTCCGGGTATAGCGATGTTCCTTTTCGGACGTTTCCATAGTTATGAAATGCTCTTCTGGATTGCTCTTGGTTGCTCTGTGTTGGGGATCATCGTGGTCAGCACTATCCGTATGCGTGAGCGTGTCCTCGAGATTGATAAGCAACCGCTGTCGTTGGACCGTTTTCTGATGCTCAAAGGTTGGGCACCGTTTTTAGTGGTCTTTACGTTGGCGTTTGCCTATAGTGTGGTTACTACCTATGTGGCAATCTATGGTCGTGAGATGATGGGTATCACCAGTGGAACGGGTATGTTCTTTACGCTCTTTGCTATAGGCTTGATCATATCTCGTCTTACGGGCAGCCATTCGCTGCGCAAGGGGCAGATTTTGCGCAATGCCTCTTTGGGTATTCTGGTGTCTATCAGTGGTTTTATCATCTTCGCGGCGGTCCCCAATCAGGTGGGGTATTACCTTGCCCCGTTCATTATCGGTCTGGGTAACGGACATCTGTGGCCTGCGTTCCAGATGATTTTCATCAATATGGCACCGCATAGCCAGCGTGGTACGGCTAACTCCACTTTGCTCACTTCGTGGGATTTGGGTATGGGTGTCGGTATGTTGGTCGGTGGTTCGGTGGCAGAGCATTTCGGTTACAGCGCAGCCTTCTGGAGTGGGGTAGCCCTCTATGCCGTCGGTATCATCTTCTATTTCACCTACGTCCGCGGCTACTACACCCGCAATAAACTCCACGACTGACAAACGGAAAATTAACGATAAATTTACGGATATAATAAAATCAAATACTATGAACTATTTCCTTGCAATCATTGGTGGTGGTCCTGCCGGATACACCGCTGCGGAAAAAGCCGCGCAGGCTGGTAAAGATGTAGTGCTCTTCGAGCAGAACGCCCTCGGTGGCACATGTCTCAACGTGGGCTGTATCCCTACCAAGACTTTGCTCTATAGTGCAAAACAATACTACAACGCACAAAACGCTGCGAAGTATGGTGTCAAAGCCGAAAATATTACATTCGACTATACTAAGATGGCCCAACGAAAAACCAAAGTAGTGCGTAAGTTGGTCGCCGGTATCAAGCAACGTCTCAACAATGAGCATTGCACCGTAGTCAATGGCGCAGCATCCGTGGTCAGCCGTACCGACGAAAAAGTGGTCATCGCCTGTGGCGAGGAAACCTACGAAGCAGAGAACCTACTCATCTGTACAGGCTCCAACAATTTCGTTCCGCCTATCCACGGACTGAAAGATAACCCCGTGGTGTGGGATTCCACCGACGCACTGGCTGCCACTGTCCTTCCTCAGTCGATGGTCATCGTAGGAGGTGGTGTCATCGGTATGGAGTTCGCCACTCTCTACCACGAACTCGGCGTGCAGGTTACGGTTATCGAGGCTATGCCAACTATCCTCCCCAACCTCGACCAAGAGGTGGTGGCTATCCTGCTTGAGAAATACAAAAAGTCCGGTATTCAGATACTTACCGATACCAAGGTACTCGAGTTGCAAGGCAATCGTGTGCTGACCACCAACGGCGAATATGAGGCAGAGCATGTCCTTGTTTCCGTTGGTCGTCGTGCTAACTTGCAAGGTCTTGAGGCACTCAACGACCTCGAAATGCACCGCGGAGGTATCGTTGTGGACGATTTTATGAAGACCAACCTCGCCAATGTCTATGCCGCGGGCGATGTTACGGGCAAGATTATGTTGGCGCACGTCGCAAGTCGTCAAGCCGAGGTGGCTGTCGGACGTATGCTCAAGCAGATTCCTGTACAGCGTATCGCCTACAACGCCATTCCCAGCGTAGTATATACCAATCCGGAGATTGCGTCGGTAGGTATGACAGAGCGTGAGGTAAGTCAGTTCTATCAGGATATGGAGGGCAAGTCCGCCGAGGAAGTACAAGATATGTACGAAGTACACAAGTTGCCTATGACCTATTCGGGACGTTTCGTGGCTGAGAACGAGGGCGAGACAGGACTTTGCAAGATGATTGTCGATAAGCGCAATCAAACCGTTTTGGGCGTTCATCTGATTGGCAATCCTTGCTCAGAGTTCATCTCGGCGGCTTCGTTTGCAGTCCGCATGGGCTATACTGTCAGCGAGATGCAACAGGTAGTCTTCCCGCACCCCACGGTCAGCGAAATCCTCAAAGAGGTACTCTGACCTATAACCAAGATATAACTAACCACCAACAAATTGTATGGTGGGGCAAAAACAAATTGTTTATGAAGAGAAACTTTTTACAATGTTTGACAATCGGACTGCTGATATGGTTTGTAGTACCGATGATTTCTGCCTCGGTGCAAGAGACATTAGCCGCAATCCCAAACATCGGGGACGGGCGTCTGGTGGTCTGCGGGCAGAATGCACGCAATTATTTTGTGGTCAATTATACTGCCGACCGCTCGGATGCAAAGACTTTATCGGAGTTGCAGGCAAAGACGCAAAAGATGGTCAATGCATTGCGCAATATAGATGCCGACATTTATGTATTTAATGAGTTGGAGGTAAACGACTCTGTACTCGGTTATCTGTCTGTGGCGATGAACCAAGATGCGGGCAAACAGGTCTATACCTATATCAAAGATGGTCTTTCTGCCGGCGACACTTATATCAAGTCGGGCTATATGTATCGTACCGACAAGGTGAAACCCATTGGCAGTAACACCACCACTTCTACCCAGATGTACTACAACAATACTATGCGTCTGCAGGCGTTTGAAGAGTTGAGTACTGGTGAGCGTTTCGTGCTGTCTATCAATCATTTCAAGGCAAAAGATGACACTCCTGATGCCGGCAATTCTAAGCGCGAGCGTAATGCTACCGATCTCGTGAATGCCTTGTCGCGCGTAACTATCGACCCCGATATTTTGGTGATGGGCGACCTCAATTGCACTATCTCTGAAAGCCCGCTGACCCATCTTCTCAATGCCGGATACGAAGAGCAGATCTTGAAATACAATTCTTCGGCGTATTCGCATATCTATAGCGGTACCAAGTCGCTCATCGACCATGTCTTTGCCAATGCCACTATGGCGGAGCAGATTACGGGCGCAGGGGTCTATAATGTGAATACCACAGGAGGGTATTCCGTCAAGTATTCCGACCACGACCCCTATCTCGTGGCGCTTAACCTCGGCAATGGCTCCGTTGACCCCAACCCCAATCCCGACCCGGATAACTGTAACCTCGCTTTTTCGCAGGATTTCAAAACAGGCTTGGGGAATTTTACCGAGATGAACCTGAAAGGAGAGGCTTCGTGGTTATCCAATGAGAAATATGGTGTAACAATCAACGGATACAAAAAATCCGGTGAGATGGACAACTGGTTGATTTCTCCTGCATTTGACCTTTCGAATGCCGAGAGTGCCACACTTACTTTCCGTCATAATCTGTACTTTGATAATTCCGAAGGAGCATACCGGCAGTATCAAACCCTTTGGTACACAAATAGTTACACCGATGGCGAGACCCCTGATGAGACGGCTTGGACGCAAATACAAATCCCCAATTGGACAGTCAGGAGTTATACCAACAACACATTGTCCATTCCTGCAGAATACCTGACCGCCAACTTCCGTTTTGCTTTCCGCTACACTGCGCTTGATGGTGCTACCGCCAACTATTGGGAGATTGACAATGCAGGGCTGACTTCGGTTTGCAAAACGCCGTCCGGTATGGAAGATGCATCCACCGGAATTCTGCTTACGGATGCTGCTACTCGTGTCTTCACCCTTATGGGACAGGAACTGACTGCACAGAAAGACCACCTGCCCGCAGGCATTTATATCCTCCTCAATGGCACACAGGTGCAGAAAATCTTGATACCGTAAAATATAGGAATATATCCATATCGCCCACAGCCCGTAACTATCCGTTGCGGGCTGTTTCTTTTAGTTCAAAAAAGTTAATGGTTCAATTACATGGTCAATTATATGTTCCTCTCACAATTGTCTTGTGTATATTAAATGTTTTTAGTATCTTTGCGGCGTAAAACTAAATTACTTGTCTGCGTGCCGTCGGACAATCAAAACTATCGGCACAATGCAAAGACTCACGCGGTGGGCTTTCGGTGACGGACACAGCGGTGAACAGAGAAAGCGGTTGGGTGGGCTTTGTGGACATAATAAAATGCGTTTGGCAAAATCTTCGGGGTCCCCAACGCAACCTGCAAGGTTGTGGTGGGGAGAGCGGAGACAATGGTTGCCCACCGCCGATGTAGTCGGCGGTTATTGCAACTATTTGTCGAACGCGACGGCGTTTACTAACGCTTGCAAATCGACTATTGAAACGTAGGAAATTTCAAAATGTCATTCGATGGCAAGACATTAGTAGATGCTCATGGGTGTATCCACACTTGTGTGTGCCTATATAGCCTATATAGGTATGCGCATATACGATATGCACGCGTGGGTTTCTGCAAGTTTTTTCGATGACATGGTTTTCCTACGACCTCAATAGCGGATTTACTAACAGAAGTCCGCGTTTTTTGTGTGCCTATATGTGATGTGTATATACCCAACAGGTATTGTGGACAAATGCCTGAGAAAACTATTATTTACGCGAGTGTCCATAGCAAACCAAATTTTAGTATTTTTATGATGTACTATTATGCAAAAATGTCTTTCAAGGAAGGACTTTCTAATGAAAAACAACTTAAGGTGATTGAACAAATCACAAACAACAAAGGGACATTGACACCCGACTTGTTCCAGTATTTCGACTTAAAAGATGTCGTGCAACAACCATCTCGTAGTATAGATGTACAAGGAACTCCATTAAACGAGAGTCTTATTTCTAAAGGGGTAACTTCAGAACAAGTAGCAAAGGTGTTTTGTGAAAATATGCAACCACAGGACTCTGATAAAGAGATGGTGATAATAGATCCATATTTCTTTTCTGTTTCTAAAAAAACAATCGCAGATATTTGCATACGATTAAGTAAAATACTTGATAAATATCCAACCATTTCTACGATTAAGATTGTAACGGATGACCGTCATATAAAGGAATGTCATAGCACAATGATAAAAATTCTCAAACAAGATAATCGTAAAATACTGTATGCAAATTCACATGATTTCCATGATCGTTTCTGGCTGATAGATGGTGGACGAGGAGTTGCAGTGGGAACATCTTTAAATGGTATCGGTAGTGGGATTTTTTTGATAGCTCCATTGGAAAAAGATGATGTGAAAGATATTATGAACGAGGTGAATAAGTTGAATTTTCAATCATTATAGGTGCAATATTTTTATATATGCACATAATTAACACAATACATAAATGCATAAATATTTAATATTATGTTGGAGAAAAAACGACTTTTACTTACTGAATTGTTTGAAGATGATCCGTGTAAAAGAGCAGTTATTAGCACAGAATGTGCACGTTGCTACGTAATGAAAGAAAGCGATAATGGAAATTATGACTATATTTCGAACTCATTTATTGTAGAAAGGGATAGTATGAGTGAAAATATGCCTCCTATAATTGTGCTTTTTAATGGAAAAGAGTACCTTGGAGTATATGCTTATAGTCAGTCTTGTAGTTGTAATTACGCAGCAAGGACGTGGTGTAACATTGATATACCCACAAGGTACATGCAACCTCTTCTTGATAAAATCAACGAATTAACAAAACACTCATAAAATAAATATGAAAACTAAACTTATTTCGTTAGGTCTTGCCATGCTGATGGGAGTGTCAGTGTGGGCAGACGATGTTTGTGACATCAACGTCTATGACGATTGTAGTAAGAACGGAAGAATCGAGGATGTTCGTTCCATAGCCGAAGAAAATGGACATACATGGGTTGATCTCGGTATTCCGAGCGGCATCAAATGGGCGTCATGCAACGTCGGTGCCGAGAAACCTGAAGATGTCGGCAACTATTATGCGTGGGGAGAAGTCTTCCCAAAAGATGACTATTCGTTGGCTACTTATAAGTATGCCAATGGAACATCAAAGAAAGACCCTAAACTCACCAAGTACTGCACCAGTCTATACGATGGAGATAATGGCTTTACCGACAACAAGACCACTCTGGACCCCGAAGACGATGCCGCTCACGTGAATTGGGGTGGTAGTTGGCGTATGCCGACCGATGCCGAGTGGGCGGAATTGGTTACCAACTGCACTTGGACGTGGACCACGAAAAATGGCATAAACGGTTATCAAGTAACCAGCAAAACGAACAGCAACTCCATTTTTCTTCCCGCTGCGAGCTATCGCTACGACACGGTTCTCGACGATGTCGGCAACATCGGCTACTATTGGTCTTCGTCGCTCTACGAGCACTACCCGGTCAACGCGTCGAGCCTCTACTTCGGTTCGGACTACGTGAGCAGGTACAGCTACGGCTATCGCTACGTCGGTCTCTCCGTCCGCCCTGTTTGCCCGTAGCAGTAGAACCCTCTCACACCCGCAAAGAACACGCCACACACGCAAAAAGTTTCTGGCGGTGGCGCGCCTGCGGAGCAGGCTAACCGGCGCAATCGGCAGAAACTTTTTGCGACGTTTGGAAACTTTAATATAAACAAAAAATACAAATGGAATAAACAACTTTTATAATGAAAACAAAACTATTTTTAAGTGCAATTGCATTATCAATAGTTGGTTGGTGCCATGCCGCCAACTATCTCACACTCACGCTTTACACCAATGGTTGCGAAAGTGCCAATGTGATTAAGTGTAATAATTCGGGACAAAAAATAAATGTCTCTGCTATACCCGAAAACGAACATCGCCATTTTGTGCGTTGGTCGGATGGCAATACCGACAATCCGCGATTGGTGACGGTCACAAAAGATACGACCCTTATCGCTGAGTTTGCAGATGATCCGATTTTAACACTTGTTTCTTCAGACGATAGTAGAGGATATGTCTATGGCGGTGGGCAGTTCAAGCCAAATTCATCTTGCGGAATCTCTGCGACTGCCAAATACGGCTACCATTTCACCCAATGGACGGACGGCAATACGGATAACCCGCGTACGATTATACTGACTTGTGATACTACCTTTACTGCCGAGTTTGCACCTAATCAATACACTATTTCCACAGAGGTCAATGACGCAGAACGTGGTAGTGTGAGTGGTGCAATCACAGCCGATTATCTCAGCGAAGTAACTCTCACAGCCACTGCCAACTATGGCTATCACTTTGCCCGTTGGACGGATAGAAAAGGATATTGGGGAAATTGGAATACCGACAATCCGCGCACGGTACAAGTGTTGGGCGACGCTACGTATAGTGCTGTGTTTGAGAAGAATACGTACACTATTACGGCACAATCGGCAAAAGGCATACAGGGCTATGTGTCTGCGCCCTCTCAGGCAGAGTATTTAGACCACATCACACTGACAGCCAAATCTAAATTGGGTCATCATTTCACTCAATGGAGCGATGGCATTATCGATAACCCGCGTGAGATTGTGCTGACTTGTGATACTACATTTACGGCGGAGTTTGCACAGACCTTCTCGGGACAATGCGGCGATAATCTTTATTGGAAGTATGAGGGGCATACACTTACCGTTTCGGGTATGGGCAATATGTACAATTACAATGATTACGATATGTACAATTACAATGATTACGATATGCCGTGGCTGCTATTCCGCGATACAACTGACGTTGTTATTTTGGAGCGGGGTATTACCGGTATCGGCAATAATGCGTTTAACGGCTTTGTGAAAGTTGGCAAGATAGAATTTCCGAGTACGCTGACCTCTATTGGTGCCAATGCGTTTGCGGGGTGCCGTAAGTTGTATGACATCTATTCGTATGCAGTGGAACCACCTGTGGCAGACAATACATCGTTTGCGAACTACAACGTATATTTGCACGTGCCATGCGACAATCTGCGTGATTATCAGATGGATGCGGTATTCGGGACGTTCAAGTATATCCAATGTATCGGCGCGGAGAATACAACCACCGACGGGACGATTACGGTAACGCCCTCGGACAACGAGGCGGTGTTTGTTTGGCGGACGGATGAGTCGGCAGCCTCCTACAACTTGGAGATTCGCAAAGACGGCGAAGTGTTCTGTACCCTGATTTTCAACGCCAACGGACAACTGACGAGCATTGCTTTTGCACCTGCACGCAACGGACAGACACATCGTGCTGCCGAGCAAACCGCCGCTGGTTTCCGTTTCACGGTTACGGGCTTGAGCGAATCTACCCACTACACATTTGGTATGACTGTGAAAGACGCGACCAATGCCACCTTGCAGACCTACACGGGTGAGTTCAACACCACCGGTGTTGCTACCTCTGTGGATAATGCCACCACCGACACGGTTGCACAGAAGATAATCCGCGACGGGCAGGTGTTTATCCTGCGAGGCGACAAGACCTATACCCCGATGGGAGTGGAGGTTAATTTGTAATTTGTAATGTGTAATTTGTAATAACGGGCTGCTCAAATTTGGGCAGCCCGTTGCGTATATAAACGTCAGTTCGATATATTACGAGTGGTATGGTTTTTACGGTTAATCAATGATAATACGGCATAGCCGTCCGTTTACCCAAACACATCTCACTATGCCTATCGCCTTGCAAAAAATCGCCCAAAAACAGCATTATCCTTCGTGTATCTCTCGTATATCCTTCGTATATGTATCGTAGTTTTAGGCACAACGAGGGCTAATAAGACAAATAAGACAAATAAAACAAATAAGACAAATTGGGTGGATTGGGCGGATTGGATGGACAGTACAGGGGGGATTGCATATTAAAATTATTAATTGTTAATTGGAAATCGTTAATTGCTCTTGCGTATTCCATAAAAAAGCAGTACCTTTGTAGCGACTTTGAGTGGTCGTAAAAAATAACGGGGCATAAATGGTGCTCCACATCTAATCAACGAGGCGCAAACGGTGCCTCAAAACAATTATTAAACACTACATGAATATTGTAAGAAAGGAGATTGCTCTCCCTGATGGTCGTGTGATTACATTAGAGACCGGCAAACTTGCCAAGCAGGCAGACGGTGCAGTGATGGCGACTATCGGCAACACAATGGTGCTTGCCACAGTATGCAGCGCGAAAGACGCTGTTCCCGGTACGGATTTCATGCCGCTGACCGTGGAGTACAAAGAGAAATTTGCCAGTGCAGGTCGTTTCCCGGGTGGTTTCACCCGTCGTGAAGGCAAGGCGTCGGACTATGAAATCCTGATTGCCCGCCTGATTGACCGTGCCTTGCGCCCATTGTTCCCTGCCAACTATCACGCAGAGACATTTGTTAATGTAACGATGTATTCGGCTGACGGCGTAGATATGCCGGAGTCGATAGCCGGTCTGGCTGCCGGTGCTGCTCTGGCCTGCTCGGACATACCGTTTGAGGGTCCTGTTTCGGAGGTGCGCGTGGCACGCGTAAACGGTGAGATGGTTATCAACCCGACCTTTGAGCAATGTGAGCAGGCTGACCTCGAATTGATGGTGGCTGCCACCTACGACAACATCATGATGGTTGAGGGTGAGATGAAAGAAGTGCCGGAGGCGGTTATGCTTGAGGCTATCAAGGCTGCGCACGAGGCTATCAAACCGCAGTGTTTGGCTCTCAACGAGATGATGAAAGCGTATGGCAAAGAGACCAAGCGCGAGTATTGCCACGAGGTAAACGATGATGAACTGAAACAGGCTGTACACGACTATAGTTACGCACGCGCGTATGCACAAGCCACCTCTGCCGATACCGACAAACATCACCGCGAGGCAATGTTCTCGCAGATTTG
>SAMEA104315427__coassemble_269_pt1 | contig 106921 bp, 72 predicted proteins | sample SAMEA104315427__metabat2_high_PE_027 | metagenome-assembled genome bin SAMEA104315427 (sample SAMEA104315427) | gut metagenome | biome: Monkey gut; feature: monkey-associated habitat; material: faeces | place: China | collected 2013
TCAACTTATCCCCGTCCTAACAGACAAAACAGTCAACCTATTTTAGGACAAGACAATATCTCCGTGCAGCCGTATCCGGCTGCTGTATTCTACGACATAAACACGAGAGATATACGAAGGATATACGAGAGATACACGAAGGATAATGCCGTTTTTGTAAGTGTTTATTTGGAGTTGGCACCAAAGTCTCCTATGCCGCAAGCGGCAAGAAAAATGGAAGGAAATAATACAGAAGTTACTCTTTGACGATGTGTCTATTTTTGTGTATGACGTTTTCTGTTTGCATATTTGCGTTTTTTGTTGTATCTTTGTGCGCTTGTTTTGTATATTGGACGGAGAAGTATGATTGAATATATAAAAGGACAACTGACTGAACTGAACCCGACGGTAGCGGTGATAGAGGCTGCCGGGGTAGGGTATGAGGTGAATATCGCGTTGCCGACCTACTCGGCATTGGTGAGCAAAGAAGGACAGGAAGCCAAACTCTATACTACCGAGATTATCCGTGAGGATACCCACGACCTCTTCGGTTTTCAGATCAAAGGGGAGCGGGCGTTGTTTGTACTGCTGATGACCGTAAGCGGCATAGGTGCGAACACTGCGCGTATGATTATGTCGGCTTTTTCGGCAGCGGAGATACGCCAGATTATTGCCACGGGCAATGCAAAAGCGTTGTCGCAAGTGAAAGGCCTTGGTCCGAAGACGGCACAGCGTGTTATTGTAGATCTGAAAGACAAGGTGTTGAAGATAGATATAGAGGGCGACCCGACGGAATTGCCGATGGAGGATAGTTTCAGCACGGTGGATAGTGAAGTGAAGACCGAGGCGGTCAGCGCGCTCACCATGCTTGGTTTCCAAGCGGCTGCCAGTGGAAAGGTTGTGGATAAGATACTGAAAGACGATCCTGCTTGTGGTGTAGAACAAGTGATTCGCCAAGCTCTCAAAATGCTTTGATTTTTCTGAAACGTTTGGCCTATATATTGCTTTTGTGCGCCCCGATGATGCTGTGGGCGCAACAGCGTCAGCCGCTTGTTCCGAGCAAGCGGAATGACCGCCGTATGGCCGAGCAGGCGGCGCAGCAAGCCGCACAACAGCAGTCGGCGCAGACCCCCGAGAACGTGGAGACCATTCCTGCAGAGAGTGCTATGGCGGATAGTGCGATATGGGCCCCCGTTCAGGTGCAGCAACTTGGTGCGGACAACTATGAACAACTATCTGCCCCCAAGAGCAGTCTCGACCTGAATACTCCTGCTAATATCACCACAACCGTTGATTATGAGCCGAATACAGGGTATTATGTTATTCATACCAAAATAGGTGATGTGGATGTGGCAACGCCGTATCTGATGACCGATGCCGAATACAAGGCCTACACGGAGCAGAAACTGATGCACGCCTATTGGCAGCAGAAAATCAGCGAGGTGGAGCACAACAACGAAAAGAAATTCGACATCACCGATATGAAATTCAATATCGGTCCGGCGGACAAGGTCTTCGGTCCGGGCGGTGTGCAACTGAAGATGCAAGGGTCTGCGGAATTGCTCTTCGGATTTAAGCACCAATACATAGAAAATCCGAGTCTGACGCTACGGGCGAGAAATAATAATATCTTTGATTTCGACGAGAAGATACAGGTAAACGTGAACGGCAAGGTGGGTGAGAAACTCAACTTCAATATGAACTACAACACCGAGGCCAGTTTCTCCTTTGACCAGCAGAATCTCAAACTTGCCTATAAAGGGCAAGAGGATGATATCATCCAATCGATAGAAGCCGGTAATGTTACTATGGATTTGAACTCGAGTTTGATACGCGGCAGTCAGGCATTGTTTGGTATCAAGACGAATTTGAAATTTGGTAAATTCCGTATTCAGGCATTGGTGAGTCAGCAGAACTCAGAGAGCCAGACCGTCAGTTCCAAGGGCGGCGCACAGATGACAAAGTTTGATGTACCGGGCGACCAATACGATGAAAACCGACATTTTTTCTTGAGTTACTTCTTCCGCGACCAGTATGAGAGTGCTATGGCAACCGTGCCCTATATCGCCAGTGGCGTAACTATCAACAAGATAGAAGTGTGGGTGACCAACAAACGGGGCAACTACGACCAGGCACGTAACATCATCGCTTTCACCGACTTGGGCGAAACCAACGCGCATATAGCCAACCATACATGGGTTGCCAATGCAGTGCAAGTGCCGGACAACAAGACGAATGATCTCTATAATACTATCCGAAGTCGCCCTGGTATACGTGATGTACAGCAAACCTCGCAGGCGTTGTCTGATTTGGAGGGAGGCGATGATTTCGAAAAAGTGGAGTCGGCACGCCTGCTCTCATCAAGCGAATATACCCTCAACACCGCCCTCGGATTTATCTCTTTGCGCTCCGCCCTCAATCAGGATGAAGTGTTGGCAGTGGCTTATGAATACACCTATGGGGGGCAGGTCTATCAGGTGGGTGAATTCTCTACCGATGCCAGTGACGAACTGCGTGCACCTAATGCGTTGATACTGAAACTGCTAAAGAGTACATCCAATGCACCAATGAAGAAAAATGCGGGTACGTGGGACTTGATGATGAAAAACATCTATTCTCTTGGGGCAAATAGTATCTCGCAGGATAAGTTTGAATTGTATGTTACCTACCGAAATGACTCGGTGGGCACGGATATGCAATACCTGACCGAGGGGGCTATCGCGGGCAAACAACTGCTACGCGTGATGAATCTTGACCGTCTGGATAGTAAAAATAACCCATACCCCGATGGCAAGTTCGACTACATAGAGAACATGACCGTCTATTCGAGCAACGGGCGTGTGATATTTCCTGTGCTTGAGCCTTTCGGAAGCCATCTGCGCACCGCAATCGGCAATAATGCCATTGCCGAGAAATATGTGTTCCAAGAGTTGTATGACTCGACGCTTGTGGTGGCACAAGAAATATCAGAGAAAAACAAGTTCCACCTAACAGGTAAATACAAAGGCACAAGCGGCAGCGAGATACGATTGAATGCAATGAATGTGCCACGTGGGAGTGTTACTGTTACTGCCGGCGGTGCGACACTGATAGAGAACGTGGACTATACCGTGGACTATACAATGGGAACGGTTACCATTCTCAACCAGTCCATTCTCGAATCGGGTACCAATGTGGATGTGAAATTGGAGAACCAATCGACTTTCTCTATGCAGCGCAAGAGTCTGTTTGGTGCACACTTGGAATACGAATTCAACCCCGATTTGGTCATTGGCGGAACGATTATGCACCTGCGTGAACGGCCGCTTACTACCAAAGTGAACACCGGTAGCGAACCATTGGCAAACACCATTTGGGGTGTGAACGGAAGTTGGAAAACCGAGATACAATGGCTCACCAATGCCATTGATAAGATTCCGTGGATAAGTGCCTCGGCCCCCTCCACCTTCCAAGTGAATGCCGAGTTCGCACACCTGATTCCGGGGCACACACGCGATGTCGGTTCGGTGGGTACTTCATATATCGATGATTTTGAGTCTACGACAACGAACATTGACGTCCATTATCCAAGTTACTGGTTCTTGGCTTCTACGCCGAGTCCGTTTGCAGAATCGAAATTGAGTAATAATATCGAGTACGGCAAAAACCGTGCACTATTGGCGTGGTACACTGTGGATCCGCTCTTGGTTTACCCGCAGACCAATACCCCGCAGCATCTCAAGAACGACCCCGATGCTATGTCCGACCATCGTGTGCGTATCGTTTATGAGAAAGAGATCTATCCGAGCAAGGAACAGGTGGCAAACGAGAATACCAAGTTGAGTATTCTCAATCTGAGCTACTATCCCGAGGAGCGTGGCCCTTATAATATTGTGGCGAGCGAGATTGATCCGGCTACGGGTAAACTCAGAGACCCGAAAAAACGCTGGGGTGGTATGATGCGCAAATTGGATAATACTGATTTCGAGAAATCGAATATTGAGTATATCGAGTTTTGGTTGATGGATCCTGCGCTGACTAACCCGGATGGTTATGAGGGTGAGATGTATATCAATCTCGGCGATATATCCGAGGATATTCTACGCGATGGTAAGAAATCGTTTGAGCATGGTCTGCCTATCTCCGACAACGATGTCAATAGCGTGGATACTACCGTTTGGGGCCGTGTTCCGCGCACCAACTCTACTGTTACCGCTTTTTCTAACGAGACGGGCGCACGCGCCAAGCAAGATGTGGGTCTTAACGGCTTGAGTACGGCGGACGAGATGAACTACGGTGCGTATAAGACCTATATAGAGACGCTGCGCAGTACCATGGCGGCCGATGTATTGGAGGCTTGGGGTGCTGATGCTTTCTCGCCTCTCAATGACCCCGCCGGCGATAACTTCCATTACTATCGAGGTTCAGATTTCGATCAGCAAGAAGTGTCTGTTCTCGACCGTTACAAGCATTATAACGGTACGGAAGGAAACTCACCCGACACCGAATCACAAACCGAGAGTTACGGAACCGCTTCCACATTGCAGCCCGATATAGAGGATATAAATAGTGATAACACTCTTAACGAATACGAAAAATACTATCAATATAAGGTGTTGCTCCGTCCCGATATGATGGAGGTGGGGCGCCAACATATCACAGAGAAGAAAGTTGTCAACGTCAAACTGCGCAACGGCTCAACCGAGGATGTTACATGGTATCAGTTTAAGATACCGTTGCGTGGGGACAGCAGCGATGTGAAGACGGTAGGTTCTATTCGCAATTTTAAGTCGATACGTTTTATGCGTATCTATCTAACTGGTTGCTCACACGAGACGCATCTGCGCTTGGCGACCCTTGATCTGGTGCGTGGCGAATGGCGTAATTATACCAAGACTCTCTGCCCGCTCGGTGCTGCTGTCAATACGGGTGCGCAACTTAATGTACAGGCGGTGAACATAGAGGAGAACTCGAGCCGTACGCCGGTCAACTATATACTGCCGCCGGGTATCAGCCGTCAGACCGACCCTGGACAGGCTACTCTCATTCCGCTCAATGAGCAGGCAATGGTGTTGCGTGTTACCAACCTCAGCCCAAAGGATGCACGTGCCGTGTATAAGAACACGGGCTACGACATGCGCAATTACAAGAACCTGCAGATGTTTGTACATGCGGAGAAAATGGAGAATATTGATCCCGATCTGCAAGACGGCGATCTGAGTTGCTTTATCCGCTTGGGGACAGACCTGAAGAATAACTATTACGAATACGAAATACCGCTTCACCTAACCGAACCGGGCTTGTACAGCAACGATAATGAGACCGACCGTAGGAAAGTATGGCCTCAGGATAATATGTTCGATTTCCCGTTCTCTGTGCTGACCAATGCCAAGACGGCACGCAACAAAGCCAAACGTGCGGGCAATACCGATGTGGGCAATAATATACCTTATATAGTATATGATGATGCGAGCGGCAAACCTCAAAATAAGATAACCGTATTGGGCAACCCTACATTGGAGGATGTGGAGTGTATTATGATTGGCGTGCGCAATTCTGGCACGCATGATGCATCGGGCGAGATATGGGTGAACGAACTGCGTCTAAGTGAGTTTAATGAGCAAGGTGGTGTGGCCGCAATGGCGAATGCCGCCTTGTCGATAAGCGATATTGCCCAAGTGAATGTGGCAGGGCGATTGGAGACCGCCGGGTATGGATCTATTGAGTCGAATGTGCTGGATCGTAATATGGATAACATTTACCAGTTGTCGGTAAGTGCAGCCTTGGAGGCAGGACGTCTCTTCCCCGAAAAAGCAAGGATACAAATGCCTCTCTATGTGGCATATTCCAACGAGACCTTGTCGCCCGATTATGACCCGCTTGACACGGATATCAAACTCAAAGAGAACCTCGACACCTACGATGATAAGGAGCAGCGCGATTCTATCCGTACGATGTCGAACACCGTGCAGGAATCCACTTCGTTCTCAGTGACGAATATGAAGGTGAATATCAAGTCGAAGAAACGCGATATGTTCTACGACCCCGCCAACTTCTCTATCTCGGCATCGTACAACAAGCAACAGGAACATAGTCCGGAGATGGAACGGAACGTAACCACCGACCACAAGGGGTCGTTTAACTATGCGTACTCGTTCAATCCGCAACCGTGGGAGCCCTTCAAAAAAGTGCAGAAAGTACAGAAGGTGAAGTTCCTCAAAGAGTTGAATTTCTATTATCTACCACAGTCGTGGGCGTTCTCTACCAATATGCACCGCACTTTCTCGCACATGAAAATGCGCGACTTGACTGCATCAGCGGGCGACCAAATGGACCTGACTTTCTCGAAAGACTTTACGTGGGATAGAAACTTCGACTTCAAGTACGACCTGACCAAAAATATGAAGTTCTCGTTCCAGTCGGCTATGAATTCCACTATTGACGAGGGCTATTATGCGCCCGAGATACTGCGCGACTATGCATTCACCAACGACTATTACGAGGCATGGCGCGATACGATTCAGCGCAGTCTGGCAAAGTGGGGTTCGCCTTATACCTACCAACAGGTATTCACCGCAAGTTGGAATGTGCCTTTCAACCGCATTCCGTACCTCGAGGCATTGTCTGCCAACGCATCATACAATGCCACCTACAACTGGGCACGCACTGCGCAAACAACCACCGACACCGACTTGGGCAATACTATTTCTTCGCTCCAATCGTGGCAAGCGGACGGCGGTATCAATTTCGAGACTCTCTATGGCAAGTCGAAGTATTGGAAGCAGATGACGCAACGCTACACACGTCGCCAAACCCGCCGTGCTTTCAAGCCGAAGACCTATTCAGAAACCGTCAAAGCCGAAAAAGGAAAGACCATCGAGATAACCCACCGTCTCAACTCGGAGGCCCTGACTATTACCGCCACCGACAGCGCGGGACACCGCATACCGGTATCGTTCAAACCGAGTGGCAACACCAAGGTGAAGATAACGCCCAAAGCCGATTGCGAGGCAATGGTGCTGACTGTTACCACCAAAGACCCCAACCAGCGCACGCCTGCACAAGTAACAGGCGATATGTTTGCTTATGTGGGTACGATGTTCCGCCGTGTGCAAGTTACCTATCGCGAGACCAACTCTATGACCGTTCCCGGCTTCAACCCCGAAGCGGGATTTATGGGGCAACGCCGCACGGACGGACTTTATGCACCGGGCTTTGATTTTGCTTTCGGTTTCATTCCGACCGACTTTGTTAATCAGGCAAAGGAGAATGGTTGGCTCTCGGGCGATACATCTGTAGTGCAACCTGCCACACGTGCTTTCACCAGCGATTTCGACATCAAACTTACCCTCGAACCGCTGCCCGGACTAAAGATACAAGTGAATGGCAAACGCTATTTCGCCAACTCAACATCTATCATCTACTCCTACGACCACTTGCAGGAGAATATGACGGGGTCGTTCAATATCACACAAGTGGCTATCGGAACCGCCTTCGGAAAGATTGGTACACAAGAGGAGAATTTTGCCAACGAGACCTATAGCCAGTTCTTGCATAACTTGGATGTCATGCAGTCGCGCGTGCAAGCGCAATACGACGGAGTCCTCTATCCCACCACAGGTTTTATGAAAGGCCTTCTCCCCGGCGGGCAGGTGTATGACCCTTCGAAAGGTGCTGTGGCAAAGAACTCAGCAGACGTTCTTGTGCCTGCTTTCCTGGCTGCCTACACGGGGCGTAATGCCGACCGAATGAGGCTCAATCCGTTCCTGAGCGTCTTGCAAGTGCTACCCAACTGGTCCGTTTCTTTCGACGGATTGGGCAAACTCCCATGGATGCGCGACCATTTCCGCTCTGTAACACTTACACACGCATACACTTGCAAATACGCAATCGGCAGTTACGGCGGTTATTCCACCTGGGTACCGCTCGACGGGCAAAACGACAAAATGGTGGGCTTCGTCCGCGATGTTACCACCGATATGCCCATACCGTCATCGGCGTATGATATTGCCAACGTTTCACTCACAGAGGCGTTCTCACCGCTTATCGGGTTGAACCTCTCGATGAAAAACTCGCTATCGTGCAAGTTCGAATATCGCAAACAGCGCAACCTTGCACTCAATGTAACCAGCGTACAACTCACCGAAGGACACACCAACGAGTTTGTCATCGGCGCGGGCTACACCATTAAGAACCTCAACTTCATCACCAAGAAAAAAGACGGCGGGCAGAAGAAAGTGAGCAACGACCTCAAACTCAATGTGGACGTCTCCTACAAAGACATCAAGACACTCTTGCGAAAAGTGGAGGAAGATATCACGCAGGCATCGAGTGGCAACAAAGTATTTGCCATCAAGATAAGTGCCGACTATGTGCTATCGCAAAAGGTGAACCTCCAACTCTTCTACGACCACCAAGGGACAACACCGCTTATATCCTCGTCCTACCCCATCAAATCAGACAATGTGGGTATCAACATCAAACTGATGCTCACGCGATAAGTATGCTGAAAGTAGCAATCATAGGACCCGAATCAACAGGCAAGACGACCTTGGCACAACAATTAGCCAAACAGTATAATGCTATCTTCGTGCCGGAGTATGCACGAGAATATGTGGAAGCACTCAACCGCCCATATACCTATGATGACGTCTGCGCTATTGCCCGTCATCAGATAGCACAAATGAAACAGTACACCGAGGACAGAAGCGATAAAATCGTGATATACGATACCGAACTGATAATCACCCGCGTATGGTTCGACTATTGCTACGGCAACACCCCCCACTGGGTGTTGGACGCGATGGAACACTACAAACCGGATGTCTATCTGCTGATGTATCCCGACCTCGCGTGGGTGGACGACCCTGTGCGAGAAAACGGCGGAGACGCCATACGGTTAGAACTATACAACCGATATCTACAGGAAATCCATACACTAAAAGTCCCCTGCTATATCATCCGCCATACACCCGACGGCAACATCTCCGCCAGCAAGATGGCATAGTGCCTTATACTCATTATTCTCTTGTCTCGTTTTTTGTCTATATGGTTGTGTCTGCTGAGTGCGATTGTCGTATATGCGGCGGACAGGGAGTGGTTGGATAATATCATCGGCGATGTGTACGAACAACTTACCGAGACGGGGGCTGTGGATTATGAAGAACTGCAAGAAGAATTGTTGGATTTGGCAGCACACCCCATCAACCTCAATGCCGCGCGGGCAAGCGATTTGGAACGCCTGCGTTTTCTCAACGACATACAGATAGACGCCATACTGCTCTATGTCTATCAGCACCCTATGCAAGATATTTCAGAACTGCAACTGATTGATTGTCTGCACGATTACGACATACGCAATCTGCGCGCTTTTGTGTTTGTAGCACCTATTGAGAAATCGGACCGCCTGTATCCGCGCGAGGTGTTTCGGTATGCCAAACACGAAATCATTGCGCGTATTGACGCCCGCAACATCGAAAACTACACCGGCGACCCAGTTTTTGTGCAGACGCGATACAAATTCAACTACCAGAACCGTGTGCAGTTCGGGTTAAACTTGCGGCGTCCCGCCGGAGGGAAAGCCGAAGATTTGGAATATGGAGGCTATGTGCAACTCAACAATTTGGGTATTGTGCGCACGGTGGTGGCGGGCAATTATCAAGCCTCTTTCGGACAGGGATTGGTGTTCGCCAATGTGTTTCACACCGGCAAATCGGCATACGTGCTGACGGCAGGCAATCGTGTGGACGGGTTGCGCAAATACGGTAGTGTGGACGGAGCGGGTCTGCATGGTGCGGGTACCACATTGGGGTGGAAGAGGGGCAAGGTGCATATAGATTTTTCGGCACTCTATTCGTTGCAACATACCCGCGACACGGTGCGCCACCACGTGCTTGGTGCCAATCTCACTATGCGCTATCGCCGTCTGAAAATAGGACTTACCGCCGCCGAACATCTCTATTCCGACTCGGTGTATCCTTATCGCGACATGCGCTACAATGCACACTATTTTCGAGGCAGCCGACAGGCGGTGGTCGGACTTAATTTCCGTTACAACTATGGGCTTTTTGATGTGTTTGGCGAGGTGGCAACAGCGCAAAACAGGCATTGGGGTGTCGGTTTGGAGGTGGGGAGCCGAATTATGCCCGCGCAGGGTGTGGGACTGATTTTGCTCTATCGATACTACTCGCCATGGTTCGACAATACGTCAGGTTATGCCTTTTCGGAGACTTCGCGACTGAACGACGAGAACGGTCTGTACCTTGGCGCGGAGATTACGCGTCTGCGCCATTGGCGATGGTCGGTGTATGGCGACGTATTCCGCTTCGCGGGAGTCAAATACGGCATACCTTATGCGCCGTCATTAGGCTACGACGCCCTGCTCGAGACGGTGTTCCAACCGAACCGAATATGGAATATGAACCTGCGTCTGCGTGCCCGCGAGAAAGCCAAACGCGGTACGTACCATGCACGTTATCAGTTCAATTGGTCTGACAACGGATGGCGGTTGCGCACACAAGCAGAAGCGAATTTGGTGTGCGACAGTACGCATAATCTGTCGTGGGGCGCAAGTGTGTATCAGGATGTGCAGTACTCGTTTTCATCGGTCCCCCCTCACGCTGCAAGTGCGTTTGCAGGGTTTTGACGCACGCCATTGGAACAACCGTATCTACAACTATGAAAACGATGTGCTGTATGGCTTTGCCGTTCCTGCGGTCTATGGTCAGGGCGGAAGGGCATACCTGAACCTGCGTTGGCAGATTATCAAGCAGTTAGGTCTGTATCTGCGTGTGAGCGAGACGGTGTATAGCCGTGTATGGCAGACAGCACATTCGTTGTCGTCCGCCACTCGCACCGACATACATCTGCTTCTGCGTGCCACGCTGTAAATCAGTCGAATAGTTCCATCAGGACATCAAGAGAACGGGGGAATTGCCAGTCTTCGATTTGGTCGGAAAAGTATTGGCAGAGGGCTTGCAGTTGCTGCTGACGCGCTTGGCGTGTGGAGGGAAGTTGTGTCAATTCGGGGTGTGTTTCTTCATCAATACCAAACCCAAGGAGTGTTGCCAATCCTACCAAAAACCGGATATGCAGGTTCTCGGGTTCGGGAGTGGTGTCCAATTCGCGCACAACGGAGGTCAGATACAAAAACAGTTCGGGGTCTTCCATGGGGTGTCGGAGGGTACGAAGAAGCACCTCGGCGAGGAAGATAGCGACGGTTTGCCGGCGAAAATCTGTGGGCAGTTGGGTAGGGGTGTATAACAACCGTGCCTGACGAAGGGTCTGAAATTGTCGGTTAGGCTGCATATCGGCTGTCAGTTCTACCAGCGAAAGCGGGGAATATTGCGCAGCACTTTTTTTGCGCCCGAGACCATACACCATATAATTTACGCGCCCGCCCGCGCGCGTGAAAGCGTGTAGAATATGCGCTTTGTCGCTGTATGGTTGCAGACTGAGAACGATGGCTTCTGTGGTAGTGAGCATAGAAAAAGAGACAACTGCTTAAATGCATTGTAGTTGCAAAAGTACAACAAAAAACCGAAATAGGACTATATACAAGAAAAAAACTTCAAAAAGTTTTGCTATATCGAAAAAAAGCAGTAATTTTGCAGTCGCTTTTCGTCTAACGGCTAAGGCGGAACGGATAAATGTATATATAGAACCCCGCCCTACAAGGTGTTTCGCAGCAGATTGCGAGGTATTTTGCAAGGGCATAAACCTGATAAACAGAGATGAAACGTACATTCCAACCCTCACAACGTAAGCGTCGTAACAAACACGGTTTCCGCGAGAGAATGGCTACCGCAAACGGTCGCCGCGTATTGGCTGCTCGTCGTGCTCATGGTCGTAAGAAATTGACCGTTGCAGACGAAGGTCGCCATAAGTATTAATTAGTTCTACTAATTGAGCACATACCAATACAGGGAAAAGAGACCGTGTCTCCTTTCCCTTATTTTGTACTTAGAGATCTCCCCAACTGACTAAGGATTTCTATGATGCCCACCGGGCATCAATCGGAAATCCGCAATAAGGCGGTATTTCCTTCACCTCCAAAGGAGGGGCTTACAGAATGGGTAGAAACAGGCTATCCACAGGGTAACATCAGGGAAAATTCAATGCGTAATGCATAATGCGGAATGTGTACTTGTATGCTATCCACACGGCATCCATCTGACATCCACCCGTGTTTACAATGCACAATGCATAATGTACAAAACAGGGTATGTTAATTATTTATTTTTAATTGTTAATTGAAACTATGGAATCGACAAGACAACACAAGATTGCTCGTCTGATACAGAAGGACTTGAGCGACATTTTTTTACGCTATGCGCGTACACTCGGCGGAACGCTGATCTCGGTGAGCGAGGTGCGCGTGTCGCCCGATTTGGCGATTGCGCACGTATATCTGTCCATATTTCCGCAGGACAAAGTGGCGGCTACGATGGAAAAAATAGAGGAGAACAAGGGGAAATTCCGCGGCGAGATGGGAACTTTGGAGCGACACCAGTTGCGAATTATCCCCGAACTGAATTTCCATATCGATGAGACTATCGACCGTATGGAACGTATTGATGAGTTGCTCCATAGCGATACGCATCTCCATGATAATGAGCCGAATGCGTAGAGCATGAGCCGAGTGGAGGGATATATAGCGTGGCGATACCTGTTCTCGAAGAAAGGGCATAATGCCATCAATATCGTTTCGGGTGTGAGTGCCGCAGCGGTGTGCGTCGTTACGGCGGCTATGGTTTGTGTGCTGAGCGTGATGAACGGCTTTGGCAGCCTTGTGGAACACATGTTCTCGGAGTTCGACCCCGAGGTGCGTGTGGAAGCCGCCGACGGCAAATATTTCCGTACGGACACGCTGCCGATATTGCAACTGCGGGCATTGCCGTGTGTGGAGACGGTATCGGAGGTGGTGGAAGAGACGGCACTTGTGCGCTACAAAGATCACCAGCAACCGGCACGACTGATGGGTGTGGATACGCATTTTCAGGAGATTACGCATATAGACTCTATTATCTCGGATGGTACTTTCTCGGTGTATGACGGGGCATTCGACCGTTGTGTGATGGGGCGCGGGCTGGCATCGCAACTGGGTATGAATGCGCATTTTGTGGGGGGAGTCCATTTGTATGCGCCCAAGCGTACGGAGCGGGTGAATATGCTGCGTCCCGACGAGAGTTTTTGCCATGAGGTGTGTTTTATTGCCGGCACGTTTGCGGTCAATCAGGTGCAGTATGACGACCAATTGCTGTTGGTTTCTCTTCCGCTCGCAAGGCGTATTTTCCAATATGATTCTCTGACAGTTACGTCGCTCAGCCTGCGTCTGAAGGAGGGAGTAAATATGCGTCAAGCCAAGCGGCAGATGGCGGCGGCTTTGGGAACCGGCTATGTGGTGCAAGACCGCTATGAGCAGCAGGCGGATTTCTTTCGTATCCTAAAGATTGAGAAACTGCTCACGGCGTTTCTGATGGCGTTTATCTTGCTGATTGCCTGCTTCAATGTCATTGGCTCGCTTTCGATGTTGATAATCGACAAACGCGAAGATATTTGCATATTGAGCAACCTTGGTGCTGACCAAAAAACGATACGGCGGGTGTTTCTCTACGAGGGCTGGTTCATCAGCGGACTTGGCGCAATGCTCGGATTGCTGCTTGGTGGGGTGATATGCCTGCTGCAACAGCATTTCGGTTTTCTGAAATTGGGCAGTGGGGACGATTATGTCATCTCGGCATACCCGGTGTTGGTGCAGCCGACGGACATACTGCTTGTGGCGGCGATAGTGCTGCTGCTCGGGTTTGTGTCGGCGTGGGATCCCACGAGGAAATTAACAATTAAGAATTAACATGTTTCCTTTATTTTGTGCATTGTACATTGTAAAAAGTAAGGTGGATATAAGGAGGATAGGCTCATTTTCCATCTCTATCCTATAACTATCCTATAAGCATCCTATAACAATGAAGAGCAAATTTTTTATCATATATCTATTATGTGTGTGCGCGCTGATGGCGTGCAGGGAAACCAAACGCCAAGAACCTGCACAACAATACGCCACGGAGTTTACTTCGTGCTATGTGGAGCAGTACGGCAAGGCATACGACAGCGTGCCGCACAATGTGTTTGCGCTTGATTTGTACTCCGACGGGCTGTCGCTCGATTCGACACGGCGTATTGTCGGTACGGGTACCAACCTGTATATCAGTGATATATTTCTTGCGGATTCGCTCCTCGCTGTGGGGGCATACCATAGCGATACCACTGCCGCTACCCATACATTCCTACCCGGACAGGACTTCGAGGGGACACCTACAGGGATATATCTGTTTTCGGTCGTTGAGTCGGCAAATGCGGGTGTGCAAGTAGTTGATTCAGGGCGTTTTGAGGTTAGTATCACGCCTGATTCACTATACAATATGCACTTTATGCTCTACTACGGCAAGCAGACCTACGAGGGGCGTTTTGAGGGGACATTGAACTATTACGACCGGCGATGAGTGGCAAAGAAAAAGACCCTATATATAGAGAATACCACACGTATCTGTTGTTGGAACGGTCGTACTCTAAGAATACGATTGTATCGTATGAGATGGATTTGGACAAATACAAAGTCTATCTGCAGGAGCATAACCTTGACCCGCTGCGTGTTACATTCGACGACCTGCAAGAGTTTGTTTTCCAGACATTTAAGAATATACCCAACGTGCGCACGCAGGCGCGACTACTCTCTACTTTGCGGTCATTTTACCGTTTTCTGCTCTATCATAACTACATCGATGCCGACCCCACGGAACTATTAGAGGGACCCCAAAAAGAGATGCACCTGCCACAGGTGCTGAGTGTGGAGGAAATCGATCGGTTGACGGCGGCGATAGATTTGTCGTCCAACGAAGGGCACCGCAATCGCGCTATTATTGAAATGCTCTATGGCAGCGGGCTACGGGTGAGTGAATTGGTAAACCTGAAACTGTCGCAGATGTATCGCAAAGAGGGCTATATGGTCATCCTTGGCAAAGGAAGCAAACAGCGGTTGGTACCTATCTCGCCTGTGGCGGAGGAGTGGTTCGGCTATTGGATGCAAGACCGCAGTCATTGGGAGATAGTCCCTGGTTGCGAAGACATCGCTTTTCTCAACCGCCGCGGACAACAACTGACCCGTATGATGGTGTTTACTATTATTCGCCGCTTGTGCGAGAAGGCGGGTATTGAAAAAAACGTCTCGCCGCACACCTTGCGCCATTCGTTTGCCACCCACCTCCTGCAAAACGGTGCAGACCTGCGTATCATCCAGCAACTTCTCGGACACGAAGAACTCTCCACCACGGAGATCTATACTCACCTTGACGTGCAAGACCTCCGCAAGGCTGTCCTACAATATCACCCCGCCAATCGGAAACACAAATAAAAATACTGTATACAACGGAATTATAGAGCCTCTCGCACCGCATAGGCGGTGTATAGGAGACAGACCAAACCCACTGAAGAATTACTTGAAACGCTTGTTCTGGATATGGTTTTGTGTGATGTGCTGCGCTGTGGGAATGGCGCAGGAGACTATTCTTGTGGGCGATATCCTCAATGAGCAGACGGGCGAACCGATAGCAGGAGCGAACATCTATTTTGCAGGGACGCATATTGGCACCTCGTCCGACGAACAAGGTGCTTTCATGCTTCGTGCCGACCTCCCGCGTAAGCGGACACTTGTCGTTTCGGCGGTGGGCTACCATACCCGGCGTTACCCCATCGAACCCGGTACTAAGGCGGGCGTACAGGTGGCATTGCGCGAGAAAACGGCGCTCATTGAGGAAGTTATCGCTACTCCGGGCGAGAATCCTGCTATTCCACTTGTTGCTGCCGTGCGGGCTGCCCGTCCGCATAACGACCGTACCTTGCAGCCGGACCTGCAAACACCCGCAACCGACATAACAGAACTATATATCAGCAACATACAAAAGCGGCACCTGCAACGGCAACTATGGCGTAGCCTGCAAGCGGGGCTGCTTACCGGCGAAGACTCCACTTTTCTGCTACCCCTCTATCGTGCCGAACAGGCGGTTCGTTTGCAGGGAACGGACATACAGCCCGCCGGAGAAAAACACGAACAGGCGTTGGTACTGACGGCGGACGACTATTCCGCCCTGCTTACCACCACAGGTAATCTTAATTTTTATCAGAACTCCGTCTCGCTGCTCGGGCGTGCATTTCTCTCGCCTTTGGCTACATCGGGAGTCACCTATTATCGCTACTATCTCATTGATTCCGTGCTGACAGAGTCCGGCAAAACCTATTTGGTCGATTTTCGCACTCGCAACCCTTTTTATGCTACCTTCAACGGTTCGATGCATATTGATTCCGCTACATTGTCAATCCAATCCATAGATGCTACCGTCCCGGTGCAGACAAGTGTTAACTACCTGAGCAACTTACATATACACCAATCGTTTACGCCCAACCATACCTTGCAAAGCGAAGAAATCAGTACCCTTTTGGACTTCGCTGTCAAGACCGATACCGTGCACCTTTTTCCTACTGTTCTGCTCAAACATTCGATAAGGGCGACTACTATCCCTACCTCCTTTCAGAGTGGGGAATTCGCAAACCACGTGCAGTGTGATACACTTGAAGAGAGTGGGGAAATCGGGGCATTAGATAGTATTCCCCTTATCCGCACCGCCCGCTGGCTTGCCGCTATCATCACCACCGGTTATATTCCTACCGGTAGCGCTGTGGACATCGGGCATATCGAGGAAATACTGCAGGTGAACCAACATGAGACTATCCACCTCGGTCTGCCTTTCCGCACCAACGAAAAACTCTGGCGCAATGTCTCGCTTGAGGCATCGTTGGGCTACGGTTTCCGCGACCAAGCATTGAAAGGACTCGGACGGGTAAATATCAATTTGCCGACTCTGCGCCGCAACATCTTGTCGGCGGAGTATCAAGACCACTATGTGTGGACAGAGGTGGACGATTTCTCCCGCCTACTGCGTGAAAACAGTATAGGTTGGAAGAATATGGATTTCACTGCCTATGCCTTTGAGGCACTGCGCTCCAATCCACACACTCACAACACCGCAGCCCGTCAGCGGCAGTTCCAACTCCGCACGGAAAACGACTGGACGGATAACCTCGAAACCTCTTTCTCTGTCCGCTTCGGTTGGATGGGTTACGGCGACCCGATGGTGGGCTACCATGCTATGCCCGATTATCGCTATCAGTCGCTTGGGGCTATCTTCCGTGTGGGGTTCAAGGAACGCAAAGTGGATATGTATTTTCGTCGCGTGCATGTCTATAGTCAATATCCTGTATTGTATCTTGGTTTGGAGGTGGGCTCGTGGCAAACCGACCGTATGATGCACTATCGTATGTATAGCAAACTCAATCTGTTGGTGCGACAGCAGGTCAACCTCGGCATGGGCGGTTCGCTTGACTGGGCTTTGGCGGCAGGCGTTGTCTTAGGCAAGGTGCCATATCCGATGTTGCACCATTTCGAGGGAAACCAAGGCTATGCCTACGACCCCTATCGTTTCACGCTGATGAATAATTTTCAGTATGCTGCCGACCGTTACGTGGCGTTGCATGCCGAGTGGAACGGACAAGGTATTCTCTTTAACCTTATCCCTGGCGTGCGCTATCTGCGTCTGCGCGAGTTGGTCAGTTTCAAACTTGCCTACGGCTATCTCTCCGACCGCAATAGCATTGCCCGCGCCGATTGGGCGGAGACCATATTGCCCGCCCTCACGGGCACGCCTGTTCCTTATATAGAGATGGGTGTAGGTGTTGGCAATATACTCCGTATAGGCGACCTTTATTCTGTATGGCGGCTTACCAACCGCCAAGACCCGGCCACGCCTCTCTGGGCGTTGCGTTTCCGTTTGCATATCGGGCTGTAAAATGACATTTTGTGTAGTTTTTGTTATAGTTAATACTGCTATTTTGCATATTAATACGATTTATACGCAAACAAATCAAAACGTTACAAAAATGTGTATATTTTTGTCTGTGTGGTATAGATTTTGTGTCTTTGTACTCCAAAATGGCACAACTATAAAACAGGAATGCATATATTTGTTTTTTCTCGTGATGTTTTTGCTCCTTATGGCGTATGCTGATATCTCGCCCGAGACACGACTAACAACGCCTATTCCTACAACCACATCATCACTCTCGCCTATGAGTTCAATCATTCAGGTAGCATTAGGTGATAGATAGGTGATTCGTTATAGGATGCGCTTAGGATAGAATGGCTATCCACTTTACTATGTATGTTTATTGTTCCTTGAATATGAAACGTTATTCTTTCTATCTGCCGCTTTTGTTGGCAGTTGCATTGGCAGGATGCAAAGACCCTACAAATGATTCGGTGACGTCCGGTTCTTCCATAGGCAATACCACCATCTCTGATAGTACATACACCAATTCGGGCGATTTCATTAAGCAATGAGACGCTTACACCTCGGGCGAGATGAAAGTCATTACCCTGACTTGGTCGTCCTCTTCCGTCAGTATTGACGGCTCTTACGATGGCGTTACCATTACAACGGACGGCACCGATGTTACGATCGTCAGTACCGCTAAAAAAGTGCAGTACGTTCTTTCTGGCACTTGTTCCGATGGCAGTTTCAAAATTTATAGCGACAAGAAATTTGTCCTCCAACTCGACGGCATTACCCTCAATAACCCTTCCGGTCCTGCTATCAATATACAGAACGGCAAGACTATTGAGGAAGATGGCGGCTATCCGCACAAGGCGATCTATGTTCTCGTGTCGGACGGCACAACCAATACTCTCACCGACGGTAGCAGTTACTCGCAGTCTGTCACGATTGATGGCATTGATGAAGACCAAAAGGCTTGTTTCTTCAGCGAGGGACAACTCATCTTCTCGGGGGCGGGTACGCTCAACGTAACAGGCAACAATCGACACGCCGTACGCAGCGATGACTATATACGCCTGCGCAACTCGGTGAAAATGAATATCACCGCCAATGGTGAGGATGGTATCAACGGCAAAGACTACCTTATTGTGGACGGTGGTACGCACACGATTAACGTTTCTGCTTCCAAAGGCAAAGGACTCAAATCCGACACCATCCTGATTGCAGGTGGAAGTACAAATATCACCTATACGGGCAGTAGTGCCGAGGGCATTGAAGCCTACTACTTGACGATCAACGATGGTGTTATTGAGTGTTTTGCCAAAGACGACGGTATCAATGCCGCTTATAGTATTGTCATCAATGGCGGCTATATCTATACATGCGGCAAAGGCAACGACGGATTGGACTCCAAGGTACGATTACCATTAATGGCGGTGTGGTTGTGGCGGTAGGCGCACAGACACCCGAAGACGGTATAGACTGCGACCAAAACAATTTTACCATTACGGGGGGTATCATTCTCGGCATCGGCGGTGGCAGCAGTGTACCCTCAAGCACCAGCAAGCAGCCGTCTCTCCTCTATGGGGCGTCCTGCTCGGCAAATAAGCGTATTTCGCTGTTGGATGGCGACGGCAACATAGTTCTTTCTTACGTACCTGAAGTTGCGCTCAACCAGATGACACTTCTGCTTTCCTCGCCCACGCTGGCAATAGGTACTACATACACCCTTGTTTCGGGTGGCATCTACACGGCGAGTACCGCATCGGACGCTGTCTTGTTCCACAACTGGACCAACGCAGGCATACTCTCTTCGCCTACCACACTCACTACTGCCACTCTCTCGTCGGTGGTAATCACGGTCGGCAATGTCTCCAATGATGGCGGAGGCGGTAACCCCGGCGGAGGTGGTCGTCCCGGTGGTTGGTAAATGTTTTTGCGTATGAAAAATAGACGAAATATGATAAATAGTTGTCTGCTTTTGCTTATGTGGCGTAAATTTTGTACCTTTGTGGTCTCAAATCGTGCAACTATGAAACAGAAATATATATATATGTTTTTCCTCTTGATGTTTTTGCCCCTTATGGTGTATGCCGATGTCTCGCCGGAGACCCTGGCAAAACGCGCCAAACGCAAGAATCTGACCATTCGCGAGTGGAATACCGACGCCAAAGCAAAGACACGTTGGCTCGACCATATCACCACTTACGACTCGCTCGGACGCAAAACAGAGGAAATCGAGTATGCCACCTATGGGCAGGTGCAACGCATTACGATTGAGTACAACGAGGAGGGGTTTGTTTCTCGCGAAGTGGTTTATAACGACAAAAACAAGCCTGTTCGTATTCGCAAATACGAATACAACGACAACGGCACCAAGAAAAAACAGTACAACTATCTGCCCAACGGCAAACTCTATTCTGTCAAAGTCTTTGAGTATGCTTTCAGCGATGACTGATATGACTCCCATCTCGCTTGCAGAGATGGCGGGCGTCAAACTGATGAATCGTATCGACACCAAGTTTGTCGCTAACGCGCGTCTTTTGCCTGAGATATTGCGTCTTGCGCAACAGGACTACTATGTGCAAGAGATTGATGGTCAGCGACTTACAGCATACGACACCCTCTACTACGACACCCTCGACTTGCAGATGTATTTGCGACACCACGACCGGCAACTCCATCGGCAGAAGATTCGTGTGCGTACCTATGTCGATTCGCGACTCACATTTCTCGAAGTGAAGAACAAGAGCAATAAAGGGCGCACCAAGAAAAAGCGTATCGAGGTGGAAACCAATGATTTACGGACGCTTGCCCCTGACCAAACCGAGTGGCTCGGTGAGAAATCGTGGTATTCTCTCTCGGCGTTGCAACCCCAGTTGCACACCCGCTTTGAGCGAATTACTCTCGTCAATCGCGCCAAGACGGAACGACTCACTATCGACACCCGTCTCCGGTGGGAGAATGTCCAAACAGGGCAAAACGCCGCTCTCGGCGATGTAATCATCATCGAACTGAAGCGCGACGGCTATCAGCCCTCCGAGATGGTGGAAATACTTCGTTCCTTGCGTGTTAATCCAATGAAAATCAGCAAGTACTGTATTGGCACTGCTCTCACTAACGCCACAGTAAAAAACAACCGTTTTCGCCCCAAACTCAGGCAGTTGGCAAAATTGGCGGCAAGGGGCTGACAGATAAAACACCTATATATATTATTGTGAATTATGGATGGTCTATTAGATACAAGCACAGTGGGTCAAATCACTGATACTCTGGTCAATGCGCCGGAGTTCGACCCCTCTATCGCAGCGGAATTTCAGGTTCCGTTGCAGTCGGTAACTACGTTTTTGGGAGTGCCGCTTTTCGACGGGAGCAGTATTCTCAATATCCTGGTGCGTTTCCTTTTCAATTTTGTTGTGGCGTGGATTCTCGTGCATTTTCTTTACTACAAAAAGTCGAAGCGCATGGACTACTACGTTACGTTCATGCTCTTCTCGGCAACGATGTTCCTGCTCCTGTGTATGCTCGACAACGTAAAACTGCAAATCGGTTTTGCTTTGGGGTTGTTTGCCATTTTCGGTATGATTCGCTATCGGACAGAGACTGTGCCTATCCGCGAGATGACTTATCTCTTTGTGCTTATCGGGCTCAGCGTCATCAATGGTTTGGCGATGTCCGTCAGTTGGTCAGACCTTTTCTTGGTCAATATCCTCCTGCTCGGCGTGGCTGCGTTTTTCGAGAATTGGAGCGGATTGGCACATCGCTCGCAGAAGATTGTCCTCTACGAGAAAATCGAAAATATCGTCCCCGAGAGACAGGCTGAACTCAAAGCAGACCTCGAAAAACGTCTCGGGCGACCCATCGAATCCGTTGAGATTGGGCATGTCGATTTCCTCCGCGATGTGGCCTATATCAAGGTCTATTACATGCTCCGCAAGGGCGAAACCAATACGATTGACTCTCAAGTAAAACCACGATGAAACGACTGATTTTCATACCGTTAGCCTGCTTGCTGCTTCTGCAGGCACCCCTCTCTGCGCAAGAGATTGTCAGCAATCCCGACCTCACAGAGCAGAACGCCGAACTGCGTCTGTCTGCCGCCTACAGCCATGCCTTCAATTATGGTTTGGGGCTTTCGTTGGAGGAGGAGATACGCGCCCGCTTGGGGGGTACGTCGCCTGCTGCTTTCACACGCTCGCATACCTCATTAGCCCTTGATTATGAGCCTATTCCGTATCTGAATATCGCACTCGGCTACACGCTGAAACTCTATGGCAATAAGGACTGGTCCGACCCTAACGAGTTTCTCCGCCACCGTGTGTTTCTCAACCTCACGGGGCAGGTGAAAATCAACCGTTGGAAACTCTCTTTGCGTGAACGTCTGCTGATGGACTGCCGCACTGACTCCGTCAATCCCGATGAGAAGAACGCCATCGACTTCACCATGCGCCATCGCGTGCAGGCGATCTATTCGATGTTCTCCAAGCCCATCAAGTTTCACGCCTGTTTGGAATTGGCCAACACACTCAATGCCCCAACCGACTATCTAAACGCTTGTGGCACAACGCATTATGGTCAGTATCTGACCCATATCCGTCCCGAGATAGGTATGCGTTGGCGTATCGATAAGTGCAATAGCCTCTCCCTCTCCTATCGTTTCGACTATGGGTACAAACGCGACCTGAACATCAAGCGCAAGTCAGGCAATCTTGAACTCACCCACATCCGCGAATACAACCACCTCATCATTCTCGCCTACGAATTTAATCATTAAGGTAATATCTCCGTATCAAGAGTGGGTGATTAGTGGGTGATTAGTGGGTGATTAGTAGGTGATTCCACATAGGATACCGGTAGTTGCAGGGAAGTTGATGCCCTTCGTAGGGAAACGCAGGCGCATTGCCATAGTGCCATAGGGAAAAACGTGAAATGTAAGGCAGGTTATTTTCCATGGAATAAACCCCAAGCCACCAGAATAGAAAAATATAATCAAACCAAACATAAACTGACCATGAAAAGAAATTCTTTCCTTATTCTCGGTATGCTGCTAAATCTGCTGAGTTTCAACGCAGTTGCAAGCGAGCAAACCGCACAATCTGTCAGTACGGTAACTTACACTGCTGACAACACTTCGATTTTCCCAAACCCCGAAAGAGGATTCTACGAAGAGGTGGAATGGAGAGGCACAGACAACCTGGATGATTACTATTTTGAAGAAGGGACCCGAAAAGGGCGATCGCTTCTTATGCGGTTGTATTACTTCGAAAACTATCGTACAACCGACCTGCCGCAAAGCGTACTGACACAAATCGGCAATGATATGGCGAAATTCCGCCAAAAAGGATTTAAGTGTATTCTCCGCTTTGCCTATACGGATAGTTCTAAAAAACCTTACCAAGACGCTTCTCCTGCTATTTGGAAGAGACATCTTGAACAACTCAAACCTGTACTACAACAAAACTCGGATGTTATCTATGTCGTGCAAGCCGGATTTTTAGGTGTCTGGGGAGAATGGTACTACTCGAATCAGGGTATCGGATACAAGGTTCCTGCTGCTACCCGTACCGCCCTCATTAACGCACTATTGGATGCCGTACCTGCCAATCGTTGTGTGCAACTGCGTACACCGAAATTCAAAACTGACTATATAGGCAGCGCAACGGCTCTGACGGACGCCACTGCCTACAAAGGTACACCGCAAGCCCGTCTCGGACACCACAACGATGCTTTCTGCAATGGGGAACTCAATCAGGGAACCTACGAAAATGCCACAAAAGACAAAGCCTATATCGCACAAGAATGTCTATATGTACCCAATGGTGGGGAAACTAACATAGAGGCAGAGTATGCTGCAGAATACAAGAACTATGGCACGGGCGCAAAAGCCACGGCGGAGATGAAGAAACTCCACTATTCCTATCTCGGATTTGACTATGCGGAATATGCTACCGGACAATGGAAAAAAGAAACAGATGCTACGGGGATGTCGTACTACAACGTCATGGCACGTGATATGGGATACCGTTTCCAGTTGACGGAGGGCACTTTTCCCGCTACTGCCACCACAGGCGGAACAATGAGCGTAACATTGAAAATAAAGAACACCGGCTACGCGCCACTCTATAACGAGCGACACGCCTACATTGTCCTAAAAAACGCCGACAATACTTACCAGATTCAACTACAATCCGACCCGCGCAGTTGGCGCCCCGACCAAACGACGACTATCACGGAAAATCTGACACTCCCTGCCAATATAGCCGAAGGTACCTACACTCTTTATCTCAACCTGCCTGATGCAGACAGCAGGATTGCCACAAACCCCGCCTTCTCTGTTCGCTTCGCCAACACGAATATATGGGAGCAAAGCACCGGTTACAACAAACTGAATACGCAAATAACGATTAGCAAAAACGGAGGCGGAGACACCCCGCAGCCGGAAGAAAAATTCAGCATTACATTTAATGACAACCAACCGAGTCCATGGGATGCCGACAACTTTGTATTAACCGCATCCGGCACTGCTGTCGCCGAAATAGAAAAGGGGCAGACTTACATTATTCCTGCCGCTACACCGAGTGTCGGTGAAAAAAGTGAACCGGACTATATTATTTATGAGTTTGTCGGTTGGAACACCCAAAAAGACGGCACGGGGACAATGTATCAGGCCGGTGACCAAATTAGCGTAACGGGCAATACAACCCTCTACGCCCAATGGAAAGGACGGGATTTTGACATTACATACTATGCGGATAAAACGCAAAGCGAGACTTTGACACTCACGCCGAATACCTACGCCTACGACAGGGAAGTCATATTCCCTACGCCGACACGCAACGGATACGATTTTGTGGCATGGCACTCTATATGGGGTGACGGAATCGTAACAAGCACAAAGGGTTATTGGGGTGATTTTATGATATGGGCGGAATGGAAGACGAAGGTCGGCACGAATACAGAGAATAGTACCGTTTGTCGTTCTGCCGCGAAAAGAGTGGAAAACGGGCAAATCCTTATAGAACGAAACGGGAATACCTATAATGCGATAGGAGAAAGAATAAGATAAATAAAAAAATCAAACATAACTATGATTAACAAGGAGAGTTTCAACAAGACCGTACAGGGCAAGCCGGTGCGTCTCTACACGCTAATCGGCAGCAACGGAATGCAAGTGCAAGTAACCAACTACGGTGCAAAGATTGTAACGTGGGTAGTAGCCGACAAAGAGGGAAACAAACGCGACATTGTGCTGGGTTTCAATACCTTAGACGAATGGCTGAACCAAGAGGTGTATTTCAACGGTATCAACGGACGTTGTGCAGGACGTATTTCCAATGCCGAGTTTACAATCGACGGCACCACGTATCACCCCACGCGTAACAGCGGTAACCACTCGCTCCACGGAGGCAACCATGGTTTCAATGACAAAGTATGGGATGTTGTCGGACAAAGTCTGCATAGCGTTACGATGCACTATCGCTCCTCCGATGGCGAAGAGGGTTTCCCCGGCAACTTGGATGTTACAATGGAGTACTCGCTCTCGCGTGATAGTGCCCTGCATATCAACTACAAAGCCACTACCGACCAACCGACGGTGCTCAACCTGACCAATCACGCTTATTTCAACCTCAAGGGGGAGGGAGAGGGGACTATCCACGACCATACATTGCAAGTCCTTTCCGATGAGTATATCCCTTACAACGAAGAGACGCTGCCTATAGGTACGGTAGCCCCTGTGGAGGGTACACCGATGGATTTCCGCCAACCGACTTTGGTGGGAGAGCGTATCAACTTGCCTTTCTTTGCTTCGGGGCTTGGTATTGACAACGGTTGGGCATTACCCGGTTGGAACGCCAAGAAACGCAATTCCGCCCCGCAGAAAGTGGCAGTGGTAGAGGGAGGCAACCTTACGATGGAGGTATGGACGAATTTCCCATGCCTACAGGTTTACACAGGCAATTACGTGGAGAAACACGAGGGTAAATCGGGTAGAATGTATGATGTGCAGACCGCCATTTGCCTCGAGGCGGAGGATTTTCCCGATGCGGTCAATCAGCCTGCTTTCCCCACCACCGTTCTCCGCCCCGGTGAAACGTTCCGCCGCGAAACTATTTACAAATTCGTGTAGTTTTTTGTTTCTCTTATGTAGGTTTATGGTGTTGATACATAGCAATATAAAATTACTTAATTTCAGCGGACTATGCAAATGCGTAGTCCGTTTTTTGTACTGCTTGTTGAAACTACCTGATGAAATTGGGGCAGGAAATTGTAAACAAAGTGGCAAAGAAGTGTTGTTGGCACAGTAGGTCGTAGACCATGTTTCGACCGCTGTTCTCTCTTGTCGGGGTACCCCGACAAGAGAGAACCCATGCTACCTATAAAACATATTCCTTTGAACCACTACTTTTGCACTTCCAAGTTGAACTTGCCTTTAAGTATGCAAAAAAAACAATTGTTGGATGTTCAATGGGGGAGTATATGAGTAGCATTAGGGTAGCATCAAAGTATAGAGAAAGTATTTATATGTATCGGTTATGTATCGGTTATGTATCGGTTATCCTATACGCAAGTCGCGAGGAGATAGGGAGCAAGGGTAATTATGAATTATGAATTATGAATTATGAGAGCATTATGAATTATGAGAGCATTATGAATTATGAATGTTCTACGTTTTGTACTCATAAAATCTTTTATTTATTTTTTTACATTCTATGAGTCAACCTTTTTCCTTGTAAGACATCAGGCTACGTAAGATACATGGTTGATGAAGCGACTCTGAGCATTGGGAAGAGCAAACAAAAAGAGGCTGCCTGAATTGTGTCAGACAACCTCTTTTTATGTTTTGAGATACAGAGTTATGTAAATTCTCTATTAGTTCTCTCTTAGTTACTTCTCTATTAGGGATACGGCGTTATTACAACTCCTGTCCTAAGGCATTATAACGGATTCCGTTGATTTCTATCACTATCTGTCCGTCTTGGATATACTTCCGCACTACCGGTGTTGAACGTAGAAAATGTCGCAGCCGTAGCCGACCAACACCCGATGAGTGTTAGTAGGAAAAGTGAAAATCTTTCCAATGAAAATCAGTCTATTGGTAAATTATTTGTTTGTTTAGAATCAACCGAAGTGTTCTTTTTGCGTTGGCGCAGATAGATACCCAGTACCATTACCGCGGACAAAAACAGCAGCGGCAGAATCGGGCCTCCGATAGGCGAACCGTTTCCGGGCGGTTGTCCCGGATCTACGGTTTCTCCTTGCAGGCGACGGGGCCCGCTATGCCCGGCACCGACTGATGCCATAGAAGAAGGCGTCTCTTCTGTATATGGAGGATAGATGGTAGATTGATAGGCACGGCAGGTTTGATAGGCAGCCTGCTCGTCCTGAGTGAGCATTGCCGTTTTGAATATATGTGCCTCACTTACCATCACTGATACCAGTGTTTCCCTACTAAACGGAGTATATACCGTGGTCTGATACACACGATGTGGATTGGAGGTTTCCTGCACTCTATTTTCTCTAAACTGCGAAAACGCATTATCACCGAGGATACTACGTTCTTGCGCGTAACTTGCATATTGACAGCCGATTATCAAAACAGCACATAGTATGGTGCGCACAAATGTCTGTTCTATTATTATCAAATTTATTTTCATTGTAGTATCACACATTAAGAACGGGGGTATCGTTGTCGGATCGTTTTACAGGAGGATGATTCAAGCCCTATCAGCGGGTCAGTATTTTCCCCGTTATATCATATAGTCGGTTGTCTCGGACGATATAGATTTTTCCGTTGATAAGCACTTTTCTCACATTCGTGTCTGTAGCCGTCTTTTGGAGGTTGGTAGTCGGTCCGTCGGGTTGCGATGTCCCTGTCTTGGGGGCAAAGACCAGATAGAATCGGTTGCGCGTGATTCCCGGCTCCACTTGTATGGGATATCCTTCCGGCGTAAGCACGTTTACCTGTTGCTCAAATTTATCCACCAATACCACATCGTAGTCGTTGTTTTCATTCGGCAGGGCAATCGTGTAGGAACCTCCCGTGCCGGTTTTCACCACCAATGCGACCGTGTCGGTATTGAGAGACAGGGTGTTTCCTGCATAGTCGGTATTCTCCGAAATGGTATATATCATAGGGTGCTGAACATCAATCTTGGTCAAATCAAGGTTGAGGTCGAAACCTTCTGTTCCGATTGGCGACAATGCCACAAAAGTACGGTCTAACTCATTGTCGTTCAGGTCTTTCAAGTCGATACGGAACTCTGCCGGTTTTCGGGTGGTCTGTGGTGCGTATCGGGGCGCATTCATCGTCTCGGATTGTGTATATTGCTGCCAAGTGATTGTTCCGGCGAACTGAACGAAGTAGGAGAAGAAAGCACGGAATACGAAGTCTGTTGTTGATTGAGGAATATGAATATACTTTTTTCCAACTGTATCTAACACATACACAAACGAAGGTTTATTCAAATAATAAGTTTCATCCCCTGTAATATTTGAACTACTGATTTTAATGTTATTGTAGTTTTTAGGTCCAATCAGTTTCCAGTTGCTATCATATTTGCGACGGTCGCGATGGTGGATATCCGTGGGGTCGTCAGAGTATCGCAGATTGATATTGCAGGGTTGGTCGGGATATGTTACTGTCGCATCATCAGCGGATAATTTTGTGATATTGAAACCGGTTTGCATGGATGGGAAAAAGAGATATTTCGCTCCTTCCCCTTCTCCATACCATGCACCTATATTGCCTCTGTCCACCGTGAGCGAATAGCCTTCTCCAGCACGGAGTGTATCGTTGTAATTCATCCACTCCCAGAACGTTGGACGGTCTTGTTCGAACCATCCAGTGCGGGCACGTTCTGCTCCGTTGTATCGCTGGATACCCCATGAATTCATATATCCGTACGGAAGACCATAGATGTCTTTGATTCTGCAATCGAATGGCAATGAGAACTTATATTGTGATTCGCCCGTTTGCTTGTCTCTATTAAATTGCATTACCAATACCACTTTCTTCAACTTGGAAATTTTGCTGTTATCATTTTTTAGGATGATTTGTGCCACGTCATTGTCCTCCTTACGCGTCAAAAGAAGATTGGCGTCTATTGCGTATTGATTTTCCACCTCAAAGTTGCCTTGTGGTTTCCAACCGGCGGTGACGCGATTGGTCTTGTAGTCGTACATCAGCATGATATTGTATGTACCCTTTTTAGTAGAAGCACCGAGAATCGGGTAAGAGGCATTTTCTCCGTTTTCCTGTCCATCGGCTGCCAATATCCAAGATTGTTGATTATTATAAGTAGCCATCAAGTAGGCACTTATTGCGGAATCATCTTCCTTAATAGCCTGGAAGTCAGCCATATAGAGCCAATCTGCGCCATCCGTGAGAGTCAAGGGATATTCCTTTGTCAGAGTATTCTTTTGAGTGTCTTCCAATCCCTTGCCATAGATAGACAGGAACTTGCTTTCTTTTTTGCTTTCTGCAATCACTGTTTGACTCAGATGGTTGGTTTTGCTATTGTATTCGTAGCGCACATTACACTTTGATGCCTGAAGCGATTCCAAGGTGTTGGCGATATTGGTGTTGATACTATTTCCCATAGTCGCGCCCAAGTCTATATTGTCGCCAATATACTCCATGTGGTAGTGGTCGTAGTAGGTGGTGGATACATCTCTGAAATCCACTAACTTACCTTGATCGCCATTACCATGAACGCTCTTGTAATTTCGCGGAGTGCCGTCTAAATGATATACGGTCAAATCACCGGTATATGGTTGCACACTTTCCACTTTCACTTTTCCGTTGGCATCCATTGTCGCTGTGAAGATACCATCCGCAGACACAAGAGTCAAAGGTTCGCCGTCCTGCCATGTACCATTATTCATTGTTTGGACGCACTGCGTACCATCCTTGGTAGCAAAGAAAGAAATCTTCCCTGCATCACTACGCACGTTTGAAAAGAAAGTACCATGCGTTGTTTCGGATTTCAAGCGATATTCCATTTTAGTTATCCAAGTCTGATGATTGAGTCCATCAAACCATATACGAATTTGGTCTCCTTTCGCACCTTGGTAGTAACAAGTTGATTTTTCATTCCAAGTGGACACATCCTTATCAGCATTTACCTTGTTTCCATTAACGATGACGGGTGTACCATTAGGATGATTATTCCAATCGGCGGCATAGAGCGCATTTAGGTATGAAAAGCGGAAAAAGAATGTGGTATTATCTGTGGTAACATCCACATAATACACATTTTTCTCCATATCAATAGACATCTCATAGAGGTTACTCATATCTCCAATGTACGATGTTCCGGTGCCATTCACATATTGCATTTTACACAACTCAGGCGTAGTGGTATATTCTACCCAAGTTCCGACATCGTAGTACTTGGTTTCGTTAAGAGTTTTAGAAGGTGTAAGAGCAGGGACATACATTGGTTTGGAAGCATTATAATCTCCTCTGTACACAGCCTCTGTTTTCCAAAAATTCTCATATCCCCCTTGTTCACCTTTTGTGAAACTGACATAAGCAGGAGAATTTCCCATGTAAGTAAACTTGTAGATAGCCGATGTTCCCTCACCCGATATTTTTGTCATCTGATGGTGTTGTATATTTTTTGCACCCGAACCCTTTTCATCACTCCAATATGATTCCTGATAAAAATACACATACACATTATCCCAATTTACCGTATTTTTGAAATAGATAGTATGCTCCTCATAAGTTCCCCAAGTTGCCGTTTTTCCATCCACGCTTATTATCATATCATTCCCCTCCTGCCATTGTGTACTCATCTTAACACCATTCCAATTAGTTGCCCCAGACTTAAAAACTTGAGATTGGTCAGTAATTTTCAAATCTTTAGTCAGCGTAACTGAAATAATGCTTTTAACAGCATTTTCATCTTTCCAATCACCAAATTCACTACCATCACGATTATATATATTTGCCCCACCACCATATTGTGTCAGGTCATAATAAATGGTTGTTCCTTTAGTAAAAGTATGTTCCCAACCCCATACATTTCCGATGGAGAGGAGGAGAAATAGAGAAAGAAATAATGACTTGGAATAATGTTGTATAGTATTCATGGTCTGTAATGTATTTTATGTATTTTATGCGTGGTGCAGTATGCACCACAAAACCAATTTAGCGCGTTGATGATATATGTGTGTTTCCCGATAGGCGTGAAAGCCAGACTATTGAGGTTCTGTTGATGTGTTCGTAAAAGGCGGCAGATATCTCTCGACGATACAAATAACGCCACACAACGTTTCTTGTTATGGGCGTTCACCTCTACTAATACACAGATCGAAAATGCCATTGCGAAACCATCTATGTTGTACAAATAGACGTTGTCCACTTCAGCCCGACCTACGGAAATTTGTCCGATAGAGGGGTATAAAGACATGTATCAGATTGGTTAGTCCCAAAAACGGGTGCAAAATTATAAAAAAAACACATAATTTGCAATTTTTTTCATATATTGCAATATGCAGTTTGCAAAAATAACGAATAATGGACAATAAATGCCGAATAATAGATAAAAACAAGTTGCTGAATGAACCGATTATCTATCGTGTATCTACCGTGTATCAACCGTAAAAATACCGTAGTTGTCGGCGTGAGGTCGGCGTAAGGATGATACAGGAATAGCGGTGCTGATTATAGTTGTTTAATAATCAGCACGTTAATAATCTACTTAATAATCTACCGGAAGTGCATTATAGTTTGGCTTATCCTCCAAAACTATAGTCCGCTCTGCGTTCCTTGCTTATATTTTGCTTAAGAATTTCTCCCGGTCCACTATAAACCTCAGGTGCTCGCCTTCGCCTATCAGTGTTTCGCCTTGATAGGCCGCCACGTGAAAATAGAGTTTCCTGCCGTCTGTTTTTGTCAGTTCGGCAGTTGCATACACTTCTTGCCCGATAGCAGTCGGGCGCAGGTGGCTGCTCTCTATATGCCCGCCCACGGTGGTGCTTCCCTCGGGGAGTTGGTCTTTTACCGCCATCATTGCCGCATTTTCCATCAGTGCCATCATTGCCGGTGTAGCCAGTACGGGCATATCGCCCGAACCCATAACCGCTGCTGTATGTGCTTCATCTACGATGAGCCTACCGGTGTATTTTAATCCTGTTTCCATTGTTTTGTCGGTTTGTTTTGCCTGCAAAATTACAGAAAAAAAAGCAGATACACAATTAATATGCATAGTATGCACAAGAGATACAACATAATATAAGGATAAATCACGTTGCCTTCTTTTCGCCGTAATTGCTATACGGGACTACTGACATGGTAGATTTTGCATAAATCCCGTATGTTTTTCTTTGAACAACCGGATTGTATTTAGGTGCGCTGCGGCTTGCATATCTCAAAAAAAAGCAGTAACTTTGCAAGCAGAATTTATTATGGGGTGGTGTGCCTCCAAAGAAAACAAAGAGGATTATGGCTTCGCAAGACGAAATCAATTTGAACGCAACAGAGTATAATGATGACAACATCATTCACTTAGACGATCGTGAGCATATTCGCCGCCGTCCGGGTATGTATATCGGCAAACTCGGCGACGGTTCGCATTCGGACGACGGTATCTACGTGCTAATCAAAGAGACTATCGACAACTCAATCGACGAGTTCCGTATGGGCGAAGGAAAAGTGATTGAGGTTACGGTGGAGAACGGCAGTGTGCGTGTGCGGGACTACGGGCGCGGTATTCCATTAGGTAAGATGGTGGAGGCTGTTTCGCTGCTCAATACGGGCGGCAAATACGATACCAAGGCGTTTAAGAAATCGGTTGGTTTGAACGGAGTGGGTACCAAGGCGGTGAATGCCCTGTCGATGGAGTTTAGTGTGCAGTCGTTTCGCGACGGGAAGACGCGCAAAGCGGTATTTCACCAAGGGCATCTTGTGAGCGATACCGATGTGCAGGAATATACGGGTACGGAGAAACGCGGTACGTGCATCGAGTTCACGCCCGACAACTCGCGCGGCCTATTTGAGAATTATCAATTCCGAGACGATTATATAGAGGAGATGATGCGCAACTATGCGTATCTGAACACGGGTTTGGTGTTGATCTATAACGGCAAAAAGTTCAGTTCGAAGAACGGGTTGCTTGACCTGCTGACGGAGAACATGACCACCGAGCCTCTATATCCGATTATTCACCTCAAAGGCGAGGATATAGAGATTGCGCTGACGCATACCAACCAGTCGGGGGAGGAGTATCATTCGTTTGTCAACGGACAGCACACCATTCAGGGTGGTACCCACCAAGCGGCTTTCCGCGAGGCCATCGGGCGCACGGTCAAGGAGTTCTTCAATAAGAATATGGATATGACCGACATCCGCAATGGTGTAGTCGGGGCAATAGCCATCAATGTAGAGGAGCCGGTGTTTGAGAGCCAGACGAAAGTTAAACTCGGCTCAAAGGACATGTCGCCTACCGGCGGGTTGTCGGTCAATAAGTTTGTGAATGACTTTGTGAAGCAGCAACTGGACAACTACCTGCATAAGCACCCGGAGATAACAGAGGTGATGCTGCAGAAGATACAGGACTCGGAGAAAGAACGCAAAGCCATTGCCGGAATCACCAAGGCGGCACGCGAGCGGTCGAAGAAGAACCTGCTCAACAATCCCAAACTGCGGGATTGCCAGGTGCATTTCAATGATACCAAGCCTGTGAAGTCGGCAAAGAATGCGGACGATGATCTGCGGCAGGATAGTTGTATCTTTATTACGGAGGGTCTTTCGGCGTCGGGTTCTATCACCAAGAGCCGCGATGTACGCACGCAGGCGGTGTTCTCGTTGCGCGGCAAACCCCTCAACTCCTACGGGTTGAGCAAGTCGGTTGTGTATGAGAACGAGGAGTTCAACTGCCTGCAATCGGCGTTGAATATTGAGGACGGTTTGGATGAACTGCGCTACAACAAAGTGATTATCGCTACCGATGCGGATGTGGACGGAATGCATATCCGTCTGCTGATGCTTACGTTTTTCCTGCAGTTCTTCCCGGACCTTGTCAAGAAAGGGCATGTATATATATTGCAGACGCCGCTTTTCCGCGTCAAGGACAAGCAACAGGTGCGCTACTGCTACACGGAGGAGGAACGTCTGCGGGCGATAGACGAGATAAAGAACCCCGAGATAACCCGATTCAAAGGTTTGGGAGAGATTTCGCCTGATGAGTTCAAGGGCTTTATCGGGAAGGAGATGCGTCTCGACCAGGTGTCTCTCCGCAAAGAGGACGCTGTGGGCGACTTGCTGGCGTACTACATGGGTAAGAATACCGCCGAGCGGCAGAACTTTATTATCAACAATCTGGTCATTGAAGAAGATGATGTAGAATAATAGTTAAAAGCGGAGAGTAGATAGTTGGAAGAAGTAGAGAGTGTGGAGACAATGCGTCCCGCATCGTTAAGTAGGGGAGTAGTATGTACAAAACCATTAAAATTTTCCACTTACAAACTTCTTTTAACTCTGAACTATCAACTCTGAAACTTCTATCAACTTTAAACTATCAACTAACTTGGAAACCTTAATTCCCCTTATATTATTCGTGCTTTTAGGCATCGGGATACTGATTGCCTTTGAGATACGTGCCCGCAGAGATGCCAAAGAAGGCAGAACACCCGAATCGAAGAAGAACGTGGCAGACGGTGAGTGTTGCGGGCAGCACTTGGTTTGCGAGCGCGAGACGCTCCTGCAGACCAATGCCAAGATAGAGTATTACGACGACGAGGAGTTGGACGCTTTGTCCGGTATTCCTGCCGAACAATATACCCCTGCACAATGCGAACAGATACAGGATGTGTTCGATACGCTGCAGGAAAAAGATGTGGCGGGGTGGGTGCGCAGTCTGCAACTGCGCAATATCGAACTGCCTGCCGAAGTGCGCGAGGAAGCACTGCTGATAGTTCGTGAACGAAGAAAACAATAGGCGGTTGGCGTAAATAAAACCGGTCGTTCTGTTGTTTGTTCCTTATTTTAATGCAACGGGGTATGGGGGAATACCGATTGCATAAAATGTATAGATATTTATTCCCTGTTGCAAAAGGGGGGTAAAAATGCAAAAAAGTTATCTTTTTGCCGTTTTCTTTTGTTTTGCATTTGCGTATTTGCTACATTGTTCGTATCTTTGCCGTGCGTTTTGGGACGCATAGTGTTTCATAGTAAAAATAGGTCGAGTTATGAACAAGACTGTATTCTGCTGTTTCCTTGTGGGCGTATTGTTGTCTGCCCTTGCTGTTGAGTGTTCTGCTCAGTCCCATTTCGTGCGCTTTTCTTTAGACGAGGCATATATAGGCGAATACCCCCCCCAGGGAAATAGGGATATTCTTCGCTCCGCCGGGGTTTTATCTTCGATTGGTTTGGGTTACCGTTATTCTCGGCGTCACTTCCTTTTGGATGTGGGGTCTTGTATGGCGTGTACCTGTTTAATGATAGAAATTCGTAGTGTTTGTTCTGGTAGAAGATGCTGATTAAAATCAGCGTCTTCTATATAACATATTGTGGCAGTCAAAGATAGGCCATTGATTGCTATTAAGTATTATTTATCATATCAACAATTTTAAGCGTATGAAGAAAAAACTACTCGTTCTTTTGATAGCCGTGGCGGCTATTATTGTGAACCTTGGGGCTCAGACGATTGTTTTGTCAGAGAGTTTCGAGAAGGGTATCCCCGCGGGCTGGACGCAAGAAAGCGTGTTCGGAGATCAGAAATGGGTGACAGAACCCCTTGTTTCGGGAGAATCTTTGTTGTATCCGGATGGAGCAGTGTCCGGGTTAGGTCGTGCTCTGCTTCGTAACACGACAGGGGAGTCTAAAGGGTATAAGACACGTCTTATTACTCCGGTAATGAATCTTGACACGGTTTTCCAGCCGATTCTTCGCTACTATCATGCGCAGATGAAGTGGACAGCCGATTTTGATACTCTACGTGTCTTATATCGTGTGTCGGAAAGCAGTAATTGGGTGCTTCTGCAGGAATTTACACAACCTATTCAGATGTGGACCAAAGAAACGGTCGAACTGCCACGTGTAGGCAAGACCTATCAAGTTTGCTTTGAAGGTAGTGAGAATATGGGGCGCGGTATTGTGTTGGATAGTGTAGTTGTTCGGTCCAAACCCGAATGTACTATTCCGCATGATATGACTGTAACCAATATGCATAAAAACGAGGTAACCCTCAACTGGTTAGCCAGTTTCGATGCTGTGAATTTCCATATTATCGTTGCAAAAACAGATGAAATTTTTGATATAGATGATACTGATATCGAGTCAGCCAAGGCCAATGGGCTGATTGTGAAAGATACGGTTGTCAGCGGTTGGCAGACTTATGTTCAGTTGACCAATCTGGAAGGTAAAACCAATTATGTGGCTTTTGTTCGTTCTCTATGTGAAAATGAGAACAGTGATTGGGGGGCTTACCCATTCTATATGAAAGCGATTGAGAATCTGCCATATCATGAGAATTTTGATATTTCTCAATCTTCCGTAGTGGGACAGCACAAAGATTGGACTTTCGGTACCGACTTGGCTATTACGACACCGTATATCAACTGCAACCAATCGGCTACTGCAGCAAAGTATTTTGTTCGCAGTGGCTATGCATTGTGCTTTGCAGGCAAGACGACTCCGGGGTCCGATGCGAATATCGCCGCCAAGAACTATGCCTATGCGGCTACACCGATGATGGATGTGGACGACATAAGTACATGTCAAGTTCGTTTTTGGGGTTCGTTAGGGAACTATGGTTCGTATAAGACGAACGCACGGGCGATAATTGTAGGCGTGATGGATGATCCGGATGATATTACAACTTTTGTTGCGGTGGATACCGTTAAGATGTGGCGTTATGCAACATACGAGAATGTGCTGGTTAGTCTTGCTTCATACACGGGTGAAGGGCGTTATGTGGCGTTTGTGAGCCAATTTGATGACCCGAACCAATTCTATATTGATGATTTAACTATAGAGGAAAGACCGGCAGTACCTACTGTCAGCGGCATTCAAGTGGCACCATTGGCAACGGGTGCGGAGTTGACATGGGATAATGTAGCCTCGGCTTATAATGTGTTGATTTCTACCGAAAATGCAGATGACGCAAGTACGATTGCAGCGGCAAAACGTGTGGTGGAGGCAAAGGTTTCTACGTCTGCTTATAAGGCTACCGGTTTGACAGAAGGCACACAATATTATGCTTATGTGCAGGCGGAAGGCGGCGAGTGGTCGGCGGCTAAACCATTCGCGACTTCGTACAAGAAAACACTGCCGATGAAGTTTGGATTTGAGACTTCGGAGGGAACAATCACAATAGGTACTTCTTCTACCAAATACCCGAAATATGTGGGGGTGTACTCTACGGCAAGCAATTACCCGACATTCCAAACCACTAAGAAATATGTGAACAGCGGTTCGCAAGCATTGAACTACTCTTTGGAACTCGGACGTGATGCGTGGATTGCGTTTCCTGTGCAAGACTCTGTAGTACAAGGTTTGGAGATGGAGTTTTACATGCGTGTTTACTCTTCTTCTTATAAGAATACGGAAGTTACGGTCGGTGTAATGACTGATCCTGCCGATTTAACCACTTTTGTAGCAGTTGCTTCGTTTGCTACGGCTTCAGAGAGTTATGCACTTTGCTATACCGATTTCCTTTCCTATACGGGGAACGGAAAGTATATTGCCATTCGTTGGACGGAGAACGAGGCAGGAGGGGCTACCAGTAGTTCATATATGAAATCTTATCCTGTTTTGGATGATGTTACGATAGATGTGCTTTCCGATTGCGTAGTGCCTAAGTTGGGTGTAAAAGATGTTACATCTTCTACGGCCACATTGGAATGGACGGCGCGCAATATGCACTCGTTCCATATATTGGTAGATACCGATGGCGGTAAAACGGAGAACGATTTGACTGCGGCTTTGGCATCACCCGCTTCGGTAGTATATACCGATACGCTCAATGATGTGAATGAGTTTACAATTCCTACGGGAAAACTGCATTGGGGACGTACATATTATGCATATATTCGTTCCGTTTGTGGTGAGAATGAAAATAGTTATTGGAGTCGTCCGGTTGAGTTCACTTTAGGCACACCCGAGGCAGTAGCGTTGCCATATTTGGAGGACTTTGATTACTATGGCTCTGGTGCAGGCACTATGGCGGCCGGTTGGAATGTGGCATCGACAGACGCTTATCCGCAACTCAATACAAAGGCAAAATACAACAATTATGCGGGTGTCTATTTTAAGAGTGCCGGTCCCGGACGTGCCGGTCGATTGTTTGCTCCGGCATTGGATATTGATGATTATGCTAACGTGAAGGTCTCATTCTGGGCGAAGAAAGGGGATAATATCGCGGGTTCTGATACGTTGCGTATAGGTGTGGCTAATCAGACGGATACCAATGCCGTTATCACTTGGTTGGATACGATTGCTATTCCATCGACTGGTCAGTTTGATCAGTATTATAGTGTCAATCCGCAGTGGTCTGCTTCTATGGGCAAGTACTTCGTATTCCAACAGTACTGCTATAATGGTGTAACGACACGTTATGTATATGTGGATGATATTACTTTCGAGAGTCTGACCAATATTACTCCTTTCGGATTTAAGACCGAAGATGCAGGTAACAATAGCGTAACTATCTCTTGGCAAGGCGAATCCGAGAATGGTTGGAAGATTTGGGTAACCACCGATGAGATTGATACGGATAATCTGGATAAAGTAGATGCTTCCAAGATTGTTATTAAGGATAGTACGATTACCAATAATCCATTTACTATCAATGGCTTGAAACCGCAAACGGGGTACTACGTTTACCTGAAAGCAATAGATGGTGAAGAATGGAGTGAGGTATATAATGCATGGACCCAATGTATAAAACTGGTGCCTAATTCATCGGCTTCACGTCAAGGATTTGAGGGTTATCTCACGGCTTCTACCACAGCCATTACGTCATACGACAAGAGTACATTCCCGGAATGCTGGACGCGTCATGGTGGTGATGAATATAAACCGAAACCGAGTTACGTACCCTTTATCCATGTAGGTAAAACGACAACGGCAGTACCGAGCAAAGACAGTTACTCTTATTCGGGCTATGCCGGGGCGTCTTTGTATGCACAGGCTTCTGCCGGTGGACCATCGTGGTTCACAACACCGGAAATAGATGCCAAGGATATGAAGAATGTTACGGTGTCGTTCTGGGCAAGAGGTGGTGATAGCAAAACACTCGCAATGTATGTGGGTGTAATGACCGATCCTGACGATTGGAGTACATTTAAGTCGCTTTATGAGTATCAGGCACCGGATAGAAATACTTGGTGTCAAGTAGAGTGCAACTTGGGTGCATGTGGCTACAAAGAGGGAATGGGCAACCATATAGTCTTCTCTACTTCTGCTGCGCTCACATATACTACCAGTTATTATATCGACGATATCGAAATTTCGGAATCGGCTTGTCCTAAAGCCTATCCAACTATATCCCGGTTGACTGACAATTCTGCACGTTTGATGTATTCTTCTGCGAATATCGATGTACGTATGCTGTTGTCGAAGGAAATGCCTATTGAGGCCGACAGCCTGAACTCCGATACGGGGGGGGCGGCTTATTTGACCAAGATACTTGCCAATCCTGCGATGCTGAAAGATACAACTATCTTGAGTAATCGTGTGTTTGCACTCAAGGATTTAGAAAGTACTACGCAATACTACGTGGCTGTTCAGACGCTTTGTGAGGAAGACCGGTCTCTATGGAATGTAACTTCTTTCCAGACCTTATGTGCACCGCAGACGGCTGCAGAAATGGGAACCATCACTTTTGAAGAGGGTTTCGATCCCCAGACGAGTGGTGCTTCTTCAGATCCTCATGTGATGCCATGCTGGACGGTTGGAAAGAAAGGTATTAAAGACTATCTGTATATACCATACGTAGGTAAAGGTGAAGCAGCACCTGCCGGTGAGGCATTTTTGCGTTTCCGCACACAAGCGGATGCGGCAAAGAATGGCGCTTATGCGATTATGCCGGCAGTGAATGTGGATAGCATCAAGCGTCTGCAGATTTCGTTCTTGGGACGTGCTTCAAAGACATATACCTTTTCTGCTATTGATAATATAGAGCCTTTGGGTAATTATGCGGGAAGTATCATTGTAGGTGTGGTAACGGACCCTGCGGATATTGGTACTTTCTCGGCAATAGATACCATTACTTACACAGATAATGCCGTGCACAAATCTATCGTACGTTTCAATAAGTACGAGGGTTTCCAGCATGAGTATGGTAAACATGTGGCATTCTTGTCGGAATTCAATCAAGACAATTACTTCTTTATTGATAACATCAAATTTGATACGATTACCGATTGTGGAACTCCTATATCTTTGAAGTTAAGCAATATCACCAACAACTCGGCACTCGCTTCTTGGAAAGGCATCAATGATACGTATCGTGTGATGGTAACCACTTCGGAATTGCAAGACAAGTTCTTGGAAACCAACCGTGATTATGTGATTAATGATACCATCAACGGAACTACGCATACATTGACAGGTTTGAATGGTAACATCACTTATTATTTGTATGTCAAATCGCTTTGTGATGGCGGTGAAGGTGAATGGTGCTTGGAAGGCACGGTATTCACTACCGAATGTCCGGAAGTAGCAATACTACCTTATAAGGATAATTTTGACCGATACCAATCCGGTAGCAAATACTATCCCGCTTGCTGGAGAAGATTTTATAATGGTAATGAAGACGAGGCAGCCTCCTATCCATGTATATACTCTTCCGCTAAGTATGGTGACGAAGGTAACGGTCTGCAGTGGAAAATTAGTAGCAGTAGTTATGGCGCAGAAGATAAACGTCCGACCATAGCCACATTGCCTATAGGTGGCAATATCGACAAGGTGATGCTATCTTTCAAACTGAAGACTGCTTCTGCTGTTGCATCGCCCAATGGTATAATGATTGGTTATGCTACCGATGTTACGAATATAGATAGCTTGCTCAAGACCGTTCAATATGTAGATACAGTTTATCCTCTGGCTAATTCCAAAGAATGGACTGAGATTATTCGTACTATGGAAGATTGCTCGGGCGAAAATGTACATATTGTTCTCTCTGAATTCTACAAGAACACTACAGACGTGTATATGGATGATTTCAAGGTAGAGAAAATACCTACCTGCTATGTGCCAAAAATCAGAGTGGACAGTATCGGTGCAGAGGAAGTCAAAGTAACAGTTCTTCCATATTTGGCTACTGACAATGCATGGGATATACAATTCGTAAGTGCAGATTTCCAGGATACCATTCAAGCATCTTCTGTAAATACTACGTTTATTGCTAAGGGGTTGAAACATTCGACTAACTACAACCTGTATGTCCGTACCAACTGTGGTGCCGGTGATGTCAGTGAGTGGAGCGACGAGGCTGTTCCTTTCCGTACATTATTCAGAATAGGTGTAGGTACATTCTATGGATTCGAGGAAACAGAGGATCGCGAAGATAGAAAATCCGGCGATTTTTCTAACTATTATACGATTCATCCGAGCCTATATGCGTATAACAAAACAGAAGGACGATATCACTCATCTATAGTAGATGGTGCTATGTATGCGCGTACCGGAACAGGCGCATTTGATATGTGTATTAACAATTCGTATTGGGCTCCAACTTATCTTGCTTTGCCTGAGATAATGGGGGCGGATACGTTACAGATACGTTTCGATATGCGCGCCGCAGAAGTGGCTGCAAGTGCTATCGCAAAGATAGATAGAACCAAAACACGGCCGTTCGCAGAGTTGGAGATAGGTTTGATAGCTGCCGATTATGATCTCAATTCGTTCCAAACATTGGCTACTTACAAGACCACGGACTACGAGAATGCAGAGAAGGTAACTGTAGCCAAGAATGCACTCTTCGACCAAGTGGTATTCCCATTGCCTACCGGTATCAAGGACAAATTTGTGGTCTTTATGATAAAGCATGAAACAAACCTTGATATGTACATTGATAACTTGTATATTGAGAAGAAGCAAGGTTATCAAACACCTGTCATTGGCAAGACCATTATCACACCTACTTCTTTGACTCTCAACTGGGATGCCAACGAATCCACCAAGTGGAACGTATATCTCACCAAGAGTGCAGAGGTGTTCCCGATTGATAGCGCAAAAGAAGCGGACATCGTGGCGAAACAAACAGTTACTGCTAATACTGTAACATTCAGTGGCTTAACACCCGATACGAAGTATTTTGCTTTTGTTCAAGTGGCAGATGTTGATGGGTTGGGGGCAACCTCCGCACGTCGCACATTTGTTACGCCGGCAGATGTCAAGGTAGCAACAAGCGACACTATCTCCTTCGAAGACAGCAAGACTACTCGTATGGTAGTACCACAAAATTGGTATGTTGGTAATGACGGTTCCGTGGCAGCATTGCAACAACCGGGTGCACTGTTGAATAACTACGATGCTACTTCTACAAGCAGTGCAAGTGGCGCTGTGGTTGCGCGTACGGGTACTCGCGCCTTGCAACTATACAATACGTATGGTACACATCTCGGGGCGTATGCTGCTATGCCGATATTGAAGGCAGACTACGACACCATTCAGGTGAACTTCTATGCACGTCCGTTCTATCAGAAGAAAGACGGTAAGGTGGGTTCTTCCTACGACAACCGTCCTCTTGTAGTAGGTACAATGACTGACCCGAACAACATTGCCACATTTGAACCAATTGACTCGTTCTATTATGCGAATGCGGCAGTCTCCACCTCCGATTTGGTAAAGAACCTTACTGACGATGGTTGGGAGAAATTCGGTATTCGCCTTAAAGGACGTGCAGGACAATATCTGGCGTTCTCCGCTCCTGTGGCTGGACAATGGTATATTGATGACATCACATTCAGCGAACGTACCTGTCTCAAGCCAACGAAACTGCGTGCTACTAATCTTACGGGACATTCGGCAACGTTGAGTTGGAGTGCAGCAGACGAGGACGTGCCGTGTATTCTCCAAGTGTCTTCTACTACAGAATTTGGTACAACCGACTTGGTATTCATAGATACATTGACAACACAAAAGGCAACTATAGCAGACTTGGAAGGTACAACTACCTACTACTATCGTGTGCGCCAAGATTGCGACCTGACAGACGCATGGTCAATGGCTCAATCGTTCACTACCGAGTGCGCCGAAATTATGGGTGGTTACACCAATAGTTTTGAAGATGAGGAAAAGCATGTACTCCTGCCCAAAGCATATAGTGATTATCAACCACAATGTTGGGTAGTAGGTACAACTTATGGCAAGGCAGTAGGTAAAGAAGATGGTTCCCCATACTATCACGTTCCTCGGTTGGTTAAATCGTCAGGTACCTCTTGGTATTCACACAACACATTGAGCAGCAACCAGAAAGATGTTTGGGCTTTACGTTTCGAAGGCAATGGTGCCAAAGAACTCACAAGTTCCAACTATGCTAACTACTACGACCAATGGATAGCAATGCCTGTATTGGAGAATGTGGATTTGGATACGCTTCAGTTGTCGTTCTATGCACTTCCCGGTTCATATAATCCGCAAACGGGTGCCATCGCTAAGGGTGCAAAACTGAATACCATTGTCATCGGCGTGATGTCCGATCCCAATGATCTCTCTACTTTTGCGGCTTTGGATACTTGTACTTATTCGCGCGACCTGACAGGTGCGGTTGCTACGGCTGCCAATGAGTTTATGGCACAGCGCTTCGAAATACCACTTGCAGGTATGAAGGATAAGGGTAATTATATCGCATTCCGTACCGATGCACAAGGTTGGATAGAAGCACATCCGGAATATGAACAATTCTCGGTAACAACTACATTGTATATTGACGATATAGTTCTCGAACACGTCAATAATTGCCCGATGCCTACCAATTTGAAGGCAAACAACATCGCACTCACGAGTGCTACTTTGAGTTGGGACGGAGATGAAGACGCTCAGTTTGTGGTGAATGTATCTTCGGATGCTACTTTCAATAACACGGACGCTTTCATTATCCAAAATGAAGTAGTGAACACCAATAGCATTGTGGTTACCGGTTTGGATACTGCCACCACCTACTATTGGTCGGTAGCCACACAGTGTACGCCTACTATGGTTTCCATGGCTGCGGCAGAGCAATTCAATACTTTGCGCGTACCGATGTTTGACGAGATGTTCATTGAAGATGTCGTTCTACCTGCCGATTGGATTAAGGATGGTACGCGTGCCAAAGATGTGTTTGCAGGAAAAACGATGAACGATCGCATCACTTCCGGTTCCTATACCAGCGGGTGGGCTCGCACATTCCCTGCGGAGGTTGTAGGTGTTGAAGGTCCTCATATGCAGGCTCCGTTGAACTCCAGTTATGGTGAAACAGGGCAACAAGTGACCAAGAAATCGTGGCTGATGACGCCGGGTATTGTATTGAACGATACGCAAGATGCTTGGCTCACCTTCAATGTCGCACTTACTTATTTCAACCAAGCAGACGCTGCTGAACAGACCGGTTGGGATGACCAGTTTATGGTGGTTATCTCTGACGATGGTGGCGACACATGGAAACGTGAGAACGCTATCATTTGGAATAATGAGACCTCCAATGACGAAACTGATGCTCACTATGTATATGGTAAGGGTGATTATGTACTCAATTCGCTGCCGAACAAGGCTGTCAAAGACGAACCTGTTACCATTGACCTTACCCAATACAAGGGCAAAACTATCAAGGTTGGTTTCTATGTCGAGTCTACGATTAAAAACGCATACAATGGTATTCATATAGGTAATGTGCATATCAATTATTTTGCTAAGAAATCGGATGCGCAAACCGCTTGCCAGTTTGAGGACATTGAGTCGATGGGCTTGTTCTATGTCGATGGTGACAAGGTTGTTGAGGGAGAGAATGTGTTTACCAAGGTAGCCCTGGCAACAGCAGAGACAAACCGCAACGTAATTGACACCCTCTACACCTTAACGGCTACCTATAATATGGCTCCGCAGGTTGTTATCAATCAAACTATCTGCGAGGGTGAAACCGTTGGCAACGAATGGGGCTTTGCAGACCGGACCTCTACCGGCGTTTACAAGCGAAAAACCACCTCGCTGGTTACAGGTTGCGATAGCATCACAACTCTTAACCTAACAGTTATTCCGCGTCAGTACACTACTCTCGAAGAGAATATCTGCTCAGGTACATCATTCGAGTTTAATGGTACATCGTATAATCAGACCGGTGTCTATGTGGATACGTTGGCATCGCTTGTTACCGGCTGTGATAGTATTACCAAACTGGTTCTTATAGTGAACGCACCGACCAAGGTAGAAGTGGATGCTCATGGCTGCGCAGGTCATCCTTATTACTTCACACCTCGCTATCCGGCACTCACTATTGCGGGTACATATATGGATACCGTTAAGACCGTATGGGGATGCGATAGCATTGTTACGTTGAATCTCTCGTTTTACGATAGCGATACTATACGTGTAGATACTCTTATTAAACAATCAGATCTGCCTTATTTCTATCCGAATACACAGATTACTTATCCGCTGAGCACCGAACCCGGCACTTATATAGATACTATCTCTGTAAAAGGAACGGATGTACAATGCGACTACGTATTGATTCATACTCTAACAATAGAGGCTGGACAAGGTATCAGTAATGTAAATGGTGAAACTCTGACACTTCACCCGAACTTAATTGGTATCGGCGAGACGGTTACTGCCGTTGGTAATTTCCATGGGCAGAAGGTTGAGATACAAGTTTATGATATGGTAGGACGTTGTATCAAACGTGAGCATCAAAAAGGACGCAATATTTCTATCGACGGATTCCATATCGCAGGACTTTACACAATTAAGATTACTGACGAAAGTGGTAAGCAGTATATGGGTAGAGTGATAGTTAAATAATTAATTGGGTTTTCGCAAATGGGCATAGTATCCCCGGGTTCCATAACATTACTATACCTTGAGTAGGTGATTAGTGGGTGATTCTGCTGTGGATGCCGAATGGATAGGCGGTTGCTATTCCTGTTTGTGAAAACATAAACAAGTACAGAATGAAGTCTCGTTGCTATCTTTTAGCAATCTTATTGGGTTTCTCTCAAGTGTCAGGCGCTTATACACGTTTGACACCTGAGAGACACCATTTTTTATCGGTTGATGCTGCTATTGGTTATGCGTCGCTGGACAATAATGCGGCTGATATAAAATCAGGCTCTGGTGCTGCTGTCAATGTGGGAGTAGGCTATAGAGTATATTATAATAGATTTCTTTTTTCTACAGGTGTCGAATGGTATTATCTTTATAATGTCCATTCTATGGCAGGAGTACAACGTAAATTGGATATGATGGATACGGAGGGGATGCCTTTTACGTTGATTGCAGATGCCACTAATGGCAGAGATGTATGCCATTCCTTTAACTTGAATATTCCTGTATTATTTGGTGGAGAGTTCCGAAAATTCTATTTTTTGTTAGGTCCGAAGATCTCTTACAATTTCTATGGACAGGCAGAGTCCTCTGCTATGCTTACTACCAAAGGCGAATACGAACGATATATTGGTGTGTTTGAAGATATGCCTAATCATCAACTTCAGACTTCGTCCGTGTCAAGTGGTAAATTACCATTGACGTGGAATATTGATATTTTGGCACACTTTGAAGCCGGACTTCGATTGGGTGATTTGATCCTTATGACAGGTGCGGATATACCAAAACCCAAGCAGAGGTTTTATGTTGCTTTATATGCTGATTATGGAATACTCAATATTCATCGCAACGCTTCTACCGGTGAGCGACTCGGATATCGAGAAACTACGGACAACGGAGTGGAATTTTATATGACTCCGGCACTGCTGTCTAACGAATTGCGTAATATTGAAGTACACCAATATCAAGTAGGTATCAAGGCTACGATATTATTCGAATTGCCACAGCGTAAACCATGTGTAATATGTAAAGATTAAACCACAAGAACTGTCTATGAAACGTCAATATTTAGTTATAATTCTGTGCTTATTGTCCTTGATAGGGACGCCTGTCTTGTCTTTCTTAGGGGAGACATGTGCAACTGTATGTGCTGCTACTCCGCAAAGAAATAGTTCTAAGAAGAAAGTAGCGAAGTCCAAACAACCTGCTAAAAAAAGAAACGTTGGGCGAAATATTCCTGCCAAGAAGTCCAAAACGGTTGCAAAGCAGCAAACTAAGAAAAATACCAACACCGCTGTACCGGCAAAAACACCGGAGCAAGAAGCATGGGATTATCAGGAATTGCTAGCAAAGGTGGAACGTCATAACGAAAAAGTGGCAGCCTATATGACACGCGATATATCACATCGTGTAGGTATGTGGGGGCAAGTGGGCTATTCTGCTATCTTGCCGACTAATTTTAATTATCAAGTAGAACCACTGTTAGGATTTCAACCGAAGGCTATCGGCGGTGTAGGTGGAGGAGTCGGCTTGGGCTATCAATTGCAGTATAAGAGTTTCTTATTCACCACAGGAGCAGAATTACAGATGTATAATTCGCACACACAATTGGGGAATATTGTGCGTGAGTTCTCTGTGGCACAATATGCATCTATGCACTATGCCTACGATTATCAAATGCAGGATTATTGGCAGGCTGGCTATGTGCAAATACCATTGATGTTTGGTATGGAACTTTCTGATTGGTATTGGCAACTTGGAGGCAAGGTGGGATTGAATGTGATAGGAACTTCCCGTCTCTCCGGACAACTGACAACTCGTATTAGGGATGATGAACTGATAGATGATTTACATAATATTCCTTCGCACGCTTTGGTGGATAATTATGATTTTAATGCCAACAAGACTATGCAATCTGTGCGCTTTGGTCTGAATGCGGCCGTTGCTGCAGAGATAGGCATAAGTCTTGATCGTTGGTTGCGCCCGCAAGTCAAGAACAAGAGGAAGATGACGGATGCGCAGCGGTTTGCTCGGTCTATGCATTATCGGGTAGCTCTTTTTGCGGAATATGGAGTGCTGAATATCAATAATGTCACCAATATAGAGAATAATGCTTCAGATATACCTGCTAATTTTACCTCTGTTCTCAATGGACAGCCATTGGCTGACCCGTCTGATCTGTACAAGGAAGTTACGTATGTTTCTGCCCTTTCTACAGAGTCAGCACGTAATGCGTATCTGAACCCCCTGTTGGTCGGAGTCAAGGTAACAATGTTCTATGAATTACCACGAAAGGATAAAAAGATGTTGCCTTTACCTGCAGAACCCAAACCGCGTTTCTTGGCATTAGTTACCAATGCTGAAACTGGGAAGGCTATTGCCGGAGCACAAGTGAGCGTCATTGAAACGATATCAGGAAAAGTGATCAACAAAGCAACCAACAGCAAAGGTATGGCACAAACTCGTTTGTCAAAGGGAGCGTATCGTGTGGCGGCAACCAAGTCAGGGTTCCTGCCGTGCGATACAATAGAGAATTATCGCCATCATATGGATCTCGGTGACACCTTGAAATTCCAATTACACCCGTTGCCACAACCGGTTGTCTATACTCTGTGCGGGTACGCTTTGGATGCTGATACTAAACAAGTTCTGGAAGCAGATATTCGTATTGCTGCAAGTGCTGACACCACGATTCTTTACCATGGTGCTACCAATGATGAAGGTCTGTTTGTCAGTGATCTCGGAGCAGGGCAATACACTATCAATGCAATATGTCCGGGGTATATGCCTTTGTTGCAGGATATATCTTTCGACAAAGATACTATTACTCTGTTTTTGCAGCATATCAAAGAGGGTGTCAAGGTGAAAATTAACCATCTCTACTTTGCTACCAACAAGACTGTCATACTTCCCGAATCAGAAGAAGCATTAAGTGATTTGGCGGATTTCTTGCGGGAGAATCCGGGTGTATCTATTCGTATAACGGGGCATACCGATGCTGTAGGCTCAGATGCTTCTAATATGCGATTGTCTATTGGTCGTGCCAAAGCAGTCCGTGCTAATCTTATTATGCGTGGTATTGATGCCGACCGCATAGAGTTTGATGGCAAGGGAAAAACAGAGCCGATTGCAACCAATGAGACTGAGGAAGGACGTGCTCAAAACCGCCGTGTAGAATTTGAGATTCTCAGTACCAATGGAGCGGATATTCAACAAGTTTATTAATGTAGTAGCGTATGCGTAGGTATTTTATATTCGTATTGTTATATCTTTCCTCTATTTCTGTCTTGATGGCGCAACAACCAATCAACGTGCCTTTTCTGTGCAGTTTTGAGGATGATGCGGAGATACAGCAGATGTGGACGCTTAATCCCAATAGTGCCAATGCTGGAGACCAATGGGTAGTCGGTGGGGCTACCTACTCAGATGGGGTGCGTTCGTTGTACATATCTTCCAATAGCGGTATTACTACGCGCTATGGTTTTCAGCCCAATGTGATAATAGCATACCAAACCATTCGTTTTCCCAAAGTGGGGGCGTACAATATCTCTTTTGATTGGAAATGTATAGGAGATGATAGTAAATCTAAGTTGTATGTATGTATCATTCCTGAACAGTGGCTCACTACCGGTATGTATAGCGATAATACAGGAACACACGGTCTGTTGGATTGTGTGAGCGAAACGTCCGGGCTATTTACCAATCGGAATGTATTATCTCGAATGAGCAAACTGACAGATGGAACTAATACGTATGAATCTTTGTCAGGAAGCAAGAAGTGGCAGAATTACGCAATCAAAGGTGATGGTGCAAATCCGGAAACAAGTATTAGTATCAATTCTTCTTCTCTGAATACAAACTTCGCGCTGGCATTTATTTGGGCAAACAACAACACAGAGGAGGATTCTTGCCGCTTGGGTGCATGTATTGATAATATCCAGATTGCTTCCGCTACAATCAAGAAACCCACCAATATGACGGCGGAAATGCATTGTGAAGATTCTACATTAGTGGTATCTTGGAAATCTAATTCGTCTGTTCATGATTTGGAATTCAAAAGTTCCAATGCTACAATATGGAGCAAAATTACAAATATTCCCGCATCGGAGGATACAATACAAACGTATGCAATTCCTATGCGCGAAGAAGGTAATTTCAGCATACGTATTCGTGGTTATCGTGGGACTGAACTTAGTGCATATACCAGTTTGAATAATGTGGTATATTGGTGTCCGGATAACCATTGCATCAATTATATCGATTTGACAGGTCCAGATACGGAATGTCGTTACGGTGGTATGGATGTATGGCCTAACCCGCAAACGATCGGTGTGATAGATTTCGGTGAAGATGCTATGGAAAGTCGTCATACTGTTAACTGGACAGAAGACAGAGTGGACCCTCTTACTACTAATAGCAGAGATGCTTATGGTAAAAGTGTGCCGGGGTTGCAAACTATTCCCGATGGATATTTGGCATCTGTCCGATTGGGCAACTGGAATAATGGAAGTGAGAGTGAGTCGGTTACCTATAATTTCGTTGTCGATTCGGTATCACAGGCAATTCTTATTCTTAAATATGCCATTGTTTTTGAGGATCCAAGTCACCCCGGAAAACAATGCTCTTTTAATATCGTGGTCTTAGACTCTTTGGATAGAAAGATTGATGCTACATGCGGAGAGGCTAATTTTGAATTTGATGATGCGAGCCAATGGAATAAAACCTCTAAGGAGGGATACAATGATATCTATTGGAAAGATTGGACTGCTATAGGCTTGGACTTGCGGCGGTATCATGGCCGGACACTCAAGGTGCGAGTAACCACAACCGATTGCGGACAAGGCGGACACTTTGGATACGCCTACTATGTATTGGATTGTGTATCTGCTTCTCTGCAAACCGATAACTGTGGTAGTAACTCGCAGATTGAGGTTAGTGCACCGGATGGATTCGACTATCGTTGGACAGATTCGAAAGGAACTGTTGTCGGAACGGATCGTGTCCTAAAAGCAGACGCAGGATATGAGACTTATACGTGTATGGCGTGTATGAAAGATGCCCCTGATTGCTGTTACCAACTTTCCACCGACTTCGCACCACGCTATCCGGCACCACAATTTGAATGGAAACAAGTTCCGCAAAATTGTAGGAATTTTATTCAATTTATCAATCGTAGTCATGTGTTGGTAAAATATGATGATTATGAGAAACATACTCAAGAAGTGTGCGACCAAGTGGTATGGGATTTTACAACAAAAACAGGTTCGTCAAGTACACCGGTAGACAATCCTTTGATTGAAACCAATGCCGATGGAGATACTATTTTAGTCTCTTTGCGTGCTGTCTTGGGTGGAGGATTATGCGATAGCGTCTTGTTAGATACTATCGTTATTCCGTCAATCAAAACTAAGGATAGCACTATTGTGGCAACAATATGTGAAGGCGAACCATATATTTTTGCACAGAAAGCCTACACGGAAACGGGAATCTATCAAGACTCCAAAATAAATATGGCTGGCTGTGATAGTGTTACGTTCCTTAACCTAACGGTGCATCAAAAAAGTCCTATGCAATATATCAGTGATACAATATGTTCCTCTAATATCCCCTATGTGTTAAACGGAATAAGTTATATTTATTCCGATACTTACCAACAGAATCTGAATAATCAGTATGGTTGTGATAGCATTATAAATCTATCCTTACACATCGTTGATAAGTTCGTGGTGGAAGTGGATAGTTTGCCAACGCTGTGTGCTGATGCGGGGAACTTGATAATTGATTACAATATGCTGAAGAATAGATTTGATAGTTTGGCTGTTCGTTTTACAAGTACAACGCCCCAAGATGCTTTCTACAATCAGATGATTTACGATACGCTGCAGACGAAAATTATTTATCCTTTCCCTGATACCACGACTCCGAATCATTATCATGTTCAATTGGAGTTTTATCAGCATCACTCTTGTGGAAACCAGATCTTTGATCTGAATTTCGATGTGCAATATCGCGCCTCTATTATTGAGCAGAAGTGGAACGATGTACTTGCTATCCTCAATAGTAAGTACAATGGTGGATATACTTTTATGGCATACCAATGGTACAAGGATGGACGACCTATTAGTGGAGAAACTAAACCTTACTTGTATCAACCGTTGGATATAACATCCGAATATAGTGTCGCGCTCACTCGCTCGGATGGTACTACTATTCAAAGTTGTAATTTTACTCCCACGGTGCATAATGATATTACTCCTTTCCCCACATTGGCGAGAACAGCGCAACCCCTGCCTGTTCGTAGAGGAACTACGGATGCAGATATCATAAAAGTAAAAATATATACTACCTTAGGACAAGTGTATTCTGTGCAATACGTTTCAAATGGTGAGGGCTGGATTACGGCCCCGAGTCTACCGGGTAACTATTTGGCCGAGTTGCAATATCAAGACGGAAAAAAACATACACAGCATCTTGTAGTTGTTTTATAATGACAAACAAATAATAGTAAATAAGATTATGAAGGTGAATCGCTATATTTTCTTGTTGTTCTTTCTGGTAGGGGCAACATCTTTGTGCGCACAAGTTGCGGCTTCTTACTCTTGTGATTTCGAGGATAGTACGCAAAATCAGACTTGGGTCTTGGCTAACGGGGGAAACGCAAAATTAGTGCCGAATAAATGGTACATCGGTAGTGCCATCTGCAATACAGGTATGCAGAGTCTGTATATCTCGGCAGATACCAACAAGACGGCATCGTATGTTGCGCATAGTTCGTATGCTATCGCATATACCGACATTACACTTAGTGCAGGCAAGTATGATATTTCTTTTGATTGGTGTGCCCTTGGATATACTGGAGGAGCGGATGAGGGGTTATATGTCGCTTGGATCCCAGATGATTTCGGAGGGGACACTATCTATGCGGAATATAATACCAATGCTTCGCTTACGAATGACCTTAAACTATGCGTTTTGCCCGAGACCGGTGAGCCGGAACGTTTGTGTGGGTCGGGTGTTTGGAAAACATACCGAAGCAAAATAACATCCGATGGCAAACATCATCGTTTGGCTTTTATCTGGTTGACGAATAGTCAATATAGTGTTTATAACCCTGGGGCATGTGTGGATAATATCAATATCATTCATAGTGGTAAATGCCCGATGCCTACGGCGCTAAAAACCACTAATCTCGGAAATCAGCAGATCCGTTTGGATTGGGAAGGAACAAGTCCGACATATGAGGTTAGATATTATGCCTATGCTACCAAAACATGGCAGACGCAGGTGGTTTCGGATACCACTATTATCCTTTCCGGTATTCCGGATGGTGTATGCGATTTTTATGTGAGTGCATTGTGTGAAGATGATTTGAAGAGTATCTCTGCACAAACTTCAGAGTTTCTGTATGATCCAAAAAATCATTGCATTGACTATCTGACTCTGGATAGTACCAATTGCTATGTTTCCGAACAGTCGGTACAGGGAACGCCCGTCGCAAATCTAACATGGATGAACAAAAAAGTAGATTATGGTTACGTTTCACAGGGGAGTCGACATACTATTCATACGCGACAAGATGAGACAGATCCTCGAACATGTGGAGGTCTGAAAACTATACCCGATGGTGAGATAGCATCCGTACGCCTCGGCAACTGGAATACGGGAGGAGAGGCTGAACGAATTGAATATAAATTCCATGTGGATGCTTCGGTCAATCCTGTGCTTCTTCTTAAATATGCAGTTGTATTGGAAAAACCGGGCGATGGGTGTAAGCCTAATCCGGGGTTCTTGCTCAGAGTATTAGACAAAAACGGACGTTTAGTTTCAAAATGTGCATCGGCAGATTTCGATTATAAAGCTGCCGCTGCTGCTGACTGGAATGCGTGTACCAAATCAGGTGAAGTCCGCTGGAAAGATTGGACTACCGTGGGAGTCAATCTTGCAGACCATGACGGAGAAACACTCACTATACAACTTACAACCTACGATTGTGGAGGTGGTGGACATTACGGGTATGCATATTTTACGCTGGGGTGTTCTGACGGACAACTTACCGGCATGTCGTGTGATACAGAGAACTTGAAGTTTACAGCACCTGACGGATTTAACTATCGTTGGTACAAGGTTTCAGAACCAACTAAGATTCTTGGTCGTGAGCAGGTCTTTGAGGTGCAACCCAATGATACATGCCACTATAAGGTGGACTTGATGTTTGCTCAAGACTCTACGTGTTATTTTAGTTTGACAGCGTCTGCACAACCTTACCAACCCGCAGCAAAAGCTACATGGCTTTGGCAGCCCGAAAAATGCCAGAACAAAGTGGTGTTTACCAATGTGAGTTGTGTAAAGGAAACCAATCAACTTACAGATAGTGTGGTGGAAACGAACAAACCTGTTGATTGGGTGATGTGGGATTTTGGTGATGGGACAACGTCTTATGATGCTAATCCTACACATGTATTTCCATCGGAGGGAGGCCCGATGAATGTAAAACTCATAGCGCATTTGTCCGATTGTGTGGACACATTGATTATCAATAATGTATTGCCTGCTATCGGTACAAGGTATGATACAATCCCTGTACAGCAATGTTTTGGTACACAATATACCTATACCTATACGGATAGCGTTGGGAAAACGCATACTGAACATCTTGGGGAAACCGGATTATATACCTATACCTTACGCGCATTTACAGGGTGTGATAGCGTGGTCACCATTAATTTGCTAATGACTGATACCGTTTATCAAACGATAGATACTCTCATTATGCGTGGTGAAACAATTACGGTAGGGGGAAAGTCTTTCTCGGAAACGGGTAGTTATAGATTGTATCTGAAATCGCAAGCTGGGTGTGATAGTGTACTCACCCTTAACCTGCGTGTGTATGACAAACTGATGGTTACTATGGATACTTTGGGTATGGCTTGTCATGGTGATCCCGACTTTACACTTTCCTATCAATTCATACAGGGGTGGACAGATACATATTCCGTTGATTTTACCAATAGTCTGTTTAAATCTGTAGGAAAAGAAAAATTGATCTCACCGACCACGATAGATATTCCTATACCGGCGGACTCAATGGTGAGACCTAATATGTATCATGGAAGTGTAACATTCTATGATTCTATTAGTGGCAATGTTACAATCCCGTTTGCGTTGGAACTTCGTTATAATTCATATGTCATTGCACAGCGTTGGAACGACGTTTTGGCAATCCGCAACCATAACCATAATGGGGAATTTAATTTCTCCGATTTCCAATGGTATAAGGATGGTGTGCCTATCCCCGGTGCTACGCAGTCTTATTATTATGCGGAAAAAAAGTTGGACCCCGATGCTGAATATACAGCGCTCGTTACCCGCCAGGAAGATGGTGTTTCGTTGTTTATTTGTAGTGTCAAACCTGCCATTGTCGTGTCCACTGACAAACCCGATATACCCACTCTCGTTGCCCCTAATCAACCTATGACTATCGCGAACAAGAAAAAACCTTTTAATGGTATAGCGTCTTGGTTTACTCCTGCAGGGGTGAATGTCCAAACACAACATATATCGGACGGTTTTGGGGTTGTTTCTCCTAACCAATCCGGTATATATATACTAACTATAGTTTTGGAAGATACGGATCCTGCATATACTAATTATCTTGTTTTGGTCAAGTAACTTTATATCCCATATCTTATTAATAGCAAAGCAGTCTATAGATTAGGATAGGCTGCTTTGTTATGTCCTTATAACTATACTAACTATAGGTAGATAATTTTGGCAACAAAGTCTTGGATACTGGATTCGCCCGCCGTCAGATGAGTATTGCTATCAATGATGATTTGGTTGCAGACGCTCTGCGTTGGGATACCTATCGTGCCACTGACTTGCTCCATACTATTGAAGTTACCGATGGACATATTAATGTGGTTTTCACTTCTATTGAAGGCGCAACGATTCTCAACGCCGGCAAGATAGAACAAGTGAAATATCCAACCGGAGTTCTTTGACACATTATAAAATAGCACAATAGTTCAAAAGAATAGAAGAAACCTACAAATTGTGGTGGGTCTATTGTATGAACAGGCGAAAAGGGGTAACTTTGCAGAAACTAATTTTGCAAAGTATGATGATTAGAAAAGTATATCTCGTTATTCTATGCTTGTGTGTTTTCGGTTTGCCTATTGTGGCACAAACGATTCGTCCGTGGGAGCGGAATGGTATGCGCGATACGTATAAGTTGTTTGTGCGCCATACATGGAATGTGAGTGATGCCGTAGATGAGACGTCGGGGTATAGCCGTCGTCAATATGTATATTCCGACTCGGTGTATATTCCGCAAACGCTTGATGGTAAGCGGTTTACGCTCTCTGTGGGGGCAGCCAACCAAGAAGCGTGGGCGTATGTAAACGGTAACTCGGTGGGCTATCATGCAGGTGGTTATACTGCATTTGCGTGGGATATTACCCGCTATTGCCATGTGGGTGAGATGAACCATGTGCGTATTGTGGTCAGCAATGAATATAATGCAGAAATTCCGCCTCTGTCAGCGGACTTCACATTCTTTGGCGGATTATATCGCGATGTGGTACTGACGGCCACATCGCCTCTGCATTTTTCTACAACACACTATGCCACGCGGGGTGTATATGTTTACACTCCGTCGGTTTTTACAGAGCAAGCCACGGTACGTGTGGAAGCATTGGTAGAGGGCAAAGGCAGAGTGGAGTGGTCTGTCAGCGGGCATGGCTGTTTGAAGACGGTTCAATCGCGGGTTAAACACGGCAAGGCGGTGGCGGAACTGAGTATTCCGAATCCTGCTCTGTGGACGCCCGATACTCCGAATCTCTATACAGTGTGTGCGCGGTTATATGACAGCCAAGGCAGATTGCAGGATGAAGTGGTGGAGTCGTTTGGTTTGCGTTGGTACGGCTTTGGCGAGGACGGACTGTTTTACCTCAATGGTGTGAAGACAAAACTTATAGGTAGCAGTCGTCACCAATGCTACAAGGGTGTAGGTAATGCGTTGCCCGATTCGCTGCAACGTAAAGATATTGAGTTGATTAAGGCGATGGGGGCTAACTTCCTCCGCGTGGCACACTACCCGCAAGGCGAGTATATTATGCACTTGTGCGACAGTATCGGTTTGCTCTGCTCGGTGGAGATTCCGCTGGTAAATGCCATTACCGAGACGGAAACTTTTGCACAGCATTGTATCGAAATGGTTGATGAGATGGTGTGGCAGAACCGTAATCATCCGTCGGTGGTTATGTGGGCGTATAGCAATGAGATACTGCTGCGTCCGCCGTTTAGAAATGACAGCATTCGGCACGATTTGTATTGCCGCCATACTGCTGCGTTGTGCCAACAACTGAATACGCACCTCAAGGCATTAGACCCTGCGCGTCCGACCATGATTGTGCTGCACGACAACTTCAAAGAGTATAATCGGTACGGTTTCCCCCAAGCCGCCGATGTGGTAGGACTGAATATCTATAGTGGTTGGTATTCGGGGGTATTCTCCGGACTGGATAAGAGTGTGGAGCGTGTACATCAGGAATTACCTCATAAACCGTTGTTACTCACAGAGTTCGGTGCTGACTGCGACCCGCGTATCCGCACAATGTATCCGCAACGATTCGACTATTCGATGGACTATGCATTGCTTTTTCACCGGCATTATCTGTCATTTGTGTTGCAGTGTGAATATCTTGCGGGGGGGGCAGTATGGAACTACAATGATTTCCATTCCGAAGCACGCTTGGGTGCTCTGCCTCACTACAACTGCAAGGGATTGGTCACTTCTGACAGGCAGCGAAAACTGACCTATTTCTATTATCAGTCGGTGTTGCGTCATGACAGTGTGGGGGTACAGGCGGCAGATACACTGACAAAGATGCTGCAAATGCCTGAACCTCAGTCGCTTCCCCTGCGTGTGAATATGGGGAGTCGTTGTTTCTTTACCGACGACAGTGCGCATGTTTGGCAGCCGGAGCAGGCTTACACACAGGGCAGTTGGGGCTATGTGGGAGGTGAAGCGTTTACCAAGAAGACCAAGTACGGACAGTTGCCTGCTGCCGATGTGGACATACTCGGTACTGACCAAGACCCGCTATATCAGACTGCGCGTGTAGGCGTGGAGATGTTTCGTGCCGATGTGCCTGCGGGACAGTATCGTGTGGTGTTACACTTTGCCGAATTGGAGAGTCGGGAAAAAGAACAGATGTCGGTGTATAACCTTGGTAATGAGGTCATTGATACCGATTTCCGCGGCAGAGAGATGGTTGTTAGGGTGCAAGATTTGCCTGGCGATACAATCAATCTGACTCGTCAATATGGCAGGTATCGTGCAGTGGAATTGCACTATACGGTGGAGGCGCAAGACGGGATTGTTATCCGATTTGAGTCGTTGAAAGGAGAGACACTACTGAATGGTATAGAAATTATGAATTGAGAGATTTGCGATAGGCTGAGGGCGTTGTTCCGTAGCGTTTGCTGAAACAACGTATGAAATAACTGACGGTATTGTAGCCCGCAAGGTCTGCTATCTCGGCAACAGATTTCTCCGGTGCTTCTTTGAGAAGGTTGGTGGCTTTCTGTAGTCGCATATCCGAAATGAGTTCGTTGGGTGTTTTACCTACGGCTTCTTGTAGTTTGTTGTAGAGTCCGGTTCGGCTCATACACATTTCCCGTGCCAACTTGTTGATGTCGAAGTCGGAGTCATTGAGGTGTGCTTCGATGATGGTCTGTATCTGCGTAACAAACAGAAAGCGTTCATTTTGCAAGCGTTCCTGCATTTTGCGCAGTTGCTCGTTTTTCTGTGCTATCTGTCTTTCTTGTTCGGCTAATCGCAGTTTGGCTTTTCGCATGGTGCGGCGTAGGATATACAAGCCCAAAATAAGCACGGCGATACCGGCGAGAGATATAAACAGTGTCTTTGCCCACCATGTTTCGTACCAATGTGGTTGTACGATGATATGCAGCAGATATGTATCGCCGATGGAATCGGTGAGGTGAAAATTGTATTCTGCCGGCTCCAAGTTGGTATAGGTGGCACTCTGCGCACTGGACGCCGGTATGGTTTGGGCATCGAATCCTTCTAATCGGTAATAGAGTTGCGGGCGTAGGATATTGCTATAGGTGCTGCTCCCGAAATGTATCGTCAGCACTTTTTCGTCGGGCAGAAGTAGCAATGTGTCCAACATAGGCAGGCTCCGAGTAAGGGTGCGTACCTCTCCATTTTGGTTTCGTATGGTTATTTCAGTGGGAAAGACGTGCATTTTCTCTCGGAGAGACATCACTTCTTCGGGGCGGAAACAACACATACCGTCTATACCTCCGACAAAGACGGTACCATGTTGGTCTTCGTACAGACTTTGTTCGGTGAGTATCTCAAGCGGAAATCCTGTCTTGGCATTTAGGTGTTGGACGGTTTTTCCATCGGGGGAGATGAGTGTGAGTCCCATAGAAGTGGCGATGATATAGTGTTGCGGTGTGGTGAGAATATCAATCACGCTATGGCTGTCCAAGCAGGTGTTGAGTTGCTGGTGTAACATCCATGTATCTGACTGAGTATCAAAGGATAATATACCGTCGATAGTGCCTGCGATAAGATTGCCGTTAAGGTCAGAACTGAACACGTGTACCGGTTTGGGAATAGGGTAGGTGGTGAGCAAGTGGTTGGTTATATGATAGGCATAGGTGGTGTGTTGGCGTGCGAACCAGAGTGTGGAGCCATGCAAATAGAGGTGTGATAACTCGCCGGACACAGGCAGTGAGTCTAAGGTTTGGAATTGTCCTGTTGCCCTGTTGAGCAGTCCGATTCCGCGCTCGGTAGAGAAGAAGAGGGTATCGCCATAGGCTACCAATTGTCGCACGCGGTTGTCGGGCAGGAAACCCTGTTCGGCGGTGAAACGTCGGATTTGCTTGGTGCGCGTATCCATCGTGACAAGTCCTCCCTGGTGCGTACCCATATATATAAGGTGTCGCGGTTGGTCTAAATAGAGCGACTTGATAGCGTGTTCGGGTGTAGTGCGGTCGATGTGAATATGCTCGATAGTACCATTGGGCAGAATCCGATTGAGTCCTCCGCCGTTGGTGGCGACATAGACAATATCCTGCGAGTCGGCAACAATGCTGTTCACGATGGGATAACTGAGCGCGCGTGGGCTGTCGGAGTTTGCACCGTAGTAGGTATAGACGTCATGACGCGGGTTGTAGAGATGTATCGCGCCGAAGAAACTGCCAATCCACAATGTGCCTTGCTCGTCGCAGGTGATGGCGCGCACAGAGAAAGGATAGTTGTCGGAAGTGGTGTAGTTGAATGGTGTGCAGCGAAGGTCGGTACCTGCGATGTGAATGAGTCCGCTATATGTGCCTGCCCAATAGTTGCCATCTTGGTCTTCGATGATGGTTCGCACGTCGGTAGATTGTATGATGTGTTGTCGTTCACCCGTAGGTTGGAGACACCAAAGTCCGTCGGTGCGTGAACACAGCCACAGATTTTGACGGCTGTCGCGGTATATATGTACGACCGATGGTATGTTGATGTGTTGCAAGAGTGTTCCCGACGTGTTGTAGATACCTACTTGGTCTTTGGTGGACACAATGATTTGTTCTGCCGACTCGTAGAGTGCGATGGGTTTGGGCAGTGGAAACAGCGTGGAGAGTGTGTCGTGGTTGTAGGCGAAGAGTGTATCCCGTGCGGCGATGAGGAAACGCCCATAGCCGTAGATGAGTGCTTGTGCTTGCGCAGAATCAACAACGCTGATTTGCTCTGTGGCAAGAGACAGGTGGAGAACGCTACTGCCACTACGGAAGAGAATATGTCCGTTGTGGTCTCCGCAGACGGTGTGAATATAATTGTTGGTAATGGGGAGATTGGTATTTTCATCCCCGCGAAATATGCGACAGTTGTTGCCTGCTATACAGTTGAGTCCGTCACGAGTAGCCACCCACATGCGTCCGTACTCATCCTGATAGAATGCATTGATACTATAGTGGGATAATCCATCGGCTACACCAAAGCGCTCCAGCGTTGCAGAAGTGGCAAACGAGAGCAGGGAGAAAAAGCAAAGACAGGTAAGAAATAGGTGTTTCATAATAGCAAAATCGTACAGCATTCAGAACGATATTTTTGCGCAAAATTAGTGTAATTTTATGGAATATGCAAACAATGGCGGTAAAAAATGCAAACCGGTGTTTTTGCAGAGTGAAAAGGATAGGGTATTTTCATATTATGTGTATCGATATATGTTATATCTACAGTCTATCCCCCTATCACTCCTCTACAACTCCTCTACAACTCCTCTACAACTCCTCTACAACTCCTCTACAACTCACTTCTCTTATACCTCTTTTGTGCCATCTCTATCCCTTGCTCATCCCTTGCCTATCCCTTGCCTATCCCTTGCTGAAATTCTTCCATTTGCCCCTGTCTCCTCATGACCTGCGTGTAGGATAACCGATACATAACCGATACATAACCGATACATATGAATACTTTCTCAATACTTTGATGCTACCTTGATACTACCCATATACTCCCCACGTATATGTATTTGCCCGTATTTGATTTAATTTTTCGTGTATTTGTTTCCTAATCGTGGCACATCTTGCGCCATAAGCAATATTTTGTTCGTTATAGGTTTTCGTTATTTCGAACTCACGTTAAGTATATCATAAAGCGGTTTCGTGGAAGATTGCTGACGGACATATAGTGAGGGCGAAAGGGGCGAAAGGTGCGGTATCGGTGGGGAAGGCGGGCGAAAAAGCACCGAATGTGGTATGTTTTTATCAACGGTTATAGAATGGAAAATAACAGTATGGTACATCATACTATAATTTGTACAAAAGTGATATTATTTTGAATTTTATTTGTACTGATATTGCAAAATATATCGTAATTTTGCAGCGTGGTTTGAAGTAACGGATACTAAATACTAATACTATACTTTTTATTCAGTAATATGAAGAAGATATTTCTTGGAATACTGTGCGTGATGTGTTCTGCTTGGGCATGGGCGGACGTAACGGGTGTGGTACGCGACGAACAAGGCGAACCGCTTATCGGTGTGTCTGTGGTGCTTGAGGGAACTACGCAGGGTACAATAACCGATTTTGACGGACAATTTGTACTGAGTGCACAGGAAGGACAGACTCTCGAAATCAGTTATATGGGCTACCGCACGGAGCGCGTGAAAGTGGGGAAAGGTGCGTTGACTGTCGTCTTGAGCGAGGATACGAAAGCCCTTGATGAAGTGGTGGTAGTGGGGTATGGCACACAAAAACGCTCCGACTTGACGGGTTCGGTGGTTTCGGTGAAAGCGGAGGATATGAATGCCGTGCCTACCTCTTCGGTGGCGGAGATGCTTCGCGGGCAAGCCGCAGGCGTGGTGGTAACACAGAACAGTGCCCGCCCCGGTGGGCAATCGGATATTGTGATTCGCGGAAAGAAGTCGCTGACGGGTGGAAATGCACCTCTATATATTGTGGACGGAACGCCGGTGGATAACATAGACGATTTCAATGCACAGGATATAGAATCGATAGAAGTGCTGAAAGACGCTTCTGCGCAGGCTATCTATGGTGCGCGTGCCAGTAATGGTGTGATATTGGTTACCACCAAGCGTGGCAGCGAGGGCAAGACGCAAGTGGACCTCAATGCGTACGCCGGTGCACAGATGGTGAAACGCAATTTCGACTTGTACAGCGGCGCAGAATGGGCTCGGATGAAGCGTGAGGCAAACCGTTCGTTTGTGTATGACCCTGTTACCAAGACGGCAACGGGAGACTATCAGGACGATGTTTCGCTGTTCGGAAATATGTATCAGAACCTTGTAGATGAGCGATATACCAACTGGGAGGAACTGATGATTAAGCCTGCTTTGCAACAGAAATATGACATCAGCGTGCGCACAGGTAACGAACGCACGAAGATGTCTGCGGCATTGGGCTTCTACGACCAAGAAGGTATGATTGCTCCCGCGAACTATCGTCGCTACAATGCGCGGTTTGATGTGTCGCAAAAATTAGGAAAGCGCGTAACTATCGGTATGAAGACCAATTATGTGCATAGCGACCAGAAATCGGAGGACTCGGAGTTCTCGAAAGTGCTGACCGAGTCGCCTTTGCTGAGTGCGTACGATGAAGACGGAAATATGCTTTCGCTGTTAGCGGACAGCAAATGGAGTCCGCTGTGGAACAATGCACACTATACTTCGGATAAGAAAACCGACCGTTTTATGCTTGGTTTGAACCTCGATTGGAATATCTGGGGCGGACTGACATATCGGTTGAATACCTCGGTGAACTATCGCAATCAAGAACAAGGCGTGTACCGGGATTCGAAGCATGAGAAAGGCAGTTCGGTAGGCGGACAGGCGTCTGTTGCCAACACGCGATATGTGGATTATCTGTTGGAGAATATCTTGGCTTATGACCGGACGTGGCAAGAGAAACATCACCTGAATGTAACACTGGTGCAGTCAATAGAGTCTATCCGCACAACGATGACTACCACCGGCGGGAGTGGGTTTGCAACCGATGATTTGGGGTATAACAATATCTCCGCGGCATCGATAACCAACCCGACGAAACGTACCATCACTCCGCGTCAGTTGGTCAGTTTCATGGGGCGTGTGAATTACAGCCTGATGGACAAATACCTGTTCTCGGTAAGCGCGCGTGTGGACGGTTCGAGTGTTTTCGGCAAGAATAGTAAGTGGGGTGTATTCCCTGCCGGTTCGTTTGCGTGGCGTATCAACCAAGAGGATTGGCTTGTGGATGTGAATTGGTTGACCAATCTCAAACTGCGCTTGTCTGCCGGCTCGGTGGGTAACCAAGCCATCTCTCCGTATCAGACACAAGGATTGGTGGATAGTTACTACATGAAGTTTGGGGACGAGAATGCGCTGGTGGGCTACCTGCCCTCAGGGCAATTGCAGAACCCCGACCTCAGATGGGAGACCACTACGAGTTACAATGCGGGGTTGGATTTCGGTTTCTTGCGCGACCGTATCATGGGTACGGTGGAATACTATCGTGCGAAAACGACCGACCTGCTGGTGGAAAAGAGTATCAACCAGACTACCGGTTATAACACACAATTGGTGAATATGGGGTCTGTGCTGAATCAGGGCGTGGAGATTACGGCGAACTTTGTGCCTGTGAAGATAAAGAATTTTACATGGACAGTGGACGTGATTTGGGCGCACAACCAAAACAAGATTCTTTCTCTCAATGGTGCGCAAGGGGCAAACGGAGAACTGCTCAACGACGAGGCAAACGGTTGGTTTATAGGGCATAACATCAATGCTTACTACGATTATCAGTTCGACGGCATTTGGCAACTCGGCGACGATATACCCGACTACGGAGGAACGTATCAACCCCAACCGGGGGACATCCGTGTGAAAGATGTCAACAATGACGGCAAGATAACAGCCGAAGACCGTGTAGTGATAGACCGCGACCCGAAATGGACGGCCTCGTTAGGTACAGCATTTAAGTTCTTCGGCGTGGATATATCGTTTGATTTCTATGGCGTGTATGGGGCTGTTCGCCAGAATAACTATCTCTATTCCAGCAACCAAGGCGGCGACTTGAAAGGTGTGCGCAATGGTATCAAGGTGGATTATTGGACAATAGAGAATCCGAGCAACACCGCTCCGCGTCCGAGAGACGGCAACATCACCTATTTCTCGTCGCTGTCGTACCAAGACGCGTCATACTTCCGCCTGCGCACGCTGTCCGTGGGATACTCGTTCCCAAAGAAACTGATTGCGAAAGCCAAGATGAGCAACCTGCGTATCTATTGCACGGCTTCGAATGTCTTTACCTGCACCAAATATCAGAGTTACAGTCCTGAAGCGAGTGCGGGCAGTTATCCCGAACCGAGAACCGTCATCGGTGGTTTGAACCTGAGTTTTTAATGCGAATAGTTTGGATTAGGAAATGTTAATTGTTGATTGAGTGATGAAAAAGCACATTATATATATAGTTCTTGTGGCGGTGCTTTGCACTTCTTGCCACGATTGGTTGGACGAGAAAATCTATACGCAACCTACGAGTGAGTATATCGTTTCCACGCCTGCGGGTATGGCGAGTGCGGTATTGGCGATGTATTACAAAGATCGTGAGATATTCCGCAACAACGATGACTCGGAGACTATCCTATGGATGAACATGCTTATCGGCGACGACATTACTTATTGCCGCGCCGGAGAGGGTATTCCGCAGTTCGGACGTTATGAGAACCTCCTGCCGACAACACCGAGTGTGGCACGCCTGTGGAAACAGCAATATGCGATGATTGGTTATGCCAATATGGTGATAGCCGCTGCGGACAAAGTGGATATGACTGACCCGGTGGCGATACAGGCGGTGGCGGAAGCACGCGTGTTCCGTGCGCATGCTTATCTGCGCCTGATACAACGCTACGACAATATCTATCTGACGACACGTGTTACCACGCCGGAGAACGTAAACGACTCGGTGGCATATCTCCCTGCCGCAGCGGAGGATGTTTATGCTTTGATGGATGAGGACTTGGACTATGCTATCGACCATTTGGCTTGGACAACCACGCAGCCCGGTCGTTTTACCCAAGGTTTGGCACGTCTGCTGCGCGCGAAATCGGCTGCATGGCAAGGTAAGTGGCAAGAGTGCGCCGACCAAATCAATGCCATAGAGCAGAGTGGGGTATATGCGTTGCTGTCTGACCCGCGCGAAGTGTTTGACGCAGCAGACCTGAACCATTCGGAGGCGATACTGGTTTCGCAATGGAGCAAATCGACCGGCGGTTGGTTTACCAATACAACCACAAACACCAACAGCGGACACCGTATGTGTATCCATTGTACACCACAATACAATCAGGAGAGAGGTATGCTAATCGATTATGCGTCAGGTGGCTACCCGTGGGGACGTATCTTCCCGAACCAATACTTGCTCAGCCTCTATGATCAAGCGCATGACACACGTTATACTGCCTACTACAAGACAGCCTGGACCTATAACAATCCCGATAACTTGCCTCGTGGACGTCATGTGGGCGATACATTGATTGCCACTACCCAATCGCAGTACCTGAATGTACACCCGATGTGTACCAAGTATAACGATTCCTATACCAAGGCTTCGCCGACTGATAACCAGTCGTTTAAGGATATTATTGTCTATCGTCTGCCCGATGCGTATATCCTCGGTTGCGAGGCATATATTCATCTTGGGCGACAAGATTCGGCGGCATATTACTACAACAAAACCTATACCCGAGCAGGCAATGCGGCTGAAATTCAACCGATTACCATTGATATGCTTGCCGACGAGCAGGCACGTGAATTGGCGATGGAAGGCGACCGTTGGAACTTCCTCAAGCGCGAAAAAATGTTGGTGAAACAAGTGCAGAAACATGGCGGCGAGTATGTCTATAGCGAGCGTTTCAATCGCGAACTGAACTGCGACACGATTATCCGTAACAATGTCAGCGAGTTTCACAACCGTTGGCCGATACCACAGGCTCAACGCGATATTATGCATACTTTCCCGCAGAATCCGGGGTATTGATAATTGTGAATCAGAGGGCAACGTAACTAACCTCGCAGACACAAATATAACACATAAAAATATAATATTATGAAAAAGATTTTCTTTTTGGCTTCAGTAGCCCTTATGGCACTGAGTATCAATGCTCAGGACTTACTTCTTGAGGAGTATTTTGAGTACGAAGCAGGTAGCAGACTTATCTCTGATACCATAACGTCTGCCGATAACTTTGATGGCGTAACAGGTTGGAGTTCGGTAGCAAACAAAAATTCGGGACTTACCCGTTTCACTATTACCGACGCGCCCTTGACATACGACGGATATGCCGGTTCGGGCATGGGCAATGCCTTGCTTTTTACCCCGCAATCACAGTCGGGACAGTCCGTTTTCAAAAACTGGGGACATGGTATTACCAATGACACCACTATCTATATCGCTTTTATGATTCAGTTCCCCAAGCAGGAAGTGAATTTTGCCAGCCCTGATTATTTCATGGCTATCAAGATGGAGCCTGCTGCCAGCTCAAGCAACTTTGCCGGTCGTCTGTATGCATTGGTAGAGGCAGTGGATGAGGTAACGGGCGATGCTTTTACCGGTCAGGAGGTGGCTTTCGGCATCAATAAATCGTCGGACGCCACGGCTGTATGGACCGACCCTGAGAAAGAACCGTATTTCACCTTCGACCAAACGTATCTGGTAGTGATGAAATATCATGTGGGCAAAATCAACGGTGCTACCGCTGAGGAGGAAAAAGGCAACTACGACGACGAGATGTGGCTCTATATCAATCCGGCTCTGGGCACAGAACCTGCCGAGGCAAATCTCTATCAGAAAGCCCCCAATGGTAAGGACGCTTATCGTCTGTCGAGCAAAGGCAAAGAGATGGGTTCCTTGCGCGGTTTCTACCTCCGTGGCGGCGAGCCGGGCAAAGCCAATTCGATTGCGCCTTATATCCTCGATGGTATTCGCGTAGGTTATACATGGGAAGATGTGGTAGGCAAACAGACGGCTATCCACAATACTCGCACCAACACGAAAGCCACTAAGACTATCGAGAACGGGCAACTGATTATCCGTCGCGGTAACAACACATATAGTATTCTCGGAACAGAGTTATAACTATGAATGGCAAGATAAGCGCATGTTTGTTTTTGGGCGTAGCATTGGCAGGGACACTCTCTGCCGCTACACTCAATGCCAAGAGTTCGTACAACGGGGGCTGGGGAAGTTATAAGATAGACCTTGTCTCTTCGCTCACGGGCTATGCTCCCGTTGATGACGCTTCGTCCGATTTTACGCGCACGGGGGCGTGCGCTTATTTGCGTGCAGACTCGACAGGCTATTATCATGTGGCGAAGATAGATAATCGCTGGTGGCTCATCGACCCCGACGGATACGCAGGAATCAATATGGCGGTAACGAGTCTGGATGCCAATGCCCTCCAAGATGACTACGATATACTTCGCCGCAACGGGTTTAACGGAACGGGCAACTTTATTGCTTCTGAATCACAGACCAAGAATAGCAATAATCTTTGGAACTATGGGCAGATGTCTTACACGCGTCGCTATAATTTCTATGCCTCGTATCGTCAAGTGCGCCACAACTATTACGCTACGCCCGATAATATCAAGAGCAACACCAATTATCTGTTGGTGCTTGACCCTGAGTTTGAGACGTTCTGCAACACAAAAGCCAAGGAGAATCTCTCTCCTTATAGCCATGAGCGCGACCTTCTCGGTTATTTCACAGATAATGAACTGCCTTTCAACGACCGCCAGTTGGCATTGGTAGCCTCTACCCTTTCGGCAGGCGACCCTACCTATGATAGTACCGCCGTATGGGCGGAGCGCAATGGTGTTGATATGACACAAGCCGCACAGGGCAAGGCTACGAAAGCACAGAAAGAGGCGTATGCCGTTTATCTCGCAGAGCATTATTATAGTGTGGTTACGAGGGCGATACGTGCTGTCGATACCTGCCACTTGATTCTGGGGAGTCGTCTGCATGGTGTGCCACGCAGCATACAAGGTGTGGTGGATATGTCGCATAAGTACTGCGATGTTACGTCGGTAAATTTCTACGACTATTTCTGCCCCGATAATCAGATTGCACGCACGACATGGACAAACGACCACCCGTGTCTCGTAACCGAGTTCTATATCAAGGATATTCATTTTGCTTCGGGAACACAGGAGGGCGCAGGATGGTATGTCAACAATCAGACCGACCGTGGACGTTGGTATCAGAATACATGCCTGCAATTGTTGCACAATCCGTGTTTTGTCGGTTGGCAGTATTTCCGCTTTATGGACAATAACAATTCCAACAAAGGAATGGTTTCTGCCAAGCGTGAGGAATACACCGATATGACCCGCTATATGGAGGAACTTAACTCGCAGGTATATAGGCTGATTGATTTCTTTGACGGCACTTCGCGTTGCCCGCAGGACGTGCAGAGTGAGTGTGCGTTTTTGCCTACTGCCGATACATATATCACGCTTGGTGCAAAACAGGAAGACACCCACGGAAACGAACCGACACTTCTGGTGCGCTATTATGGTACGGAGAACCAACGCCGCGAATCTTTCTTGCGTTTCGACCTCTCGCAGGTGGAGTCGCTGATACCATATCTCAAGAAAGCCGAGTTGCGTCTCGTGTGTGCTACCACCGACGGCGAACCGCATAATCTGCTTGTTTCGGGTGTGGAGGACTCCGCTTGGGACGAGACTCTCACAGGCGCACAACGTGCTGCCAACGCAAGTTGGAAGAGTACCTACAACCGTTTGGCATCCTATAAACACGCTTTCGTGGCGGATAGTGTGTACACGTTTGATGTTACGCGTTGGGTGATTGACCACGCCGAAACACCGTCGTTCAAACTGCATGCGCTCACCAAAACCAACGACGCTGTGTCGTTCTATTCGCGTGAAGCGTCTGCCCAACCACAGTTGGTTCTTACTTTCTGGGGCGAACATGCGCTGCCGGAAGCAGTGGAACAAACAACCACGGTTTTGCCCGCCAACAAAATCATAGAGAACGGACAAGTCTATATCCTTCGTGCAGGCACCAAGTACACCCTTTTCGGCGTGCCTATGCCTAACAAACATCGTTAATCGTATGAAAAAGTATCAGATAGTATTTTTCAGTTTGTTGATAGCCGGAGTAATCAATGCTGCCGAGCAAGTCTTTCGTCTAACCCCGACGGACGACGTCTATACCTATAAAAATGGTGATATCCGTGGGATGGAGGACGTGTTGAGAACGTACCATTCCACTGCAGGTCCGCAATATCGTCGTATCACTTACCTCAAATTCGACATCTCGCAAGTGCCTACCGAGGTGGATTCGGTTAAATTGCGTCTCTACACCGGTGGTTGGGGCGGGGACGGAACGGATATACATCAATTCGACCTCTATCCTGTGGCGTTGAATACGTGGGCAGAAGATGATGTTACTTTTCTTAATAGCAAAGAGAAAGTAGGTGAGGATATGAATACCCTGTTGGTTTCTGCTGTGTTTGCCCAAGACGAAGCGCACGCTCCGGGGTGGATAGAATGGAGTAGCAACGAGTTGGCAACCTATGTGCAGGACTCCGCTGCCGCAGCCAAGAACCTACTCAGTTTCCGCCTGCGTGAAAAGAAAGTGGTGAAGGACGCCAACGGAGAGGCGGTAGTGGTGGAGTTCCACTCCAAGGAACACAGTAGTGGCTTTGCGCCGGAACTGATTGTCTATAGTCCGGAGGGTGCCAAACCCGCTGAGCGTGAGACGACTGAGACGGTACGCGACTCCGCCGAATCGCGTCTGAGCATGATTTATATGGATGGTGAGAAACTGGAGTTTTTCCACAAAGACAGCCTGACTTACACGGTGTTGCTGCCTTATACCGCCACCGCCAATCCCATGCTGACGGCAATACCGTTGGATACGATTGCTACATGGAAAACCGAGGGCACTGCCATCACTTGTACCTCCGCCGACGGAAAGCATACTACCACCTATCACCTCACATTCGAGGTGTTGCCCGAGTTGGATATTATCTTGGCTATCGGACAATCGAATATGGCGGGGCGGGCACCCTATGCCGATGCTACAGAGCCTATGGAGAATGTCTATCTGCTTACGCCCGCCGGATATATGGAGGTGAGTAGCAATCCGATGAATAAGTACTCCAATATCCGCAAGGACTTGAGTGTACAAGGTATGGGACCGCATTATACGTGTGCTTTGGCTTTGCGCGACTCATTGCAGAAACCGTTTGGGTTTGTAGTCAATGCGCAGGGTGGTTCGTCCATCAAATTGTGGTACGATCAGGGCAAAAGCAACTACGATGCCACTGTCAAACGTGCGCGTCTGGCACAACGATATGGCACTATCCGCGCCATCATTTGGCATCAAGGGTCTGCCGACAATTCAGCAGGACTGAAAGATGATTTCGCCGACTACAAAAGCAAGTTAACCGCTATGGTCAACAACCTGCGTTCCGATTTGGAACTGGGCGACACATGGTTTATCTTGGGTGAATTGAGCGAGCGGAGCGATTTCGACCGATTCAACGAAGAAGTGGTGCAGAAAGTCAGTTCCTATATCACTCATGCGGACTATATCGAGACCGAAGGCACATCGCTAATGGGCGACAATATCCATTTCGATGCCCCGAGTGTACGCCTATTGGGAAAACGCTTTGCGGACAAGATAATCGAACATGTCTATGCCGATTTTCCAAATGCCAACCCTTCTGTAACGGGCAATGGGAACGATGGTCGAATCTACAACCTGTTGGGAATGTATGTCGGCAATGATGTTCATGCTCTCGCATCAGGGTGTTATATCGTAAATCATAAACAAATCATTAAATAACTATTCTTATGAAAAAGATTTTCTTTTTTGTAGCATCCATGCTACTCAGTTCAATGGCTTTTGCCCAATCATATACGCTCAATTTCGTAGAGAATACTATTGCGGATAAAGATGGTGGCAGTAACTATGTAAAATCCGTTGAGGATATCTTTGGTATAGACGCAACGGAGTATGTCGAAAAGATAGATACACGCGATAATGTTGCCCCTGCTCGTCAAGGTTGTGGTGCCAAATTCGGTACATCGTCTAAAAAAGGTATATTAGCCTTCACCCTTGCTACCCCTACCGAGGTGGACTCGATTGTGTTCTCAGCCGCAATGTATGGCGCTTCGGAAGGTGCAGATGGTTTCAAAGCAATCAATGTACTCGCTGAAGATACCGCTGCTTTCCCTCTCTCCGCAGGCAACAAAGTCTTTGAGGATTGTGTATGGAAACCCGCAGGCGTGGTAACAACCGTTCGCATCAATCAAACCACGGCAGCAAACCAACGCTTCTATCTGAAGAGTATCACCATTCACCCGAAGAAAGCCGAACCCGAGAACCCGACAGCCATCAATACGGCTATTGCCGAACCCGACAACCGTATCTACACCCTTTTCGGTACCTACGTTGGCACAAATCTTGATATTCTTCCCGCAGGGACTTACATTCTCAACGGCAAAAAAATCATCAAGTAAAAATTAACGACTAATTACACGATAATTAACGTTTTTATATTTCTTCATAACAATGAAAAATCTTTTTGATATCAAAGGCAAGGTCGTTGTCCTCACTGGCGGTTGCGGTGTCCTTGGACGGACGATTGCGCTCTATCTCGCAGAGCAGGGCGCGCACATGGTTATCCTCGATATGAACGAGGAAGCAGGCAGGGATTTCGAGGCGCAACTGAGTGCTATCACACCGGCTATGTTCCTCAAAACCAACGTCTTGGACGCAGACATCTTAGAGCAGAACAAGCGCGATATATTGGCACGCTTTGGCACTATCGACGTTCTCTTGAATGCGGCAGGAGGCAATATGGCTGCAGCCAATATCGCACCCGACAAAACGTTTCTCGATGCTTCGGACGAGGCTATCCGCAAGGTGGTCGAACTGAACCTTTTCGGCACTATCCTGCCCACCAAAGTACTCGGCTCTGTCCTTTGTGAGAAGAAAGAAGGGGCTATTGTCAATTTCTGTTCCGAGTCGGCACTGCGTCCTCTCACCCGCGTCTTCGGATACGGCTGTGCTAAGTCGGCTATCGCAAGTTACACCAAGTATATGGCTACCGAGATGGCACAGAAGTTCAGTCCGCGTATCCGTGTCAATGCTATCGTGCCGGGCTTCTTGATTACCAACCAGAACCGTGCATTGCTCACCAACCCTGACGGCTCGCTCACACCGCGCGGAGAGGATGTCATTCGCCATACTCCTGCCGGACGTTTCGCAGAACCCGAAGAACTCTGTGGTACCATCCACTATCTCATCTCCGAGGCATCATCTTTCGTTACCGGTGCCTTGAGCGTTGTGGATGGTGGCTTCGATATCTTCTCTATCTGATTCCCCTATGACATCTACCTGACAAGAGTAGGTGATTAGTGGGTGATTAGTAGGTGATTAGTAGGTGATTACTGATACTATACCATACTATGTCTCTTAATTCATAATTCATAATTAGCATAAATTGCTGACAAAATGATTCAAACAATGCGTTGGTACGGACCCAACGACCCCGTCAGTTTGGCGGATATTCGTATGGCTGGCGCCACAGGTGTTATTACCGCTCTGCATCATATTCCTAATGGCGAGGTGTGGAGCATAGAAGAGATACAACGCCGTAAAACCGAAATAGAGGCGGCTGGTTTGGAATGGACGGGTGTGGAGTCTGTACCCGTACATGAGCATATTAAAACACAAGAGGGAAACTATCTCGCCTATATACAAAACTACAAACAGACCCTCCGTAATCTGGGTGAGTGCGGTATCCGTATGGTTACCTACAATTTTATGCCCGTTCTCGATTGGACGCGTACGAATCTCGACTATATCTTTCCCGACGGAAGCCACGGACTGATGTTCGAGAAGGCGGCATATATCGCTTTCGACTTGTATATTCTCCGTCGCGAGGGAGCGGAATCCGAATATACCGACGACGAGAAAGCCCGCGCCCGTGCCCGTTACGAGCAAATGAGCGAGGAGGATAAACAGCGTCTCACACGCACAATGATTATGGGTCTTCCTGGTTCGGAAGAATCATTCACATTGGAGCAGTTCCGTGCGCAACTCTTGCGTTATAAGAACATCGACGCTTCGCGCCTGCGCGCAAATCTTGTCTTCTTCCTGAGCGAGGTTTGCCCTGTGGCAGACGAGGCGGGGATAGCGTTGGTCATTCACCCTGACGACCCCCCGATGCCGATTCTCGGTTTGCCCCGTGTCCTGTCATCGGCGGACGATTTTCAAGCCCTCATAGACGCTGTCCCCAACAAAAGCAACGGACTCTGTCTCTGTACAGGCTCTTTCGGAGGAGCGGGAAAACACGATTTGATAGGTATGATGCGTCGTTTCGGCGACCGTATCAACTTCGTCCACCTGCGCGCTGTCAGTCAGACGCCGGAAGGCGATTTCTATGAGAAATGGACGTTTGAGGGCGACCTCGATACCTATGCGTTTCTCTGCGCCATGCACGAGGTGGAGCAACAACGCGGCTGTGCTATTCCTCTCCGTCCCGACCACGGACATTGTATCTGCGACGACCTTGCCCAAGGCAAACGCACCAACCCGGGCTACACCCTCCTTGGTCGTCTCCGCGAACTCGCAGAAATCCGCGGCATGGAACTCGCCATCCGCCGCTCCATGCAAGTGGAGTAGTCTCTTATAAAATAGCAGCGATTGTCTGATACACAGATTCTATCTTGCACCATAGAATTTGTTTATCAGACGTTTGTTGTATTCAATAATGTCCGGATGTTATCTTCTGATATAAATTTATAACCGGATTTGTATAATCTGCAGAATTTGCGTACCTTTGCGCTACTATTCCGAGAAACGCATGGGTATGATAGATGTAGAACAAATGGCATTGCAACGAAACAGGTATCCGGATATGTCGGATGCTGACTTTCGTTTTATGTTGCAGCAGGTGGACGGACGACAGCGTACCGCCCGTAAACTACCGGTGTTTGCTAATTTGGACGATTGGTGGTATCCTGTTCGATTGTCGTGCGAACAATGCTCTTCTGAGGCTACTGCACGCTATAAAACCATGCTTGCCTCTACACACCCGTTGTTGCAAAAACCGGATGTGTTTTGTGCCGATCTAACGGGAGGTTATGGCGTGGATTCATATTTCTTCGGACAGATTTTCAGTCGGGTGGACTATATAGAGCGGAATGAGGAGTTGTGCCGTATTGCCGCACATAATTTCGGGCGGTATGCGCCTAATATACGGATACATAATGCAGAAGCCGAGTCCTACTTGGCGGATATGACGCCATGCGATCTGCTCTTTGTTGACCCCGCACGGCGCAACCGCAACGGCGGAAAGGTGTTTCGCTTGGAGGATTGTGAACCCAATGTGGTAACGCTTTTGCCGCTTTTGCAACAAAAAGCAAAAGTGTTGCTATTCAAACTCAGCCCGATGCTTGATATTACTGCGGCTCTGCGTGCTTTGTCTGCTATGGTATGGGATACTTATGTAGTGGCGGTGGAGAATGAGGCAAAAGAGGTTCTATTGCTATCTTCTGCTTATAGCCACAGGCAATTGACCGCTGTGGATTTGCCTGCCCAATGGCAGGCGGGGGAAACTTACAAGTCGTTGTCTGTCAGCCATGATGCCGAGCAACGTGCGATACCTGCAATGGCGAGTGATATTCGGTGTTATATCTACGAACCTAATGCCGCTGTACTCAAAGCCGGATTGTACAATTACGTGAGTGAATATTATGGAATAGCCAAGTTATCGCCCAATACTCACCTATATACATCAGATGAGTTGATTGTGAACTTTCCAGGGCGCGTGTGGAAGGTATGTACACCCGATGAACCTTTGCGTCAATGCAATATCATAACCCGCAACTATCCTCTCACGCCTGACCAACTGAAAAAGAAACTGAAGGTACGCGATGGAGGCGAGTGGTATGTGATAGCCGCCCGATTGGGAAATAAACCGACTTGTATTACTGCTAAGCGAGTGTAAGTGTTTGATAACGTGTTATTTGGTCAGTAACGTCTAAATGGAAACTATGTATGGTATGGTGCACTCTATAATATGGCGGATTGCAAAAATGGGGTGTATCTTGTATATGTAAGAAAAAAAGCGTAACTTTGCAGGCTGAAGTATATATTTGTAACAAAATGAAACGCAATATCGCCATAGTGGCAGGCGGAGACAGTTCGGAACATGAGGTATCGCTGCGTAGCGCAGTCGGACTGTACTCTTTTATGGACAAAGAACGCTACAACATCACGATTGTTACTCTTCGGGGAAGTGATTGGCAGGCAGTTGTAGAATGGAAGTTTGAAAACGAACAATGGCAAACTGTCGTTGCTGCGCCTATCGACAAAAATGATTTCTCTTTCACCTACAACGGGACAAAGACGCAATTCGAATATGCCTATATTACGATTCATGGTACTCCGGGCGAGAATGGGCGTTTGCAGGGCTATTTCGATATGCTGCATATATCCTATTCGTGTTGTGGTGTGTTGGCTGCGGCACTTACGTTTAACAAATACGCTTGCAACCACTATTTGCAAGACTTCGGTATTCGTATTTCACCGAGTATATTGTTGCGCAAGAATATGCAACGTCCCGCAGATGAGGAGATTGTAAACAAAATCGGATTGCCGTGCTTCGTAAAAAGCAATGTAGGCGGTTCGAGTTTCGGTTGCACAAAAGTGAAGACCATTGAGCAGATGACGCCTGCTATCGAACGAGCTTTTGAGGAGGGCAACGAGGTAATATGCGAGGCGTTTATGAAAGGCACGGAGATTACTTGCGGTGTATATAAAACTAAGACTAAGTCCGTGGCATTTCCGATAACGGAGGTGGTAACGAAGCATGAGTTTTTTGACTACGATGCCAAGTACAAAGGTCAGGTCGACGAGATAACGCCCGCACGTATTCCCGACGAAGTGCGCGACCGGGTGCAGGCACTTACGTTGCAGATATATGATATTCTCGGTTGTCATGGTATCATCCGCACAGACTATATTCTGACCGACAACTGGACGATCAATCTGCTCGAAATCAACACTACGCCGGGTATGACTGCCACATCGTTTATTCCGCAGCAGGTGCGTGCTGCAGGATTGGATATCAAGGACGTGTTGACGGATATCATTGAGAATGTGTGATATGATTGATATAGAGAAAGCCATAGCCGCATTGGATTGGAAGCGGGAACCGTATGGGCTGTACGAGCCGATAGAATATACCCTCGCTTCGGGGGGGAAACGTTTGCGCCCGCGGTTGGTACTATTGGCCGCAGAGATGTTCGGCGGCAAGGAAGAAAAGGTGTTGCCCGCCGCATTGGCAATAGAGGTGTTTCATAATTTCACACTCTTGCACGATGACGTAATGGACAAGGCGGATATCCGCCGTGGGCGACCGACGGTACATGTGCGTTGGAATGATAATACTGCCATACTTTCGGGAGATCAGATGGTAATAGAGGCATATACGCTGTTGAGCAGGGTACCTGCCGATCGCTTGTCGGAGACGCTGCGGCTGTTTAACAAGATGGCAACGGAGATATGCGAGGGGCAGCAATACGATATGGAGTTTGAGGGGCGTGAGCAAGTGTCAATAGAGGAGTACATGCAGATGATTCGTCTTAAGACTTCGGTGCTGCTGGCCACGGCATTGCAAATAGGGGCATATGTTGCAGGGGCAAATGCGGCACAGCAGAAAGCCCTGTACGAATACGGAATCAATATAGGTTTGGCGTTCCAGATACAGGACGATATATTAGATGTCTATGGCGACCCAAGGACCTTTGGCAAAGCCATCGGTGGCGATATATGTTGCAACAAAAAGACCTATATGCTCCTGACGGCACTGCAGCGTGCCGACGACGAGACCCGTGCGGAGTTGGAACAGTGGTTGCAGACACAGGATAAATCGGACGAGAAGATACAGGCAGTAACCGATATATATACGCGCACAGGTGTACGCGAGGTGTGCGAGACGGTGATGCAACTGCATACCCACGAAGCATTGTCGCAATTGAATGCTCTCCCGCAGAACGATGCTACGGAGCAGTTGCGCAAGTTGGCGGAGAAACTCGTAATGCGCACCATGTAACAGACTCCTTATATCCACCTTACTTTTATACACTCAGAATCACTAAATTTTATTGCTATGCCATACAGACGACTACCCAATACAGACCAAGCACGATTGGCAGCATTGCAAACTGCCGTGCAGCGTGCCTGTGAGGCGGACTTCACGGAACAAGTGCTGAAATACAAGACTTTGAGTGAAGCACAACGTTTCTTGATGCAGTTTGAGAATATGGTAATGCAATACCACGATAATTTTCAGTCGCGTGTGGCTGCCAACAAGAAATATCGCCATGTGGTCCAGAACGCGCGAATGTATATTTCGCATTTTATTCAGGTGCTAAATATGTCGGTTATTCGTGGAGAAATCAAACGGGAGCAGAAAGAGTTGTACGGCCTAGACCCCAATAACCATATTGTGCCTGATTTGAGTAGCGAGGAGGACCTGTTGGTGTGGGGCGAAAATATTATCAATGGCGAACAGAAACGTACGCAGATGGGCGGTTTCCCGATATATAATCCCGCTATCAATAAGGTGAAAGTACATTACGACATCTTTAAGGAGCACCAGATTAACCATACGATGCACAAAAAGACCACCACGCGTGTGGCAGGCGATATGGAGGAAATGCGCAAGCAGGCGGATGCACTGATTGTGGAAATTTGGAACCAGGTGGATGAGTACTACAAAGACCTGTTACCCTATGATCGCCTGTGTCATTGTAAGAACTATGGTCTAATTTACTACTACCGTCCCACGGAGAAACGTTTGTCGCCGGAGACAGACAGACGTTTGAAACACGAACAGGAGATACAGCCTACAATACAATGGTCTCCAGAGGAGTGATAACTCCGTTGAGTGGTTGGTCATGGAACATCTGAGGCAGGTCGTGGTGCTTGAGTTGGAAATCGTAGGCAACGCCTAACTTGCACGATTGCTTGTGTTTCTTGAGAAAACGGTCGTAATACCCCCCGCCGCGTCCGATGCGATGTCCCTTGCGGTCGAAAACCACACCGGGAACGAGGATTAAATCCACTTTGCCTGTATAAGCAGGCGTTTGCGGTTCGGGAATATGGGCATAGCCCTCCTTTAGACAATCTTCACCCGTATAGGCGCGGACTTCGATAGATTCGCGGTGCGTCACGGGTAAAAGGAGCGTTTTGCTGTCGTGGTATTTGAGAAGCGGGCGTAAGTCGACTTCATTATGAATGGGATAATAGAGTAGCACGGTGCCGGCATCGCGGAAGAAAGCAGACTGCTCAATTTTCTCTACAATGGTGTGTGAGTCGGCTGCGGCTTGCTCGGCGGGATAGATACGACGCTTTTGCTCTACGATAGTACGCAAAGCCTTCTGTTGCCGACGCTTGGTGTTCCAAGGAAGACAATTCTTCAGGTCGTGTAGTTGGGAGGCAAAAAGCATAGATAGTCTGATTTTAGGTATTCCTACAAACGGATTGCCAATAAAAAAGTATGCAAAATTAGTACATTATTTGCATATTTGCAAAAATGGCACTAATTTTGCCTTAAAAATAAAGTATGAAGCGTTTTTTACCCTTGATAGGGCTTATATTGATAGGATTGGCAGGATGCGATGACAAGACTTCCACAACCACGAAGTCGTCAGTGGCGCAACTGACTGCTTTTAGTTTCACAGCAAACAGCAAATATCCCGGACTGGCTGCTGCTTCCTTCAAGGTGGAGGAGCGTCTGGATACCGGCTTGGTGCATAATCTTGATTCAATTATGTATGGTACGCCGTTGGATTCGGTAGTACCTAAATTTACGTTCGCCGCCACACCCGGTTCTGCGGTAATGCAAACACCCGATACCACGATTGTATTGGGCGGTTCGGATACAATTAACTTTGAAAAACAACCGCTGTATCTGACGGTAAAGTCGCAGGATGGAAAGAATACCAAAGTGTATGAATTGCGGGCGTATGTGCATCAGGTCGATCCGGATTTATACCATTGGGAGCAGCTCTGCCCGCAGGTGCTGACAGACAATAGTGAGCAACGTGTGGTATCGCTTGGCAACCGATTTGTATTGGTGAGCAATAATGGTTTCCGTACATCGGCTTATATTTCTGCTGACGGTATAACATGGAGCGACCGACAGACGCCCTCGGGGCTGCCGGACGGCTGCCACGTGCGCCGTATCATCTCAGATGGCAGCACACTCTACTACGCCGATTCACTGACACTCTATACTTCTGCGGATGCTCTCTCGTGGACGGCTTCCGACTATACCGGCAGCGGTTTCTGTATTCGCAATATGCTCATGACGTGGAATGATACGGTATGGGCTATAGTGGAGGATAGCCAAGGACTTGTGCTGGCAAAAATGCAGGACAATACATTGAAGCCGACTGCTTTGCGACCGAGAAGTGATTTTCCGGTGAGCGATTTTGCTACAGTCTGTTTTGAAAACGCAGCTGGACGTGCGCGGGCAATGGTAGTCGGCGGGCGAGCAAAGAGTGGGGCTGTTCTCAACTCGCGTTGGAATCTGGAGTTCTCGCCTGTGGTGGGCTATCGTATGCAGAATTTTTCCATAGACCGTCCTGCGTTTGCCGACCTTACAGGTGCGAGCGTCATCTGGTATAATCACCAATTGCTGATGTTCGGCGGTGTGGATGCGGATATGCAGTATCTTGGTCGGGATATTTTGGTAAGCAACGATGAGGGACTTACCTGGACGGCTGCGGATAGCGCAAAGAACTCCTTGCCGGACGTCTATAATGCACGGCAGAAACAGTCGGTGCTGGTACGTGACAATGCTATCTATGTCTTCGGCGGAGAGCAGCAGGACCGGACATTCAGCGACGTCTATCGTGGCAAGCTCAACTCAATAGATTGGGACAATTAAAAACTATAAACTTTTAATAGATAAACTAATAAACAAACATATACAACTATGACAATCAACGATTACAATTTCGCTGGCAAGAAAGCGATTGTTCGTGTGGACTTCAATGTGCCACTCGATGAGAATGGTAAGATTACCGACGACACCCGTATCCGTGGTGCCCTACCTACTCTCAAACATATTCTTGAGCAAGGCGGTGCGCTCATTGTTATGAGCCACATGGGCAAACCGAAAGGTAAGGTAAACATGAAATACAGCTTGAGCCAAATCGTGGACGCTGTTTCAGAGGCACTGGGCGTTAAGGTGCAATTCGCAACAGATTGTGCCAAGGCTAAAGCACAGGCCGATGCCCTTAAACCGGGCGAGGTGCTGATGCTTGAGAACCTCCGTTTCTACCCTGAAGAGGAGGGAAAACCCGTAGATGTTGATAAAGAAGATCCTGCTTATGAGGCTGCTAAAAAAGAAATGAAAGCCCGTCAGAAAGAGTTTGCTAAGACGCTGGCAAGTTATGCTGACTGCTATGTGAACGACGCTTTCGGTACCGCTCACCGCAAACACGCTTCTACCGCGGTCATCGCTGACTATTTCGACGCCGACAACAAGATGCTCGGCTATCTGATGGAGAAAGAGGTGGCTGCTGTGGACAATATCCTCCACAATATCAAACACCCGTTCACCGCTATTATGGGTGGCTCGAAAGTATCTACTAAAATTGGTATTATCGAGAATCTGATGGATAAAGTGGACAACCTGATTCTTTGTGGTGGTATGACTTATACTTTTGCCAAAGCCCAGGGCGGTAAGATTGGTAACTCGATTTGCGAGGACGATAAACTCGACTTGGCTCTCGACATCATCGCACAGGCTAAGGCAAAAGGTGTAAACCTTGTTCTTGGTACCGACTGCGTAGCGGGCGATGCTTTCTCCAATGATGCACATCAGCAGGTTTGCGAGGCAAGTAATGTTCCTGATGGTTGGGAGGGCATGGATGCCGGACCGGAGAGCCGCAAGGCTTTTGCTGCCGCTATCAAGGGCGCAAAGACCATCCTTTGGAATGGACCTGCAGGCGTATTCGAGTTTGATAACTTTACCGCCGGTTCGCGTGCTATTGCCGAGGCTATTGCCGAGGCTACCGATGAAGGTGCTTATTCGCTTATCGGTGGTGGCGATAGCGTGGCTTGTATCAACAAGTTTGGTCTCGCTGACCGTGTAAGTTATATATCCACGGGTGGTGGTGCGCTTCTCGAGGCTATCGAGGGCAAAGTGCTCCCTGGTGTAGCAGCCATCAAAGGCGAATAAGGAGTTGATTAGTGGATAAGTTGATGCGTTTATGCGTGGTTTACGGAGTTAATAAGTTGAGACAGTTTAACTTATCCTATTAACCTATTAAACCACGTATAAACGCATAAACCAATAAACTCATAAACTAAAAATGGATATAGTCGGAAAAATTATTCAGGTACTGCCCGAGCAAAGTGGCACCAGCAAGACGGGTAATCCTTGGAAGGTGCAATCGTACGTATTGGAGACGCAGGAGCAGTATCCGCGTAAGGTTTGCTTTGAAATCTTTGGAGAAGATCGTATCAAGAACAACCCCTGCAAGATTGATGATGTCGTAACGGTTTCGTTTGACATCGAGTCGCGCGAGTTCAACGGTCGTTGGTACACCTCTATCCGTGCATGGCGCGTACAGCAAGGTGCTGTCGCTGCGGCTCCGCAAGGCAGCGCACAGATGGCTGCGCCTGTTTCTGCACCCGCTGCTTCTGCACCCGCTCCGATGGCGGATACGGCTTCTTTCGATGCCGTTGCTGGCGGCGACGAGAGTAGCGATCTCCCGTTCTAATATGATATTAGTGAAAGGCTGCTTGGTTATTCTGGCAGCCTTTTCTTTTTTTTCTATGCGGTAATTCTTTTTGTCCGCCATAGGCGGTAAGATCTATGGCAATTTAAGGGTGTAAAAAGCAAAGATTTACCCAAATCTCTTGCTGCAAAGCGGCAAAGGAAACATAGATACCAAGTATAGGGAAAACACGGGTGGATGTCAGGTGGCTGTCAGGTGGTTAGCCCGCTCTGTATGTGAATTGTTAATTTTTACTTGTAAATTGCAAATGCGTCGTCGTTGGATTCTTATCTCGTTGTTTCTCCTTCTCCTCATTGGAGGGGGCGCGTTGTGTGCCATTCGTTGGCAGGCGTGGTTTGGCAACCCTGCCGAGCCGCAATGGACTGCCGATACATTAGATTATCATTTCTACACGTTTGCTGCTGATAGTCTGCCTGGTTTTGTGCAGACTAAAGATGGTTGGCAGGATACACAATCGCCTGATACTTTGCGGATTATGTTGCTTGGAGATGTACATAACTCTCTTTCGCGCGCCGACTATGATACCCTCGCTGCCCGCAATCCGCATCTCGACTGCTATGCTCAACTTGGCGACTATATCGAACGCGGCTATTTTTACTATTTCCAGCAGCTCTACCACGAACTGTCGGGGTCGGCATTCGACTCGCTGCCCGTTCTTTCCTGTCCTGGCAACCATGAGTATCACAAAGGGCTTCGCCGTACTCTTACACCTCTTTGGTATGAGGCCTTCCCGCAACCTGCCAACGGTCCTGCAGACTTTATCGGTACTACTTATTATGTCGATTTTCCACGTCTGCGCTTTATTGTCATTGATACCAACGGACTGCAAGTCCTTCACCATTTCACGCGCGTCAATACGTGGGTAAGTCGTGCTATACAAGAGGCGGGCGACCGCTTTGTGGTTGTGATGATGCACCACCCCGTCTTCTCCTGTGGCGCAGGGCGACAGAATCCTATGATTTATCTTACTTTCCGCGAACCCTTGCGCCATGCCGATTTGGTCTTTGCCGGCCATGACCATAACTATAGTCGCCGTTTGCCTTTTGTCAATACCAATGCTGCTACCAAATATTATCTCAATAAGGTCAATCCTTGCGATGAACGTATCTGTTCGGGGCATCGCCTGTATGAGGTAATTGATATTGTGGCTGATACGCTTACTATGCGTACTTATATTTTGGATTCGGGTGCGCTCTACGATGAGGTGTGTATCGTCCGTCATGGAGAAGATCATGTGGTAAAATCGGATTTCGTTACCACCCCCGAAGTGATAGATCTCCCCGCTCGCTATGCCGACCAAAACAATGTCCGTGTCCGCCGTTTCCTCAACCGCCGTACCACCCGTCTGGGCAAAGAAACTACGGCTCAAACGACAGATACCATCTCAGCCGTTCCAAATCCTGTTCGGTAAACTCGGGCAGGGTGCGTAATTCGTCAATAGACTTCAGTTTGAATCGGTTGCGCCGCAATGTATAGAGGGCTTTTGCCTGCTCGAAACGCAAGTATGGGTGGCGTTGTAACCGCTGTACACTGCTGTGGTTTACGGGAATAGGACGGATGGAATCGGCGCATGCCGTCAAGTGCGGCAGCACGGAGTCGAAAGCAAAGCGCATAAGCGTGTCTCGGTCGTACTCCTGCAAACGCGCTATCTCGCGTATTTGTTCTGCTGAATAGTACCCGCCTAATTGTTCACGATAACGTCCGATCTGTTTGGCTATACCGCTGCCGATACCCCGAATATATTGCAGACTCAAGGTGTCGGCACTATTGAGTTCGATAATCGTATCTTTTTTCACACTGGTGTATTGCTGTACTATATCTCTGTGCAATGTATCTTGCTGTGCAAAACACAGGGTATCAATACGGATGTAGGGTTCCAATGCGAGATACATACTATCGGTCATCCCGTATAGTCGGCGCAGGTCGCTGTTTTTGCGATACGTGCCGCCTGCGGCTCTGTATTTGAGCAGGTTGCGCACCTGCCAGCGTTTCAATCCGAGTTGCAGCAACGTGGTTGAGTCAGCCGTATTCGGATTGAAGGGACGGAGATGGATGTGTATGGTGTCGTAGGTGTAGCGATAGCGTTTTTGCTGCAAACTATCTGCCATTTGCACTATCTCTTCTGCCGATTCTTCCGTTTTCGGACATTGTGGCACAATATGGATAAACACTTCTACGGCGGCAACCAAAACCAATAGTACTGCTGCGCCAATGGCTTGTTGGCGGCTCAATATATGTTTTTTCTTACTCATTGGGCAATAGATTCTATTTTTCCATCCTGCATATAGGTAGTCAGCACGTCGCCTGCTGCCACATCATGGATGCTACGCACTGCTTTCCCGTTACATTTCAAGAGACTATAGCCCATCCTATATATCCGCTCAGGCGAACATGCAGTGATACGTTGTTCAAAGAGTTCCAATTTGTGCAACTGGCAAAGAAATTGTTGTCTGTTGGCTTGTTCCAACCGTTGTTGCCATTCGTCAATGCGGTGTTGGCGCATCAGTATCTGTCGATCGGCAGTGCGTAACAGACGCTGCCGCAAATCGTCTATACGGGCTGCTTGTATATCCATTCGTTCTATCAGATATGCTGCCACAGCGGTAGGTGTCTTGAGTGCCGAATGTGCTACCATATCTAAAACACTTACATCGCGCGTATGTCCGATACCGCTGATAACAGGCAAAGGAAATTGTGCACAGTGTGCGCATAGATTGTATCGGTCAAAGCAACTGAGGTCAGTGCTTGCACCGCCGCCGCGGATAATCACCACCGCATCGAAATCCTCTTCCTGCACCGCAATCGCACCGAGGGCGGCAATGATCGACCGCTCGGCATTGTCGCCTTGCATAGTGGCAGCAAAGAGTTGCGCACTAAACGGATAGGGAGAGGCATACAATTGATCACAGAAATCGCCATACCCGGCCGCACTCTCTGCCGAGACCACCGCAATACGACGTGTGAGTGTAGGGAGCAACAACTCTTTCTGCATATCGATGATACCTTCTTCTTGTAGCCGGCGTATGGTTTCCTGACGCTGTCGTGCCATATCGCCAAGGGTATAGCGGGGGTCGATATTGATGATATTCAGGCTCAATCCATATACTGCGTGGTAGTTCACCTCTGTCTCCACCAACACTTGCATACCCGCCTGCAGACGGCTGCCTGTCTCCTGCTCAAAGTACGCCTGCAGCATTGTCTGCAGGTTGCTCCAGCAGGTAGCACGTTGTTTGGCAACAAGTATCTCGTGTGTGCCTTTCTCTATCAGTTCCAGGTACAGATGTCCGCCTTTTTCGCTCAATGAGGCTATCTCCGCCCGCACCCAATAGGTCTCGGGCAGTTCAATTGCTATCGACTCACCAATCAAGGCAGACAATTCCGACAAAGTATATTCTTTCATACGACTGTATATAAATAGCAAAATAGTATCAAACACCCTGCGGTGGGTAGCAACCACCATAGACTGCGTTTTAGCGACCAATAGCCCCCCGCGATGGCGGTATAGAGCAGTATCGCCATCGGCAAGGATATGCGTATCTCGCTCACTGCGCCGGGCAAATGTTCTATCCATTCCACGGAGGTATTGAGCAGCCACGCCAACCCCTTGCACACCCATGCCGCACCACTGCCTATCCACGGCAAACCGCCTACCGCTAAGACTACAAATGCCGCTACTACCAACAGCCATGCTATGGGGATAACCAATAGGTTAGTCAGTAGAAAATAGTTGGAGCATTGTCCGAAATAGTATAACGTCAATGGGAGTGTGCCGATTTGTGCCGCCAACGAAACTGCTAATATATCAGCCACATAGCGTGCTGTTTTGCGGAGTGGCACTGGGCGTATCCACCCAGTTGACAACAAACGGCTGAAAGCGGGGACGAATAGCAACAATGCCACCACGGCGGCAAAACTCAATTGAAAACTGACGGAAAATAAGTCCAACGGACGCACAATCAATATCAAAAAAGCCGCTGCGGCTACGGTGTTGAGCGACAGCGATTGCCGGTACAGCATACGCCCCACTTCCACCAACGAGAGCATCAGCACACTCCGTACCACCGATGGGGTCATTCCCGTCATTCCCGCGTATGCCCACATGGCTGCGATGATGATTGCCGACTGCACGCATCGCCATAATCGCTGTGTGTAGAGCGGTTTGAAGCGCCCGCCGAGAGTGAGAATAAGCAGTAGAATGGAATAAATGATACCCGTATGCAAACCGCTTACGGCTAAGATATGTGCTGCACCTGCACGCTGAAAACTCTGCGTTGTCTTGCGGTCAAGGTCTTCCTTGTAGCCCAATGTCAGTGCCGCTATGGTGGCTAACTCTTTGCCCTCCAATCCGCATCGTTGATAGCGTTCTTGCAGGCTGTGTTGCCATTGCTTGGGCGAAAACCTTTGCGGCGTACTGTGTCCGATATACTGCCATTGGTTGTGCCATACGATGCCTGTCCCCGCTATACCTTGTTGTCGCAGATAAGTACCATAGTCGAAACTGCCTAACCGCTCACCCCGTTGTATCCAGGTGCGCACCAGGAGCGTATCGCCCATAGTTGGCATTGGGCGGGTGCTGTCTGGCTGTATGTAGAGATAGACTTTACTTGGTGCCGTGTGTGTCATAGAATCCACCACTGCCAATACTTCTGCTGTATAGCGGATTGTCTTTTGCCGTGGAGTGGGGTAGTCTTGTATGGCGACCTGGAAAATGAGGGTGCTGTCTATATATGGCACATCTGTATCGTGCAACAAATCAACGGGAAAGCGGGTGTAATAGCAAAGCAAAATCACTGCTACTAAAGGCAGTAGCAGTACCACCATCGGTCGCCCTCTAAACCACTCTTTCCAATCCCGTTCCAAATTCCTACTATCAAATCTCTAACCTCTAACAGCCGCAGGCGGTCCAACTTCTAACAGCCGCAGGCGATCTAACTTCTAACAGCGCAGCGGTCTAACCTCTATTCTCCTTTCATCAATCGAATGGCCCTCTCGGGGTCTTTGGCGTGGAATACGGCACTGCCCGCTACCAGCACATCAGCCCCTGCCTCAAAGACACCGGAGGCATTTTTGGTATTGATTCCGCCATCTACTTCGATAAGTGTCGTTAGTCCGCGGCGGGTAATCTCCTCTCGCACGTAGCGCACACGTTCCAATGTCTCGGGGATGAAGTTTTGTCCGCCGAATCCCGCATAAACAGACATGAGCAATACCATATCCACCTTGTCCAAATAGGGATCGAGGCGGTGTACGTCTATATCGGGATTGATAGTCAGGCACGTACGTACACCTTTGACTTTTATCATATTGAGTATCGGCATCGGGTCTTCTACCGCTTCAAGGTGAAAACCGACGCTGTACGCCCCCGCATCGCAAAAACGCTCCACGTATTTCTCCGGGTGGACAATCATCAGATGCACATCAAGCGGTTTGGTGCAGTACTTTTTCATCGGTACCATCAGCGGAAAACCGAACGAGATATTCGGTACGAATGTCCCGTCCATCACGTCCACATGCAACCAGTCCGCTTCGCTGCGGTTGATCATTTCGAGGTCTTTTCTCAGGTCGCCGAAGTCTGCCGACAACACTGATGGTGCAATCATTTTCATATCTGTCAGTATTTTGTTGCTTGCAAAGATAAGGATTTATTTGCACCCGTGCAAATAAATAACTTCAAAATTCGCCTTTTTAACCTAAAAACGGACAAAACAGGGACTGCCCGACGACACTTGTCAGACAGTCCCGGATGATACCAACCGCAATCGGTTAGATTGCGTTCACAAATTTCACTAGTGCGTCGCGGTCGGCTTTCGACAGGTTGTAGAAGGCTTTGGTTGTCTCAAAGGCATCGCTCTCCTCGCTGTAGCCGTGCCACATAATGGCCTCTACCACGTTGCGGGCACGCGTATCGTGCATACGTGCCTCGTACGCATCGCCTGTGATTTTCTGGTGCAAACCGCGACCCCATAATGGAGTGGTGCGGCACCAACCGGTACGGATATCTTTCTCCATACAGAGTTTGTGCTGTACAAAGTCGGTGTAGGGCCAGATGGTCTGGTATGGATAACGCGGCATATCGTTGTTGCGGGTGAAGAACTTGTTCGGGTCTTGTATGTAGTCTGCGCCCGTTGTCCACGACGGACGGTGACATTCGGCGCAACCGATCTGCGTAAATAGTTCGCGTCCGCGCAGTACCTCCTTGTCCTTCACGTTGCGGGCTGCAGGTACTGCCAAACCGCGATGCCAAACCATGAAGTCTGAGTACTCGTCGTCCGACATCTCCACAGGCAGGTCGGTGCTGGTCAGATAGTTGTAGATGTTCTGCTCTACGTTGTCGGTGAACCACTCGGCATGCTCATGTTTCGGGTCGATTCTCTCAATGTAAGCGGGGAAACCGGCTTGTACATCGGGGTCCTTCGATGAGATGGTGGCGTAGTTCTTGCCTGCGAGGTCTAAGTAGTGGTAGCGGCGGTCGGAGCGGGTTACGTTGGTGATGTTCCAGATAGCGTTGGCACCGGCTGCGTCAAGCAGCGGACCGCGCGACATAGCGTAGGTATAGCGGCGTACGTATTTCGTGCCGTCGCCCTGCTTCGAGTTCGAGTAGTAAGCACCCTCTTTCCAGTTGCCGCCCTCGAACCATGCGCTCTTCCAGTGCTTCAGGTAGCCCGCCGCGTAGGCTTTTTCCTCTTTCGCCCATTGTGCTGTGATAGAGTCGTCGGGGATAGCATCGGTCAGACCGGTACCGAAGATACCTATCGTGTTCTCGAGCCGTACCTCATACTCTCCCAGGTCAAGTTGGTCAGCACCGTAGATAGCACTCTCGGGCATACTTACTTCGGGGTAACGCAGTTCGAAAGGCTCGCCGTCGGCAAACGCCATCTTGTTGCCGCTGGCGGCGCATGTGCTGACGGTCTTCCACGTTACGTTGATTTGGCTCTCGTCTATCGGAGCCTTAAACGGTGCTACGGCATGCAGTTGCGGCATACCTGCCACCCAGGTCTTGTAGTTCTCGGTGGCGGGATCGAAGATAACAAGCAGCGTACCATTGCCAATCTCGGTGGTATTGTACGTACCCTCATCTACACTCTTGCCATGCCCGTAACTCGGGTGGCAGTGCAAGCACGAACTGCGTACATACACTGGACCGAGTCCGCTGCGTGTACCCGTCGCATTGCTCACAAACTGTTTCTCGAACAATGCCTCGCCTGCTTTGAATGCCTCCATCCAATGTCCGTCCTCTACCGATGGCGTCGGCTGCTCGTATGCGTTGGCTGTGGATAGAAAAGATGTACCGAGTTGTCCGCCCGTGTAGTACCAATCCGGAAGTTCGGTGTCTTTGTTGGTGGGCTCGTCTTGACCACCCTGTTCAATATGGCAACTTGCCAGCGCAAAAACGCTGACAAGCATACCCGTCATAAAATAAGAACGTTTCATATCATTCATAATTCATAATTATCTTTACTCCTTATTCCTTACTCTTTATTCCTAATTCATAATTAGTTCTGCTCGCTCAGTTTGGCGTTTACTTTGTTCAGTACGCCCACAAGGTCTGTACCTACCACCTTCACGGCGTTGCTAGCCTCAGAACTCTTGGCATTGGAGGCAAACGGCTCTGCAATCTGGCCGATGGCGGCGATGGCGTTTTCAATAGCCTTTTTGCACTCGGTGTCGAGGTTGGCGTCCACCGATTTGATATAGTCAGACACCGATGCGTCGCCTGCCACGCTGCCGCAGTAAGCGTTCTGGATAGAGCGGATGTTGTCTTGGAAATCCTCTATCGAGTTCAGCGCGTATGGGCTCTCGATGTAGTTGCGGTCCTCCTCGCTCGAGGCATTGTTCGGGCGCCCGATCTTGGTGTTACCTACCTCGTCGGCAATATCGATACAACCCTGAATCAGTTCCTCGGCAGCCTCCTGATAGGTCGCGTATGTACCGCCGGTAGCCACTTTCATATATGAGCCGTAGCCTTTGGCGAACTCTACACCGTAGTCGATTTCGGCATCTTCGAGGATGGCTTGTTTCTCTTTGGTTATCTTGTCAATACCTGCCCACGAAGCCTCCAAGGCCACCGTCTGGTTGCGCAGATCTTCTGCCACAGCCACCAGATAGACCAACTCCGCACGGGTATAGGTCGAGATGTCGTGCGTGCGCACATTGCTCTTGTCGGCATTGTCGCTGGCATAGAGCATATACTCGATAGCATGGAAACCGAGCAGCCCATAGCCGAGTTTATCACCCACATAATCAGCACCTTGCTCCTCTATCAGTTTCATCTGCTCTGCATTGCCGAGCATGGCATCCATACCGTCTTTGTCGAGGGGCCACGAGTCAATGTGAGGGTCGATGTTGTGGTTGGCAGCGGGACCGAAAAGAAATGCCTCGCTCAACTCCCAATAGCGGCGGGCGGCTGTCCACGACTCGGCTGCAGCCTTCACGTCTGCATCAGTCAAGGTGTTTGCCTCAAACTTGCTGAAGATATTTTCGCAGTTGTTGTAGAGTGTGATGGTCGCATCGGAGAGGTTTTTGTAGGTGGCAATCACCGTGTTGTCCACATACGGAGTCATTGCTGCCTTCAAGGCGGTCTCTTTGGGTGAATCCACATCATCTTTCTTGTCCTGGTTGCACGAGGTCAGACTCGTGGCTGCCACAGTGAGCAGCGTTGCATAAAAGAAAATCTTTTTCATTGTTGTTTGTTATTTAGACTATATTATTTTACATTACCTACTCCCCTCCTTTGAAGGAGGAGTTGGGGGAGGTCTCCCTTATCTCACCACGACCTGCGTATAGGATAACCGATACATAACCGATACATAACCGATACATATGAATACTTTCTCTATACTTTGGTGCTACCCCGATAAGAGCCTTGTACTACCCATATTTGGGGATACATACATTGTCTTGCGGATACGCGTATATGGTTTGTGATGGTCTTTCCGTCCCTTCTGGTCTGCCCTGTTTGCTCCATTTGCCCCTATATTCTCTGTTTCCGAATTACGTTGCAAAATTACTGCCTTTTACCCCTGCGGACAATACCGCATTTTGCTGAAATCTCCCCATTCCGTATCCCATGAAATGGGGAGTTGTATGGCTGTGAGTGCTGTCAATGATGGGATTATTGCTTATTCCGACCTTGATATTGCATAATCCGAATATCTAATGTATTTTCGCACAAATATTTTGCGTATTCGAAATATATTTCCTATCTTTGCAACCGAAACAGACCTGCTGCCGAATGGGGTGCGGCAGTTGCGCTGAATAAATAACACCCCATATTAGTAGCGTTTGCTATTTATTCGGATATCCTGAAACCTGAGAAATTTCGTGATAACTAATCCGAGAATAAGTTCAGTAAACGTCCAACGCATTGCGTGGGGCGGAACTTGTCGGATTAGTGGGTAATCTCAGGACCTCAGGATTGATAAGTGAAGTAACACGCATTTTTTTGTGCCTTTTCTTATCATCCTAAGGTCTTTTTGATTTACCCGCTCCTCCGCAATAAGTAGTTCACGCACATAGTGTGCAATGAACCATCCCACGAATGTTTCTTCTGACTCCACTTGTCGGAAGAAATCAAGAGCGCATGATGTAAATCCCGTAATGAAACGTGGACAAAAACCCGATTTGGCAATCGCCAAAGTCGAGTCCGTACCATTGTGCGCTGCGAATTCTGCCTATCTTGCCAATCCCGACATCCCCGAGAGCCTTTTCCCCATACAAATCCTGCAAAAACTCCTCTACGACCACTCGTCCGGACGCAATATCATCTGGGCAACTGATGACTATGCGGAGCGGGGTACTGGTTATCGGTTTGCCGACACAATAGAGGTGCCGCTCATTACAGGACCCAACGAGGGATTGATAAAACCACGCAGCGAAAAAGCCAAATCCGTACAACAAGCACGCAGCCGACAAAAGGCGGAAGTATTCACCCCCTCATGGGTATGCAACCGGCAAAACAACCTCATTGATGAAGCGTGGTTCGGGCGCAAAGATGTCTTCAATCACGAGAACAACGACCATACTTGGACTGCCAACCCCAATCCGATTCTTTTTCCCGACACCGAAGGTAAGACATGGCGCGACTATGTAAAAGACGTACGCATGGAAATTACCTGCGGCGAAGCACCCTATTTGACAAGTCGTTATGACACCGTAACAGGCAAACAGATAGAGCCGTTTCAACGTATCGGCATACTCGACCGCAAATTTCGAGTTGTCTATGAAAACAACGGCATAGACAGAGACCCGAAGAAATGGTATAAATGGATGAAAATCGCCTTGCAATCGGTCTACGGCTATGAGTGGCAAGGCGACAACTTGCTCCTTGCACGCGAGAACATCCTGTCCTCTTATATACGTTGGCACGTCTTGCGGTTTGGCACAGAGAAACTCCCGTCCAAAAAGATATTGCACGAAGCAATAGACATCATCACATGGAATATCTGGCAGATGGACGGGCTGAAAGGTATCATTCCCGGTTCGTGTGTTGCTTATAAGGAACAAGACCAACAATTGTCTATTTTTCCGCAACCCGTCCAATCCTCCCCTTGCCCCGCCTGTATGAGTGGCAATCTCCGTGATATGTACCGACACACCGGCATTCATTGCCGTATCCGTGATTGGGACTTGTCGCACGATGGCAAGCATAAAAAAGAACTCTTTTTCTACGAAACCCTTAAATAAAACACACTATGGCAAAGACGTACTCCACCTTCCGCCCCGAGTTGATTTACATATTCCGTATCAACGACATTGCCCACAGCGGTTGCCTCAAGATAGGCAAGACCACTATGCCCGATGAGGCAAGCCTCGACGAAAAACCCAACAGCCATATCCTTAACGAGGCTGCGCGGGAACGCATACGCCAATATACCCATACGGCGGGGATAAAATACGACTTGCTCTACACCGAAAATTCTATCGCGCACGCCAACAAACAGGTCTTCTGTATCAACGATACCGATGTCCACCAAGTGTTGCTACGTTCAGGCATTGAGCGCACCGATTTCGGCGAGGACGGAGGGCGAGAATGGTTTAATACCGACCTCGAAACGGCTAAACGTGCCATAGCCGCAGCCAAACAAAAACGCACCTCACTTTTGCCGCAAGAGATTTCCATTGCGCAATCGCCTATCGTCTTTCGCCCCGAGCAGAAAGAGGCAATAGAGCGCACTTGCAAACGTTTCGGGAAATCGAACCGCATGCTTTGGAACGCAAAAATGCGTTTCGGAAAAACGCTTTCCGCCCTCGAGGTCATCCGCCGTATGGGCTATTGTCGCACAATCATTCTCACTCACCGCCCCGTGGTCAATGCAGGTTGGTACGACGATTTCCAAAAGATTTCCCGTTTCGAAACTACACGCTACGACTATGGTTCCAAAGAGAAAGGAAACCACCTTGCCGATATGGAGAACGCTTGCCGTTTGGGGAATCTGCACTATGTCTATTTCGCCTCTATGCAAGACCTGCGCGGGTCGGAGCAAGTGGGCGGCAAGTTTGATAAGAACCACCGTGTATTCAATATAAATTGGGATTGCATTATCGTGGACGAAGCACACGAGGGTACGCAAACCCAACTCGGACAGAACGTATTGGAAGCACTCACCAAACCGACCACCAAGGTGCTGCAACTATCGGGTACCCCATTTAACCTCTTCAACCAATACAAAGAGGACGAGATATACACATGGGACTACGTGATGGAACAGCGTGCCAAAGCCCAATGGGATGAGACGCATTTCGGAGACCCGAACCCATACTCAGGGTTGCCCACCATGAATATCTATACTTTTGACCTCGGCAGACTGATGGCAAAGTATATGGATATGGACGTGGCATTCAACTTCACCGAGTTCTTCCGCACCCGAGACAACGGCACTTTTGTACACGAACAAGATGTGCGTGCATTCCTCGACCTGCTCACCAAGCCCGACAAAGAGAGCCTCTTTCCGTTCTCCAACGAGGAGTTCCGCCGGTGTTTCCACCATACGCTGTGGATGCTGCTGGGCGTCCGTGCTGCCAAAGCCCTGTCGGCACTATTGCAAGACCACCCTGTATTCGGCAACTTTGAGATAGTGAACGTAGCAGGCGAGGGCGATGACGATGCCGAAAAAGGCGATGCACTCGAACTCGTACAAAAAGCCATTCGCCGCAGCGACTACACCATCACCCTCTCCTGCGGCAAACTCACCACTGGCGTGAGCGTGCCGGAATGGACAGCAGTAATGATGCTGTCGGGGACATTCAACACGGCGGCAAGCAGTTATATGCAGACTATCTTCCGTGTACAAACCCCTGCCACCATCAACGGGCTGCGCAAAGAAAACTGCTATGTGTTCGATTTTGCGCCCGACCGCACATTGCGCGTCATTGCAGAAACCGCCAAGGTACAAGCCAAAGCAGGCAAAACAACAGAAAACGACCGAAAGACGTTGGGCGAGTTCCTCAATTTCTGCCCTATCATCGCCTGCGAAGGTACGCAGATGAAAGACAAGATAACCGCCAACCAACTCTTTGAGCAACTCAAGAAAGTGTATGTCGAGCGGGTGGTATCGTCCGGATTTGACACCGGCGACCTCTATAGCGAAGAACTGCTCAAAATGGATAACCTTGCCTTACAGGATTTCAAAACGCTGAAAGGTATCATCGGAACCACCAAAGCCATGCCAAAAGCAGGCGAAGTGGACATCAACACACAAGGACTGACCGACGAGCAGCGGGAGCAGATAGAACGCATAGAAAAGAAAAAACGCAAACGGGAACCGCTCACAGAGGAGGAAGAAGAGCAACTGCAACAACTCAGCGAAGCCAAAAAACAGCGTGCCAATGCCATCTCTATCCTGCGGGGTATCAGTATCCGTATGCCGCTGCTTATCTACGGAGCGGAACTCACACAGGGCATGCAAGATGTAACATTGGCGAACTTCACCGAGATAATCGATGATGGTTCGTGGGAGGAGTTTATGCCCAAAGGTGTAACCAAATTAGTGTTCGCCAACTTTCGCAAGTACTACGACCAAGACATCTTCCTTGCGGCAGGAAGGCGTATCCGTGCTTTGGCAGAAGCGGCAGACCGTATGACCGTAGAACAGCGTATTCATCAGATAGTCGCTATCTTCAATGCCTTCCGCAACCCCGACAAAGAGACGGTACTCACCCCATGGCGAATGGTCAACCGCCATCTCGGCGATACCATAGGCGGCTATTGCTTCTACAACGAAAATTTCACCGACGAAATAGACGAACCGCGCTACATAGAGCAGGCGAGTGTTACCCGCCGTGTCTTTACGCCCGAAACGTATATCCTTGAGATAAACTCCAAATCGGGGCTCTATCCGCTCTATGCAGCATACTCCACCTATCGGGCTAAAGTTGCCAATGCGCTCTTCTCCACCGACACCATTGAAGAGCAGCAGCGGATTTGGGACGAGGTCGTGCGGGAGAATATCTTTGTGATATGCAAGACGCAAATGGCACGCAGTATCACACGCCGCACCCTGCTCGGTTTCCGATACGAACACGCCAAAGGCGGATTTGACAACCTATATGTACCCGACGACCTCATCAACCGCATTACCAACGAACAAACCAAACTCATCGAACAAATCAACAAAGGACAAACATTCAAAAACTTCAAAAACATGAAATTTAACGCCATAGTAGGCAACCCGCCATATCAAGTGATGGACGGAGGCGCAGGAGCAAGCGCAAAACCGATATATCAATGTTTTGTAGAGGTGGCAAAGAAACTGCATCCTGATTATATATCGCTCATTATGCCATCTCGTTGGATGACGGGCGGAAAGGGATTAGACGATTTCCGCGATGCAATGATCAGCGATAAACATCTGCAACTGTTGCACGACTATGCAGATTCTTCAGAATGTTTCTCTGGTGTTGAGATTAAAGGGGGCGTTTGCTATTTTCTTTGGAATAGCAAATACAATGATAAATGCCATATATATAGGCACAATATAGATGGCGTATCATATTCCAATCGCTATCTGAAAGAAGAAGGGTGTGATATTTATATCCGCGAAAATGTACTTGTTGGTATTAAGGAAAAAGTACGAACCCTTAAAGAGGCTACTTGCGACTTGATTGCATCGCCCGCTAAACTATATGGTTTACGGGGCGATGCAATCAAGTCGCGTGCCAAATACGGGTTGCCGCCTATGTCAGAAAAACCGATAACAGGCGGATATACTTTGCTCGGATTGGATGGGAATATGAAGCGAATTTATCGCTATTTGCCAAAAGATTATCCGTTTACAAAAGCAGACGGACTGAATAAATACAAGATATTTATTTCAGAGAGTTACGGGTGTGGTGAAATTGGAGAAATACCGGCGACGCCGGTTCTGGCGACGCCGGGAATGCTATGTACGGAAACCTTTATACAGATAGGACCTTTTGATACCAAGCAAGAAATGGAAAATTGTGCCAAATATATGAAGACGAAATTGTTCCGTGCGTTGGTAGGTATCCGCAAACAAACACAACACGCCACGCGTTCTGTATATTCTTTCGTACCACAACAAGACTTCAAGACAAATCAACACATTGATTGGAACCAGTCCATTGCGGATATCGACCGCCAACTCTATACCAAATACTCTCTCTCTCCTGATGAGATAGCCTTTATCGAAAAGACCATCCGCCCGATGGAATAGATATCACTTTCCCAACAAAAGAGAGTGGAATATACTCCACATTAAACAAAAAAGACATTTCCAACTGCTCAATTATACACAAAATTAGCAGTTAAAAATGTCTTTTTTATAGCAAAATTAGCAGTTGCAACTGCTTTTTCTTGCTACATCTATTGTATCAGCGTACCCTTATAGTGGTTTTTGTATGCGACACACAAGGGATATATCCTAATCAACAAATTCATGTTGAAAATATAGATTACAATCTATAAATTGCGAAAACACAATCATATCTCCCCCCCCCCCCGAAGGAGAGTCTCATATCTTAGGGAAGGGTCTTACAATACAAAGAAACCGCTGTAGTTGATGCTCAGGGCAATGTAAGGCTCGTTGTTGTAGTTGGTTTCCGAATGGGGGTTTTGGTTCAGGATACCGTAGCCGAACTCGCCTTTCACCACTATCTGCGGGATAGGGAAATAGTTGAAACCGCATGACACTTTCTGACGCCCTGCCCAATAGTTGCGACTGGCGTTGATTTTCGCCTGCGCATCGTAGATGTCGTAACGCGCAAAGAGGTAGAACTGTTGGCGTTTGTCGCGCAGGGCTTGGCTGAGCGAGAAGAAGTCGTAGCCTATCTCCGCGCCCACGCTGTAGGCGTCGCTTGCCACGTTCTGTCTCTTAGAGACCGAAGTTTTTGGCATCGACTTGTTGTAGGCGGTAATCTTGTCCGCATCGCTCAGGTGTCCGTAGATAGCCGAACCGCGGAAGATAACGCCGTGCCCCTTGTACCGCCAATCGAAGGCCCCAAGACTCACCAGTCCTCTTACACCCTCATATTTGGTGTTGTTGGTCGGTTGCAAGTTGTTTCGGAACGATGTACCCGCATATCCGCTTACCGACAGACGCAGTGCGTCCGAGCCCTGATGATTAAGGGGGGAGAAATCGAGACGCGCCAGACCCGCATAGCAGTTAGCCAACTTGAACTCGTATGCCGACGCCGAGCCATAATGAATCCAGTTCTTGCTGCCAAAGAGCGAACTCTCCAACCCGGGGAGGAACTGCGCAGTGTAGCCCAACCACTTGTATCTGCCGTGGAACTGAATACCGATGTCGTGCCAAGTGCAGGGCAGAATCGTGTTATCGCCTTCGGGACGATAGACGCCGAAGAATTGGTCGGGCTCGTGGTGTGCATTGGTGCCACCCAGCGGTACTATCAACATACCCGCGCGGATATTGGCATAGCGGTTGAAAGACTTCTGGAGCCAGAACTGCTCCAACGCTACCTCGCCACCACGCTCCACCTCGGTCTCATATTCACCGCCTTCCTCATCCTCTATTTCCACGGCCGCCTCGGTTCCGCCATGCTCAAACTCAATCTCCGTTCCCATCGACCATCCCTTACCGAAATCGTACCCCATATATATCACTACGTGGGGCAGGTCGAACTCGCCGTATTGGTCGTTCTTGTACTTCTCCGGTGAGGTGTATCGCAGATAGTTGTTGGAGTAGAAACAGCGTTTCATTGTCGCCTCGCCATAGCCACCGATGGTCAGACGATGAGGGCGTTGGCTTTTCCCGGATTGAATGTGGGTACTTGTTTCTTGTGATGTCGCCGATTGTGGTTGCGCCTGTTCCAAACGTTCTATACGCTCTGTCAGTGCTTTTAGATCGGCTTGCGATACCATAATGGAATCTTCTGCATGCATATGGAAAATGCTTGCAGAGAGCAGAAAAAGAGAATAAATATATTTTTTCATACTAATACCTAATTGCTTGTTTATCGGTTGATTTTCTGTGCTTTGCCTTGCTGTGGCGGTCTCTTTGCCCGAACGGGTGCCCGCTCGCCGAAACCGCCGTTGCAAGACTTTGTACAATTCAATAAACCATCTTTCAAAAAACAATGCAAAGGTACATTCTTTCTCTCTCTTCTACAATCCCGCTTTTTCGGTAAACTTTATCCCTAATTGTGGGTATATGTTTACAATAAAAAAGAGGTCGCTCTGTATAAGCAACCTCTTTTACTTTTAAGGCGTGCAGCACGGCTGCACAAGCGGACTCGTAATTACTTACGGATACCCAACTCTTTGATAATAGCACGATAACGCTCGATGTCGCGCTCCTTCAGGTAATCCAACATACGACGACGTTTACCAACGAGGTTGGTCAGCGCGCGCTCCGTACCGAAATCCTTGCGGTTTTGTTTCAAGTGCTCGGTAAGGTGGTTGATACGGAAGGTGAACAACGCAATCTGGCTCTCTGCGGAACCGGTGTTCTTGGCGTCATTGCCATACTTGGCAAAGAGTTCTGCTTTTTTCTCAGATGTCAAATACATGACTAAAAAAGATAATTTAATGAAACAATCATAACCTCGCCCGATGTCCGCCACTGGGATAGTGCTTCTATCCGAACGATGTTACATCTACTTGCCTTTGGAATAAATATTCCCAAAAGCGGCTGCAAAGATACGACTTTTTTCTGATATATACAAGAATGATGTCCACATGTTGTATATTCTGCACATTTTGTGCATGTTGTTTGGCACGGCTTTTGCGGATTATCATCAAAACGGTTCCCTGTTAAGAGGGAACGGAAAAAATATACACCTAAAATATAATGAACTATGGCAAACTTAGGAAAAGTATTGGCTGCATTTGTAGGCGGTGCATTGGTTGGAGCCGCGGCAGCATTGTTGTTCGCGCCAAAGAGCGGCGAGGAAACACGCAAACAGATTGCCGATTTGGCACGTGAGAAAGGTCTGACGCTCAACAAAGAAGAGTTGGAAGCATTCGTAAATAAAGTGATGGCTAAGGTGAAGGACTATTTCACGAGCGAGGAGTTGGAAGCCGCTGTGGATGAGGCCATTCATGAAACCAAAGCCTGAGCGGTATGGACGAGACGCAATATCGGAAACTATTAGACGACTGCAAGTCGTATCTGAATACGCGGTACGACTTGCTGCGTCTGTCGCTGCTGGCGAAACTGAGCAAGATACTCGGTCTGATACTGCTGGCGATAGTGGTTGTGCTGTTGGTGTTCGCGGTGCTGTCATTCGGTGCATTGGCATTGGTCTTTGTGTTGGCGCAATGGCTCCCCCTGTGGGCATCTTTTCTCATCATCGGCGGGGTATTTTTGTTGCTGTTGGTATTGGCGATAACATTCCGCAAACAGTTGTTTGTCAATCCGTTGATAGGTACATTGAGTACAATCTTGTTTGCAGATAACTCCACAGGAGAGGGGGTGAACCATGACTGATTTGAGCCGGCTACGCACCATCGAACAGTTGGAAGCCGAGCAGGCACGCCTGGAGCGACAGGCGGATAAACAACTGCAAGGATTGGTTCGCGATACACAAACAATTCGCCGTATATGGCAAAAACGCATGGCGGGCGTGGAACGTTTTGCCAACATAATGAGTCTTGTGCTGCCAAAAGTAGGGCAGGGAACATTATTGGTAACCTTGTTTACCCGCTTATTCCGTAGATTCAGGAAGTAGATTGATTGTATAAAACACAAAAAAGGAGACCACCTATGGGCAGTCTCCTTTTTTATTTTATATATGTTTATTTATCCTTTTGCTTCTCAAGTTGGCGGTCCAATGCTTCGAGACATTCGTCAATGGCTTGCTCAAACGTGTCGCAGGTCTTTTGTGCAAAGAGTTCGGCGCCCATACCCGTAATACGAATTGCGGCTTCCTTGTTCAGATTGGTCTCGGGTTTAACAAGCGTCATACGAATGTCCATTTCGGCGGAAGGAGTCAGTAGTTTCTCGTAACGACGGGTTTTCTTCTCAATGTGTTGCTCCAAACGGGTTGCAATCTCAAAATTAACGGCTTGCGTGTTCAGTTTCATAGTGAATCCTTTCTGTTAAGAGTTAATGTTTTTATGATGCTATAGAGACAAATGTCTCTGTAAAAAATGCACAAATTGCGTGCCAATCTACTGCTTAATCAGCAAGCGGAAAGCGTCCGTTACTTTTTTTACAGGCACGACCTCAATTTTGTATTTCTGTGTCAGCACTTTTTGGTCGGCAGGAATGATGATTCGTTTGAATCCGAGTTTCTGTGCCTCGCTGATTCTCTGCTCGATACGGTTGACGGGGCGTATCTCTCCCGCCAATCCCACCTCGCCCGTCAGGCAGGTATCGGGGTCCAAAGCAATGTCCATATTAGAAGACAAGACGGCTGCCAACACCGCCAAATCGATGGCAGGGTCGTTCACGCGCAGACCGCCCGCGATATTCAAGAAGACATCTTTTTGCAGCAGTTTGAATCCCACACGTTTCTCCAAAACGGCAAGCAACATATTCAGTCGGCGCGTATCAAACCCTGTGGAAGAGCGTTGGGGCGTACCATACGCGGCAGACGACACAAGTGCCTGCACCTCAATGAGAAACGGACGTACCCCCTCGATAGCCGCAGCGATAGAGATACCCGACAGTCCCTCGCGGGCAGTGGAGAGAAGCAACTCGCTCGGATTGGTTACTTCGCGCAGACCATCCTGCTGCATCTCGTAGATACCCAATTCGGACGTGGAACCGAAACGGTTTTTCTGCGCCCGCAAAATACGATACATATAGTGTTGGTCGCCCTCGAACTGAAGCACCGTATCCACAATGTGTTCCAGCACCTTAGGTCCCGCCAATGAACCCTCTTTGTTGATATGTCCGATAATAAAAAACGGAACATTTTTCTCTTTGGCAAACTGCAAAATCCGCGCTGCACACTCGCGCACCTGACTCAGACTGCCGATAGTTGCCTCCACCGAGTCGCAGCCGATAGTCTGTATCGAATCCACCACCACCACGTCGGGTTGGATATCGGTAACATCGTCAAGGATACGCTCCAACGAGGTCTCGCTTACGATAAACAGGTTTTCGGGATTGCCCGCCAGACGCTCGGCACGGAGTTTGAGTTGCCGCACACTCTCCTCACCACTGGCATAGAGCGTCTTGCGCCCGCCTAATTGCATCAACACCTGCAGTGCCAAAGTGGATTTGCCGATACCCGGTTCACCCCCCAAGAGCACCAGACTGCCCGGCACCAAACCGCCTCCCAAGACACGATTCAGTTCGCCGTTGTGCATGTCAATACGCATCTCCTCTGTGACTGTAACCTCCTGAATACGTTGAGGTCTTGCGCCTCCGCCGATAGACGAAAGCGGACGTTTGCCGGCGGGAGTACTCACCACGGTGTTCTCCTCGTAGGTACCCCATTCGCCACACACGGGGCAACGCCCCAACATCTGCGGAGCCTTCGCACCACAGTTGTTGCATATATATTCGATAGTCTGTTTTGCCATTTTGATTATGCTATCTACAGGGAAACATCAGGGAAAGAACAGGGAAACGAACCTAACACTCGAAGGTCTTTCGCTCCTCCGCGAGGGCTGTGTTCGCAAACACCTCTTGCGCCTCTTGCAGAAAAAGATTATGGTCATCCACCCGCGCAGAAAAATGCCCGATAAGCAGTTTTCCGACATGGGCTTTTTCGGCTATCTGCGCTGCCTGACGTGCAGTGGAGTGCATTACAGCGCGACAACGCTCCGCCAAATCGTCCAAGAAAGTAGCCTCGTGATACAGCATATCCACCCCCTCGACGATAGGCACAATCTTCTCGGTGTACATCGTGTCGGAGCAGTAGGCATAGCGTTTGCGAATGTCGTATAGTTTCTCGCCATTCTCCATTCGGCGATGGCGTTCCGAAAACAAAAATCCGCAACACGGCACCGTATGCTTGAGCGGAACCGACTCCACCATCACCGTCCTGTCCTCAAAAATCACCTCGTGCTTGCGCGGATTGATGGGGTGGAAAATCACCTCGTAGGGCATATCGGCACAATAATAATCCAACCACGGACGCATCAGTCGCTCCAAATCAGGGTGCGAATAGATGTGCATCGGCTGTGTGCGGTGCTGCATACCCAACGACGAAAGCAGACCTATCAAACCGAAACAGTGGTCGCCATGCAAGTGGGAGATAAAAATGTTGTACAACCTAGAAGTATGCACTCCAAGGCGTTGCATCGTTATCTGCACACCCTCGCCACAATCTACGAGAAACGACTTGTCGCATAGTTCGACAATCTGTCCCGAGGGCGAGTTTTGCATCGTCGGGCGAGCACTTCCGCTACCCAATATGGTTACTTTACAAGGCATCATCTATCTTAAGTTATGGGGTACTGACTTACCTTTTTCAAAACAAATACCGTGCCACCCCATATCTCCGTTAATGTCCCTTAAAAACACTACCGGAATTCCTCTGTAGGGAACATTTAGTTCACTGTTAATTCAGAGAATATTAATGGATAAAATGGTGGATGATTATATGTTTATAGTGCGCGGAGTGTTTCCAAATTCGTTCTTATCTTGTTGCCAAGTGCTGTCTTGCGTTCGATATGTTCCAGCACAGTCTTTACAAACGAGTTACTCTCAAAACTCCCTCGAACCGACTCGAAATCAGCCACTTGCTGTGAACGATCGCCATCCACGCCGAACCCTGTCTGGCTATTGAGGTTAAACTCTTTCTTGGCATCTTCATACACCATACGGTCGAGTTTCACTACCGCATCCTGCCAGTTGTTGATGCTCTGCAAAACCAAATCAAGCGATACATCGTCCACGCTACAACCCCATATCTGTTGCAGTTTGTCTGCCGCCCACGTCCATTCGTAGATGTAGTAGTTCTCATGCATTTGGCGGAAGCGGTCTTGTATCTGTAAGTAACTTATTCCGCCCTTTTCTATTTCGTCCATCAAGCGGCTAACCTCGCTGCGAGGGGCTATGAGGCCCGCCAGATCCACCCAATCGCCCAAGCCTGTCTCTGTATCCGGTTGAAGTGCCTTGTGCAGGTCGTCCAGCGAATGGATGTCCGCCTTCTCTATTCTGGAAATCAATGAGTTGCCTAGAAACTTGGTAATACCTATCGTGTAGAGCATATCGCCATGTACCAACGATGAATTGCGTATTTTACAATTGTTGTAGCCATACACCTCGGTGTTCATACCGCTCAATGTTTGCAACTCCTTCAGTATCTCGCGCCCGCGCCACATCTTCTGTACCGTGTAGGGCGACAGCAGGTTGAAATTGATAAAATCCAATTTGTCCGGGTCTTTGCGGTTATCGCGTTTCGGCCATTTCTGTGCATCACGTATTGTCCCCACCGTACGCAGGTTGGCTCCTGGTACAAGGTATGATTCCGATTGGTTTTCAATTAGATACGAGAATGGCAACTCGCTGGTGTCGGCATGGTTGGTGTGTCGTCCCATCACGAGTGAGAATGCCCCTATCTTCGACGGCCAAAGCAGATAACTATCCGAAGTGGTCTTCGCACCGCGTTCTGCCACACCTTGATGGATAGGTCCGAGTTTGTACATGTGGTTCGACTGGTTGCTGCCCGAACCCGCATTCAGAAACGAAAACATACCCGCAATCAGTAGGGTCGATTTATGGTGCGTTACGGTATAGGGACCCGCAAAAATAGCACACGCCTCGCCGTGCATGCCCTGGCAGTTGCTGAAGAACAGCGATTCCCCCGCCGAGTAGTGCTTGTCGAAAATACATCCCTGCCCCACAAAGCACTTGTCCACTAATGTCGAATCGCCGATTTCTACGCCTGAAGCAACGATAAAATCGGTGCATTTGACACCCGAACCGAGTTTCGTCGGAGCAAACCGATTGGAATTGACCGTACCGTTTTTCAGACGCGACACGCCTGTCAATTGTGCATAGTCGCCTATACGCGTGTTCTTGATACTGCCGCAGTTGAGAATACATACATGATCTCCTATTTCGCCCATATCGCTTGCCTGCGACTCGGCGTAATCATCTATCATTCTGTCGAGTACTTCTATCATCTTGGGGCGGTGGCGGTAGAGCGTCATCACGTATGCGAGACTCGCACTCAGATGGTTGAAGATGGGTATCTCGCGCCCGCCGCCTTCGTTCATCACCGGCACACGCACCCCGTTGCCGAACGTGGTACGCCCGTCCACCAAAATCGCATTCACGTTTTCGATACACGTGTCCGCCCCTATACGGTAGTTGGCAATATAGTTGTGTATATTATATAGGTGTACATTGTCGCCTATCTCGCAGTTGTGAATGGTGGCGTGGTTGATTCCGGAGTGGATGCTCAACCCGCCTGGTAACTCAAACTCGCGCACAAAGTTACCCATTTTCACCACACCCGAGAAATGGGCATCGCATACATACTGCGGGTCGAAACCGTCTTTTACATACACATCCGTCCAGTTCTTAGCATCGCACCCCTGTGCTACTAATTGCTGCTGTTCTTCGTTTGTTAAATTCCTATACATGTTGGCTAGAGTTGAGAAGTGGATGAATTTGGAAGTTTAGGAGTAGTTGAACAAGTTAAAAAGTTGAATAAGTTTAACGCCATTCAACGAACAAACTTTCTAAACCACGCATAAACTTATAAACCCATAAACTCATAAACGAACTACTTCACCTTGTTCAGATACACCCGCGTGCAAACCTGCTTGGTGTAGGCGGGAAAATCGCCCCCGATAATCCACCCGTAGTATCCGGGCTCGCGGCGGAATACATCGGCAAGCCGTTGCCCTTTGTGTTGTCCGAAATTGAATATCTCGTATCCGTCTTTGTCGTAGGCAATGCGCCCTGCAAAGTCCGCAAAGCGTACGCTCCCTGCCGAATAGTCCGCTAATCCCTCTATGGTATCAGGCAGGTCATACCGCTCCAACTGTGCCATCAGCACCTCGTAGGTCGCCATCGTGTCAGCGTTGGCGGAATGAGCGTTTTCCAATTGCTTGCCGCAGTAGAAACGATAGGCTGCCGACAGGTTGCGTTGTTCGTTTTTGGTGAAAATCGTATAGGCATCCACCATATTACGGCGTTTGAGGTCGATGTTGACACCTGCCCGTAGAAACTCCTCCGCCAGCAGCGGTACATCGAAATGGTTGCTGTTGTATCCTGCCAAATCGCTGTCTTTCAACACATCCGCTATCTGGTGTGCTATTTGGCGGAAGGTCGGACAGTCTGCCACGTCCTCGTCGGTTATACCATGTATGGCGGTCGAAGTCTCTGGGATATGCATCGGAGTCTCCTCTACCAGCGGCTTGCCAAACGGATCGGATAGGTGCCGGATAATGGTCGGTTTGACGCGCAAGGTCTTCCCCTCGGCGTTGCCGTTGGGGAAGACCTTGTAATAACTAATCTCGACAATCCTGTCTGTCGATATATTTAGTCCCGTTGCCTCCAAATCAAAGAAGACCAATGGGCGACTTAGTCTCAATTTCATCTACAATTTTACAAATTGTACATCTATAAAGGTTATATCAGTCGTTAAGCAGCATCGGCATCAAGAGCAGTAACAGGTCTTGGTTCTCCTCATTCTCGGTCGGTAAAATCAGTCCGGCACGCGCAGGATCGGCCAATTGCAATTTCACGTCAGTGGAGGAGATGGCATTCAGAATCTCAATTAGGAACGGTGCCTTAAAACCGATAGACATCGGCATCCCGTTGTACTCGCAGGCAATCGTTTCCTCTGCACTGGTCGAGAAATCAATATCTTGTGCCGAAATTTTAATCTGGTTCTCGCTCAACGCCAATTTTAGCAACGATGTACCCGTATTGGCAAACACAGCCACGCGCTTGCAAGCATTGATAAGTGTCTGACGATCAACCACTACCACGTTCTGGTTGTTCTGCGGGATAACGGCATTGTAGTTCGGGAAACGCCCCTCAATCTGGCGACAAACCACTATCGTCTGTCCGAACTCAAACTTCGCATTCTTCTGCCCGAAAGTGATAACTACTTCATTGTCATCTTTGCCTAAGATGTTTTTCAGCAGTGTGGCGGGTTTCTTCGGCAGAATGAAACTGATGGGTTCTGCTGCGGAAACGGAGGTGTTGGTGTAGCGGACAAGGCGGTGTGCATCGGTAGCCACCATAGTAATCTTGTCGGTAGCAATATCAAAGAATATACCGTTCATCACAGGGCGCAACTCATCGTCTGCTGTGCAGAAAATGGTCTTATTGATGGCGTCAAGCAGCATCTTCGATGACATCGTCACCGAGTGTGTATCCTCTTCT
>SAMEA104315427__coassemble_294_pt1 | contig 90041 bp, 77 predicted proteins | sample SAMEA104315427__metabat2_high_PE_027 | metagenome-assembled genome bin SAMEA104315427 (sample SAMEA104315427) | gut metagenome | biome: Monkey gut; feature: monkey-associated habitat; material: faeces | place: China | collected 2013
TTGAGTTCTGCCAGCGTTACAACTGAGTCATCCACAAACGAGCGTGACTTGCCATTGCTGTATAGTTCGCGGCGAACAATACACTCGTCAAACTCCGCCTCAATGATACATTTGTCTTCGCCGTCGGTGATGGCTTTGGTATCAGCGCGTCCCCCCATAACAAGATTGAGCGCACCGAGGATAATACTCTTACCTGCACCCGTTTCGCCTGTCAGTACGGAGAACCCGCCTTCAAAATCCATATCCAAACGGCTGATGAGAGCATAGTTTTGTATGTGTAGATGTTGTAGCATAAGCGTCCCTTATTCAAACGCACAAAATTACTGCTTTTTTGGGAGATATGCAAATGGTGGAGAGATTTAGAAACAAACACCGGTGGAGAGTGATACTTGCCAAGTGTGTGAACGGGTGGTGTAGTAGGTGTAGGCGGCTGTAGGCTGAATGAACCACGAATAGCGGGATTTGAGAGGAAATGCATAGCGGATACTCGCCTGTGCATCGGCTTGAGAGGCAAGCAAGTAAGCGGCAAGCGGGATAAAGGGGGAGGTTTTGCTACCACCATTCTCCATAGAAGTTGAAGTCTTATGTAAGTATGCCGCATTGACAGCAAACCGCATATACCCGATAGGGAGATTGAGGCGGTAACTGCCGGTAAGAGAGGCTGCAATGTGCTGCTCGGCGTAGTTGGTGGAACGAGTAAGGAGATTGAAATAATTGTTGGCGGCCTCACCATATATGTATTGTGTACCTATACGGAGGGCATAACCTGCTTGGGCAGAGATACGCCAGAGTGGGGCAGCATAGCCGAATAGGGCAGTGGCGGTATGAGTCCGGATGTCGGCAATGGAAATGGAAGTTGTGCTGCTCAATTCCTCTGTCGCACTGAAATAATGATACCCGATACCTGCCAAGAAACCCTCTGTGCGGGGTTGGAGCATAAAACGTCCGCTGGCGGTAAGTCCGTGATAGTAAGCCGATTTATAGCCGCCCGAGAAACGTGTATAGGCTGCGGAGGGTAATACCAGGTGGTACACCATCGCCTCACCGAGTTCGGAATAAAAAGCGATGTCGTTGTTCTGCTTATAGCGCCCGACCTGTGCCCAAAAACTATAGGCATACCTTTTATCCGCATAGCCTATAGAACCCTCGAAACTCAAGTCTGCTACTTTGTTTTTAGGACGCGGATCAATACTGCGATAACTCTGTAAGGCACGATATTGGAGTGCTAAATGCCAGATAATGTGTGATTTGACACGGCGATAACCACCACGGAACCGATATTCCTCGGAGCGCATACCGCCGCCGATAGTGTCGCAGGTCAGATACGGGTAAAGCAGTTGATAGTCTGCATTTTCCACCCATTGGTTGCCTTGACTTTGATTCCACGAATAACTCGCTTCGCCAAAGACACGATTGACCGGATCGATGTCGTACACCGACCCTGCCTGCACACTGAAACCGCCTGCCGAGGTTCCCCCGATGGGCATAGTAGATTGTCCGTATTGCCCCTGCAGATACGCCTCGGTGTGCGCTGTATCAAGCAACAGGGAAGTGATTATGACTAAAAATAGATTCAATTAACAAATAATAATTAACAATTAATATGCATAGTATGCCTTTATATACTCTTATCCACCTTACATCCACCTTACTTTGTAATGCGCAATGCATAATGAAAAATTCTTAATTCATAATTCTTCATTCCTAATTTGCAAAGTAGTGTGGATCGGCAGTTTGGGCAGGACGAAAATCGTAGGTCGAGTTGTTGGTGTCTTGAAGTATATGTCGTGTGCCCTTGGTGTAGAGTATCTTGCGGCGCACCGATTTGCCGAAGCGTGTCTTGTCGCTGCCGAGTTCACCCACGTAGGTGTAGCCTCCGTCCAACTCGGTTGCCACAGCCGTCCATTGGTATGCTGATCGCGGGCAGAGATTGACGGCATCGATAATCCATTCGTTAGGGACAAGATAGGTGTCAGTGGACATGTTGAATGTACCGGCGGAGGTAACATTGGTGTAGTTGTATCGGAACTTATATTGCGCGAGATAGTCTTCCGTACTGAGGCTGTCTGGAAAACGGGCAAGGGCAAACGAAGTGTTGCCTTGGTTGTTCGGAATCCAGATAGTGAGCGAATAGCAGAATATTTTATCGAGGTTCGGTACATTGGGATTATCCAAATCCGTAACGGTTGCGCTGGTCGATTGATCGTACCACTCAAAGTCGGCATCGCTCAAGTCGAACGAATTTCCATTCGCTGCACGATGATCCATTGCATTGTCCACAATGAGCAAACTGCCACCCGAAGGCACAGGGTATTGCGTGCCGTCACCGGGAATACGATAGATAGCATCGGCGGCAAAGGATTCGCTGCGGAAATCGGGTTCGAGCGTATATTTAAGGGTGTTCTTTAGTTTGGACTCGAGCAACACCAAGCCGTCGGCATAGAGTGTCATACCGGAATTGTTGTAGATGACAAAATAGCGATCGCCTGTATAGGTTTTTCCCTCTGGAGTCTGTGTCCCGGGCGTAAATATCTCCGCGAGGACAAAGTCTTCCCGTGCCATTGCGGATGCCAAAGGGGCTTCTAATGAACGCGCTTCTGTCAAACTCAGGCTTTTTATGTAGGAGCGGAATAGTAGTTCGGTGCTATCGGCAAGCATAGTCAACGATGCATCTACATCATAAAAACCAATCGGTTGAGTTGTTTGGATAAGCAGTAGCGAATCCTGCCAAATGATAGAATCTGAAGGAACCATATACTGTCGTCCCATATTCAAGTCATTGAAAATAACGCTCTTATCCATTATTTGCACAGATTGCCCTTCCTCCAATTTGGGTATATGCAAAACCATTCGGACAGGAAAAGTCTGTTCTTCAAGCCGCATTTGGCAACTGCAAGGCAACAGGAGCGATAATAGCCCGATGAGGAATATATTTCGATGTATGTTTTTATCCATTTTCTTCTATATAAGAAACTATATCTTTATATTGATTTCCATACCGAAATACGGGCTGGTACTGCGGTGAATCGTCACGCCATCAACCTTGTAATCAGGAAGATAGTCCAAAAGTTTGTTTACGAAGAAAGCCAAGTCGGCATATTTGGTAACGCTTTTCTGTACGCGCAGATTCAGGTAACCCGCAAAAGGTACAACTTTGCGGCGGAACTGGTCTTCGTTGTAAGAAAAGACGAGCCATTGCAGATATGGGTCTTGCTTACATTCTTCGGTGTACGGCTTGAGTTCGCCGCTCAAATCCATATAGGCAATAGGTGTGCCATCTTTGTAGAGCGTTTGCGAAGCAGTGTACCAGTTGAGTTCGATAGTGGCACTGACGGTAAACCCGATTTTAGGGATATAAACATCGGCTATTACGTTGGTATTCAGGTTTTCACGTATGGTGCCATCCGTCCAATTGTAGTAACCGATATAGAGGTCTTTGACGGCGGTATTACCTACCACGGCAGATAATTTGTCGGTGGAGAACATCGCCTGTGAGTTTTGGTAGGTAGTGCGCAACCATGCCCCATTGATGGTAAAACGGGTGCAGATAGCGGGAATACGCGGACTGGAGTACTGCCATTCCACACCTTGTTTGCGTATCTCGCTTCCGTTGGTGGTCATTGAGTAAGTGAGTAGTTTGCTGTATTCGGTTGCTACACCATCCGTGTAGATGGGGTAGGTGAATGGCTGGCAGTCTTTCCATGAGCGAAACCCATCGTTCATACGCTCTTGAAAATAGGTAACGGAAAACTTATGCTTTTGTATCTCAAAACCGGTACGTACCTCCCATTTGAGATTGCGGGCAGGAGTCAGATTGTAGTTGGTAGGGTCGATGATGTGGGTGTAGATATTCATCGTGCTGTCGGTGGCAGAGAGACGCGCATCCGGGGCCTTGAGATCTTCATAGATGAGGTTCGGATAGAGTTGCAGCAGCGTCGGCATCTTGGTGTGTTGCCCGATAGCCCCTGCAATAAACACTTTGCCACTTCTGAACGGGATATTGTATATGAGGTTCGCGCGAGGGTCGAGATAGCACTTGCCATGTATGGTGTATGCTTTGTCTAAACCGAGCAATGAGGTGCCGCGCAGACCGATTTCGAGGTCGAAAGAAGTCTTGCGGATGGGAATGTGTATGTCGTCTTGGATATACCATGCCAACTGGTTGGTAGCGGGAATATCGTTGTATGCACGTGGGCGCAGACTACTTGCATAGTTGAGCGGACGGGTAAGGTCATATACCTGCCCGAGACCAAAGTTTTTGTCATATTTCCATTCTACACCCATAGCCACTTTATGCTCTAATACCCATGTATGGAAGAAAAAGTTGGCTTTCGGACGGATAAATATATTCAACGGTTTGCCGTCCACAAGGTGTTGTGCCACATAGCGATATGGTAGCAGTGAAACATCCTTGTTGCCCTCTTCCATATTGTCAATGGCGGGTTGGATAGGTGTGGTCAGTTGGGTGAACTTGGTTTGCCGGATTTTGTCGAGCGAGAAACTGAGATTCGTTGTCAGCGCCGCCGACCACCATTGTTGTTGCTTTTGGTTGATATTAAGCGTATTACACCATTTAATCTGGTGATATTCGCTGCGGTAAGAGTCTTCCTTGTTGTGGTTGATGTCCGGGTCAATCTTATCATTGTCGATACTTCCCGTATAGTCAAGGCAGTTCTGCCAGCGGATATTCACATCATCGGCAGTCCAACGGTTTTGCAACCGCACTGAGGCGGTAATGCGTTGGTAGTTTTCGAGGGTGTTGGTTGGATCGTTTTTGGCATTGAGATAATCCAATCCGATGTTGAGAACGGTTTTGTTGTCACGCCAGCCGAAACCTTTGCCGGCATAGAAGAGTTTACTGAAACCATCGGCTTTGAATCGTGCCCGCCACGGAGTGGGCTTCATTGTGCGCTCAATCTTGACTACACCGCTCGTTACATCGCCGTATTCGGCACCTGCGATACCGCGGATAATCTCCACTTTCTCAATATCATCGGTAGAGATAGTACGCATATCCACACCTTTGTTCACCACCTGTCGTTGTCCGTCCTGCCCTGTGTTGTTTCCCTGTACATACTGCATATTCGCATCTGTGGAGACGGGTGCACCGTCCACCACGAAACTTGTACCGAGCGAAGCGGCATCGTAGTCGCTGTTGGTGGTGCCATTGCTTGCTTCGCGCAGGCGAATGGTATTGGCGGAAGTCAGGTTAGGGTCTTGAGTACTTGCTCCGGGAAGCATACTTACAATGTCTGCAAAACTGGACGGTTGCAAGTGTTGCATAGCCTCTCTGCCTACAACCGATGAGGTGGTTGCTCCTGCCGACTCGCTTGCCGTAACCACCACTTCCTCAATTGTTTGTGTCTGTTGCACGAGGCGGATCGTGATTATCTGTTTGGCGTTTTTTACCTCGATAGGAAGTATTTCTTCGCGGTAACTGAGGTGCGTAATATCCAATGTATAAAAGCCTTTTGTCAGGCTTAGCCGTGCAACGCCTTGTGCATTACTGATACCGCTTTCGCCAGTCTCCAATGCTACTACCGCCACATCGCTGATACGCTCGCCTGTTAGCGAGTCGCTCAATACTACCTCTACTTGCGCATACACAAGCAGCGGAAAAAGCAATAGCCATATAACGGAAAAGAGATGTTTCATTAAGCAATATTTCCACTGCAAAATTACGAAAAAATCCCTATATATGCAAGTCCCTAAAAATGGGGATATTATACCAAGGCGGCAATGAAATAGTAGGTCATCAGTCCGCAGCAGATGAGCTTGAGAATGGTGCCTGTCATCAGTCCGACAAACGATCCCCAACCTGCACGGAGTGCCGCACGGGTGTTCTTGCCATCGATTAACTCAAACACTACTGCTCCGATAAATGGACCGAGTATGATACCCCATACGCCGAAGAACAGCCCTATCAACATACCGATAGTGCTTCCCCATACGCCCCATTTCGAGCCGCCGAAACGTTTGGTTCCCCATGCAGGGACGAAGTAATCCAACGCTTGTACCACTACAACCACGACAGCCCAGATGACGAGAAACTGCCACGAGAATTGTACGCGTTCGGTCAGTTGTAACAGAAGTATACCTACATACGCCAACGGCACCCCCGGTAGTACAGGGAGTACACAACCGATAATGCCTGTCAGTAGGCATATAGCACCGAGTATAATCAATAAGATGTCCATAGGTTTTGCATCAATTACGCATGTACATAGAATTGTACGTCTCAAGGGCTTTTCGCAGCACGACCATTGCCTTGGAGAGATCTTCTTTATTCAATACGTATGCCATACGTACCTGTTTGCGTCCCTCTTCGGGGTCAGTGTAGAAACCGCTGCCCGGAGCCATCATAACGGTCTGCCCTTCGTACTGAAAATCGGTCAGACACCATTGGCAGAACTTATCCGTATCGTCTACGGGCAGTTGTACCATCGTATAGAAAGCCCCCATCGGCGTGGGTGCAAACACACCGGGTATTTGGTTGAGTTGGTCAATCAGGTAGTTGCGGCGGGAGAGGTACTCGTCATACACCTCCTCCATATATTCCTGTGGCGTGGAAAGCGATGCTTCTGCAATTGCCTGCCCGATCAGAGGGGGCGAGAGACGCGCTTGGCAGAATTTCATTACCGCCTGCCGCACTTGTCTGTTCTTCGTGATAAGTGCTCCGATACGAATACCGCACTCCGAGTAACGTTTGCTCACAGAATCCACAAGGATAACATTGTCCTCAATACCCTCCAAGTGGCAGGCAGAGATATACGGACGCTTGGTATAGATAAATTCGCGATACACCTCATCGGAGAAAAGATAGAGGTTGTATTTTTTCACCAAGTCGCGCAGTTGGAGCATCTCTTGTTTGGTATAGAGATAGCCTGTCGGGTTGTTGGGATTGCAAATCAAGATAGCCCGCGTCTTGTCGGTTATTTGTTTCTCGAATTCTTCCACGGGCGGCAATTTGAACCCGTCTTCGATATGGGTTTTCACCGATTTGACTACCGCTCCGCATGAGATAGCAAATGCCATATAGTTGGCATAACTCGGATCGGTAACAATAATCTCGTCGCCGGGGTTGAGACACGCCATATAGGCGAACATAATCGCCTCCGAACCGCCCGAGGTGATGATTATTTCATCGGGCGATAGGTCAATACCATACTCGGCATAGTAGCCTACCATCTTCGTCCTGAGAGACTTGGTGCCTTGTGAGGGGGAGTAGTCCAATATCTTCTGATTGAAATTATGTACCGCTTCGAGGGCGCAAGACGGAGTCTGAATATCGGGCTGACCAATATTCAAGTGGTAGATATGTATGCCGTTTCGTTTCGTCGCATCGGCATATTTCGCCAGTTTGCGAATAGGCGATTGTGGCATATTTTGTGCTCTGTCGGATATTTCCATAATTGAAATTTTGCTATAGCAATTCACAAAGTTATAAATTTACAAATTTCCTCTGTTCTGTCTATCAGGTAGTCCGGCTGTGCGGCTGCTAACTCTTCACGTGCCACAAATCCCCACGAGCAAGCAATAACAGGTACTCCGGCATTACGGGCGGTCTCTATGTCCACAAGGCTGTCGCCAACGTATAATACTTTCTCGTCGGGCAATATTGCCAAGATGTCGTACACCACTTGCGGATCGGGTTTACGGGGTACGCCTTCACGTTCGCCGAATACCACATCAAACACGCCGGAATAGTAATGCTCCACAATTTTGCGTGTCGCTTCTTGATATTTGTTGGACGCTACTGCCAAACGAACACCTGCTTGTTTGAGCGTAGCCAACACTTCAGGCATACCCTCGTATGGCACGGTGTGATCGCAGTTGTGTTCATTATAATAAGGAATGAAATCCCTGCGCAGACGTTGTATTTCCATTTGGGTCTGTTCAGCGGTTTGTTTGGCTTCTATAGGAAGGGCACGTTCAATTAGTTTGTTTACGCCGTTCCCTACAAGGTGCGGATATTCCGCCAAGTCGTGGGTGGGGTAGCCTGCCGCAGACAGGGCGTGGTTGCACGCCAAACCGAGGTCGGCAATGGTGTTGATGAGAGTTCCGTCTAAATCAAAAATAATCGTCATAGAAATACAGACTAAAATAGTTTGCAAAGATACACATTTTTCTTTGTTTGTGCAAATAGAACTTGTTTTTCCGCTGGATACATCGGTGCTTCTGTTCAGACATTTGAGAGAAAAATGGATATCTATCGCGTGTCGAAAAAAATGATCGGCAATAGCCGTTATGTGCCTAATCATATACAATGATATGGACTTGTCAGCACCATTGCGGGGTGAGTTGCCATAGTGGTACTTTCCAAATTATTAGCGCAAAAAACGGCAATAATGGAGACAAAGTCAATTCCATATTGCACAAATGGGAAAAAAAGCGTAACTTTGCAAGCTTTTTATACTGCGTAATGTACAACGCATAGCATAATGACGACTTATAAAATATCCTAACAAATGGAATCGAAATATAATCCTACAGAAATCGAAGCGCGCCAGTATCAGTATTGGCTCGACAACAAGTTGTTTCACAGCGAACCCGATGGCAGAGAGCCGTTTACCGTGGTGATTCCCCCACCCAACGTAACCGGTGTACTCCACATGGGACACGTGCTGAACGAGACAATACAAGATATTCTCGTGCGTCGCGCACGCTTGGAGGGCAAAAACGCCTGCTGGGTACCTGGTACTGACCATGCGTCGATTGCCACCGAGGCGAAAGTAATCAAACGCCTCAAAGAACAAGGTATCAACAAATCGGACCTGACCCGCGAGCAATTCCTCAAGCATGCGTGGGATTGGACAGACGAACACGGAGGTATCATACTCAAGCAACTGCGCAAACTCGGTTGCTCATGCGATTGGGACCGCACATCGTTCACTATGGACGAGACGCGCTCCAAAGCCGTGATTCATGTATTCTGCGACCTGTATAAGAAAGGACTGATATACAGAGGTTTGCGTATGGTCAATTGGGACCCTGAACGCCAGACAGCACTGAGCGATGAGGAGGTGATTTACCACCAAGAGCATAGCAAATTCTACTATCTGCGATACAAAGTGGCGGAACCCGGGGTAGTCAATCCGGAGACGGGAGCAGACTATGCCGTAGTGGCTACAACACGTCCGGAGACCATCTTCGGCGATATAGCCGTATGTATCAACCCCAAAGAGGAGAAAAACCAATGGTTGCGCGGCAAGCACGTCATCGTGCCGGGCGTAGGGCGCGTGATTCCGATTATCGAAGACCGTTATGTGGAGATTGGATTCGGTACCGGTTGCTTGAAAGTTACCCCCGCACACGATGTGAACGACTATGCCCTCGGACAGAAATACGACCTGAAGACCATAGATATATTCACGCCCGACGCACATCTCAATATGGATACCATAGAGGAAGAGCTGCGTCCGAATGTGGCTAAATACCATGGGATGGACCGTTTCGACTGCCGCAAACAGATTATGGAAGACTTGCAGGCACTCGATTTGGTGGAGAAAATAGAAGACTATGAGAACAAGGTGGGCTACTCGGAGCGTACCAACGTGCCTATCGAGCCACGCCTCTCGCTCCAATGGTTTGTCCGTATGCAGCATTTTGCCGACATCGCGCTGCCGCCTGTGATGAACGACGACATTGTTTTCTACCCCGCGAAATACAAAAACACCTATCGCAACTGGCTCGAAAACATCAAGGACTGGTGTATCTCGCGCCAACTATGGTGGGGACACCGTATTCCTGCCTACTACGATGCCGACCTGTTGGCACAGACAGGCTTGGAGAACTATCCGACCGACAAGATTATCGTTTCGGAGACCGCTCCGGAAGGCAACTACGTGCAAGACGAGGGGGCTTTGGATACATGGTTCTCGTCGTGGCTATGGCCTATCTCGCTGTTCGACGGTATCGAGCACTCAGATAACAAAGAGATTGCATACTACTACCCCACTTCCGACCTTGTAACAGGTCCGGACATCATCTTCTTCTGGGTGGCACGTATGATTATGGCGGGCTACGAATATATGGGCAAAATGCCGTTCAAGCACGTCTATTTCACCGGTATCGTGCGCGATAAAAAAGGACGCAAGATGTCCAAATCGCTCGGCAACAGTCCCGACCCGCTGGACCTGATAGAGCGTTTCGGTGCTGACGGCGTGCGTATGGGTATGATGCTCAGCGCACCTGCGGGCAACGACATCCTCTTCGACGAGAGTCTGTGCGAACAAGGTCGTAATTTCTGCAACAAGATTTGGAACTGCTTCCGACTCATCAAAGGTTGGGAAATGGCAGACCAAGCACCCTCCGAGAGCGAAAAAACGGCAATGGCATGGTTCGAGTCAATGCTCGCCAAGACGGCGAACGAGGTGGCAGACCTGTTCAGCAAGTACCGTCTGAGCGAGGCACTGATGGCGATATACAAACTCTATTGCGACGAGTTCTCTGGCTGGTATCTCGAAATGATTAAACCCGCCTACGGACAACCGATAAACCGCGCCACCTACGAGATGACACTCGATTTCTTCGACCGTATGCTCCGCCTGCTTCACCCGTTCATGCCCTTCATCACAGAAGAATTGTGGCAAAACATCACGGCGCGCAAAGAGGGCGAAAGCATTATGATTGCCCCGCTTGGTACCTTTGGCGAAGCGGACGAAAACCTGCTTGCCGAGATAGAAAACCTGAAACAAGTGGTTTCTAACGTCCGCAATATTCGCGCAAGCAAGAATATCCCCCTCAAAGAGGTACTCTCCGTACATACGACGGCGGAGACAACCGATGCCATCCGCGCCTTGGTGGAGAAACTCAGCAGTTGCGAGGTTTGCTGTGGCGACATGGCGAAGTCGGCAGGTGCTGCCTCGTTCATTATCGGTACTACCGAATACTGCGTGCCGTTGGATAAGTTTATCAACGTGGAGGACGAACTGAAGAAACTCGAGGCCGACCTGCAACATCAGGAAGGTTTTCTGCGCGGCGTAATGGCGAAACTCGGCAACGAGCGTTTTGTGCAGAACGCCAAACCCGAAGTGGTGGAGTTGGAACGCAAGAAGAAAGCCGACGCCGAAGCACGTATCGCCACCCTCCGCGAGTCGATTGCTGCCCTGCAAAAGTAAAAAAAGATTAGCAACCTTTTCGCTACTCACACGCACAAATCAGCATAGGATGTGCATAGGATGTGCATAGGATGTGCATAGGATAGGCAACCCATACGAAGTATTTGTTATATTAAAAAGAATAAACGAATACATGAGTTGTCTGTACAAAGCGAATCGGTAATTCTAATAAAAACAACGACTAATTAATAGAAAAATAATGAAAAAGATTTTTTTTGCAGTAGTTACTGCAGCAGTAGCACTGTTTGGTTTCACGGGTTGCGAAGAGTTGGAGACAAAAGACGTTTTCGTAAGTATTGTAGCCAATTTTGGAGCGACCGGAAGTATGGATGATCTCTCTAATGTCATGGCATTGAAAAGTGATATTGAAAACATTTTTGTGTCAGAAATGAAAGCTGCAGGTGCTGTAGAATATCCTGACTTAACCACATCCGTACTGTTCAAAGCACAGACGAGTGAAAAAATTCTTAAGGCGACTATCCTGACAGCAGCAGAAAAGGCAGACAAGGCTGTCAAAACCAAATACGGTGATGGCGCCACGATGAACGTACCCGGTTATGTGAATTTCTTGGATATTGTAGTATCTTACAATTGGAATTCCGAGCCGACCGAAGCAGTTAGATGTGTTTACAAAGAGAAAAAATAACTTTGCTAATCTAATAGTAAATACACTAAAATAACCGATAAATTCTATGGCTATGCAAAAAAAATGTACACCCGTTAAACACTTTTTTGAGTATTTCAATGAGCGTATCCCACAGAATTGGAACGAACCGGCAATCACTGACTTCGATGGGGACAAGAACTACACCTACGGGGAGATGGCAACGAAAGTGGCTCAACTGCAAGTGCTTTTGCAAAATGCGGGTTTGGAACGCGGAGACAAAGTAGTGATTTGCAGTAAGAACTGTTCCAACTGGGCTATCTCGTTTCTGAGTATCGCTGCCAACAGAGGTGTGATAGTGTCTATTATGGACGCTTTTATGGGCAACGACATCGAGAAACTCATCAATCACTCCGATGCCAAAGCCCTGTTTGTGGGCGATAGCGTATGGCAGAAGATACACATTGAGAACCTGCCGAACATCAAATTGGTGCTTTCGACAACTAACTTTGAGTTGCTCTACGCCCGCACGGAAGAGCAGGAAAAAGCATACGCCCAAAAGGAACAACTGTTCAGCGAGAAATACCCCAACGGTTTTGGAAAAGCAGATATAGCCCTGCCTACCGACAACATGGACGACCTGATGATTATCAACTACACATCAGGTACCACCAGTGACCCGAAGGGAGTAATGCTCTCCTATCGCGCCATCTCCGCCAACGTACATTATTCGCAAGAAACGATACCTAACCACGCAGGTTGGGCAGAGGTATGTATGCTGCCCTTGGCACACATGTTCGGTATGACTATCGAGTTCCTGTATCAGGTAGCAGGCGGTTGCCACGTCTATTTCTTGAGCAAAACGCCTTCTCCAAGTGTGCTGATGCGCGCATTCGCAGAGACCAAACCCTATATGATACTCACTGTGCCGTTGGTATTAGAGAAGATTTTCAAAGCAAAGATTTTCCCTGCATTGGAAAAACCGATGGTGAAACTGCTGTGGCACACACCTTTGCTGTGCAAGATTGTGGAGAAACAGATTTATAAGCAACTGATGCAAGCCTTTGGCGGAAACCTGATTTGGCTCATCACCGGTGGTGCAGCCATCAATGCCGAGGTGGAGAAAGTGTTCCGCCGAATCAAGTTCCCGTTTGTAGTGGGATATGGTATGACCGAAGCAGGACCACTGATTTGCTACGACCATTGGTACAACGAAGTGCAAGGTTGTTGCGGAAAAGTGGTGGACCGTTGCGAACTGCGTATCGATTCCGATGACCCCGAACACAAAGTGGGCGAGATTTTGTTCCGCGGAGAGCACCTGATGATGGGCTACTACAAAAACGAACAAGCCACCCGGGCGGCCATCGACAAAGACGGTTGGTTCCATACCGGCGACTTGGGAACGATGGACAAGAAAGGCAACCTGTTTATCAAAGGACGCAGCAAAGCCATGATTCTGTCCTCAAACGGACAAAACATCTATCCGGAGGAGTTGGAAGACAAACTGAATAACCAGACTGGTGTGGTAGAATCGGTTGTTGTGGGCAGAAACGGCAAGTTGGTAGCCCTGATTTACCCCGACTATACCCTCAAAGAGCATGGTAAATTGGGAGAAAAGACGCTGGAACAACTGATGCAAGAGAACTTGCAGATTGTCAATAAGCAACTCCCCGCCTATGCACATATTTCCGGTTTCGAGTTGGTAGAGACCGAGTTTGAGAAGACGCCGAAACGCAGCATACGTCGTTTCTTGTACAAATAAGACGCACGTTGTCATTGCTCGGCTAATACAGTGTATCGCCGAAAAGTATATAAAAAGAGGTTGCCCCGATATGTGGGACAACCTCTTTTTTGTTACATAGTACTTATCATATCCTCCACCGTATCACGGTCATCGGGCGAGAGGTCGGATATATGAATGATACCGTTTTGCAGAAGTTCCGCTATATGCATGGCAATCAGTTCGGACGGCATCTTGCGCTCACGCGCAATAGAAGCAAGGTCATTACCATTATACAACAGACGCAAAGTGGTCAGCACATTACCCGCTATGTGCTTGTTCTTTTTTGCCTCCACTATGGCATTGTCTATCTCTGTTTGCGAACGAGAGTTAAGCGATTGTTGCACGGGAATGGCGGGTTGTTGTTCGCGAAGATACTTTTTGACCACCGCAAGCACGGGTTCACCTATCAAATCATACTTTTTCTTACCCACACCCGATACCGCCATCAGTTCTTTCTTGGTGGTGGGCAGGACGTTGCTTATCTCGATGAGTGTCTTGGTGTGAGCAACGAGATAGGTGGTATTCTCCCACCCTTGCGCCTCCGCAATCTTGTGGCGCAACGCATACAGACGTCTGAGCAGTTCCGGGTGTCGGCTCTCGGTACCCGTCTCCGTCTTCTGTTCGCTCTTGGCAGAGATATGCACTTTGGGTATGGCAAACGACCGACGCGCATCGAAATAGGTCTGCACCGAGGGTTGCGCATAGATTTTGCCCATCACGTACGCTTGTCGCGCCAAATCGACATACAGTTCCTCTATCTGTTCCTCAAACGATTTGACATCATCTTTGTCGTCGGCATAGACCGGCGAGGCTTTCAGGGTAGTGAGCATAGTATCCATCTTTTGCGCGAAATAACCATCGGCGGCTTTGAGTCGCTCGGAGAGATATGCCCAGTCAATGGTTTCTTGGCTGAGTATCTGACGAATCTGACGCTGAAAGACCTCGGCTGTATGTTGCCAATCAAGCATGGCATTGCCCGCCCGCATGAGAAAATCGTTGGCGGTATCTCGGTTGAACGAAGACGATTTGGCTACCAAACGCTGCAAGTTCTCCACCCCCTGATACGCATTTCGAAAATCATACAGGCTACAAAGTGTCTGCGTCAGATACTCCCGCTGCGAAATACTGAGTCCCGTTTCCACCCGTTCCAACGAAGGCTGAGAGGCAGTAAACTCCAACACGTCGTACGCATTCGTCAGTGCCGATTCGGGGATTCGGGACAACAGAATCGTGCCTTCCAAAGTGCGGCAACGCGATAGCGCAACATATACCTGCCCTGCGGCAAACGCATCGGCAGCATCAATCACCACATGGTCGAATGTGAGTCCCTGCGCTTTGTGGATAGTTACCGCCCACGCCAATCGCAATGGAATATGCGTGAACGTACCCGCCACCTCTGTCTGTATCTCATCGCTGTTGTTTTTGGTAACATAGCGGATATTCTCCCACGTCTCGGAGTGTACTTTTATCTTTTCGGTCGCGCCGTCTTGTCCTTCACATTCCACCACAATCTCATCTTTGTCAAGCGAAACTACCACACCCAATTTACCATTATAGTACTGTTTGGCAGGCGACGAGTCAGAACGAATGAACATCACCCGCGCGCCCTCTTTGAGTGTAAGTGTCTCATCTGCAGGATATTGCGATTCGGGGAACGTACCTTTTACATCTGCATGATACGTAAATGTCTTTCCGCGCAGGTTGTCCAACTCGCGGGCATTGATAGCGTCCACTTTGCGGTTGTGGGTAGAAAGCACGATGTGGAACGGTTCGCCTTTCCGGGGTTTCCAATCGGGCATATACCTGCTGTTGAGCAATGCCAACGAAGCGGACGACAAATGGTTATTGCGCACCTCGTTGAGCAGGTCGATAAACTGGCGGTGGGTCTGGCGGAAGACATGGTCCAACTCTATGTATAACGGCGTAATCTCCTGAAACACATTGGCTTGAAAGAAATACGGACCACGGTAGAACGGCCGTAGATAGTTCCAATCGTCCTCGCGTGCCACAGGCGAAAGTTGATACAAATCGCCGATAAACAACATCTGTACGCCTCCAAACGGCAGGTTCGGTCGGTGTCTCATACGGCGCAGGACCGCATCAATGGTATCCAACAAGTCGGCACGCACCATACTTATCTCGTCTATCACCAACAATTCCAGATTGCGCAACAAACGCTGTTTAGGGCGGCGCATCTGCATCTCGGCAAAGAGTTTCTTGCGTTCTATGGGGGTAGGGAGAAACAATTGCGGGGGCAACTGAAAAAGGGAATGAATCGTTACCCCTTCGGCATTGATGGCGGCCACGCCCGTTGGTGCCACCACCATCATCTGTTTAGGACATTCGACACGCAGTTTGCGAAGCAAAGTGGTTTTTCCCGTACCTGCTTTGCCCGTCAAAAAGATACTGCGATTGGTATGCATCACATACTCATAAGCCAATTCATAAGGTGTCATCTGCCGTATTGATAATCTTTGCAAAGGTACTAAAATTTCATAATATATACAAATACAAAAAGTGGCTACATGATTTTTCACATAGCCACTTTCTTATGCTTTACTTATTTGCAAATCGTTTTTCTTATTCGAATGCACCCATTTGGAGCATAGAAACCTCCTTTGGCGACAAGAAACGGTATTTTCCGCGTGCCACATTCTTCTTGGTCAGACCGGCAAAACTAACACGGTCGAGTTGCATTACCTTGTAGCCCACTTTCTCAAACATACGGCGCACTACGCGGTTCTGACCGGAGTGAATCTCAAGACCGATATGCTTACGGTCGTTCTTGTGGAACTCCAACGCATCGGGCACAATCTTTTCGTTGTCAAGCATGACGCCTGCACGCAATACTGCTTCATCCTCCGGTTCCAAATCACGGTCCAGAGTGGCAGCATACACTTTCTTCTTACCGAATTTCGGGTGCGTCAGTTTGGCAGCCAGGTCGCCGTCGTTGGTCAGCAAAAGCACACCTGTGGTATTGCGGTCGAGACGCCCAACCGGATAGATACGCTCTGCACACGCATTGCGCACGATGTCGATTACGGTATGACGCTCTTGCGGGTCGTCGGTGGTAGTAACCGTATTCTTCGGTTTATTGAGCAGAATATACACTTTGCGCTCACGGCGGACAGGTTGATCATGGAATTGCACCTTGTCCGTAGGCAGCACTTTTGCGCCTAACGAATCCACTACAACGCCGTTTACCGTAATCACACCTGCTTGGATAAAGTCGTCTGCCTCGCGACGGGAGCAGATACCGGCATTAGCCAGATACTTATTCAAGCGAATCGGTTTTGTCGGGTCTTCGTATTGTTTTTGGAAGGTCTGGCGTTTACGCTCGCTATACACACCGGCATTGCGTTGTGGACGCGGACGGAACTGCCCTTGTGGACGATAACCGCCCTGGCGTTGTTCGCCGTCCTGATTGTTGTAGCGAGGACGGAATCCGCCTTGCGGACGTTCACCATCTTGATTATAACGGGGACGATAACTGCCTTGAGGGCGTTCGCCGTTTTGATTATAACGGGGACGATAACTGCTTGCTCCATCGGCATTATAGCCGCCTTGGTTGTAATGCGGCTCCACACGCTCTGCACGCGGACGCGCGCCGTCGGTACGTGTAAAACGCTGGCGAGGACGACTGCTGTCACGATTGGAACTATAGGAACTGAAACGCGGACGAATGCTTGCGCCGTCCTCCGACATATAGGCGTCTCTTTGCTCACGCGGATCCTCACTCCTGCGATAGCCACCCGGACGATTGGTGTTGTCTTGGTTGTTGTACATAATCTTTTTTGTATAGGTTAAAAAAAACAGGTGACTCTCTCGAGCCACGCCCGCACTCCCGTGCGAGAAAATATATTTACGTTTTAGGTTTCTTCAGTTCTATCAAAACTACTAATCTAATACACGGTATTAAATCAAATTTAGGCTCCGAGCCTTTCAGCCGGAGCCTAAGGTGATCACCTGATTTTATGACAGGCGATCAAGCCTCAGCAGCCTTCTCAATAGCGAGTTTACCACGATAGTAGCCGCAACTTGGGCATACGGTGTGATAAATGTAGTGAGCACCGCAGTTAGGGCAGATTGCCAATGCGGGTACTTTCAGAACGTCATGTGTACGACGTTTCGCTTGTCTGGTGTGCGATTGTCTTCTTTTAGGATGTGCCATATCAGTTTTTCTTTAATAAATTAGTCTAAATAATAACGGTGGGTGTCCTCGCCTGAGCCACGCAGAACGACTCATAGGTTACTCCGCCTCTCCGTTGTGTATCGTTTGTTCGTCTTCCGCTTCCGTACAAAGGTGGTCTTGGAGAAGCGCATCCATTTGCGGATTACAACCACCGGTTTGGTGACTATGTACCAACGGAAGATTTACAATTATCAATTCATAAGCGAGCCAATTCAAATCAATGGTTTTTATTTTGTCCACCGATTCTTCGCCTTCATCCTCCAGATTCACTCTTTCCTCCACGTCCATACGGATATCCATCGGATCAAGGCAGCGGTCGCACGTTACTTGCACTATTCCTTCTACACCTATTGTCAGGTCAAAATCTTCCTCACGCAGATCTAATATCGCTTTGGCAGATATTTGCCCACCTAACAATTCGGTCTTCTCTATGGTAGCAAAATAAGCGTTATCCAATTGATAATCAAATACATAATGCCCCACTTCCAACGTAGAGAGATCTATAATATGACTTTTCTGCTCACTCATAGTGCAAAATCGGCTGCAAAGTTACTACTTTTTTCTGATACACACAAGGCTTTTTCTGTAAAAATTGCATTTCCAAATGGAAACTATACACAAAAAAGCGATACAGAAACGATCACTGTCTCTATATCGCTTTATATGATACTTTCTGCTATGCAGCAGTTTGTCTGTCTCTTAGAGTCTTGCTTTGATAGCAGCGGATTCTGCTTCGTAGCCGGGTTTGTCGAGGAGGGCAAACATATTCTTTTTGTATGCCTCTACGCCGGGTTGGTTGAACGGATTGACATCGAGGATGTAGCCCGATATACCGCACGCACGCTCAAAGAAATAGATAAGTTCGCCCAAATAGTACTCATTGAGCAGAGGCATGGTAATCTTCATATTGGGTACTCCGCCGTCCACATGCGCAAGCATCGTACCGAGTTCTGCCATCTTATTCACTTCGTCCACACGCTTGCCGGCAAGGAAATTGAGTCCGTCGAGGTTTGCCTCATCGAATGGGAACTCCACTTGATGATTGGGTTCTGCCACCGAGATGACGGTTTCGAAGAGATGACGCTCGCCGTCTTGTATATATTGGCCCATTGAGTGCAGGTCGGTCGTGAAGTCCACCGAAGCGGGGAAAATCCCCTTGTGGTCTTTGCCTTCCGACTCTCCGTAGAGTTGTTTCCACCACTCGCTGACATAGTGCAATTTGGGGTGGAAGTTGACTAACAACTCAATCTTCTTGCCCTGCGCAGAGTAGATACTATTGCGTGCAGCGGCATATTGTGCAGCGGGGTTTTCCTCAAAGGGTGTGTCGATACCACACACTTCTTCCATACGTGCTGCGCCGTTGATGAGTGCGCGAATGTCGAAACCGGCGCAAGCGATAGGCAGCAGTCCTACAGGTGAAAGCACGGAGAAACGTCCGCCGATATTGTCCTCGATGACGAATGTCTTGTATCCTTCTTGTGTTGCCAATGTGCGCAGTGCACCTTTTTTGGCGTCTGTGATACAGACAATCAGGTCTTTGGCAGCCTCCATGCCTTGTTGCTTCTCAAGTTGCGTCTTGAGCAGGCGGAAAGCCAATGCGGGTTCGGTGGTAGTACCCGATTTGGAGATACAGATGATACCGAATCGTTTGCCTTTGAGTAGGTTTTGCAGTTCGTACAAGTAGTCTTCGCCGATGTTCTGTCCGGCATAGACGATAGCGGGTTTGTGGCCCTCGAGCCATGCGAAGGAGGATGACAGCGCGTCGATCACGGCTTTCGCACCCAGGTACGACCCGCCGATACCGATACACACAATCACTTCGCACTCGCGGCGAAGCAGGTCGGCTGTTGCCTGAATATCTTCCAATTGGGGTTTGATATCCTCCGGTAGGTTCATCCAGCCCAAGAAATCGTTACCTTTGCCGGTTCCTTTGGTGAGCATTTCCTGGCATTTTGCCACTTGCTCTTTGTAAGCATTTACCGCCTCGGCACTCACCGCCTTGGCGTAGGAAAATTGAATATCCTTCATATTTTATATGTTTTATTGTAATTTTTCCGTTAGTCCGCGAATCACCATAGTCGGCGACTTGCGGTTGTATAGTATGTCGTACATGGCGTCCACTATAGGCAGGCTCACCTGCATACGCTCGTTGGCGATATGTATTGCGCGCGTACCGTAGTATCCTTCCGCCACCATCTCCATTTCCATTTGTGCGGCTTTGATAGAGTAGCCAAGTCCTACCATCTGTCCGAATTGGCGATTGCGGGAGAACTTGGAATAAGCGGTTACCAGCACATCGCCCAAATATCCGCTTGCCGTGATGTCGCGATGGGTATTCGATACGGCTGTTGCAAAGCGCAGAATCTCCTGCATAGCATTGGTAAGCAGTACGGCTTGGAAATTGTCGCCATAGTGCAAACTCTGGCACATACCTGCCGCAATGGCATAGATATTTTTCATCACGCTGCTGTACTCCAATCCGAGTACGTCGTTGCTCGTGGTGGTATGTACAAACTTGGTTTGGAACAGAGCCGCCCACTCATTGGCTTTGTCTATGTTCTCGCACCCTATGGTGAGGTAACTCAACCGCTCCAGTGCTATCTCCTCCGCATGGCACGGACCTGCTATAATCCCCAACTGCTCCGTTGGAATACGGAAACGGGTATGGAGGTAGTCTGTAACCAACATATTGTCATCGGGTATCATACCCTTCACCGCCGAAATGACTATTTTACGTGTCATATTGCGTCGGATTTTGTTGAGCGATTGCTTCACATAAGGCGAAGGTATCGCCAATATCAGTACATCCGACTGCGACACCACCTTGTTGATGTCCGTTGAGAAATGAATACGCGACACATCAAACTCCGCCATGCCGAGATAAGACGGGTTCTTGCCGGTGGCAACAAACTCATCTATCGCCTCTTGTCGGCGAATAAACCAATTGATTTCGGTTTGGTTGGTCAGCACTATCTTTGCCAATGCCGTTGCCCAACTTCCCGACCCTAGAATAGCAATTCTATATTGCATATTGTGCTTCATTCATTGTTCAACACGTTGCACCGCAACCGGTTAGGCCTCAGGCTTCATGGTAGGGAACAACAATACTTCTTGAATGGTGGGTTGTCCGGTCATGAGAATAGCCAATCGGTCGATACCGATACCGATACCGGATGTGGGAGGCATACCGTATTCGAGAGCACGCATAAAGTCGTGGTCAATCACCATTGCCTCATCGTCGCCTTTGTCTGCCAACTTCATTTGCTCCACAAAGCGGTTGTATTGGTCAATCGGGTCGTTCAACTCGCTATAGGCGTTGGCTACTTCTTTGCCGTTCACCATCAGTTCGAAACGCTCGGTCAGTCCGGGCTTGGAGCGGTGCATCTTGGTCAGGGGCGACATCTCGACGGGGTAGTCGGTGATGAAAGTAGGTTGGATAAACGTACCCTCGCAGGTTTCGCCGAATATCTCGTCAATCAGTTTGCCTTTGCCCATGTGTTCGGTATCCTCCACACCATATTTTTTTGCTACCTCGCGAATAGTGTCTTCGCTCATAGTAGAGAGGTCTAATCCCGTCTTTTCTTTGATAGCGTCCAAAATAGGCAAACGACGATAGGGTGCTTTGAAATCCACCTCGTGGTCGCCAATCTGCACTTTGGTAGTTCCGTTTACAGCGATGGCGATGGTCTCCAGCAGATGCTCCGTAAACGACATCATCCAGTTGTAGTCCTTGTATTGTACATACAACTCCATGCACGTAAATTCGGGGTTATGGCTCCGGTCCATACCCTCGTTGCGGAAGTTGCGCCCAATCTCATACACGCCCTCAAAACCGCCTACAATCAGTCGCTTGAGGTACAACTCGGTGGCGATACGCAGGTACATATCTACGTCGAGTGCGTTGTGGTGCGTAATGAACGGACGTGCCGATGCGCCGCCCGCAATCTGCTGCAGAATAGGTGTTTCCACCTCGGTATATCCAGCCTCGTCAAATACGCGGCGCATGGTTCGAATGATAGTGGCACGCTTCAGGAACACTTCTTTTACGCCGTCGTTCACAATCAGATCCACATAGCGTTGACGGTACCGTTGCTCGGGGTCGTTGAATCCGTCGTAAGCCACACCGTCTTTATATTTCACGATAGGCAGGGGGCGCAGGCTCTTTGCCAGCACGGTCAGTTTCTTGGCGTGTACAGAAATCTCGCCCATCTGTGTGCGGAAAACAAACCCCTCGATACCGATGAAATCGCCTATATCAAGCAGTTTTTTGAATACCACGTTATACATCTGTTGCTCCACAGTGGTGGCTGTTTCGCCTTCGGGCACGGGAGCCTGGATATCATCACGGCTGACATACACCTGGATACGTCCCTTCGAGTCCTGCAGTTCGATGAACGACGCTTTGCCCATGATACGTTTCGACATCAGTCGTCCGGCGATACGCACTTCTTTGCCGGTGTACCAATCGGCGGTGGTGTCATCGTCTTTGAATCCGTCTTTGATGTCTTTCGAATATCCCGTAACCACGTATTCATCAGCAGGATACGGGTTTATTCCCATATCACGCATCGTCTGCAGACTCTGTCTGCGCACTTGTTCTTGTTCAGATAATTCCATATTATTTGTCTTATTTTTCCACTGTGCTTTTGCCAACCACAGCAAATATATTTCGTTAGTTATATCGGAATACGCCATGGTAATCCAATTTGGCTGCAAAGGTACAAAAAATCTTTGGAATACACAATACAGAAAAAATACGACGACTATCAGATAAGTATGAACGATCTTGATTTTGCGGCGATAGTATTGCCGGCTAAGAAACAACAATTTTAATTATGAATTATGAATGAAGAATTATGAATGAAGAATTATGAATTGCTTTTAATTATGGAGGCTTATACCAGGCAATGTATTAATGGTCTATTGAGCATAGTTTTAGTAGGGGATATTCCATTACACGGCAAATATATGGCAAGTATATGGGGATGAGGGGCGGAAAAATGTTTGGCATACATTTTGCGCGCGGATTATAAAATTACACTCTATATCAGAAATTTACACCCTATATATAAATTACACCTATTTACACCCTATATCAAATATGAAATGGAGTTGGAATAAAAATGCCGTAGTGCAGTATCTGCGGCGGTTGGTATCGCTGAGTGAGGAAATGGATATCGAGGCGGCGAGTGTAACCATACGGCAAAATGTGTACTTCCGGGGTCCGAATGTGTTTATTCTCTTCTGCGCGATTATCATCGCCTCGGTGGGACTGAATGTCAATTCGATACCCGTGATTATCGGTGCGATGTTGGTTTCGCCGTTGATGGGACCTATCATGGGCTTCGGTATGGGATTGGGCACCAACGACACCGACTTGGTGCGTACCTCGCTGAAAAACCTCGGCGTGATGGTGAGTATCAGTATTTTGGCTTCGACGCTCTATTTCCTGATTTCGCCACTCTCTATGGAGAACCCCACCGAGTTGCTCGCGCGCACGAAACCTACTATCTATGATGTGTTCATTGCTCTCTTTGGTGGATTTGCGGGTATCTTGGAGACTTCACGCAAAGAGCGCGGCACGGTGATGTCGGGCGTGGCAATTGCTACCGCCTTGATGCCCCCTCTCTGCACCGCCGGATTCGGTATCGCGACATGGCATTGGCAGTATATATTGGGCGCGTTGTATCTTTTCTTGATAAACAGTATTCTCATCGCATTGGCTACCTTCGTGGCAGTCAAGTACCTGCGCTATCCGGCGGTACAGGAGCAGACCTCCAACAAACGCCGCCGCGCCGTGTCTATCACTCTCGTTATATTAGTACTGATCGTACCGAGTATTATTTCCGCCGTTTCGGTAGTACGCGAAAACAATTTCAGCCGCCGTGCCAACACGTTTATTGCACAGCACAAGACCATAGGAATGAGTTACGTCTATCAGACGCAAGTGGATGCAACCGCCTCCACCATTGATTTCTTCCTCGCGGGGGAAACATTGTCGGAGTCTGACCGCAAACTCTTTCTTGCCGACGCTATGCAAGCGGGCTTTGACTCCACTGCTATTGTGTTGCACGAAGACGCACTCACCGCAGACGATACCGACTTGCGCCAGGAGCAGTTGATCAAAGACCTGTTTGCCACCAAGGACGAACAGATACAGGCTTATCAACAGCAAATAGGTGAGTTACGCAGTCAGTTGGCGGCAGCAGAACGGCTCAATACGCAGCACACATTTCCCACCGAGCAACTGACAAAGGAGATACAAACGCAATATCCCGCAGTGGAACACATCACGTTTGCTTTGGGCGAACATATAACCTACAGCAATGATAGCACGCAAGTGGAACCTATTACATTGGTTTCCGTACGCTTGGCACACAAGAAGACACTCTTGCGCACAGAACGGGAAAAACTGCAAGACTGGCTACGCATACGGCTTAACGCCGATGCGATAGAGGTAGTCATACAATAAAAACACATACATACAATAATCCCCTGTAAGCGGTTGGTCTTACGGGGGATTTCTTTTATTTCTGATATTTGCCGATGTGCTTTATTACGAAGAAAACCAGCCAATCGGGCGTGTGCTTGAGAATGGGGGTGAAGAGGTGGTTGATAACACCCGGCATATCGGCTTTCTTACCGCGGAACATGGAGCGCAAGGCACGTTTCACCAGTTTCTCGGGCGGGATAGACACCCTAAGATTGACAGCCAGACGGCGCAGGTTGGGCGCCAAACCGAACAAAGCCGTATCTACTGCCCCCGGAGTCATTACTGTGATGTTCACGCCTTTAGGTTTCAGTTCGTACCACAGCGACTTGGAAAAATTGTAGATAAATGCTTTGGTGGCGTTGTAGGTCTGGATACCCGGCATAGCCATCCACGCCGACATAGAGGACATATTGAGGATATAGCCTTTGCGACGGGGCTTGCCACAGATAGTCTGCGCTTGCTCCTCGTTGGTCAGTTGGCGGGCAATCATATCCTCGCCAAAGAGACGGCAGAGTTTTGCCACCGTTACCATGTGGAGGTTGAGCATCAGCGAGATACGTTTCATGGATGTTTCGCAATACGGGTTGAAGAAAAATACCCCCGCATCGTTGATGAGGATATCTACCACGAGGTTGTTGGCATGGCAATAGTCGTACAAATCTTCGGCAGCGTCCTGTTTGCTGAGGTCAGCATAGTGGGGGATAGCCCTCACTTTATACTGCGCCTCAAGGTCCTCTGCCACCTTGCGCAGTTCGTCCTCTTGGTTGGAAACCAAAAGTAGGTCGGTATGATAATCGCGGGCTAACTGAGTGGCATATTGCAGACCGATACCACTGCTCGCGCCTGTTACAAGACTTAACACCTTATTTTAATTATGAATGAAGAATTATGAATTATCAGCCATACTTATTTCTCTGCCATCGATTTCTTGGCGTTGGCTTCGAGGCGGGCAATCTCCTTCTTGAGGCACGCGGGAATCTGTTCGCCATCGCGCTCCACACATTCGTGGCACTTCATATCAAGCGTGTACATACGTCCTACACAATAGTTGGAGCGTCCGCAACCGGCGTGGTAGTGCGGGTTCTCCTGCACGTGTTTCACGAAATCGGGGTCCTTAATCAGCACGTGTGCAATTTGGAATAGTTCGAAGCCCTCGTCCATAATCGTTTGGCAGTTGTCGCCCGATTGTACACCGCCCACATAGATGAGTTTGGTATCACCCAACTCGTCTTTCAACTCCTGTTGGAAACGTTTGGCGGGGTCCATAAAATAGAGTTCCTTGAAAGGTACGGTGGGTATCATCATGGCTCCGCCTCCACAAAGCAGTGCGGCTTTGAGCCACCAGAAACTCTTCATAGGCATATAGTGCGCCAGCGTCTTGATTGGCATTGCGCCACCCAAAATACGCATGGGCGAAGCACTGACCGTACCGCCCGAAAGGACGATACCATGCACCTTGTGCTTGAGAATCTCACGCGCCACGCGCAAACCTTCTTCCATATCCGTTCCGCGCCAGCAAGCGTCCCACATATTGGTTTTTACGACCACTGCCATATCATCTTTGGCGTGCAACATCACCTCGTCAAGCACCTCGTTCATAAAACGCACGCGGTTCTCGAAACTGCCACCATACTCATCGTGCCGGCGGTTGGTGCGGCGACTGATAAACTGCGAGATGAGATACGCATGCCCGGCGTGAATCTCCACGCAATCGAAACCCGCTTCGCGGCAGAAATCAACCGCTTCGCCGAACTTCTTCACCAGTTGCTTTATCTCACTCACTTTCAGACGGCGGTGGATAGTCGGCGAATAAAGATTGAAGCCGTTGCTGGCACTGACCGGCATACAATGGCAAGTGTAGAAATGGGTCATGTTTCCGCAGTGTCCCAACTGGATACTTGCTTTCGCCCCCTCGGCATGGATAGCATCGGTGAGTTTGCGCAAGCCGGGTAGTGCTTCGTCGCGCACATAGAGTTGCCCGTCGAAACTGACGCCACTCAAATCTACGGCACAATATGCCACAGTGGTCATACCCACACCACCACGCGCCACACTTACGTGATAATCGTGCAGTTCTTGCGACGGCGTATTGTTGTGGCACATATTCTCAAACGCTGCCGAGCGAATAAAACGGTTGCGGAGCGTGATAGGTCCCAATTGATAGGGTGTAAAAAGTTTGGATTCTTCCATACTAAAAAAGAAAAAATAGTATCTATAGAGGCATGGCGACTATAGATACTATGCGGATTATCAATAAATAAACGGAATAATTCGTTTCAGTTTCTTGCGATTGAACTCTTCGGGGAACTCTTCCTCGTATTTGTGATAGATAGAGTTGGCACGCGGAATGAGGTTGCAGCAACTGAACCAGAAGAACAAGAGACCGGCTGTGGACCAAGTGAGGATTGCAAAACCGAGCCATTCGGTGATTTCACCAAAATAGTTGGCACTCGTTACATATTTGTACAAACCTTTCTTAGGCAGATAGTGGTTGGTATCTCCGGGTTTGCGCAAGTGACGAATGACATAGTCGGAATGGAGATTGATAATCATTCCTGCAATGAAGATGCACGTACCGATGATAAAACGTGGGTCGGTTAGCCACGAAGCGGTATAAAGTTCAGGTTTATAGTTCGGTGCGATATGGAAGAGCCAATAGCCTTGTACATAGCCGTTTATCAGGTTCCAAAGGACAGACAGCCCCATGATAACCAAGGGCATTTTGCTTTTCCCTTTCATTATGAAGGGGAAGATGAACGAGCGCTGGAAATAGTGGGTTTCGAAGATCAAGAGAAAAACCCAATAGGGTGCATTTCGTGTAACTCCTCCATAGAGATGTATGGAACGGAGATAGAGAAAAAGCACGACAATAAACACGGGTGCTTCCATAAGACACCAACCTATCTTATTATTGATGGCGGGTCCCCATTTTTCGGTGCGCATCTTGCCATAACCGGCATCGACAAAATAGAGTGCGATAAAAACGACCAGCCCCACCAGAGCCATAATAAAAAGCAGGTTGTTGAAGAACTCAAGGGTGTAGATATGTTCCATTCAGTTTGTATTTAGGCGCATGCGCATACATTTTTATAGAGTGTGTAGTTGTACACCACAGCGCAAATTAGGTTGCAAAGGTACAAAGAAAATACGAAATGCGCAAACTTTTTTCTAATTATGAATTATGAATTACGAATTATGAACCATTTCTAATTATGAATTATGAATGAAGAATGAAGGTACCAGATAGAGTAAGGATTTTGTACTTTTTGCGAAAAAGTAGAAAAGTACAAAAAGTAGTAAAAGTACAAAAGGTACAAAAAGTACAAAAAGTAACGAAAGTAACCATGTAACCATAGCCATTATGGTTATTAGAAAAGTAAAAAAGTAACGAAAGTAACCAAGTAACCATAGCCCCCAGACGTATATTTTTTGGTTGTACATGATAAGCAGTCAAGTTTGGTACGTGTGTATTGTATATGACGGAACCGGAATACATATTCCGGATTAAGAAACAATATAATAAATAACATATATATTGTATTATATAATATATGTGTATGTTTATGGGATTTGCCGGCTATGGAATAGGCGGCAAATCACGATATGATCACGGAACATATATATATTATGTGTTTGATATGATTATGAACATATTATATATGTATATTATGTTATGTGTGGGACTGATTACTTTTTGTACTTTTAGTACTTTTTGTACCTTTACTACTTTTATATTATATATTATATTCTCTATATACCTATGGTTACTTGGTTACTTTCGTTACTTTTTTTACTATTTTGACTAACTTGGACAAGTGTATATTTATAGTAGAAAAGTTGAAAGTTGAAAGAAGTTGAGAGTTGAGTGCAGTTTATAGTTGAGAGAGTTTTTGATTTGTGTAATTCGGTAAAAAATACTAATTTTGCCACATGATTGCGTGTGGCGCACAATGCGGCGTATAAGTTATAGTATGGGAAAAGATACCAAGATATGGGAAAGAAGATATATATAGCGTTTGTGGATTTCTATGCCGGTTTTGTGGCAGAAGAGAGTTGGATATATCGATGGCTGGAGCAACATGGCTATGGTGTGGAGTTGTCGGATAGTCCAGATTATGTGGTATATTCGGTATTTGGTGAAGAAAATCTGAAATACAACGATTGTGTGAAGATATTCTGGACGGGTGAGTGCCAGTCTCCGGATTTCAATCTATGCGACTACGCTATCGGTTTTGATTATCTCGAATTCGGGGATCGTTACATACGTTATCCGCTCTATTACACCTATAATAGCAAGGCATTTGAGCAGATGGAGCGTAAGCATTTGCAGACGGAAGAGGCAATACAGGGGAAGAAGGAATTTTGTTCATTTGTGTGTTCGAATGGTCGTGCAAGTGGTGCGCGTGTATCATTTTTTAATGCGCTAAACGTTGTTCGGAAGGTGGATTCGGGTGGCAAGTTGCTGAATAATGTGGGTGGTCCTGTGGTAGACAAGATGGCTTTTCAGGCATCGCACCGCTTTGCGATAGCGTTTGAGAACACGTCCTATCCGGGTTATACGACAGAGAAGATAGTGGAAGCATACGCGTCGGGTTGCATCCCTATCTACTACGGTGATCCGCTGATAACGCGTGATTTTAACCCGAAGAGTTTTGTGAATTGCGCGGATTATGGTTCGTTTGACGAGGTGGTGAAGCGTGTGATAGAGATAGATGATAATCCTGAATTGTTGCGCCAATACTTGTGTGCACCGGCTCTGAACGATGGGGAGATGCGTAGGAAGGCTGGGGAGCGCATGGATGTATTTTTGGAGAATATATTCAGTCAGGACAAGCACCATGCGATGCGTTATAACCGTACGTATTGGGGTGCTCGCATAGTTCGTGAGCGCGTGCGTGCGTGCAAGGCGTACGAGCATAGTCTGTACTACCGGCTGTCGCAACTCTATATGCACACTATCTATCCAATTGCTCGTCGTCACAGACGTTTATGGAGGGTGACGGAATGGGTGATGCGCAAGACGGGGAATAAGTAACTATTTGTGCAGCAATTGTTTGTACAGGTTCTGTACGGCAGTATAGGAATAGTTATCTATGAATAGTTGCCTGGAATACGGGTTAAACCGTGTGATAGGGTGTGCAGCAATGTCATTGATACAATCTATAAACTCGGCGGCTGTATTGCATAATCCTCCGACACGTTGATAATCAGCGCAGTATCCCTCGAATGCTTCGTTTGTACCGATGATGTTCTTTCCGTACATGAGTGATTCGCAGGTTTTGACTTTCATTCCGCTGCCGGAGAAAATAGGCAAAATCATCAAGTCAGCCTCTTGCAGGTATGGCGTCAAGTCGGGTGCATCGCTAATGACCTCAATGTCTTTGAGTTGCGGTGCTTCTTTTTTGAGTCGTGCCATACCTTTACCGACGATTTGCATACGTATATTCACGTGTGGGAGTACGTTCTCCACAAACCACAGAATCCCCCGGTTGTTGGGCGGGAAATACGAGCCCAGGAAAAGGCATAGGGGAGTATTCCGCGTGAGAGTAGTGGTATCGATGGGTGCGGTCAGTTTGTCTTGGAGTGCGATGGGCACCAACAGGTCGGCTTTACGGTGGTATCGTTGCTCGATCAGCATAGCGTCGCGCGTATTAAGGACGATGATTTTGTCGGAGTATCGGCACGCATATTTGTCGTTGATGTCGGCGGTATGAATGATGATGCCTCGTCCTGGCAAATGGGGTAGTTTGGCTTTGAAATAGAGATACTCTACATTGTGGAAATGTGTGATAATCTGCCCCTTATATCCATTTTTCTTGAGTCGTTTGGCAATAATGCCGAACACACTACGGTCGATAAACACACAGTCGTAGTCTTGTGCGTGGCGTACAATCTTGCACACGCGGCGTGGTGACAGCCCATAATAATAGCCGAAGAAGAAGCAGAAAACGCCGCGTATATACCCCCAAATGGTTTTTGGTTTGTATTCGTCGTGTATATAGCAGGAGTCCACGTTCTCCTCCCCCACGATGTTTGCCACCAAGGTGTAGTTGCGCAGGCTGCACTGACCTCCTCCCTCGAGGATACCTTTCGAGCGTTTGTACCAAATAAAAAGAACTCGCATAATAGTAGAGTGTTAAATGTGTATTCGTAAAGAAATGTGATGAATCAGTTGCTGTGGAAATATCTTTCGCAAAATATCATATATTTTTCGTAATACAATATCTTTTCTCATTTGTTTGAGCCAAAGTCTGTAAGTCTGTTCGGCTTGTTGTGGCGTAACTCCGTTTTTAAGCAAAGCCATTTTGCTTTCGTTCAGGCTATTAAGTCGTTGCTTGTTGGTTGCCCCCCCGACTCTAAAATTGCTCAATACCTGTGGAATATGATAAAAAGTTACGCCGGCGTTTCTGCACCGTAAAGCAAAATCGTAATCCGCTGCAAGACGGAAAGAGGTATCATACAGCCCGATTCGTTGGTAGGTGTCTTTTTTTACAAAGAAAGTGGGATGGAAGAGTCCGAAGCCATTGTTCAGTTGTGTCAAATTGTTGTTTGCACACTTTTGCTTAAACAGGCTTCCGTCTTCATTCAGCATATTGATATTGCCGTGAAAAACTCCGTTTTCGGGATGTAGTCTATAGGCATCTACCACTGCTTGTATGGTATCGTTTTCGTAAGAATCACTGGCATTAACCATCCCGATGAGTTCCCCTTTGGCATGGCGGATACCTTTGTTCATGGCATCATAAATGCCATTGTCTTTTTCAGTTACCCAATACGATAAGCGCTCGGCATATCGTCGAATAATATCCACCGTGCCATCGGTACTGCCTCCATCAATAATGATGTATTCGACATTCTGATATGTCTGCGCCAGTACGCTTTCAATGGTTTGTTCTATATATTGTTGTGCGTTAAAGGTAACCGTAATAACGGACACTAATGGATTTTCTATCATATAAATATTGTTTTGAGTATAAGCAACAAGATATTTTTGGGCGGTGTGATGCGGGTGTTGTACGTGTATTTATATGTCCGCAACGCCGCTTGTACCAACGGATAATTTTTGATAAGATGCAGTTTTCTGATGGCATTGCATAGTCCATTGAAACGTATTTCTTTTTTGATTGCCCCATACAAAAAAATGGCGATACACTCGGTATATAGAACGTTATATTGCTCTACGCTCCGGTCGTTTTGCTCCAATAGCAAATCTATCTCTCCCATTTTTTCGAGCATAGCCAATATATTTTCCATTTTGCGGTAGTTGTAACTGCCATTGGTATGCTCTGTTTTATGCAAATACAGATGCCTTTGTATCAGCGGGTATGTTTCATAATGCATTCGTATTCCGCAAGCTAAGACCATAGTATTAAAAAGTCTGTCCTCTATGGCAACATAGCGCGTATCAACAAAAAAGATGTTGTTCTTCAACAGGAAATCACGTTGGTACATATACGTCCAAACGGAAGGGCTGTACAATTCTGTTTTTCCCCCAAAAACAGACTCATATGCCTCTTTCGTCTGACAAAAAAGACTTTGTGGGAGTTCGGGAAGGTTTATATACGTATCGTAGGATCCGACAAAGAGTGCTTGTGTTTTTTGCGCCTCGCAGACCATAGTTTCCAGAAAATCCTTCACCATAGTGTCATCATTATCGCAGAAGGTAACATATTCTCCGTGTGCTGCTTTCAGTCCGATATTTCTGCTATTACCAATATGCTCATTGTGTGGATTCTCAATAATCATTATTCGAGCGTCTTTTTGCGCATATTGTTTAACAACTTTGTCGCTGCCATCGGTAGGACAATCCAACACACAAATGATTTCGATATCAGATAGTGTTTGCGCCAAAACAGAATTGAGACAGTCGTTCAGACAATCTCCAGCATTATAAACGGGGATAATAACACTTACGATAGGTGGAATCTTATTCATTTGAGCCGATATATTTGTTTGAATCTGCGTAAATATTCCCAACAGGTAGTTTTAAGAACTCTCCACCCGATGACGCATCGGATAGCAAACGAAAACCCTCTGCATGCCACCAACTTCCGAAATAAGTTTCTGCACTTGGGACGAGGTGTACTTTTTCGCAGGGAGTATGGATATGCCAATCGTTCGGAATAGTTGCGTTCTTCTACTTGAATAGTGGGGTAGGCTTGCTGCAATTGCGCGAAGAAGCGTTCCCCTTTTTGCGTATTAATCAAAACGGCGGAGACGTTATCTGTGGGGTAATCGAAGGGCTTTTTCGTCCCCAATCCGATAAAGTCGCCCAGTGTAATATCGGCAACACGCTCAGGCCGTGCATAACGGCAGTCATAGCAGTTTTCACGCAGTGACACCCCGAACAAGAACCCTGCGAAATAGTAATCGCGCCGTCCTGAAAGATTGAGCAAAAGTTGTTTGCCATTCCACAGTGTTGTTCTAAAATTATGTCCTTCGTTATCTCTAAAACGGACATCCGTTACAGATTGCAGATGATGTGTCGTTTTGATTCTGTGCAACTCCTCTTGAAAATAACGCACAGGACTGACTCCATGGCACATTAGGTCAATGGTCAACAGATTAGGGTAGTCTTTTCCTAAATAAGTTGCCAAGCCAGCCACCTGGCATGGGGTGGATAAATAGACTACCAGTTTCCCCTCATTAAGCAAGTGTTTTATTTGGCGGAAAGTATTGTCTCCGACCTTGCTATGTATATATTTAGAGCCCTGATAGACAGAAGTATCTTTTCCTTTGGTAGCAAAGGTTTGAATAGGTGTAAAATCGGGATTGTACTCAGTACTGACGAATACCCCTTCTCTGATATTGATTGTAAAATCAGCGACTTTCTTTCCTATACCTCCCGAGGCAGATTTGGCTCTGTCGGTGTGATTTTTGTTCCAAGCAGCCAAACATTTGATAGGATATGCAAAAGGAAGAGTCCGGTTATTCGGACATACCTTTTGGCACAAACCACACTCTACGCATCGTGTGGTATCAATATGCGGATGCCATTCGCCGAACGCATCTTCTGTCATTGTAATGCACCCAATCGCGCACACGTTAACGCAGGCGAAACATCCTGTACAATATTCGGTAGGGCAGATAGTCATTTTAGTGTTCTATTGAGTCTATAAGATATTGTATCCCGTTTTGCCGCTCAGTCATTACCCTCTTGCTGATATTATCGGAATGCATGGTTTCGGTGCAACAATCTCCGTTGTATAACCTGTTGGACAGTCCATAGTGCGATAGCAAGTCTGTTATTCTCGTGTTTTGTGATAGCGGGTCGTTGTCTGCAAAACGTTTGGCAACATAAAACTCTTTACCAAAATTGATGGATAAAGCAGTAGCGTGAAACGAATCTGTACATACTAAAGTTGCATCCTGTAGTAGGGAAACGAACTCGTATGGTTCAGCCTCTTTGTATATCAAGTCACTATCAGTCGTATCAATGGATACGCCTGATTCGTAAGATGGTATAACAACCATTTGTTGAATATTATATTCTTTACGAATAGTTTTTATCATTTGATTATATGCCTGTGCATTGTTTTTCCCTACAAAATAGACAAACATATATTTTTGCGGAATAGGGCGGACGAAAAAGGCTTTATTGGCAAAGTCTATCCACTCTTCTTTAGACAGCAGGAAGGTTGGATCCGGTACGGAAACAATATCCTTTCGCTCTAACAATGAAGATAAAACTTCAACAGAAGAATGTTCCCGCACTCCAATATGCGTAAAGCCAGAGAGATATTTTTTTACTTTCTGCTTGTATTTAGGATTGACCTGCGATGTTCCGATGCTGGAGCCATAGGCAATCTTTTTGTTTTTGGGGGCAAAATATAAAAAATAGAAAGGGTCCCAAAAGAACATAGTATTCCATATCTGGTCGCTCCCTGTTACATATACATCTGTTTTTCGGTTGACTCTATGATGTAATGGGCTGATAGTGTAAAAATTCACTACGGAGTAATCGGCTATCAATTTGTCGGATTTGGTCCTCTCTACATTACTACCGTTTTTCCAAAAGGGAAATAATTTGTGGAGCATCTGTTTTATAGAGCGAACCACTCCTATTTTACGAAGAAACCAAACAGAATAGCCTAAATCCGCTATTTTATGGTATAGTGCATAGGCTTGAAGCGCAGTACCAAAATTGTCTGCTTCGAACCAAGTTACAATGGCTATTCGTTTCTTTATTTCGTTCATAAGTATTCTTTGCAGGTTATTTTGCGGTTGGCGGGGTTGCCTTGCACAATGCAGATGGGGTGTAGGGCAGGTAGCGGTGGACGATACCTCCGTCATTAGGGCTTACGGTAGGCTGCGGCTATGGTCTCCAAGCGGACGCCTGCTCTGCCGCTTCGTTCATATACCACAGGCGTGCTTGGTCGTTTTTTACCTTGATTAGCAGGCGATAATGCGACCATGTCAATTCGCCACGCAGTGTGTGACCTTTTGGAAATAGCGAATAAAACTGCCGCATGTTTTTGAGGTTGGTTATGGTAAATCCCTTTCCAAACTCCTTTGTCAGTTTGGTGGAAAGTTCCTCCAAAACAGCCTTTCCGTACTCGGCACGCGCGTTGCCGTTTTGCTCGTCTTCCACAATCAACTTGCCGATGTTCCAATACGCAGTAACCATCGCAAAATTCACCGCCTTGTATGCAGTGTGCCGCGCAGAAAGCAGTATCTCGCGGATGTTGGTGAGAAGTTGATTATTATTTTGCTTTATGATTTCGTCCATTGGGCAGTTCTCTTAAATATCTTCTTTGTAGGTTATTTTCCGGTTGGCAGGGTCGCCTTGCACGATGCAGATGGGGACTTCGGGCAGGTAGCGATGGACGATTCCGCAGTCGTCGGTGGCTTGCAGGTCGAGGGCTTGCAGAGCCCGGTCGTATGCTTTCGTGATTACCTCCAATCGGAATGCCTGTGGCGTTTGGGCACACATCAATGTCGCCCGCGGCGGAATATCTTGCACCATCAAGCCGCTTGCATTTTGCGAAATAGCGTACATTGTATCGGTGGCAGGTATCGCCACGGTTACAGCCCTATGCGTCTCTAACGCCTTGCACACGTCGTTGATAATTCGTTGACTGACAAACGGACGTGCGGCATCGTGGAGGAGGATATTTGTTATAGGATGGTTATAGGATGGTTGTAGGATAGGCACCCCGATTTTTTGTTCTTTGTTCTTTATTCTTTGTTCTATTTTCTGAATGGCGTTCACGCTTGATTCCCAACGCTCACTACCCCCCGCAATGATAAACGCCACTTTTTGCCACCCGTTACGGAGCAACATCTCTTCGGCGCACGCGACATAATCGGGGTGCATAACGATACCTATCTCGTTGATGCACTCCGCCTGCTCAAACGCTTCCACCGAGTGCTCCAGAATACTCCGCCCGTCTTCCAATGGCAGCAACTGCTTGGGCATCTTCCCCCCCACGCGGCTTCCGATTCCGCCTGCTAATATAATGGCAATGTTGGTCATTTGATTACCTCCCAATGTCCACCTCTGTCGGCTCCTATACGTTGTAGTTGCCCCAAGGCTTTTAGTTTCGCAATTTGTTTGTCAACAGCACGGGTGCTGATGCCTATTTCTTTTGCTAATATGGCAGTAGTGATAGTTGGCTGCTCTGCCATTATCCGCAGTATTTTCTCCGAACTTTTCTCCGTACCTATTTGCTGTTTCTCCGAACTTTTCTCCGTACCAAAAGACGATGCTACCTGTTTCCATTCTATGTGTTGGTAGCGTTTTTTGAGCGGGTACTGTTCGCCCAAAAGTACATTGCGGAAAAACAACTCCAAGAACTCGGTCGTTTCCTCTATACCCTTCTCGTAGTTTTGGTAGTTGGCGCGCACCAAGGCATTGCGGAAATACTTGGCATTGTCTGCAAACGGCTCATTGGTAACACGATAGCCCAACTTGCGCAGATATTTGATAGCAAATACTGCTGTCGTTCGTGTGTTTCCTTCTCGGAACGGATGTATTTGCCAAATTCCGCTGATAAATTTCGAGAAATGGGCTATCATATCTTCTTTGGACAGACGGACATACGAGAATTGCTTTTCCTGCCCGAAGTCGTATACCAAGGTTGCCGAAATGGAGTCGCACGAGGCGTATAGCACAGTATCGCCATTGAGCACCCATTCTTTCTTGGTGATATTCACATCGCGGTATCTTCCCGCGTGGGGCAATACGCCCGTGAAAAGACGCCTGTGGATATTGGCTAATTCCGCAGGCGAGAAAGTGAAAGTTCGTTCCGAGAGCACCTGCGTGATATGCAGAGCCACTTTGTCCGCTTCCTCTTCGTCCGAATCTTGTTCATTGGCAGGCAAAGTTTCATAGTATGAATTGACCAAACGTTTTGTCTCTTCGTAATCTATCTCCCCCTCAATATGCCTGCGTGCCGTCTCCAACAAATACTGCGATGGTTTCAGCCCGTCCACATCTTGCAGACCGATAGCGATAGCCCATGCCTCCGCCTTTTCGCGTTGAGACGGTTCGCCTTGTTGTATGTAGTAGTCAAATTCGGTCATGTTCTAACTCCTTGTTTCTATCCTCTGCATTCTCTCTTGCACCAAATTCCAATACCGGTCTTGCATTTCCTGTGGCAGAAACGATGAGCGGATAGTGCTTTCCCAAGCGGGATATATTTTCTCGAACTTGCGAAATATATTGCTCACCACTTTCTCGTTCATTCCGCAGCCGAGCATGGCTTTCTCGAAGTCCGCGCGTGTCAGTTTGCGCTTCTTCCCATTCAGTGTCAGTGCCAATTCCTCGGTATCTTTCGGATTGACGATTACCACATTCAGCAGGTCATAGGCAGGGGTGAGAATATGTCCTGTCTCCGTTGGGCAATACAATGAAAAATTCTTCAGGTGCATATCGTTATTACCTGTTATCCAACAGAATAGTAATAATTCATAGTATCGCATAACATCCAAAATCGGTGTGGCAGAATAGTGTGCAATCACTTTTGCCACTTGCTCATACGAACTCTTGTATTTGTATTCTGTCTGCCGTTCCGATAGTTGGCACAAATCTTCCATCGCAATTTTGGTATTGTCCGTATGTCGGTCTATGCGTCGTGTGATGTATCCCAATTCCCCGTCTGCCAACCGGATTAACGTATGTGGTACCACTTCTATTTTACTCTGTTCCGCCAAATGCATAGTCAAATCTTCCACCTCCGGCAAGTGAGGGTAATCATCCGTTTGGGGCTTAAATATATATCCTCCCCACAGCCCCACGATTGTCAGGCGTTTGCTGCCGGCGTGGTCTTGGAGGTGCAATGATATTTTGGGTTGCACACCTGTCAGTGTCGTTTGTGTTGCAATCACTTCGGTTGCCAATCTGTCCATATCAGCACGGGTATAATCGAATAGCGGGATTGTATTCGTCCCAAAGAAACGGCGCAAACAAGCAGGGTGAAAGTCTTTCTCACCATTCTTCAGTTCCTTATAGCAATACAAGCACCTGCACATAATCAATTACTTACATCTATCACACTGATCGCTCCTATACAATCTTTGCAACAAAGCAACAACAATCCCATTCTGTCCAAGACGCTGACATCTGTGTTTCGTAGTGCTACATCCAAGAGCCATCCTTCGGGAATCAATCCATCAAAGAATGGAAATAATATCTTGCTTTCGTATGCGGTTGCCGAAAGGGGCAGTGTCAGGCTGATAGGCATTCTACCTGTTTGCTGTAGGTATTGGGCAGCATATACAAAACGATAGCCGGCATCTGTCTCTTCCAGAATACCCGCCAATGTGTTTTGATAATATATCTCAGCCTTGCGCATCTTCTTTTCGCTGTGGAACTAACTCATAATTAAACAAATTCAGCACTTGATTCACTTTATCCATACGCAATGATACTTTGCCTTGTTCCATCTCGCGCACAAAGAACAAACTTACTCCCGATTTATATGCCAAGTCTTCCTGTGTCATGCCATATTGTTTGCGTAGGGCTTTGACACATTCTGCTAATTTTGTTTTCTTCTCCATAAAACTATATTTGTTTGCATATAATTCCACAAATATTATGCCAATTTATATTAGATTTCATATAATTTTGTGGTTTGTGCGTGATTTTATATGCTATCTCATATACTTTCGTTCAAAATCATCTCGCAAATCTCCCGTATAGCCCCGTCGCCACCGCGGTGTGTCAGGTGTATAATCCCCTGAATATCTTTCACTTGCTGCATAGCGTTTGCGGGACATGCTGCCGTCCCCACCGCCGTGAGCAAGTCTATGTCATTGATGTCATCACCTACGAAGCATACCTCTTCCATAGTTATTCCTAAATCTTCGCAAATCTCCTGCGCGGCTTCCCGTTTGGTCTGTCGTCCTGTTGTCGCCTGACTTCCGACCCCCATACGCAGGTACTCCATACCGAGTTTCTTGGCTCTATGTGCCACAATATCAGTCGTTTCGCTGGTCAGTATGCCGCATGGAATACCTGCTTTGCGGAGTTGAACAATCCCCATGCCGTCGTACACGCAGAATCGTTTCATCTCGTCGCCATTGGCACTATAGTACATACCCCCGTCGGTCATGCACCCGTCCACATCGGTCAGAAAAAGTTTTACAGGCTTCATTCTTATAATTTATTAATGTGCAAAGGTACATTTTTTTTGGCGCATGTGCAAACTCGGAAACTATTTTTATTTGGCAAACCCTGATCCAATACAATACAAGAGTGTTTTTTTGAAATTTATTGGCTGTTATTTCTATGTTTGGTATTTTTTTTGTAACTTTGCAGGCTGAATGGATATGCGAAAACGATTTTGTATAGTATCGCTTTGTTTGATGGTGCTTGCAGTGCCATCTTTGTTGGCGCAGAATGGCACTTCGTCGCCATTCTCGCGTTATGCTTACGGCGAACTGAATGATAATGTACCAAACACCTACCGTGCAATGGGCGGAGTGGGGATAGGTATGCGTAATAATAAGGTTATCAATTCTGCACAACCTGCGTCCTACACTGCGTGCGACAGTCTGACATTTATGTTCGACCTTGCGGCAAGTGTGATGTGGTCGCGGTATAGTGATGCTACCGGTATGCGCAACAAGGCGAATGGTAATCTCGATTATCTGACTATGCAGTTTCCGCTATGGCGCAGATACATTGCCTTTTCGGCAGGTGTATTGCCCTACACGGCGGTGGGTTATGATGTTACGATGTCCGATTCTATCGGTTCGGGCTACCATTTCACGAAATCGTATGTAGGTACAGGCGGTATCAGCGAGGTCTATGGCGGTTTGAGTTTCAATATATGCGATTGGTTTGCGCTCGGTGCGAATGTTTATTATATGTTTGGCAAGGTGGACAATACCCGTTCGTTGAGTTTTACCGAGTCGGCACTCACAAGCACCACACAGAAATCGGTTTTCTCTGTGAGCAGTGTGCGGTTCCGCTATGGTGCGCAGTTCTTCCATACGTTTGCCGAGCATTCGTTTGCATTGGGCGGAATCTTTGAAGCAAAGCAGAAGCTGCGCAGTACCTATACCGCTTATGAGACTACGTTGTTGGATACCGTTTCAGCAAAAAATGAAGGGTATGAGGTGCCGATGGTATATGGTGGCGGTGTGAGTTATACGTGGGCAAACCGCCTGACTTTGGCTTTCGACTATCAGCGGCAATGTATGAGCGGTGCGCTCTATGAGGGGAACAAAGGGAATTTGCGCGACCGCGACCGATATAGTTTCGGTATGGAGTACCGTCATGATCCGACTGGACGACGCTATGTGGACAGAATGGAATGGCGTTGCGGACTGAATGTGGCGAACTCGTATGTAAAAAACAATTCAATGGATTATACTGCCAGCATCGGCATCGGTTTTCCGCTCCGTACATCGGCAACAGTATTTAATGCCACATTGGAGTACGGACATCGCGGAGGGCAGTCAATCGGGCTGACCGAGAACTCGCTCCGATTGATATTTAATGCGTCCATCTCGGAGAACTGGTTCTTCAAACGCAAACTCTAATTGGCACGCTATTTGAATGGGCTGGATAAGCCTCGTCAGGACAGACAAACGACAACCTAATATAAAAAACGAAACACTTAATTTTATAAGTAGAAATGAAAATCAATTCATTGTTTATTGTGGCTCTTTGTGCAGCAGTGCCGGCATTGGCGTGTGCAAAGAAACCGAAAAAAGTAGAGGCAGTACCCGCTCCTGCAGAGCAGCCTGCTGCGGTAGAGGAAGAACCTACTATCACTGAAGATTGTATCATTAATGTATCGCTTTTTAACGAGAGCGTAAAGAATAAGCAGTTTGCGGATGCCTATGGTCCGTGGTGGGAGGTATATAACACTTGCCCGAATGCCAACAAGGCTATCTATACCCAAGGTAGCAAAATTATCGACTGGAAATATGCCAACACAAGCGACCCGCAAGAAAAAGAACGTCTTCGCCAGTTAATTCTCGAGATGAGCGACAAGCGTATCAAGTATTTTGGCGACGATCCCAAGTACCCGACGGCATATATCCTCGGTCAGAAAGCATTGGATTATTGCGACTATTTCCCCGAAAGTTCTATGGAGCCTGCGTATGGTTGGCTGAAACAATCGGTGGAAGGAATGGGCGTAAAGAGCCAAATGCAGGTGCTGGCAAAGTTTGTAGATGTATCCTATGCGTTGTTCAAATCAGATAATAACAAGTATGGCGAACAGTTTATTGCCGACTATGAGTTGGCCAGCGAACTGCTCTCGCAGCAGGCTGCCGATCCTACAAACAAGAATGCCAAGTTTGCCGCTCAACAGAAAGACTATGTGGACAATGTCTTTGCCGTTTCGGGGGCTGCCGACTGCTCGAAGTTGGACGAGATTTATGCCCAAGTGGTAACGGACAATGCGCAGAACTTGGATATGCTGGGTAAGGTAATCGCCCTCTATAAGCGTGTAAAATGCACAGAATCAGACGTGTATTTTGCGGCCTGCGAGAACTCCCACCGCTTGCAACCTACCGAGGAATCGGCTGCCGGTTGTGCGCGTATGTCGGCTAAGAAAGGTGACTATCGTGAGGCTATTAACTACTACGAAGAGGCTATCTCGCGTGCACAAGAGTTGGATGCCAACGATGAAGATATTGCGGACTACCAATATAATATTGCACTTATCTATTTTTCCAATCTAAAGAATTATCCGCAGGCACGTGCGTATGCACGTCAGTCGTTGAGTAGCAAGGAAGACCAAGGACGGTGCTATATCGTGATAGGTTTATGCTATGCTGCTTCGCAGCCCTATTCGTCTGCAGATTATCCTGCTGCCAAGGCGGCTATTCTCAATAAGACCGTGTTTTGGGCAGCCGTGGATAAGTTTGCACAAGCAAAGCGTGTAGAACCCACTTGCGCTGCTGATGCCGACAAACTGATCAGTACATACAGCAAGTATTTCCCGACCAAGGAGGAGATGTTTGACCTGCCTAATGAGTTGGGGGGCAGCACCTTTACAGTGGGTGGTTGGATTGGTGAAACGACGGCTTGCCGCGCTGCACGCTAATGCAAATCAAGCAATCTACAAGGCACAACGCGCAATGTGTTTTTCGTAACACATTGTGTGTCGTGCTTTGTTTTTTGTCTCTATTGGCAGTGTCTTGCCGTCGTGGGGAGATGAAGATTGAGCGTGAGGCTCTACAGGCAGATCGGTCGCAAGTGCCTATTCTGGATGCCAACGAGGTATCAACGCTGATTTCCGATTCCGGCATTACACGCTATCGTATCAATGCCGATCGATGGCAGATTTTTGATAAGGCAGACCCCCCGTATTGGAACTTTGAGCAAGGTATTTATATTGAGAAATTTGATGAGGACCTCAATGTGAATGCATCGTTGCGATCGGATTATGCGCAATATGACGAGACAGCGCAGATCTGGCGGCTTGAAGGCAATGTGTATGCCGTTAATCAAGAGGGCGAGGTGTTTGAAACGCCGTTGCTTTTTTGGAATCAGAAGACCGAGCGGGTTTATTCCGATTCGGCAATCCGTATTACTCGTGAGGCTTCAATCATAGAAGGGGTCGGCTTTGAGTCCAATCAAGAGATGACCAAATACACCATCAAAAACCCCACAGGTGTCTTCCCCGTAAAGGAGTAATAGAGATGAGTATGCGTCGGTAAACGCCCTCATAATTCATAATTTTTCATTCGTAATTCATCATTATCTGAAATGCTTCGAGGTAAAACCGCTATTATTACCGGTGCTGCACGCGGTATCGGTCGTCAGATTGCTCTTCTGTTTGCAAGGGAGGGCTGTGATATTGCCATCACGTATATTGTCAGTACAGAACCTGCGCAGGAGGTTTGCGAGCAGGCTGTAGCAATGGGTGTAAAAGCAAAATCCTACCTAAGCGATGCTGCAGACTTCGAGGCGGCACACGGTGTGGTAGAGCAGGTGGTGAAAGATTTTGGAAGGGTGGATATATTGGTGAATAATGCGGGTATTACGCGTGATACGCTGCTAATGCGTATGTCGGAACAGCAATGGGACGATGTCTTGCGCATCAATCTCAAGTCGGTTTTCAATTTCACTCATGCCGTTACCCCGGTAATGGTGCGTCAGCGCAGTGGTTCGATTATCTCGATGTCTTCGGTGGTGGGCTTGAACGGCAATGCGGGGCAAGCCAACTATGCGGCTTCCAAGGCGGGTATTGTCGCTCTGATGAAATCCACCGCCAAAGAACTCGGCAGCCGCGGCATACGCGCCAACGCTATTGCACCGGGTTTTATTATGACGGATATGACGGCAGCATTGCCCGAAGAAACGCTCAAGCAGTTTGTTTCGCTTATCCCTATGCGCCGCGCCGGACAACCCGAAGAGGTGGCAAAGGTGGCACTCTTCCTGGCCTCCGACTTGTCTTCGTATGTATCGGGGCAGGTGATCCAAGTGAACGGGGCGATGGGGTAAGCAGCGTAAACCTAACGTGAGTTCGATATAAAACTCCTTTGCCGCAAAGCGGCAAGAAATCCAAATAAATCTTATTTCAAGCAGCCATAAATTGCCATAAATCTTATTGTCTACGGCGGCAAAGTAAGACAATTTGCTTATATCGGACTTGACGTCAAACCGATATCAGATAAAACAGAGAGCAACATCGGATGATGTTGCTTTTTTGTGTTGGGAATTTTAGAAAGAGAGTTCTTTTACCTGAGTCTCGAGTTGGTCGCGGTTGACGGCGCGGTTGCGGGTTTGGGTGCGGTAGTTATAGACCGTCTTGGTGGACAGGCGCAGGAAACGGGCGATGTCGTCCGAGTTGGTGATACCGAGGCGGATGAGGGCAAAGATACGCAACTCGGTGGAGAGACGGTTTTGCTGCGGGATAGCAAAACGTTCCTCGGGGCGGAGCAGGGTATTGAAGTCCTCCACAAAGCGGGGAAACAGGGAGAGGAATGTCTCGTCGAAATGCTGGTAAAAGTCGCGTAGTGCATGGTCGGTAGGGTCGTCCTGCCTGATGGAGCGCATTAGCGGTTTGGGCTGGTCGGACAAGACCATACGCAGCAGCCCTTTGTGGTATTGGTTCATCTGCTCGATGATGTCAGAACACTCTGTCATATAGCGTGTTACATACGTATCACGAATACGGTTGGAGTCGTTGAGTTGGGTATTGACAACCGACAGTTGGCGGTTGGTTTCGGCTAATTGTGTATTTCGTATAGCCAGTTGGGCGTTGGTACGGTGCCATTTGCGCATAATAATCACGAATATGCACAGCAGTACCACCAGTACGGATACGGCGGCGGTGAGCGAGTAGATGAGGGCCTTTTGCCGATGTTGCTGTTCGTCTATCTTTTCGTGGTAAGTATTGAGGATCAGCGGCATATCGTTTGCCATTTCGATGGTGCGCAGGCGTGCTTTGCTGTGTTGCGCATCGGCGATGCAGCAGTTCATATAGCGATAGGCACGCTCTATGTCGCCACGCTGAAAGAGGATAAGTGCCACTTCGCGCAAGGAGGCGTGTTCCATTACCCCGTGTTGCATATCGCTGATGGCGGACAGGGCGAAATAGTAGAGTGCGGAGTCCTGCATAGACTGTTCGCCGGTTTGCCAGTAGAGATGTCTGTAGCAGGAACCGATAGAGTTGGCGAGATAGCGCACATAGTCGGAATTGTCAGGCAGTTGCGCCCAAACGGGGAGGAGAATGGACAATGCTTCTTTGGGCGAGGTCTCCATAGTAACCAGTGCCCGTTCCTGCGTGAGCCAAATAGGGTCGGTCTCGGTTTCGATAATCTTTTGGCGCAGGGGAAGGATATGCCGGCGTGCTTCGGCACGGTCTTCCTCAAAGGTGGTGAACTCCGCCTGCCATATATAGACGAGACTCATAGTGCGGCAGTAGGAGGCGAGCAGTGCCGGATCGAGCCGGCTCTCAACGGAGCGGAGCAGGGCGAAAGCTTTCTGGTAGTTGCCGCTCACCGCCATACTCTGCGCAAGGCAGATGGTAGAGCGTTGTTCGGCGGTGCGGTTGCGGTTGGCACGTGCAATGCTGATGGCATGCTGCGCATAGCAGATGGCGGAATCGTTGTCAAATCCGTTGTATTCTTCCCACAACTCCTGTGCATACGTATATTGGTTTTCAGGGGAGGCTATCCTGTAGAAAAGGGTATTGTCGGCTATGCGTTTTTCGCGTGCTGCAACATAGTCCTGCCTATTGACGACCGCTGTGTCCAATTGAAAGAGAACAGATAATAGTAAAAACATGGATATTCGGTATAAGTATTGTATATTTTCTGCATACTATGCATACAAACGCCCTCAAAAGCCTTTTCTTTCTAGTAATCGGTATTATAAGGTACGCTTTTGCATATTATGCATATTTCTTGGTATATTTATGGGGCAAAGATAGATTTTTTCCAAATATATGCAAATGGAATGTGTTTTTCCGGTTGCCGCTCGGGTGCTACCCTAATTAACGTGAGAATATCCGCTTATATCGAACTGACGCCAATTAACGATAAATTAACAAGTAATTAACGGAAACTTTATTCCGCGGGCGAGGTGCCCGCGTCCCCTGTGCCGCGTAGCGTGTGCAAGTAACTTTTATCCGCCTGCTTGTTGCATATCTGCGGGAAAAGTTGTAACTTTGTCGGCAAATCAAAAATGAGAAATATATGAAAATGCAAAATCCTTTGTGGCTCAAGTATGTCATTGCGGGCATTGTTGTGCTGGCTATTGTGCCGTTGTTTTTTGTGCGTTGCACGCGTGTGGATAGTAGTGCCGTGGGTGTAAAATTCAACAAATTGTCGCTGACCGACCAAGGCAAACTGGACGCTACGCCCGTAACGGGATATGTGTTCTTTTGCCCGATAACCACCGATGTATTTACCTATCCGACTTTTGTGCAGCGTGTGGATTATCAGCCGTTTACGGTTACAACGCGCGATGCCGCCATCTTTACGATGGACCCGACTATGGCATATTATCTCAATCGGGACAAGGCGGTGGACGTGTTCTTCAAGTACCGCCGCGACCTTGGCGAGATAGAGGCGGGCTATATGCGTACAGTGATATATGATGCCTATCGTATTACGGCGAATAACTATTCGAGCGACGAACTGATGGCTAACCGTGCCAAGTTTGAGAACGAGGTGCGCGTGATGCTGGATAGTGCACTGACAGCAGAAGGATTCTGTGTAACCGAGTTTACTTCGCAGATTACGCCTCCCGAGAGTCTGCGCCAGATGATTGACGCCAAGAACGCGGCGGTGCAGGCGGCACTGAAAGCAGAGAATGAGGTGAAAGAGGCTGAAGCAAATGCGAAGATTGCCGTGGCAAAAGCCGAGGGCGACGCACGGGCGTTGAAGATAAAAGCGGACGCCGAGGCATACTATAACCGTACCATTGCCGCTTCGCTTTCCACATTGATCATTCAGGAGAACTGGATTGAGAAATGGGATGGCAAACTGCCTTCCGTACAAGGCGGAGAAAATATGATGCCTATTATCAATATGAAGAAATGACGAGCGTTTATACTATCATTTTTGCTGCCGTATTGCCTGCTTTTTTATTGGTGCTGTACATCTGGGGCAAAGACAAATACGATCGTGAACCCTTTTCGCAGATAGTGAAAGGCGTGTTCTATGGTGTGCTGTCGGCGGGGATTGCTTATTTTCTGGAGGTGGGCATACAGATTTTCGGTTTGGCACCCGCAGAACCATACACTTTTTTGCAGGCAGCATGGAAAGCGTTTGTTGGAGCGGCTATACCTGAGGAGTTCGCCAAATTGCTGATGTTGTGGCTGTTGGTGCGCCATAATCGCCATTTCAACGAGCGTTTCGACGGTATTGTCTATGCCTGCTGTATAGGCATGGGTTTTGCCGCCACCGAGAACCTTATTTACCTGTTTGGCAATATCTCGCAATGGGAAGGTGTGGCGGTACAAAGGGCTATTTTTGCCGTACCGGGACATTTCTTGTTTGCCGTGGCAATGGGGTATTTCTATGCGATGGTTTATTTCGGGGACATCAGTTGGCGCAAGCGCAGCCGTATCTTCTGGGTGCCCGTGCTGCTCCACGGCACATACGATTCGCTGCTGTTTATGGCAAATCTCGGTACGATGTTGAGCGGGGCACTTCTGATTATTTTCTATGTGTTCTGCTGGAAGATGCTCCAATACGGGCGAAAGAATATCAAAGATAATATGGCTCGCGACCGCCAAGACCCCAACCAGATTGCGTATTGGAAAGAACGGTGAGTATTTATGTTTATGGGTTGATTAGTTTATGGGTTTATGCGACGTTTGGATGGTTTATGAGTTTGAACGTTTAACCAACTAAACTCCAAAACTTATTAAACGTCCAATAAACGAATAAACTTCTAAACGGATAAACTAAGACAAAATGGCAAAATACGAAGAAGTAATGCTTTCACTGCGGCAGGGCAAGTATGCGCCTGTGTATATGCTCTGTGGCGAGGAACCCTACTATATAGATAAGGTGAGTGATTGGATAGAGACCCACGTATTAGACGAGATGGCGCGTGAGTTTGACCAGACAGTGGTCTATGGCAAAGACCTTGCGCCGAGTACTTCGCCCGATATAGCCCCTGTCATTGCTGCAGCACGCGGGTTTGCCATGATGGGCGGGAAGAAAGTGGTGCTGCTTAAGGAGGCGCAGCACGTGAAGAAATGGGAGGCATTGGGCTATTATCTGGATAATCCGCAGCCTGATACGATGTTGGTTATCTGCTATAAATACGGTACGCCCGACAAACGGCAGACGTGGTGGAAAAAGTTGGAAAAGAGCGGCGCTGTCGTTATGCAGAGCGACAAACTGCGTGATTATCAGGTGGAGAAATGGATTACCGATTATGTGGCGCAGAAGAACCAAGAACTTCGTCAGCAGGGCAATGAGGTAAGTATCGATCCACGGGTAACACGTATTTTGGCGGATAATATCGGTACAGACTTGTCGGCGATTGTAAGTGCCTTGCAGAAACTGATTGACGGACGTCCCGCAGGCGTGAAAGTGATTGATTCGGCTTTAGTAGAGCGCAATGTAGGTATTAGCAAAGATTTTAATGTCTTTGAGTTGCAGACCGCTTTGATACGGGGAGATGTACTGAAAGCCAACCGTATTACGCAGTATTTTGCAACCTCGAAGGACCACCCGATGATCAAGGAACTCGGCGTGTTGTATGGTTTCTTTGTGAACCTCCTGATGTTTCATTACCTGCCCGATAAGAACGAGCGTGCTGCTGCACAAGCGTTGGGCATCAATCCGTTTTTTGTAAAAGACTATGCTGCTGCCGCACGCCGCTATCCTGCGGGCAAAGTGTTCCGTATCATCGGTTATTTCCGTGATACCGATGCCCGCCTCAAGGGTATTGACAACCCTTCCGCTACTGATGCTGACCTGTGGAAGGAACTGATTTATAAGATAATGCACTGATTCCGGCGAAAGCGGAACTTTATCATTACCGGAACTTTATCATCACGTTGCTGCGCAACACAATAATATTGTGTGATGATAAAGTTCATAATAATGCCAGAACAATACTCAACAATACAAGAACAACGCTAACAATATCCGAAATATGCCAAACTCCTACTACCAGCGAAAAGCATGTATAGATACCCGGATGGTTCATACACCGGATGCCTTGAAACGCAGCCCGAAGACCGACTATACATCAGGCTATTTCTTCGTAACACTCAATGTACGAGGGCATAAGCCTTTGCTCGGTTCTGTGGTTGGTCAGTACGATAGTACCACTTGTCAAACTACGGGTGCGGGAGTGCGGTTGTCTGCTCTTGGGGAGAAAGTCCTGCAATGTTGGCAAAATATACCCAAGTATCACCCGAATGTACAGGTGATTGATGCCCAAGTGATGCCCGAACATTTTCACGGGTTGCTGTACCTCGATGCCACTCCGAATGAGACGCTGGGCAGAGTGATCAGAGGTTTCAAATTAGGTTGCAACAAGATATACGGTGCGCAATATCACCAAGAGAAAGCCACCCTCTTTACCCGTGGTTACAACGAGACCGTTCCTATCACTGCCGAAGAGGTGCAGACAAAGATCCTCTATATCCGCGCCAATCCGGAGCGACGCCTTATTAAAGGGCAACTATCCGATTGCTTTACGGTTTTCCGTGACCAACGCTCTACAAATTGGACGACCGACCGTATCTTGCAAGGGTTGCGACACGACTATCGTTTAGCACAGGACAAAGAGGCATTGCAGCAAGCCCTCACTGACATACAACCCAAGTTACTGACCGACAAACAAGGGCAACCGGCATTGGATTATATCGGTAAACGTACGCTGCTTTCCGCGTCACGCAAACTGCCGCTGGTATGCCATCGTGCTGATGCACAGCGCTTTGCGGAACAAACGGCAGCCGTTATGCGTGAGGCGGCACATGGAGCCGTGATAGTTTCTGCGTTTGTCAGCAAGCAGGAGCGTGAGATTCTGCGACAACTATTAGATGGCTGCTACCTTGTTATAGAGATTATGGATAATGGTTTTGGCAAAACCTATAAACCGGCGGAACCCTCTTTCTATGCCTGCGCCCAAGAGCGGCTGCTGCAAATCACACCATGGAAATATCATTATGAGAAAGATTCGTTGCTTATTTCCCGCCCGATGTGTATGGCGATGAATGAACTTACCCGCCTGATTAGCGGTCAAGAGGATGATTGGTGGAGAGAATAAGCAACTATCCGCTTATTTTACGACAAAAAGGCGTGCCAAACTCACTTGGCACGCCTTTTTGTCGTGTATAGAATATTATTCGTTCATTACTCCTTTATTTCTTGTCCCTGAATGGTATATACTTTGCCATTGCGAAGGATATACACTTGTCCGTCGCGGAGGACTTTGCGTGGGGTGGCATCGTCATTAGCAGATACGTTTTCTACGGCGGTAGCAGGAATGAACTGCGCTTCGAGCGTGATATTATCAACTACGGTAAATGAATACGGATTGTCTTTTATGCCATTGCTCCATTGCAAGAACTCATAACCTTTGTTGGCAGTGGCTGTCAATGTAACCAGTGTACTTTCAACATACACGCCGCTACCGGATACAGTGCCTTGCTGCGAATTGCAGGTGGCAGTAATGGTATATTCTGAGCCGGGGGCAAACTCAGCCACAAAGGTAGTGTCTTGTATGACAGCCACGGTTCGAGGGTTGTCGGTGTTGCCGTCATTCCATTGCACAAAATGATAGCCCTTGTTGGCAACAGCCTTGAATACACTATTGTTCTCATCACAAGATGGCTCTTGTGTAATCACGACAGAACCCATATCTTCGTTTTGAGTTGTAACTGCTAATGTGGAATTGGGAACCTCATAATAATGATATCTGAAGCGCAGCCATGCTGCTGCATTTCGGTATGCGTTCTCTGTGCCGCAAGGAATATACACAGAAACATCTTCTGGAACATCGCTAAAAATATCATAATATGTATTCGGTGGTGTTGTTGCAAGTGATGTGATGGAGGCAAGAGCCCTGCAGCCTTCAAAAGCACCCATGCAGATGAATGTTACACTACTGCCAATAGTGATAGATGTCAGACCTGTGCAATCTGAGAAAGCCCAATCTCCAATAGTCGTTACACTATTCGGAATAGTGATAGAAGTAAGACCTGTGCAATCTTTGAAAGCCTTATCCCCGATATTCGTTACACTATTGCCGAGAGTGACAGAGGTGAGACTTGTACACCTCTCAAAAGTGTTAACCTCAATATTTGTTACACCATTACCAATAGTGACAGAGGTAAGACTTATGCAATCCATAAAAGCCCACTTGCCAATACTTTTTACACTATCAGGAATTGTGATAGAGGTAAGGCTCTTACAATTCCAGAAAGTGCGTTCTCCAATACTTTTTATACTATTGGATAGCGTGATAGAGATAAGACCTGTACAATCTCTGAAAGCATCATCTCCAATACTTTCTACACTATCGGGAATAGTAATAGATGTAAGCCCTGCACCATAGAAAGCACTACTTCCAATACTCGTTACACTATTAGGGATAGTCACAGAGGTAAGACCCGTGCAATCAGAGAAAGCACCACTTCCAATACTCGTTACACTATTGGGGATAGTGACAGAGGTAAGACCCGTGCAACCAGAGAAAGCACCACCTCCAATACTCGTTACACTATTGGGGATAGTGATCGAGGTAAGACCTGTACAACTAGAGAAAGCATAATCTCCAATATTTGTTACGCTATTAGGAATAGTGATCGAGGTAAGACCTGTGCAACCTTCGAAAGCATACCCTCCAATACTCGTTACACTATTTGGAATAGTGACGGAAGTTATATTTGCACATCCGTAAAAAGTGTACTTTCCGATGCGATGTACATTGTCTCCAAGTATATACTCGGTTACTTGTGAACCAAAGATAGAACTTAGAGATTGATTTTGACTATTGTTACAGTAGCGATTTACGCTTACAATGGTGTCAGAATTAATAGTAACAGATGTAAGGTTACTGCAATCTCCGCAAGCCTCCTCACCAATAGTTGTTACGCTATTGGGAATAGTGATCGAGGTAAGACCGGTGCAACCTTTGAAAGCATACCCTCCAATACTCGTTACACTATTCGGAATAGTGACAGAGGTAAGACCTGTGCAACCATAGAAAGCCCCCTTGCCAATACTTTTTACACTATTAGGGATAGTGACAGACATAAGACCCGTGCAACCTGAGAAAGCCCAACTTCCAATATTCGTTACACTATTCGGGATAGTGATAGATGTAAGCCCCGTGCAACCATAGAAAGTCTTATATTCAATACTCGTTACACTATTGCCAATAGTGACAGAGGTAAGACCTCTGCAATAAGAGAATGCACTCACTCCAATGCTCGTTACACTATTCGGAATAGTAATAGAAGTCAGACCCGTGCAATAATAGAAAGCCCCACCTTCAATAGTCGTTACACTATTCGGGATAATGCTTGTTTTGCAACCTGCCAATAAGGCATTGCTTTTAGAGTCTATAATAGCATTGCAATTCTCACGGCTATCATAATTACTGTTGCCTGTTTCTACCACGATAGAAGTAAGACCGGTGCAACCAGAGAAAACACTCTCTCCAATGCTCGTTACACTATTCGGGATTGTGATAGAAGTAAGACCGGTGCAACCAGAGAAAGCCTGGCTGCCTATACTCCTTACACTGTTAGGAATAGTGACAGACGTAAGACTTGTGCAATAAGAGAAAGCATAATCGCCAATTTTTGTTACATCTCCAGAGAATGTGATTGTGCCTACACCATTTATGAATGTATGCCTAAGTATATCTGTATTGAAACCATCTATATATATTCCATCTCTGTATTTGTCTTCCGTTAAATTTAATTTCTCTGTTGCTGTATAGGTAATGACATTGCCTGCAGAGAGAGGATAGCGTAGTATACATAGAACTACGAATAAAACATATAATTTCTTCATAACCGTGAAATGTAATGTGATTTATTTTCTCTTCATTTCTTTGTATGTTTGGAGAATAAGTTCTCCGATGTGCTTTTGTTCCGCGCTACAAATAGAACCAAATGGAACGTAAGATGTTACACCAAAGATAACCAAAATACCATTCCAATACCCTTTTCTGATGAATGTAGGGTATTTACGTTTTCCGCCGTCTTTTGTTTCTGTTATTACATATAAGTTAGAGATATCGGTAATAGGCAGTTCCCGCCAATACTCTTTAGCAATAGCCGTGATGATAATGTCCGGTTGCAGTTGTTCCATCTGCTCTTTCCAACGCAGGATGCCCTCTTGGGCAAGTGTCTCCTCCCGTTCTTCACGGGACAATTTGCTCCACGTCGGTGCTGTAGCGTACGAACTGCACAAGTCTGTGTGGATGGCACGCCTGATAGGGTGGTCTTGCTCTCCCATTCTTTCGGGCAACTTACCTCCATAGGAAGCACCTGCACCTTGCAGCACCCGCTCAAAATTGTAGAACCAATTATACGGATGGTGCATAAAATACTCATTCCAAGCCTTCGGGTACGTAGCAGGATTCCCCACTATTGCACTCGGAAAACGATACGAGACATCATAAGTTGTCGCGTCTTTATCTCGCTTAAACTCCCTATCAGACGGATTTAGTCCTACTGTTACGATACGGATGTCTGATTGTTCATACTCATTTCTGTTCCCGAACCAATCAATCGGGATAATACCATGAATCTTTGCCATAAGTCATTCATTGAATTTATTTGCCTACTCTTGGATGGGATTTTCGGCATACTCCACTTGTTTGATTCTTTTTCTTGTTTTTTATTTCCGTTCTGTTGCATATTTGTTTGCTATTTTTCAGACTTGCGTTTCAGCGACAAAGGTACTATAATTCACGTGTGCCGACAAAGTCCTTTTTAGTCCTTTTGTTTTTTCCTGTGGTTACCCTGATCATAGCGTACCACGATACAAAAAAAGAGCATAAACATTTCTTGCTTACACTCTGAGGTCCTGAGATTTACCTGTGATTACAAACAAGAAATACCTACGCTACAACGCAGTCGTTCGATATTTGTTACCGTAATCACATATACGAAATTTCTCAGGTTTCAGAGTGTTGTTACGAACAAATAGCAAACGCTAAAATATATGTCATAGAAAGATGGCTACACGCTTGTAGGGCTTCAAGTTCTTTCCGACCGCAAAGATATATAAAAATGGCAAAGTATGCAAATATTGGTGTATTTTTGTTCAGAATTGTAGCAATTTGTGAATGTGGATGGTTGTATGGAGGGTATATATAAGTGGTGCAAGAGCAAGGAGTGGTAGGGTAGTGGTAGGGCGATATTTCCGAGATTGGACACAAAGGTGGCGGATATAGTTAGATGACACCCGCCCGCTTCCATTGACTGGAATCTGTATCTGCTTATTGATGTTAAATCTTGTGTTTAATCTGATTGAGTTGTAAAAATAAGGCGTTTTTGACGCAATTATTTTTATTTTTGCAGAAAAATAACGAAAAATCACGTAAAAGTTTGTGTGTTCAGCAAAAATACACTACTTTTGCACCCGAAAACAAAACATAACCAACGCAAACCCGCAAATGTGCGTGTAGCGGATGCTAATGTACAACCAACAACGCGGCAAAGCCGCCATAAACCACAATACAAAATGAGCAACATTCGATTTGAAGCATTGAAGAATGCATGGAGCCACGAGCCGGTGGAAGTGAAGAACCCGAGCGGGCGTGCAAGTGTCATCTTTGCGCAGAACGTGTTCACGCGCGAAAAGATGAAGGAGTACATCGCCAGCAACGTCCTTGAGCAACTCTTCGACCTGATGGACAACGAGAAGACGCTGAGCCGCGACATCGCCAACAGCGTGGCTATCGGTATGAAAAAATGGGCGATGGAGCAGGGGGCTACCCATTACACCCACTGGTTCCAACCGCTGACGGGCGGTACCGCCGAGAAACACGACGCCTTCTTCAGTTTCAGCGAAGACGGTGCGCCTATGGAGGAGTTTTCCGGCAGTGTGCTTTATCAGCAGGAACCCGATGCCAGCAGTTTCCCGAGCGGCGGTATCCGCAATACTTTCGAGGCACGCGGTTATTCGGCATGGGACCCTTCTTCGCCGGCTTTCGTGATAGGCGACCGACTTTGTATCCCCACTATCTTTGTGGCTTATACGGGTGAGGCTCTCGACTATAAGACTCCGTTGCTGCGCTCTATATCAGCCGTTAATAAAGCTGCTGTGGCAGTAGCCAACTATTTCGACCGCAATGTAAAACGCGTGTATAGTTACCTCGGTTGGGAGCAGGAATACTTCCTTGTGGACGAGGCATTGTTTGCTGCGCGTCCCGACCTTGTGATGACCGGACGCACGCTGATGGGGCATTATGCGAGCAAGAGCCAGCAATTGGACGACCACTATTTCGGTATCATTCCTGAGCGCGTGCTGCGTTTTATGACCGAACTCGAAATCGAATCGCTCAAACTCGGAATTCCTGTCAAGACACGCCACAACGAGGTAGCACCCAATCAGTTTGAGTTGGCTCCTATCTATGAGGAGGCAAACCTTGCGTCCGACCACAACCAGTTGGTGATGTCGCTGATGGAGCAGGTGGCACGCCGCCACCATTTCCGTGTGCTTTTGCATGAGAAACCCTTCGGCGGAGTGAATGGTTCGGGCAAGCACTGCAACTGGTCGCTGGGTACCAACACCGGCACCAACCTGCTCAGTCCGGGTAAGAATCCGTATCAGAACCTGCAATTTGTAACATTCCTTGTGAATGTGCTGATGGCGGTACAGCGTCATAATGGTCTGCTCAAGGCGTCGATTATCTCGGCTACCAATGCCCACCGTCTCGGTGCCAACGAAGCACCGCCCGCCATCATCTCGGTTTTCCTGGGTACCCAGATTACCGAGGCACTCAATCAGATTGAGCATGCCGACTTGGACAAGGGTATCATCATCAATGCCAAGAAAGAGATGAAACTCGGCGTGGGCAATATACCGGAGATTCTGTTGGACAATACCGACCGCAACCGTACTTCGCCTTTTGCCTTCACCGGCAATCGTTTCGAGTTCCGCGCTGTCGGGTCGTCTGCCAACTGTGGTGCCGCTATGCTTGCACTCAATGCCGCGGTGGCAGAGCAACTGACCCTCTTCCGCGAGGAAGTGGACGCCCTGATAGAGAAAGGCGAGGCAAAAGAGCGTGCCTTGTTTACTGTCATCAAACGCCTGTTGCACGAGTGCCATGCTATTCGTTTCGACGGCAACGGATATAGCGACGAATGGAAAGAAGAAGCCAAAAAACGCGGTTTGGACTGCGAGACCAGCGCACCGCTGATTATTGATAACTATCTGAGTAATAGTTCGGTAGAGATGTTTGCTAAAACCAATGTCCTGACCAAAGCCGAGTTGCTGTCGCGTTGCGAAGTGAAGTGGGAGAACTACTCCATGAAGTTGCAGATTGAGTCGCGCGTGTTGGGCGATTTGGTCATCAACCATGTGTTGCCTGCCGCCAAACGCTACCAGACTATGCTCTTGCAGAACGTGCTGAGTGTCAAGCAAATATTCCCGGAAGACGAGGTAGGCAAACTCAATCAACAGGACTACATTATCATTCGCCAAATCGAGGAGCACGCTGCGGCTATCATCGAGGGCGTGGAGAAAATGAATGTTGAGCGCCGCCATGCCAACCATATAGAGAACCAGCGTGAGCGTGCCATCGCTTTCCACGACAATGTGGTTCCTTTGATGGAAGATATTCGCAAACATGTGGATGACATCGAGATGGTGGTAGATGACGAACTATGGACACTGCCCAAGTACCGCGAGATGCTCTTTATCCATTGATAGTCTGTAACAAAAAAGATTGTGTGTTGCGTAAATCCTATGGGCTTACAGCCCGTAGGATTTGCCTTTTTCCTTTCGCTTGACGGATTATGAAACTGCCATTTACAAAAATGCAAGGTCTTGGCAACGACTATATTTATATAGACGCGCGTGCGCGTGAACTGACCGACCTGCCTGCCCTTGCTCATCGCCTGAGCGACCGCCATTTCGGTATCGGCGGTGACGGTATCGTGCTGATTACCAATAGCCCGACGTGTGATTTTGGTATGCGTATCTTCAATGCCGACGGTTCGGAAGCGCAGATGTGCGGCAATGCTTCGCGCTGTGTGGGCAAGTATGTCTATGAGCGCGGACTGACCCGTAAGACCACGCTCACTCTGGACACCCTTGCGGGAGTAAAGACGCTTTCGCTGCACCTGTCGGAGGGTAGGGTAGAGACGGTGTCGGTGGATATGGGGATACCGGCGTATCTCGGGCAAGTGCAATTGGCTATCGGCAACGAAACCTTTGCTTTTGAGCGTGTGGATATGGGCAATCCGCATGCCGTCTGTTTGACGACGGAGGCGCAACTGTTGGATAGGGTGCAGACGGTGGGCACACGGATTGAGAATCACCCGTTTTTTGCACCCGAGCGCACCAATGTGGAGTTGGTCTGTGTGCGCAACCGGCACGAGTTGGATATGCGTGTGTGGGAGCGCGGCAGTGGGGAGACCCTTGCCTGCGGCACGGGGGCGTGTGCCTCGGTGGTGGCAGCGCGGGAACGTGAAATGGTTGATAATGAGGTGGTTGTACACCTGCGCGGTGGCGACTTGCATATCGCCATCTGTCCCAACGGACATATCGAAATGACCGGCAAAGCAGAATTTGTCTTCAGCGGAACGATAGAAATATAATAGCCGTTTTTTTAACGTTTTAATGGAATCGTCATGTTGTTAGTTAATAGTAATTTTTGCCGCTTGCGGGCGGCGTATCTCTTCACAGAGATTCAACAGCGCACTGATACGTATGTTGCGCAACATCCTGATAAACAGGTTATTCGTTTGGGGATAGGCGATGTGCGCGGTCCCCTTGTCTCGGCTGTCATAGAGGCAATGCAACGCGCGGTGGCGGAGCAGGCGGACTCGCGTACATTCCATGGCTATGGTCTGGAGCAGGGGGCGGAATGGATGCGCCGCTCCATTGTAGATTTCGATTACCGTCGTCGGGGGATTGAGATGGATATCGACGAGGTGTTTGTCTCCGATGGTGCGGGGAGCGATTTGGGCAACCTGAGCGACATCTTGGATTCTCAAAACCGTGTGGCGATAGCCGACCCTGTCTATCCCGCTTATGTGGACGTGAACGTGATGGCAGGGCGGGCTGGCGAGTGGCTGGACGACCATTAGAGCAATCTTGTCATGCTTCCATGCACACCCGACAATGCTTTTTGTCCCGCTTTTCCGGAAGATACACCCGATGTGATTTATCTCTGTTCGCCAAATAATCCGACGGGGACTGCGCTGACGCGCCACCAACTGGCAGCGTGGGTCGATTATGCCCGCCAAAACCATAGTCTGATTATCTTCGATTCTGCCTACGAGGCATTTATCCGCAATGCCGATGTGCCGCATAGTATTTATGAGATTCCGGGCGCAAAGGAGGTCGCGATAGAGGTGCGCAGTTTCAGCAAGACGGCAGGATTTACGGGCATACGATGTGGCTATACCGTTGTGCCTAAGGCGCTTATGGGGCGCAACGACCATGGCGATGATGTGTCGCTCAATGCACTCTGGTATCGTCGTCAGTGCACCAAGTATAACGGTACGAGTTATATCTCGATGCGTGGTGCGCAGGCGGTTCTCAATGACGAGGGGCATCGCCAAGTGATGGCGCAGATAGATGGTTATATGCGCAATGCCGATTTGATACGCAACAGCCTGAGCAACTGTGGATTAGAGGTCTATGGAGGGCAAGACGGTCCGTATGTATGGGTGCGTGCACCATATGGATTGGACTCGTGGTCATTCTTCGACCAACTTCTGCAAACCTGCCAAATCGTTTGCACTCCGGGCGTCGGTTTTGGTCCTCATGGTGCCGGTTTCGTCCGTTTTTCTGCTTTCGGTTCGCAGGAGCAAGCCGAAGAGGCTATGCGGCGTATCAAAAGTACGCTGTAGATATAAAATAACATCTATCGGGAGTCTGTCGCGTGTCTATCGGGTGATTAGTAGGTGATTCAGCCCCCCAACCATCGCCCCAACAATCTCATGCAATTCCTTACTCCTTACTCCTTATTCCTTATTCTTTATTCCCAATTAAAAAGTCAGGTGGATGTCAGGTGGATAACCTCCCCTCTCCCCTATCTGTCCCATTTGTCCTATTGGTCTTATTCGCCCCATTCCGCCAACCTCGCCAACCAACCGACCTTTTTCCAAACTATATACACCCGCGTGTGCGCGTATGTGTATATATTATATAAAAAGGTTGGTTGGCAAGTCGGTTATTGGGCTTGCGTGTGATGTGGAATGTGTAATAACTTATAAAATTATAAAATTCATACTATAAGTTGTGTATTTTACATATTATCTGTATCTTTGCACCGAAAAAGTGTTCGTTATGGTTATTTCTCTTTTGTAACAAGTTCGTAATTCTGTACTTCAATAAGAAACACAACACTCCATATCAGCAACAAAGTAACAAAAACAATAAATATGATGAAGAAATTATCACTCCTGTTTCTATTTATCACTTTCCTTTGCGGCACAAGTGCGTATGCTGCGCCGGTAGAAGGCAAAACATTCACCAATGTTGACCATTTGGGAGCGTATCCGACACCGCAAAACATGACGGTTTCGCTCAGCGGCAACCAAATCGTGCTTCAGTGGGACGGCGTACATTGGCCTGCGGACGGCTACCTTGAGGAGATTGACGGGCGGACGGTACCGACCGACATCTACGTCTATTATGCTGTTGATTGTCGCACTCGGCAGAGCGGCACCACCGAGTGGAGCGAGTGGTGGAATTGCAGTATCTTGAGTAGATATGAGTCTAATTATGGGGTACAGGGGGAGTTCCTTGAGCGCGTGACGCTGAAGCGTAATGCCGAGCCCGGAACAAACTACCAGTTTCGTGTGAGGTGCCAATGCAATCCCATTTGGCGCGGGGAAGGGCTGTATGACACGCCCAACGAAGACCCCGACCCGACACAGGACTGCTATTTCAGCGAATGGTCGGATACCATGTATGTATCCCGCACACTCGATAGTTTGGTGGTATCGTCGGTAACGACGCGTGGCGAACTGGATGGTAAGACATCTGTCATAGTCAATTACACCTATAAATCTTCGCGCGGGACAGACGGCGAGCAACCGCTCTATTTCACTTTCAAGGCAGTGGAGATTCCTGATGACGGTTGGTTTCCGGAAGCCCCTCCGGAAGGGCAGAAGCCCTATGCGCGGCGCGACGGAACGCTGCTCACAGTGCAGAGCCTCAAGGTAATGTGTCCCGATGAAACACCGCAGGATATAGACGCGACCGATTTCTCCCTGAAAATGTCCGGCAAATCGGGAACATTCACATGGGACGCCTACAAAGATTTGAAGAACTACCATCACAATGATGTAACCATTTGGGTACAAGGTTGGGAAAGACCGGCGACGGAGGGGGATAAACCGCGCCTTGTGGTGGACGATGCCATCGGGAAAGTGGCTCTGGATACGCGCCCTGTTACTGCCGAGCCGACTGCCGACAAGACCGGTATTCTCCTCACGTGGCCGAATGTCCCGAATGGGGTCAAGTATGCGGTTACGCGCACTGCCGATGGAGGCGAAAGCATACTGCTTACAGAAACCACCGATACGACTTACACGGATATGAGTGCCGAAGAAGTACAAATCTACATGTATGAAATCAAGGCATTCGATTCGGTAAACAATGCCATTGCTTCGGGGACTGTTGTTGGCTATAGAACGCTCGATGAGGCGGAACTGAAGGGTGTCTCTACACGTTGGCCATGGAACGGCACGGCGGATATTGACCTAACCTACAAGACGGTGCGCAATAAGTTGGCACAACTGACAGGCATCGCAATACCGGAAAGAACCGTTACCATCAGGGTAACAACGGCAGACGGAGCGGATTTTGCCGTTCAATCACTCGTCCGCGAGACATTAGATAACAGTGCTGGTATAATCCGGCGCGGGAGGGTTACAAACGGCGCGTTTACGCTTGGCGCAAACGACCGTATTATATGGGATGCACGGTCGGACGCACCGCGTATGCGTGAACTGAACGCTGTCCTGAAAATCACTATTCAGGGCGATGAGTACAGCGACCCCATCGTATTCGAGCAAACTTTCGACCTTGACACCCGCACAAGACTAATCGAAGTGCAGGGCGGTCTGGAGAGTATGCCAATCCCATGGTCCACACGTTGGGCAAAACCGGAGGTGCGAGAGGGTGGTCTTGGCTTTGGCGAGAATGACGCATGGTGGAAGCAGACGGCGGTGCTGACAGATGTTACGGACAACGAGAATCCCACGGTGATTCTGAGAACCGAGGCAAAACTCGGCGAGGGTACGGTTTGTACGTGGACACCCAAGAAGTGGGGGCAGAACACGCTCACGCTGATACTCCGCCCTGTCGGCGGCAGCAACGAACAAACGGAGTACGCTGCAGTATTCTACATAGTGCCTGACTTCACATTCACCGCCACACAAGGCAACCGCGACAGTATCATTGTGGAGTGGAACAGCCCCAAAGGTATGCGCATACACTCTTATTCTATCCGCCGCCGTGCGGCAAACACCAACGATTCCTTTGAGGAGGTGGCTACCTGCACCGACACCACCCGTTGGGCGGACACATCGGACGAGACCATAGTGGGCGAGTTCGAGTACACCGTCATGCCGCTGAAAGACGACAACACGGACGTATGGACGCAGTTCAATCCTGTAACTGGCTACCGCGCACTGGATATAGCCCGCCCTGTTACCATCACGCCTGCCGAGAACGGCACCGTAACTGCCGACAAAGAGACGGCTAAATACGGCGAGACGGTAACGCTGACCGTTGCACCCGCTACGGGCTACGAATTGGAGCAACTCCGTGTGCTGGACGGCGAGACGCAAGTGGATGTAACAATAACCACCGAGGGCAAATACACCTTTGTCATGCCCGCTGGCAACGTGGAAATCTCTGCCACCTACAAGGCAATAGACTACACCATTACCATCGAGCCTGCCGAGAACGGCACTGTAACCGCCGACAAACAAACGGCACACATCGGCGAGAGCGTAACGCTGACCGTAACCCCGGACAAGGGCTATGAGTTGGACGAAATCCATGTGATGAATGGCACAACGCGCCTGACAACGGTTTCGGAGGACGAAGGCAACCATACCTTTGTCATGCCGGCAAACAATGTGGTCATTTCCGCTCTGTTCAAGGAAACAAGCGGTACCGGTGTCCATGATGCAACGGCAACGGATATTCTTCCCCGCAAAGTCCTCCGCGACGGACAAGTCTATATCCTCCGTGCCGGCAAGACCTACACCGCAACAGGCATAGAAGTGAAGTAACAGACTTCCCCCAACCCCTCTAAGGAAGGGGCTCGATAGAACGGAAATAAAGACCCATTCTATGAAGCCCGCTCTTTTGAGGTGTTGGGGGAGTCTCGTTTCTTAATTCTTCTTAATGGCAACAAATCAGCAAGGAATAAGCAAGGGATAAGCAAGGGATAAGCAACCTATAACGAAAGGTTGTACCATAGATAACGAGCCAATAGTATAAAATAACTTAACAAAATTATTATGAACAAACGTTTACTCACTATGTTTTCGGCACTGGTGCCGTTGACGCTTGCCATAGCACAAGCCCCCGAAGACGTACAAGCCGTTGACCTTGGTCTGCCGAGCGGACTCTACTGGGCATCATGCAACGTTGGTGCCGCCTATCCGCAAGGCTATGGCGACTACTACGCTTGGGGCGAGACGGATAGCAAAAAGGACTACTCGTGGGCGACCTACAAATATGCCAATGTGGGGGAATTTTACCACTATAAATTCACCAAGTACTGCACTGATGCAAGTAGTGGCGACAACGGCTTCATTGACAATAAGACAGTCTTGGAGCCGGAAGACGATGCCGCTACTGCCAATTGGGGCGATGTATGGCGTATGCCCACCGATGCCGAATGGACGGAGTTGCGTGAACAATGTACATGGACGTGGACTGCACAGAACGGCATGAACGGCTACCAAGTAGCAAGCAAGACGAATGGTAACTCCATCTTCCTCCCCGCTGCTGGGTTTCGCGACGGTAATGCTGCCCCCTACGTCGCAGGAAGACGCGGCTACTATGGGTCTTCGTCGCTTCTCGAGAACTCCTCGACTGACGTTTGGATAGTAACTTTTAATCATGAGAAGGTGGAAAGGGACAACGACAAACGCAACAAGGGTCTGTCTGTTCGCCCCGTGCAGGACAAACAAGAAGAGGCAGAGCCGGCGTATCAACCCAAGCCTTTCACGGTAGCAGATGGCAAGCAAATCACGTTCTCTGGCGGCAACCTGCAATACACCCGATCCACACAGACATGGGCGTTTGCGGAGCATCAGTATGATATGTTGGGTACGGATAATGTGGATGGCGGTGGTAAGGTTTACGATGCTACATACGGATACGACAAGACTGGTAGTGCTTTGGCAGACAAGATAGACTTGTTCGGTTGGAGCGGTGGTACGGGCAGTGCCAAGTGGGGTATCGGTACATCCACAGATAACAGCGATTATAGTGGTGATTTTGTGGATTGGGGTACGAATATCGGTGACGGCAGCACGTGGTACACCTTGACTGCGGATGAATGGGATTACCTACTCGATGAGCGTTCCGATGCCGACCAATTAGTAGGTGTGGCACGTATTCAGTTAGGCGAAAAAATATATGCGAATGGTCTTGTTTTGCTCCCTGACAATTGGACGTGTCCTGCGGGCGTAACGTTCAAGTCGGGCTTCTCTAATACCCATAGTGTTCAGGCGTATGCCGATTACCAGACTTTCACGCTTGCCGATTGGCAGCAGTTGGAGGCAGCAGGTGCTGTGTTCCTTCCCGCTTCCGGTTTCCGCGAAGGGTCGTTTGTGGGCTACGTGCAGAGTAGCGGCTACTATTGGTCTGCTACGCCGGACGGCTCGGACAAAGCGTACTATATGTACTTCATCTCGGATTCATATTTCTCGTACAACTACAGCCGCAATCGCAACTACGGGCTCGCAGTCCGTCTTGTGAAGGACTATTCCAATGTAAGTACAGACGCGGCCACCCCCTCTGCTGCCAACACCGCCATCGTCCGCAAAGTACTCTACAACGGGCAAATACTCATCCTCCGCAACGGCGTTTACTACGACCTCCACGACAGAATACTGAACCCGTAAACTCATCAACCCATTCAACCACGCATAAACCAATCAACTAATCAACCCATAAACAATATGAGTATGAAATCATTCCGCTTTGTATCCCCCTTCTTCGAAGAGGGGGTTAGGGGGAGTCTCTTATTGCTTTTTCTATTCTTTGCCCTCTCCCTCAACGCCCAAGTGGTAACGGTCTATAAAGCAGGAAAAGCCATCGGTTGTTTCGCCAGTCCCGACAGTATGATGTTCTCCGACACATACCCGGACTTCGCCGCTTCCACTGTTTTTGCTGTCTCGGACACCTCTTATGTGCATTTCTCCAGAGGTAATCTGCAATATCAACCCTCTACTGACACATGGCGTTTTGCTGACCGGCAATACGACTATGTCGGTGACGGAAACGCCAATATCTCCGACACCACCTATACGGGTTGGATAGACCTCTTTTGTTGGGGGACGGGTGATGACCCCACTTTTGTCGCAGACTTTGACAACTACAAGACAGTATTTGTAGATTGGGGAACCAATGTCATCGGTGCGGATACTGCCAATATGTGGCGGTCACTTACTGCCGACGAATGGCAATACTTGTTCCAATACACCCGCTGGGCGATAGCAATGGTCAATGGCACTGTAGGTTTCTTGCTCCTGCCCGCTCATTTGGAAATATACAAAGGACTTAAAGAAGACCATGTCTATACTGCAAGCGATTTTGCTTTGTTGGAGTCTATGGGCGTTGTTTTTCTGCCCTGTGCGGGCGGACGAAGCGGATTGCGCGTATATGAATGTGGTGTGCAGGGATACTATTGGGCGACTACATTATTATCTGAAACGAAGGCACAATATCTGGGTTTTCGTTTACAGACTGCATACTTCTATAAACTTACTCCCTACTTCGGTATGTCTGTGCGCTTAGTCAGAGACGTTCCATTCAACAACCAATAAACACCTGACAAAATGAAAAAGATACTATCCATTCTCTTTGCTCTCTTATGGGTCATCAGTCTCAACGCGCAAGTGTTAACGGTCTATAAATCAGGCAGAGTGCTTTACTGCACTGCCTATACCGACAGCATAGTGGTTACCCGCGCAATCCACAATGCTGCCACGGAGAGTGCTTTTGCCATTTCTGACAACTCGTACGTGTGTTTCTCCCCTGGCAACCTGCAGTATCACATCGCCACCGGTACTTGGCGTTTTGCCGACTATCAATACGACTATGTCGCTGCCGACATCACGGACACCACCTACACGGGCTGGATAGACCTCTTCGGGTGGGGGACGGGCAATAACCCGACTAATGTCGAGGACGCGAACTCAAAGTTTATCGATTGGGGAACTAATGCCATCGGTACGGATGTTGCCAACACGTGGCGCACACTGACCCTCGACGAGTGGCTATACCTGTTCCAACACACACGCTGGACGATAGCCAAAGTCAATGGAACATTGGGTTTTATGCTGTTGCCTGACTTTTTTGAAACGCCTGTGGGACTATCTGTCAGTATCTTGGGAGACGGCAATCTGACAGATGCTTCCAAAAACTACTCGGAATCGGACTACTCCACGAATATCTACAACTCGGACGAATTTGTTTTGTTGGAGTCCGCAGGTGCCATATTCCTGCCTGCTGCAGGTGCTCGTTATGGTACGATCCTATCTGCCTGTGGTCAGAAGGGTATCTATTGGACGGCTACAACGGGGACCTCAAAAGCCGCGGCACGATATATGTCTTTCAATTCCACGAAAGCGCTTGTTTCCGTCAATGGTCATGCAGCTCGCAAATACGGATACTCCGTCCGTCTTGTCCGCGACCTGTAAAAGTAGGAACATTGCCAAAAATGGAGATATTGTACGAGCAATAGTCAACCTGTTTTAGGACAAGACAGTCCTCTGCCCTCCCGCTAACAACTACGGTACATATACGGTTGATAGACGGTTGATACACGGTAGATAAACGGTACATTATGCTGCCCATGCCGTAGGCATATCGGGGACATCCTATAAACTCATCAACCCATTCAACCACGCATAAACGAATAAACTTACAAACAAATGAAACAGAAATCATTCCGTTCAATACTCCCCCTCTTCGAAGAGGGGGCTAAGGGGAGTCTCTTATTGATAGCATTGCTATCTGCCCTCTCTCTCAATGCCCAAATGCTCAAAGTCTATAAAGGCGGTGCAATGGTCTATTGTATGGAAAATGCCGACAGTGTAGTATTCTGTTCCTTGCCGAAAGATGCATTCTCTGTCTCTGCAACCAAACAGGTGCGTTTCTCACCGGGCAACTTACAGTATACGCGCAGTACACAGACATGGTCGTTTGCGGATAATCAGTATGATATGATTGGCGAAGCCAATATCAGTAATGGCACGCTTGCAGACAAGATAGACCTGTTCGGTTGGAGTGGAAGTACTGCCACAGCCAAGTGGGGTATAAGTACCTCCCAAGACGCTGAAGATTACTCTGGTGATTTTGTGGATTGGGGTACGAATACTATCGGGACAGACGCTCCCGATATATGGCGTACATTGACGAATGACGAGTGGAGTTACCTTCTCTCAGGACGTACCAATGCAAACAATCTCATCGGCGTGGCACGTATCAACCTCAATGCCGATGGTAGCAGGTATGCGAATGGTATTGTCTTCTTGCCCGACTACTGGATATGCCCGGCAGGCATAACATTCAAATCGGGCTATTCATACGATTATGTCAATTATCAGATATTCACTCTTTCCGATTGGCAGAAGTTGGAAGTCGCAGGGGCTGTTTTCCTGCCCGCTTCCGGTTACCGTGGAGGGTCGAATGTGAACCGCGTGCAAGAATGCGCCGTCTATTGGTCTGCTACGGTTAATTTTTCGGACGAAGCAGGCTGCCTATACTTCGACTTCGGTGCGGACGCGTACCCATTCTACAACAGTCGCGACTACGGGCAAGCAGTCCGCCTTGTACAGGACCTGTAAACGCCTTGTACCCTTCAACCCTTTCAACCTATTCAACCACGTATAAACTGATAAACTCATCAACCAATAAACTAAAAACTACCAACATGAAAAAAGCAATCGTATTTCTGTTCTGCTTTGCGGCTATATTTTCTTTCCAAGTGCAAACCGTGGCAGCCGGAGAGACGGATGCCGTATACGTTTGGGTGGACGGCACAAGCACCTGCTACCGCCTGACTGATATGCCCAAAGTAACTTACGAAGGCACCGAAGCCATTCTCTCTGTCAACGGCACGGAGCAACTGCGTCTCGACTTGGGCGAGAAACATCTCGTCATCACGTATGGTGTATATCAGGAGACCCCGACCGACATTGAGCAAACCGGACAAGACGGGCAGACCAACTCCCCCGTCCAACAAGTTGGCAAATACATTCGCGGTGGTCAACTCATCATCGTCCGCGACGGTGTCTGCTACGATGCCCACGGCAGAATACTGCACCGGTAAACCAGGCAACCTTTTTAACTCATTCAACCACGCATAAACTAAATTCAACGCATTATGAAAAAAATGCTACTTACCATTGGATTTGCAATCATAGCAATCGTGGGCGCAATCGCACAAGTGCCAACGAATGTGCAGGCGACACGGGGCGACACGACAGGCATCACCGTTACATGGGACGCGGTGCCTGACGCAATCGGTTACGAAATAACGGCGGAAGCCTGGGACGTTGCCATCAATCGCACTATCCGGACTATACCCGTCGGTGTATGCCAATTCATCGACAAAGATGACCTGCCTAAGCCGGGCCTTGCCCGTTACACCGTGAAAGCGGTCTATGCGGACGGCACAAAGAGTGCAGAATCCGACGCGGCTATCGGATATGCGGTACTCGAAACTGTGCGGATACTCGGTGTATCCACGCGCCAACCATGGAACGGCAAAGTGGATATCGATGTCGAGTACAAGACGATGCGTTCCCGTTTCCGCGAACTATTCAGATTGGAAAACCCGCCCTACCCGGACAGCGTTAGCATCACCGCGCAGACAGCGGACGGCGAGTTGCTCCCCGTGAGGTCGCTCACGAAAGAATCACCTCTTGACTACGGCACCTATACGGTCAATCGTAAAACGCTACAGCACGGCACGGCTCTATTCTCGGGATCGGGGCAGCAGCGGCTGGTATGGGACGCAGACGCAGACACGGCTGAGGTCAAGGCACCGAATACGATTATTACGATTACAGTCGCTGACAAGGGCAATATATATGCGCAAACGACTGTTTCCGACACCGCTGACATCAATACCACGAGACCCTATACTATTATGATAGGCACGAATGACACGTTGATGCCTATCCCGTGGGCGGCACGTTGGGCGGACGAGGCAAGCACGTCCCTCAACATGCAGGACGGCTCGGACTTCAAACTGGTTGCATATACAAAGTATGCTACAGTGATTGATACGATTCACAGGGAGACGATGCTCGCCGACGAGGAAGGTACTTTTATATGGAAACCGGATTATGGTGTTACCGTCTTGCAAGGTCTGTTCAGCAACTGTGCAACGCATGCGAAAACAACCTATCAAAGTATGGTGATGCGTTCGCCCGAGATACCTCCCACGGTGGAACATATACCGGGGGCGCTTAAGGTAACGTGGACGGTGGCTGCCGGATGCACTTACTACCAGATTGTTCGTCGCACGCTGAAACCTGACGGAACACGCGGCGCGTGGGGAAATATGGCGGGGGTATCGCCTTCTGCTAGTTCGGGCGCATACCCCGATATTCATGTGGCACCTGGAACAACCTACGAATATGCTGTCTGTCCCAAGTATGCCGACCCTATGAAATATATCGACCCCGACGCTGTACAAGGTGAAGGCACTTACATCACAGCAAAGCCTGTTGTCTGGGCAATGGGCAGAATGCCTGTTGGCATTGTGCTTGACGCACAGGCTGTCGGGCAGGACAGCATTCATCTCACGTGGACGCATGTCCCGGACGCATACCGTTACGACGTATATCGGGATAACGGCGATGGGCAATACCAAAAGATAGGCAGTGTCCCTTATACGGAAGGAATAACTTTTACGGATACCAATGCTGAATCCGGCATACGCTATACCTATAAGGTGGAGGCACTTAATTGGATGGACAGCACTACAGAAACAAGCAACCCCGTAGTTGCTTATAGCCGGTTAGACAAACTTACTGTCAAGCGTATCCAACCGCGCTTTCCGTGGAACGGACTTGTGGACGTGCTTGTTTCCTATAGGTCGGCACGCGAGATGCAGAACGATGGCACACCGCATTTCAGATTGGTGGCGGTGCAAGGAGAGGATACCTTGTCGGTACAAACCATTGCACTTGAGGACGGGACACCGATTGACCCCGATTCGTTTACGTTGAGCGGAAAAGGGAACCAACGCCTTGTTTGGAACGCAGGCGAAGACCTCGGTGAGGTATTTTATAAAGAGGGCATAACGGTTTCGGTGGAGTGTGTAGGTGTAGTGCCCGGCGACAATACCGGTTTGGCATTTGAGGACGGGAAAGTGTTCTCAACAATCACGCGTCTCGACACACGCAGCGTACACGAGGTGGTACTTGGAGAAAGAATGGAAATCTATGCCGACATCGGTTGGTTTGCAGGTGCGAATGAATTAGAAGTTTTCGTCAATGGTATGCCCGCATTTGCTACCACCCACGAAGATTACTACTCTTTCAGCATCGGCAAAAGGCAACTGAATATATGGGGCATCAACACGCTCAAACTGACAGCCGACAATGGCATAGAGCAGACGGCACGGATTAAGTACCCCGACTTTGTTTTCACCGCCACACAAGGCAACAGAGACAGTATCATCTTGGAGTGGAACAGACTCAAAGGCATACATACCTATTCTGTTTGTCGCCGTATTGCCAATACCGGTGACGAGTTTGTAGAGGTTGCTCACGTGAGCGATACCACCCGTTGGGCGGACACGTCGGAAGAGACCGTAATAGGCGAGTTTGAGTACACGATTATGCCGTTGTTGGATTTCGATGAAGACGCCGGTCCGCAACCTGCCGCCGTAACCGGCTATCGTGCATTGGATATAGCCCGCCCTGTTACCATCACGCCTGCCGAGAACGGCACCCTAACCGCCGACAAAGAAACGGCTAAATACGGCGAGACGGTAACGCTGACCGTTACCTCTGATAAGGATTATGAATTAGACCAACTCTCGGTGTCGGATGATAAAACAGAAATAGATGTGCTGAAAACACAGGAAGGTCTCTATACCTTTATTATGCCGGCAAGCAATGTTGCGGTATCCGCTATGTTCAAGGCGAAAACAGGTGTCGCAACGGATACTATTCCATATAAATTATTCCGCGACGGACTATTCTATATCCTTCATGGCGATAGAACTTATATTTTTACAGGCGCGCAGGTTAAATAATAAAAAGAAGATCGTATTTTCTTCCGTAGGTCGATTGCAAATGGTCGGCTTGCGGAGTTAGTGTAGGTTCATCACCACTCGGCACAAATCATCATAGAAACACTGATATTCTTTTGGGGAGATGTTTTGCGGGGCTGTCAGCACTACCAACGGGTGTGGCTGATAGCCCTCTCTTGTGTTATCTCTTTTGGCGTTTGCGGTCGGCAACAATATCTTCCAAATTAGCCACCGCCCATTGGAGCATTGGTGTGCAGGCTTGCATAAATGAATGTGCTCGCACGGTGAGTTGGTAATCTACACGAGGCGGTACCTCGGCATAGACTGTCCGCACCACAAAACCGTCTTCTTCAAGGGTACGGAGTGTGGTCGTCAGTACTTTCTGTGATATATCGGGTAGGGCACGTTGCAGAGCATTAAACCGCACAGGTTCAGCATTTTGCTCCAAGGTGTGCAATACCAATAGCGACCATTTATCACCTACTCGTGACAATACATTGCGTATCGGGCAGTTGAAAAATAACACATCCCGTGTATCTTCATTGTGTAGCATAATAGTTAACGAACTTTTATTTCTTGCGTGCGTACTGAATAGGAATTTACCAAAGCAGACGAGCCGTAGCCCGTCTGCTGAATCATGGCACAAGAACTATGCCACGAATTCATAATTCTGAACCCATAATGCCTGATTAGTACAACGCCTTGGCAACACCTGCCAGATCGTCCTCGCCGGGCAGGTTTGGGGAGGCTTTTTGCATAGCAGATACACCTGCGTAGGTTTGTGTGCTGCCAAAGGTTACTTCCCCGGTCTTGCCTGTGGGCAGAGCGGTAATCGCATCGCCGAAGATATGATCAAAGTTCTGCATCATACCGCCATAGATTTCGCCTTTTGAGAAAGCGGGCATACCCTCTGCCATTAGGATGTCGTGAACATCGGTTCAGCCTACGTGGTGTCGGCAATGCGCTGACTGACAGGCTGGTTGAGCGACTCAAGATAGGTGTTGTACTCTGCAATGTTGTCTTTGAACAGCGGCTGCTCCATTGTAACGAGGGCGTCGTTGGTGTAATAAACATGCAGTTTGAAGGAATCAAAATCATACACTTCTACTCTGCCTTTGGTTTGTGCGTTTGCACTGAATACCACTACACCCATCATTGCTACAATAGTCTTTTTTATAATTTGTATATTTTTTAGCAGGTTGATAATTACCATTTTACTGGTTCATTCAGTATGTCCGCATCGGCGGCATCGTCTGCCGTGAACGTGTTGCCACGGTATTGCACGCAGAGCATTACAAGTGGTTCTGTGCCGTTGTTGCGCACCGAGCGTTTGCCTGCAGGAGCCACGCGCACCACGCTGCCTTCTTCAACGGAGAACACTTGTCCGTCCACTTGAAACTCACCTTTGCCGCGCAGGAAAAAATACAACTCCTCGTGGTTCTTGTGGGTGTGCAGGAAACCTGTCTCCGTGTCTGTGGGGAACACTTGGAACGAGAAATCGCCGCCCGTAGCGTGCAATGCCGCTCCACCGAATACTTTGCCGGGGATAATCACATTCGGACCAAGGTGCAGTTCGTACTCGCCGAGTTGGTTCAACTGGCCGATGTTGATAGTACTGAAGTTCTGTGCCGTTGCAATAGTTTGAATCTCTTTCATTGTTTTATAAATACTATGTATGTTAATCTTTACTTATTCATTGAACTATCCTTTTCAAAAGACGCTGCAAAATTACTGCTTTTTGAAATACTGTACAAGAACGCACCTGATTATCAGTTAGTTACTTGTTGGTAACCATTGCAGAGTATCAGTCGTTTGCACAAAATAAAAAAATGCATTTTTTGATGAGGCATTTGAGTTGCTCTGTTTGTCTCAAAAGTGTGGTGTATGTCGCAGGACAAAGTATTGTCGGTTTTCGTCATAAGAGATATTTCTTCGTTACGCCAAATTCACATCACATATAGTTTCATGCTGTGAAAAAGTAGAAAATGTATTTTGATTTTTCGAGAAAAAAACGTAACTTTGCAGCCGTTTTTATAAATACCAACCAACTTTTTTTATGTGTGGAATTGTAGGCTATATCGGGAAACGCGAAGCGTATCCCGTGCTTATCAAGGGACTGCATCGTCTCGAATATCGCGGTTATGACAGTGCCGGCGTGGCGCTTATCAACCCGCAAGGTAAACTGAATGTATATAAGACAAAGGGCAAAGTGGCTGATTTGGAGACATTTGCAAGTGACAAAGATGTGAGTGGCACTATCGGCATTGCCCATACGCGCTGGGCAACACACGGCGAACCGAACTCGGTCAATGCACACCCGCACTACTCCGAGTCGGAGGAACTCGCCATCATTCATAATGGTATCATCGAGAACTATGCCGTTCTCAAACAGGGGTTGCAGCAACACGGCTATACGTTTCGTTCGCAGACCGATACCGAGGTGTTGGTACAACTCATCGAATATACCAAACGCACGGATAATGTGGACCTGAAGACAGCCGTCCAACTGGCTCTGAATCAGGTGGTTGGGGCGTATGCCATTGCGGTGCTCGACCGCTCCAATCCCAATATCATTGTGGCTGCCCGCAAGGGAAGTCCGCTGGTGGTAGGTATCGGTGAAGACGAGTATTTCCTCGCCTCTGATGCCACGCCTATCGTGGAATATACCGACAAAGTGGTCTATATCAATGATGAGGAAGTAGTTACTCTCGAGCGTGGCAAAGAGATTGATATCACTACTATCGGCAATGTGCGCAAGACGCCGGAAATCAAAAAACTGGAGTTCACGCTCTCGCAGTTGGAGAAGGGTGGGTATCCGCATTTTATGCTCAAGGAGATTTTTGAGCAGCCTCGCACCCTCGCCGATTCTATGCGCGGGCGCGTCAATGTGGAGCACAACAACATCGCCCTTTCGGGATTTATAGATAATAAGGAGCGTTTCCTCAATGCCAAGCGGATTATCATCACGGCGTGTGGCACTTCGTGGCATGCGGGGCTGATAGCCATGTACGCTATGGAGGAGTTTGCGCGTGTGCCGGTCGAGGTGGAGTATTCGAGCGAGTTCCGCTATCGCAAGCCGGTGATAGAGCCGGGTGATGTGGTGATTGCTATCTCGCAATCGGGCGAAACGGCTGATACTCTGGCGGCTATACAACTTGCCAAGGAGCATGGCGCGTTCATTTTCTCTATCTGCAATGTGGTCGGGGCATCAATTCCGCGCTTGTCGGACAGCGGTTGCTACACCCATGTCGGGCCGGAGATTGGCGTCGCTTCCACCAAGGCATTTACGGCGCAGGTTACTGCTCTCACGATGCTTGCCCTCTGTATCGGACGCGAAAAAAAGACCCTCAGCGAGGAAAAATACTTGTCAATCGTTCGCGAATTGGCACTGGTTCCGGACAAAATCAAGATGATTCTTGACCAAGACAAAGCCATTGCCGAGTTTGCCAAGACATTCACCTATGCGCAGAATTTTATCTATCTCGGGCGTGGTTACAACTATCCGGTTGCATTGGAGGGCGCACTCAAACTCAAGGAAATCAGTTATATACACGCCGAGGGATATCCCGCAGCCGAGATGAAACACGGACCCATTGCCCTTATCTCGCAAGAGATGCCGGTGGTGGTGATTGCGCCACGTTGTGGCACATACGAAAAGGTGGTTTCGAATATTCAGGAAATCAAAGCGCGCAAGGGGCGGGTCATCAGTGTGGTTACCGAGGGAGATGTTTTGGTAAGCAATATGTCTGACTTTACCATCACTGTCCCCGCCACCGAGGAGTGCCTCACGCCTTTGCTGACGGTTATTCCGTTGCAACTTTTGGCATACCATATCGCCGTTGTGAAGGGCTGCGATGTGGACCAACCCCGCAACCTCGCCAAGTCGGTAACCGTGGAGTGATTTTTCGGAACATATAATTATCCACGAATTATCCATTAATAAATTATATGGTTAATTATATGTTCAAAAAAATTAACGACTAATTACACGCTAATTAACGTCCTTCTAAAGAAAAAATTAACGGTCAATTAAACGGTAATTAACGGAGAACGTAACCCGACAATGGTCTTTTAATGGACATTAATGGAGTAAACTCCATTTTACGGGGTAAGGAAAAATAGAATATCTCGGAGCCTTCAATGTCAGGTGGATGTCGGGTGGATACCGAGTGGATAGTTATAGGGTAGTGAATAGAAATATAGAACATTATGGATAAAAACATTCGTGTAGCCGTACTCGGCTACGGTAATATAGGTCGCGCTGCCGAGCAGGCGGTTTTGGCTTCTCCCGATATGGAGTTAGCCGGTATTTTTCACCACAATGACAACCTCGATGCCATCGATGCCGATGTGGTTCTTCTTTGTACCCCTACCCGTGAGGTGCCGCATTTTGCGGAGCAACTCGCCCAACGGGGGATTTGTACGGTGGATTCGTTTGATATTCATAGGCAAATCTACGATCTCCGTCAACGCTTAATGCCTGTTAATCAGGCGCATAAGTCGGTCAGCATTATCTCTGCGGGGTGGGACCCGGGTTCGGACTCAATGGTACGTGCCATTCTGCAAGCCCTTGCACCTAACGGACTGACTTACACCAATTTTGGTCCCGGACGCTCGATGGGGCATACCGTGGCAGCCAAAGCCATACGCGGCGTGAAAGACGCTCTTTCGATGACCATTCCGCTTGGCACGGGTATCCACCGACGAATGGTGTATGTCGAATTGGAAAATGGAGCCGATTTTGCAACCGTAGAGCACGATTTGTTGCAGGACGACTATTTTGCCCACGACGAGACGCACGTCATTCAAGTGCCCTCTGTGGCTGCCCTCAATAACGTGGCGCATGGCGTCGATTTGGTGCGAAACGGAGTTTCCGGAACCACGCACAATCAGCGTTTCGAGTTTAAGATGGAAATCAACAATCCCGCCTTGACAGGTCAGGTAATGACTTCCTGCGCCCGCGCGGCTTATCGTCTCCGTCAGGACGCCCGTTACGGCGCATACACAATGATAGAACTTTCCCCCATATCTCTCCTACCCGGAGTTCCCGAAGATATCATCCGTCAATTAGTCTAATCAGCAATAATCCATAACCCCAAAAGAGACTGCCGGACAAGTCAAGTGTCGTCAGGCAGTCTCTTTTTGTAATGAAATACAACCAATATACCTAATCTTGGTTGTATGTAAATATACTTATTTTTTATATTTCTCTAAAGAAACATCATAACCTTGTATCTTGTTTAATAGGTCTTTTATCGTATTAGAAAATGCCGTCTCCTGAATACGCTTAAAATCAATACTTTGGTCTAATTTTTCGGTATTCAATTCGCCTTTCTTGTATAAGTACGTAAGGTAGTAATAGTTCGCCTGTTCTTGTTCTCTGGCAGTCAATTGTTTGGACTCGTTTTTAGTTACTGGTGTGCCCTCAACTGTCTTTGTATTTTGTTTAGCCGGCTCCTCTACCATTGTTACAGGTGTACTCTCAACGCTCTTTGTATATGGAGTTTCTACTGACTTGATAGGTTCGCCGTTAGGTTGCAGGAACTCAATGATAGTTGCACGTGCTGCCACATATTGTTTAACCTTTGGGACACCTACAAAAAGTGCTCTAAAAAATCCCATACTTTCGCGACGTACTTCCTCTATGGAAACATTGATAAATGCTTGGCTTCCGGTTAACTTGTATTGGCGCAAAAGTTCACCGTATGCACTGCGTTCTACATCTTGGCGTTTCATATTACTATTGTCAACTTCTATGACAACTTCCACATCGCGAACAATACGAAAGTTCGCACCACTTAATACAACTTGGGTTTGTGTGCCATAATTGTTCAATGCACCCGGCATATAGGTACCAACCGCACAACTTGAGAGTATCAACATAACAATGGATGCAATAATTAGTTTTTTCATACTTGAAAATGATTTAATAAGTTTAACGATATAGTTCCGCCTCAATGGTTACGCCATCACCAAATGTTTGGTCCCATGAAATGGCTTCGTAGTCAGAAGACGTACTGTTTAATCCTTTTACATACACATAGTTAGCCCCATTATTCGCCGCTTCTTTTAATAATGCGGCTATTGCTTTTTCTTTGTCGAAAGAGAAAGAGTTGTCACTGGGAACCATTTTTAGTTTCCCGATGTATACCATATCGGGAGATACTGAAGAAATAATCTTGGCAGTAACTGTTGGCGCATAGTATTTTTCAATTTTGGCAATGGGAAAATACTGGGTAATACACCCCGTCATAATACAGCATAGTGCAATTAGCACTGCAACGAAAAAAGATCTTTTGTTTGTCATATCTGTTGAATTTAGTATTTGTTTATATGTTTTCTTTGATATATATACATAAAAAAAGCAGGCACGAATTACTCGTTCCTGCAATCGTAGGCTGTGAGAAAATGCCGTTGCAATCAGTAACGAGCAACTCTTGCCTGCCGAATGTATATATATGTACACACTACCACCTCACTATTAAGTAAGGTACAATATGTGCATAGAAATACACTCCGTGCAGACGTTTCGTTGCTTCGTCTTGGATTGCATATTGAACTTCTCACATTCACGATTGCCAAGATCCGAAGCGTTGTTAAACGCCTTAATACTATGTCTTGGTAGAGACACCTCTCTACTTTGCCACACCGTTCTTGATATTATTCCGATGCGGACTGGCTTATTGCGAATTTTACGTCTTCGCAAGGACAGACCTTGTTTAGAGTCCAAAGTCAGGACTATCATTTTATCCTAATGGATAATCAATTATGTCTGCAAAATTACACTTTTTTTCTGATATACAAAAGTCGTGTAATGTTTTTTGCATCTTAACACAAATATCTCGCTAAATTTTGTGTATAGTTTATAAATCCTTAATCCTGCAAGAGATGTTCGGCCAATGCCTCCAATACAGGAACATCGGTCGGTTTGAGCGTGCTGCGAATAGATACTACGGGTTCTACAATCGTGATGTCTTTCAGTTGCTCCAGCATACTGCGCATTATGCGTGCCGCCTGCGGTGCCCAACTGCCGTTTTCCACCAATCCCACACGGCGCGATTGGTAAGTCTTCAGTTGCAGTTTGTGCAGAAAATTGTGCATCGGCGGAAATATATCCGCATCGTATGTCGAGCAGCATAGTACCATACGGCTCATACGAAATGCGTCCTCTACTGCCTCCGCCATATCGTCTCTGCTGAGGTCTGTAACCGCCACTTTTGCGCCCTTGGCTTTGAGCATCTCGGCTAATTGCAATGCTGCCTTGCGGGTATTTCCATGGATTGACGCATACGCCACAAGCACCCCATCGGTCTCGGGTTCGTAACTGCTCCATATCGTGTAAAGACGCACTGCCTCTTGCATTTCCCCGCCTTCCAAAATAGGTCCGTGCAGCGGCGCAATCGTTTGGATATCGAGCGAAGACGCGGCTTTTAGTACATTTGCTACAGGGCGTCCGTACTTGCCGCAGATATTGAAATAGTAGCGCCGTGCCTCACAAGTCCAGTCATCCGTGTCGGCATCATATACACTGAACTTGCCGAATGCGTCTGCCGAGAACAGCACTTTTTGTTCGGGAACATAAGTCATCAGTACTTCCGGCCAATGCACCATCGGGGCGGCTATAAACGAAAGCGTCATTCCACCTAAATCCAACATATCTCCGCCTTTTACCTCCTTGGTGTTGGGGGCATTGATACCGAACTGCGGCAACATCTGCAAAGCAATCTTTGAGCCGACCAATGTCGCATTCGGGTAAACTGAAAGAAAGGCACTAATGGAACCGCTATGATCGGGTTCCATATGCTGAATAATCAGATATTCAGGCTGTTTGCTATCCAATGCTACAGCCAATTTCGACAGCCATTCCTCTGTCTTGCGCGGGTCAACCGTATCCATTACGGCAATATGTCCGGCGCAGAGCAGATAACTGTTATAGCACATACCTTCCGGTACTATGTACTGACTTTCAAACAAATCCAAGTCGGCATCATCGCAGCCGATATATTTGATAATCTCTGTATTCATATCAAAGCAAATTGGTATCCATATACACCTCCAGCAGACGGCACTCAGGGGCGGTGGGAGTAAGAATAATATCATTCAGGCACGCAGGCAAAAGTACCGCCTCACCTTTGTGCAAAGTGATAGTCCGTTCTGTCTCCTCTGCTTCCGGAGCATACATCTGCATACTGCCTCCTACGCACATATAGAGTACAAACGAATCCAATGGTGCATAGTCGCGTTGTATCGGTTCGGAAAAACGAATGACATTCGTCGTAAAATAGGGCGTTTGAGCAATGTTCGCCACACCGTTTGCAGGGTAATCAATATGCAAAACGGCACTTTCTTTGGGCAGATTGTAGTCCAGCACATCCAAGGCTTGTTGGAGTTTCAGCGGACGTTTCTTGCCGTCGTTGCCCACACGGTTGTAGTCGTACAAACGATACGTAATATCGCTGTTCTCCTGTATTTCTGCCACAATCGTTCCCCGTTTCATGGCATGCACAATACCTGCAGGCAACATTACCACATCGCCCTCCTGCACGGGATATTCATTCAGATAATCGCTCAGATTGCCCTCCTCGATGGCTATGCGGATCTGCTGCTCTGTCATGGGCTGCTTCCACCCGCGAATGACTGACGCATATGGCTCCGAGTTCATTACATACCACATCTCGGTTTTGCCGAGCGAGTCCTCGTTCTCAAAAGCATAGTCGTCCCCCGGGTGTACCTGAATACTCAAATCATCATCGGCGTCGATAAACTTCACCAATACGGGGAATGTATTGCCGAATACTTCGTACACTTTGTCTCCCACCAACTCGCTCATATATACCTCAAGCAGTTCTTGCAAGTCGTTGCTGGCAAGATGTCCGTTAGCAACCTGGGTCAGGTATTTTTCTTGTGCAGAAACAAGCCAACTCTCACCCACATTCTCAAAATTGTCGGATTGTGGGCTGTACCATTGTTTGATATGTTGTCCGCCCCAGATCTTATGGAACAAACGAGGCGTGAATTTAAGCGGATATAACGGCATATTATATATAATGTACAAAATGTATTATGGTGCAGAGACGAAAAATAGGCGACTATACCAACCCGTAAAGAGCCGTATAGTCGCCGATTATAAAGTGATTTTACTGAATGTTACGAAGACGTTTCTCCCAATTCCATGCGGATAGGAGTACATCCTTAATAGGTGTATCGGCTTTCCAACCGAGTACGGTGTTGGCTTTGGCGGGGTTGGCCCAAACTTTCTCAATGTCTCCCTCGCGGCGACCCACAATCTCATACGGGATTTTCACACCCGTAGCGTCCATAAAGGCATTGACAATCTCCAATACACTTAGTCCGCGACCGGTGCCGAGGTTGAACGTCTCTACTTGCTCTGCGGCTTCGTTCTTGAGCATACGCTCTACGGCTTTTACGTGGGCTTTTGCCAAATCAACTACATAGATATAGTCGCGAATACACGAACCGTCCGGCGTGTCGTAGTCATTACCAAAAACTTTTAGTTCTTTGCGCAAACCGGCTGCGGTCTGCGTTACAAAAGGCAGCAGGTTGTTGGGAACACCGTTGGGCAACTCGCCTATCAAGGCGGACGGGTGCGCACCTATCGGGTTGAAATAGCGAAGAATAGTTGCATGCAGATTGGTATCTGCGTGTGCCTCATCACGAATAATATCCTCGTTGATTTGTTTGGTGTTACCGTATGGCGAGAGGGCTTTCTGGATAGGAGCCGTCTCGTCCACAGGCAAGTGTGCCTTATCGGGCTGACCATAGACTGTGCAAGACGATGAGAAAACGATGTTCTGTACCTGATGACGCTTCATCACCTCCAAAAGGGTGATAAGTGAACCTATGTTATTGCGATAGTAGAGCAGTGGTTTCTGTACGGATTCGCCTACTGCTTTGCTTGCGGCAAAATGGATAACGCCCACAATATCAGGATACTGACGAAATACACTATCCAAATTGACGAAATCATTGCAATCAATATTGGCGAACTCGGGACGGCGACCGACAATAGCAGTGATACCATCCAAAACATCTACATTCGAGTTGCTCAAGTTATCTACAATTGTTACATCGTAGCCCTGTTGCATCAGTTCAACAGCAGTATGTGAACCAATGTAGCCTGCACCGCCCGTTACTAAAATACGTGCCATAATTTTTATGGGATTTTCCTATTTGATAAAATAATGAGCGTACTATGCGCATTGAACGCTTACGCCCGATCTGTTAAAATAGTTTCTCGGGATATTCTCCTGCTTTAATCAGGTTGTTTATCTTCATTACCACCTGCGGTCTGTCCTCTGCGTAAGTTACACCAAACCATTTAGATGGCGTATCCAACACTTTGCAGGTGGCTTTGCCTGCCACGATAAGGTCATTGACCACGGTCGGAATATAGAGTTCTTTTTTCAGTTTGTTGCCATATTTGGTAAGGAATTCACGGAATGCATCTTCCGAATAATCGAAATATTCGGGAGTGAAACCCCACATATTCATCGAAACAGGGGTGTTCGGCGCAATAATGGTATCAACACCATCCTCTGTAAAGACAATCTTATCACCAATTTCCTCAATCTTGGTGCGCTCCACTACATCAGTCAGATAACCATTCTCGTCGGTAGCACATACGCCACGACTTACGCTGCCGTTCTCGCTTAGCGTATTGGCAACACGATAGCCGATCATACAATATTTCCCTTTTGTGCCCTCAATGGTCTTGAGGTAATCGGCCAAGATTTGGAACGACTCTTTACCATAGAAATCATCGGCGTTGATAACGGCGAACGGCTCATTGATAACGCCTTTGGCCATCAATACGGCATGGTTGGTACCCCATGGTTTGGTGCGCTCGGGGTTGTAGGTGTAGCCCGCAGGCACTTTGTCAATCGATTGAAAACAAATCTCGCAAGCCACTTTGTCTTGGTATTTGGTGAGAACTACACGACGGAAATCCTCTTCAAAATCCTTACGGATAACGAAGACAACCTTGCCGAATCCTGCACGCAGAGCGTCGAATACGCTATAATCCATAATAGTTTCTCCGTTAGGACCTAATCCGTCAATTTGTTTCAGTCCACCATAACGGCTACCCATACCGGCAGCCAATACAAAAAGTGTAGGTTTCATATTTTTAGTTTAGTTTGTAATGCATATATGTGTATCTGTCGTTTCTTATCTGACAGCGAACCCATACGGGCTCGCTGCTAACTGTCAATATCATTCTTCAGTGTCAATCTCTATGCGCCCATTGCGTTTTTTGTGCTTGAGCCACAAACCATATACTTCGGAGCAGTTGCCTGCGGTGGTAAAAGCATGTATGTCGTTGTTGCGCATAAACTTCATTAGTGCTGAGAACTCGTCCTGTGTAAGCAGGGTCTGTATCTCAATGTATTCCTCATCGCTGTAACCACCCATAACCTTATATAAGGAACACCCGCGCACAAGGTCGCCAATGATATATTTCCGTATCTTCTCGTAGTCGGGCGAGATGATACATACCCGCTTGCGACGATTGAATGAAGCAGAGAAGTAGTTGATTACCAATCCGTTGATCCATGTTCCAATCAATCCGATAACTACCATACGAAAATCGTTAATAAAAAACGCCGAGCAGCAAATCAATGCCCCGCCTATGGAGACCGATACGCCAATGTCGAAATGCAGGTACTTGTTGATAATTTTTGCCAATATGTCCAACCCGCCTGTGGAAGCGTTGATACGAAACTCAATCGCTTGACACACGGAAAGCAAAAAGACAAAGCATACCAAATCGAACCACACATCGCCCATACCCAATCCGGCAGACATTACCGAGTCTTTTACTTGTTCCATTACCTCCCCCGCACGACTCAACAGATACGGATTACCGTGTGCATCCAATACCTTCTCGCCTGCCAATAGTTGTGCCTGAATATCCGGAGCAACTATCACTTTGTGGGTCAGATTGGTGTATGGATATACCCAATCCCAAAATTGTGTCAAAGGTCCCAATATCATGGCAGTATAAACCGTCTTCGCTCCAAATTCATTGCCTATCAACAAGAATGCCATAAGCAACAAAACGGCATTGATGCCCATCACCAAATAGGAGAATGTGTCTGCATTGCCGCCTATAAGGGTGTTAATGACGATGCTCAGACCCGAGATTGTTCCAACAATCAAGTGGCTGGGCATTAGAAAATAATAGACTGCCGCTGCACCGAGGACCATACCTGCGGTCATTAGCACCAATTCTTTCCAAAACTTGTGTGTGTGCATAGCGTGCCAAAACGATAAGCACAAATTTTTCCAATACTCTCTGGTGAAGTATTGACGTGTGTATTCATTCATGGTATTAAGAGTTAGTTGTCTCTTAGTACGTATCGAGCCGTGTGCCGTGTGGTTTGGCTCAATAGTATGGTTTTGTTGTATGTTTCTCGATGTATAATTTGCGGTGTAGTACCGCGTATCGTCAGCAGCGCAAGTCCTTCGTTATACGTTACCCGATAATCTCGTTGCAACTCCCTAATAGCCTCCTCTGCATATCTGGAACTATCTACGCAAACGGAGATTGTAACGGCTGATGATTGTATCAAAGACACCTTTAGGCGGTGACGGTGAATAATATCAAAGATCCGACTCAAACTTTCTTCTAACACAAAGGCGAAATCTTTGGCACGCATCGTGATAAGAATCTGATGTTGGCGCCATATATATACAGGCACATCTATCGGTCCGCGGGCGGTAGCACTAATCACCGAACCAGTTGCCGAGGGGTCTGCAAAAGGCTTGACATACAAGGGGATAGACTTGTTCTCCAACGGGCGGATTGTCTTCGGGTGGATAATCTGCGCCCCCGAATAGGACAACTCCACAGCATCGTTGTAGGTCAGCTCGGGTATCAAAATGGTATCTTCCACCAATCTGGGGTCAGCATTCAGAATACCCGGAACATCTTTCCAAATCGTAACCGACTCTGCATCAAGCATATTGCCCAATAGTGCGGCGGTATAATCCGAACCTTCACGCCCAAGCGTGGTGCGCAAACCGTCTGCCGTTCCGCCGATAAATCCTTGTGCGACAAAAATATGCTTGTCGGACTGCGCCATGGCACTGCGAATCAGTTGTTCCGACATCGACATGTCCACATTTGCATCACGGAATGTGTTATCCGTGCGCAGAAGCCGTGTCATATCAATCCACTCACTATCAATGCCTTGCGTACGCAAATAGGCATTCACAATGGTCGTGGAGATAAGTTCACCCCAACTGACCAACTGGTCGTAACTCAAGTCGTAGTTTGCTGTGTCTTGTAGAGCGGGCAAATTGTGTATCGGCAGAATGTCCACAGATAATCCCAACTCTTGAATGATGGCAGTATGATAGTCTATCAGTACTTTCCATTCCTGTTGCGCGGTGGTCGTATCGTTCGCCATCAGTGCGTTCAGCACACGCTCCAAAGCATTGGTAGTCTTGCCCATAGCGGAAACGACAACCATCAGGTCGCCCTCTGCCAGGGAAACAATATGCGCCAAGTTACGGATTCCGTCAGCATTGCGCACTGATGCACCACCAAACTTATAGACTTTCATGCCTCTTGGTAGATGTGAAATGGAATATCACATTATAATATATATCACATTATATATAATGTCCATCTACACATCATTTTTACAAATTTGCCATCCGAATGGCGGTTACTGCCCCTTCAATCCCCTTGTTGCCCAACTTTCCGCCGGCACGGTCCTGGGCCTGTTGTTTGTTGAGCGTAGTCAGCACAGAGAAAATCACGGGCACATGACCTTGTGCATTCAATGTAGCCACGCCTTGCGTAACTGACTGACACACATAGTCAAAATGCGGTGTATCGCCTTGAATAACACAACCGATAACGATGATGGCGTCCATATCGGCATATTCGTTGATAGTACGTGCTGCCGCATAGGTCAGTTCCACAGTTCCCGGAACGTGCAAAACGACAAGATTGTCCTCATCTACGCCGTGGGTCTTAAGCGTGTCTATCGCGCCTTGTGCCATCGGATAGGTTATATCCGAGTTCCAATCTGCCACAATAATTGCATAGCGCTGACGTCGGAGAACGTCAGCGCCGGGCAATGTAGTAGCATCATATTTCGACAAATCTGTAGTCATTATTCTGCTGCAATAGCAATGTATTTCTCAATATCTTGTGCCTCTACCGAAGTAGGATAGTCGTTCTTAATGGTCTCAAAAGCCTTTTTTGCGGCTTTTTTGTTACCTTGCTCAAGATATACAAAACCCGCTTTCTTCAGGCTCATCGGAGCAATCAAGTCGTTACCCGACTTGGCAGCGGCCTCAAAAGCAGAGATTGCTTTGCCATATTCCTCCATCTCAACGTATGTATCGCCGAGCAACTGCGAAGCGGCGGGGTCAATGGTCAAATCTTTGGCAGAGAATTTCTTGAGGTATTTGGCAGCCTCTTCGTACTCGCCGAGTTGGTAGTAGCAAATACCTGCGTACAGAGCAGCCAACTTACCCGGTTGATACATCTTGTAGGAGTCAGCAATTTCTTGGAAACCAATACATTCTGCATCATCTCCGTTGAGTGCTTTCTCAAAATCACCGGCCATAAAATATACTACGGCTTTTGCATTTTCGTCGCTTGCCTCAAGGGCTTTGGGCTTGAATACGTACTGGTTGAGCGCAATAATGCCGCAGATAACCACCACTATAGCAGTGATGGTCCAACTCAACACCGCCGAATGCTTCTCAATCCATAGACCTACTGTTGAAAGTCCTTCATTTACTTCCTCCAAGTGTTGGTCTTTTTCTTGGAATTTCTTTTCTTCTTCTTTTTTCTTAGACATAATTATGTAGTTTTATATTATTCAATTTGTTATAGGATGCGCATATGATACGCATATCATACAACGTGCAAAGATACTACTTTTCGACCATATACACAAAATTTATGATAAAAAAAGCGCGAAAAGCCGATTTTATACTTTTCTTGTACTATCAGAAGCAAGTAGCATTGTCAAAAAGAGTATTGTAGATATCAATTATTTTTTGTACCTTTGCACGCTAAATTGCGTATATGCGCGCGTACGGAAAATATATTGCTCTGTGGTTAGGTATGCTCTTGGGACTACAAGGGTATGCGCAGACTGAGTCTTTCTCTGCCTCAACGATCTCTCCGACCTCTCCTTCAGAGGAGGGGCTTGCGGCTATGGACACTACGAAGATTACGCAAAATACAGCGTCTATGCGCAAGCCAAATACCATCACCGCACCGATTGATTATGTTGCGAATGATTCGATTGTGCTGATGGGAAACGGAATAGCCTATTTGCATGGCGAGAGCAATGTCAAATACGAGCAGATGGAACTCACCAGCGAGTACATCCGTGTACACATGGATAGCAGTCAGGTGTTTGCGCAGGGGATATTGGACTCCGTAGAAGGCGAATGGATTGGTCGTCCCGTATTCAAAGATGGCAACGATAGTTATGAATCCGACCAGATAACCTACAATCTAAAGACCCAAAAGGGTTTTATCAGGAAGGTGGTAACCGAACAGGGGGAAGGCTATGTCATAGCCGATAAAACCAAAAAGATGGAAGGTAACACGATGATGATGGGCGGCGGTATGTACACCACGTGCGACCAACATGAGCACCCGCATTTCTACCTGAAAATGACCAAAGCCAAGGTTGTTCCGGGCGAATATATCGCCACCGGTCCTGCCTATATGGTGGTGGGCGATGTGCCTGTACCGTTGGCTATTCCATTTGGATTCTTTCCGTTTACCAACCAGTATTCGAGCGGACTTATCATGCCCAATTTCGGCGATGACGGTACGCGCGGACTTTACCTGAGCGGTATCGGGTACTATTTTGCCATCAACGACTATATGGACTTGCAAGTAACTGGAGACATCTATACGCGCGGCACGTGGGCGGTGCGCGCGCAATCCAAATATATAAAGCGATACAAGTTCAATGGTAATATCAGTATCAACTACCGCAATGACGTAACGGGTGAAAAAGACTTGCCGAACTACTCCAAAGCGACTAATTTCAGTGTACAGTGGACGCACACGCAGGACGCAAAGGCGAACCCGTATAGCACGTTTTCGGCGAGCGTCAATTTCTCAACGAGCGGATACAACCGCAGCAATATCAATAGTTACTACAACCCGCAGTTGAATTCGGAGAACACCAAAAGTTCGACTATCAACTATACGCAGCGTTTCCCCGACAGCCCGTGGAGCCTCAGCCTCAGCGCGGCAGTAACACAACGCACCAAGGACTCGACTCTCTCGCTTACGCTCCCCGAACTGAGTGTGAACATGAGCCGCGTCTATCCATTCAAACGCAAAAAGCCCGTGGGCAAGGAGAAATGGTACGAAAAAATAAGCATGAGTTATTCGGGCAACGGGCGTATTGCGGTAAACAACATCAAGGAAAATCAGTTTGTCCACTCCGATTTCTTGCGCGATTGGCAAACCGGACTGAAACACTCGATACCTATCTCGGCATCGTTTATGCTCTTCAAATATCTGAGCGTTACGCCGAGTATCAATATGACCGACCGGATGTACTTCCAACGTATCGACCAGACATGGGATGAGCAGGAGCAACAACTGCAACGTGATACCACCAACGGTTTCTACAACGTGTTTGATTTCAATGTAGGTATATCGTTCTCAACCAAGCTCTATGGTTTCTATACGCCGAGCAAGAAACTGTTTCCGAAAAGCAAGGTGGAGAAATTCCGTCATGTGCTGACCCCGACGCTCAGTTTCAGTTATCACCCCGACTTCGGGAAATCGTTCTGGGGATACTACGGCAGTTATGACCAACCTGTTTACGGTACGGAAATCGACCCTGCTACCGGGCACAAGATACAAAAGGTGGATGAGGCGGGCAACCCATTGGTAGTACATCAAACCTACTCACGTTTTGCGAATGGTATCTATGGCAATGCCAGTCGTGGAGCTGCGGCAGCATTGAGTTTCAGTCTTGGCAACAACCTTGAGATGAAGATAGTCAACAAGGAAGACACTACGGGCAAGAATCCGTTTAAGGTGGTGAGCCTGATTGATAACTTCAGTATATCTGGCGGATATAACTTTATTGCCGATTCAATGAACTGGAGTAATTTTGCAGTCAATCTGCGTATTAAGATACCTAAAGTAAACTACACTATTAACCTTAGCGGGCAGTTTGACCCATATATGTACGAACTCAATGCTTTAGGTACACCAGTGCGTACGAATAAGCAATATTGGAACAACGGACGCTTCCCGCATTTTTTAGGTACAAGCACAAGCTTGAGTTACACTTTTAATAATCAGACTTTTCGCAAGTGGTTTGACAAGGACAAGAAGAAAAAAGATAATCAAACCAACGATAAGAACATGGACGACATTGCCGTGGGCGATGACGGATTAGCTACCAACGGCAAACTCAACAACCACAAGAAAGGAAATAATAAGCAGGAGGTTGATGATGGGTATGTAAAAACCGAAATTCCGTGGAGTCTGTCAGTCAGTTATTCAGTACGCTACGGTGCTGGCAGCGAGTTTGATTATAACAAGATGTACTATAAGATGGTCTTCACACACAACCTCTCTTTCTCGGGCAGTTTGGGGCTTGGTCAGGGTTGGAAAGTGAGTGCCAGCACAAGTTACGATTTCCGTGCGAAAAAGTTTGCCAGTGCGAACTTCAATGTCAGTCGCGACCTCCATTGTTGGAATATGACCGCCAGTTTCGTGCCATTTGGCCCCTACAAGAGTTACACGTTTCACATCGGCGTCAATGCTTCTATGCTTTCTGACTTGAAGTACGATAAGTCCAGTACACAAAGCACCAACGCGCGAGTGAACTGGTGGTAAAGAATAAAACATTTCCAAAGTACGAAAGTTAATGTTACAAAAATATGAAAATCGAAAATCAAAAAGTAGTAAAGGCCATCTACGAAATGTATGTTGATGGCGAAGAAGGTAAAGAAGAGATGATAGAAAAGACTACTATCAAGACTCCTTTGGTGTATTGCCAAGGCGAAGGAATGATGTTGCCCAAGTTTGAAGAAGCCCTTGCCGGTCTGGAGAAAGGCGACAAGTTCGATTTCCGCATTGCTTGCGAAGATGCCTACGGCGAGTACGACGAGGCTGGCTTGATGGAACTCGACAAGCACATGTTCTACAACGTAGATGGCGAGTTTGATTCCGACCGCGTCTATACAGGAAATATCATCCCGATGAAGACCACCGACGGACAGATTATCAATGCGCAAGTGGCAAAAGTGTCGCCTATGAAAGTAACCATCGACCTCAACCACCCATTGGCAGGCGAGAATCTGCATTTCATCGGCGAGATTGTAGAAGTACGCGACGCCGACCCTGCCGAGTTGGAGGCTATTCGTCATCATGGTTGCGGAGGTTGCCATGGAAATTGCGATGGCAACTGCGACGGAGGTTGCAACAAATGCGACAACCATAGTTGCAGCGGATGCGAATAACCTTCTCCGTCCTCTCATAGAGAAACTTCGGAGCATAATCAACACTCGCGCAAGCGAGTATTCACTAACAAATAAATCTTTTTCTTATGGCAAATATCTTAGCCATCGTAGGTCGTCCTAACGTAGGGAAATCGACCTTATTCAACCGCCTGACGGGAACGAGGCGGGCAATTGTAATGAACACCGCAGGTACGACACGCGACCGCCAATATGGCAAAGCCGAGTGGTGCGGTAAAGAGTTTTCAGTGATCGACACAGGCGGTTGGGTTGTCAATTCAGACGACACTTTCGAGAGCGAAATCAACCGCCAAGTGGACCTTGCCATTCGCGAGGCAGACGTCGTTCTGCTTGTGGTTGATGTGAATGAGGGCGTTACCCAGTTTGATATGGAGGTAGCCCATCTGCTCCGTCAGGCAGGCAAACCGACCGTTCTCGGCGTGAACAAAGTGGACACATTTGAGATGCAATATGGTGCGCCGGAGTTCTACAAATTAGGGTTGGGCGAACCGTTTATTCTCAGTGCGGAGAACGGACTCGGCACGGGCGACTTGCTCGACGAGGTTTGCTCCCGTTTTAAGAAAGACGATTCGGGCGAGGAGATAGAAGACCTGCCCCGTTTTGCCATCGTCGGGCGACCTAATGCCGGCAAATCCAGTATTCTTAATGCCTTCATCGGCGAGGAAAGGACTATCGTAACCGACATTCCCGGCACCACACGCGACAGTATCTACACACGCTACAGCAAATTTGGCAAGGACTTCTACCTTGTGGATACCGCCGGTATTCGCAAGAAAGCGAAAGTGAATGAAGACTTGGAATACTACTCGGTGGTACGCTCTATCCGCGCCATCGAAAACTCCGATGTTTGTATCCTGATGATTGACGCCACACGAGGTATCGAGGCACAGGACCTGAACATCTACTCTATCATTCAGAAGAACAAAAAAGGACTCGTTGTTTGCATCAACAAGTGGGACCTTGTGGAGAGCAAAACTAACGCCGACATCAAAGCATACGAGGCGGCTATTCGCGACCGTATTGCGCCATTTACCGACTTCCCCATCATCTTCACCTCCGCGCTCACCAAACAGCGTATCTTCAAGGTGATGGAAACCGCCCTGCATGTCTATGAGAACAAATACAAGAAGATTCCGACGGCGCAACTGAACGACAAGTTTCTGCCTCTCATCGAGAACTACCCGCCCCCCGCTACCAAAGGTAAGTATATCAAGATTAAATACTGTACGCAACTGCCTAATACACAGGTGCCTACATTTATTTTCTTCGCCAACCTGCCTCAGTATGTCAAGGAACCGTATCGCCGTTTCTTGGAGAACAAACTCCGCGAATGGTGGGACTTTAACGGTACTCCCGTGCAACTATTTATCCGTGCCAAATAAAAAAATATGCATTATTTTGTAATTAACAAGCAGTCTGCAAGTTTGCAGTCTGCTTGTTTTTTAGTGATATACAGAATACCCTTTTTCGTTTGCATATCTATATTTTTTTTCGTAACTTTGCAGACAAAATAAGCTCAAGCAAAAATGAATTTTACACATCTACATGTACACTCGCAGTATTCGGTATTGGACGGAATGTCAAAAGTGCCGGATATAGTGGATAAATGTCTCAGGATAGGTATGGGTGCCGTAGCATTGACCGATCATGGTAATATGTATGGTATTAAGGAATTGCTCGACTACTGTAAGAAAGTAAACGGCAAGAATAAAGATACGTGGGATGCCAAACAGGAAGAGTTGGCACAAGCTGCAGCGGAGAAAGGCGACACCTATGA